>Ga0126307_10003681_pt1 | contig 10516 bp, 8 predicted proteins | sample Plot28_FD_89955 | JGI IMG/M metagenome (GOLD analysis project Ga0126307, IMG submission 89955) | Serpentine soil microbial communities from UC McLaughlin Reserve, CA, USA - Plot28 | ecosystem: Environmental > Terrestrial > Soil > Grasslands | place: USA: UC McLaughlin Reserve, Lake County...
CCGGTGGGATCGGGCTGGTCGCCGCCTGCGACATCGCGGTTGCCGGCCGGTCGGCCACCTTCGCCTTCACCGAGGTGCGGATCGGCGTGGTGCCGGCGGTCATCTCGGTGCCGGTGTTGCCGCGGCTGGCGCCCCGGGCGGCACACGAGCTCTTCCTGACCGGCGAGGTCTTCGACGCCGACCGTGCGGCGGCGATCGGCCTGGTCAACACCGCAGTCGAGGACGCCGACCTGGACGCGGAGGTCGAACGCTACGTCGACATGCTGGTACGCGGCGCGCCGGGTGCGCTGGCCGCCACCAAGGAGATGCTGCGCCGGCCGCCGGCCGGGTCGATGGAGGCCGACTTCGCCGCCATGGCGGCGCTCTCGGCGGAGCGCTTCGCCGGCGAGGAGGGGCGGGAGGGGATGGCGGCCTTCGCCGCGAAGCGGGCCGCCTCCTGGATCCCGGCCTCCCGCCGTACAACCGCCGGACCCGGCCGCTGATCCAGCGACCCAGCCGCTGACCCCGCCGCAGACCTAGCCGGCCCAGTCGCCGGCCCCGGCCGCCGACCCTGGCCGCTGATCTGGCGGACCGGCCGCCGATCCGGCCGCCGACCGCCGCCACTGATTTGGCGGCCCAGCCGCCGACCTAGCCGGCGACAAGTAGGACGGTGAGCGGCCGGGCCGAGCAGGCCGAGGCGCGAGCGGTCCGCCCGGGGACCTCGATGGCCGTCGCGTACGCGGCGGGGTCGGCCTTCCGGAGGCGCTCAGACGCCGGCCACACCAGGAGGAACGCCCCCGGACGGGCGCGATGCCGCGATGCTGGTTGCGCTCGCCGCCGGGCCGGTGGCGTGGCCCTCACCCGTATCCGATCGGACCGCCGACGCCAGGTAGCCGCCGGCCAGCAGCACCCCGAGCAGCAGCAGCGCGAGCAGCGGCCGGCGCGTGCGGAGCACCCGCCACCCTATGGCCCCGCGGGCGCCAGACCGCGCCACCGCCGCCGACTACCAGCGCGAGCGCTCGCGGGTGGGCGCCGGGCGGCGACCGTGGTGCTGCTCACCGCACTGCGGCGCCGCCGGCACCCTAGGGTGGCTTCGTGCTCGCCGCCTTCGCCACCGCACCGAACCCGTCCGAGCCGCTCGCCGCGCTGGAGGTCGGCGACCGGCCAGAGCCGGAGGTCCCCGACGGCTGGGCGACCGTTACGGTCCGCGCCGCCTCCCTCAACCACCACGATCTGTGGACCCTGCGGGGAGTCGGGATCTCCCCGGACCGCTTCCCGATGATCCTCGGCTGCGACGCCTCCGGGGTCGACCAGGACGGCCGCGACGTGGTCGTGCACAGCGTCATCCCGTCCCCCGGCTGGGCCGGCGACGAGACGCTCGACCCCGGCCGCACGCTGCTCTCCGAGCTGCACCCGGGCACCTTCGCCGAGCGGGTCGCCGTGCCGGTGCGCAACCTCATGCCCAAGCCGGCCGAGCTCTCCCACGCGGAGGCGGCCTGCCTCGGCACAGCGTGGCTGACCGCGTACCGGATGCTCTTCGTGAACTCCGGTGTCCTGCCCGGCGGCACTATCCTGGTCCAGGGCGCCAGTGGCGGTGTGTCGACCGCGCTCATCGCGCTCGGCGCCGCCACCGGATACCGCATCTGGGTGACCGGCCGCACCGAGGAGAAGCGCCAGGCTGCCCTGGAGCTTGGTGCGGAGGCCGCTTTCGAGCCCGGAGCCCGGCTGCCCAGTCGGGTGCAGGCGGTCATGGAAACCGTCGGCGAGGCGACCTGGTCGCACTCGCTCAAGGCGCTGGAACCCGGCGGCCGGATCGTGATCTCGGGCGCGACCAGCGGATCGAACCCGCCGGCGGACCTGTCCCGGGTCTTCTTCCGCCAGCTGAGCATCATCGGCTCGACCATGGGCACCCGCGCCGAGCTGGAACGCATGCTCGCACTGCTGGTCAGCGCCGGGATCCGCCCCGCCATCGGGACCCTGCTGCCGCTGAGCCGCGCGGCGGACGGCCTCGCCGCGATGGCGGCCGGTGACACCGCCGGCAAGATGGTGCTCACCGTCGGCTGATCGCCGCCCAGGCCCGGCGCCGGCGCCGGCCACCAGCGCGAGGCGTCGGGTTCGCCGTCCTGGAGGACAATGCCGGCGGATCGGACCCAGCAGTCCCCCGCTGGCAAACCGGACCTGGCCGGGCAGACGCCGGCGAACCAGACCCGGCCGTCCGCCCACCGGCAAACCAGACCCGGCCGTCCACGCCCGCTGGCGACCGGGCACGGCCGTGCGCCGGCGGACGCCGGGCAGTCCTCCGGACGGCCGCCTCAGCGCGCCCGGTGCCTGCGAAGCAGGTGCTCGCGAGCCCGCGCATCCGCCGGCCCATCGCGCTCCACCAGCCGCCGTGCTAGCACCTCGCGGTGGTCGGGTTCCTTGTTGCCGGCGTACTTGAACTTGGCGCGCACCCCGGTCACCCTCAGCACCAGGCCGCGGATCCCGGGTAGCCGGCGCCGGAAGTGCTCGTGCGCGGGGTCGGGATCCAGATATCCCCCGCCGGGCTCGTGGTGGCCCAACTGCCGGCTGAGGATCTCGGACTTCTCCCCCGGGTCGTCGACGATCCGGGCGTCGCAGGCCAGCTGGACCGTGGCGTAGTAGGAGGTCGGCACGCCGAGCTCCGTCGGGGTCCCCGGCGCAGCACCCCAAGCGGAGGGGATGTAGGTGTAGTCGCCGACCACCGTGAGCAACGCGCGGGGACGCTCGATCAGCGCCGCCCAGACCGGGTTGGGCCGGGCGAGGTGCAGCCGGACCGCCTCGGCGCCGTCGTCGTAGAGGAAGTGGGTCGGCACGACGACCGGCAGGTCCCGGCCGTCGCCCGGCGCGATGAGCTGCCCGAAGTCTTGCCGGCCCAGCCACTCCCGCCACTCCGTGTCGTCGAGCGGGGCATCCCAGGGATGGACCAGCACGTCCCCGAGCCTGCCACCCCGCCCGCCGTCCGGCTGGGCTCAGCACGGCGGCTGCAGCCCCGCCACCAGGTCCAGCGCACTGAACCCCACCGGGAACGGCCGGACCGCGGCGAAGACCTCTTCCGCGGCCACGTCGGCCACCACCCGGTAGTCGCCGTCGTCGTCCAGCTCCAGCGCCGTCAGCGCTGGCGTCTCCGGGTCGAGCACCCAGAAGGACGGCACGCGGTGCCGCGCATACACCAGCCGCCTGGCACCCAGGTCGGGCAAGCCGTCCCCTGGCGACCGGACCTCGACGGCGAGCAGCGGGGGCGCGGTCAGCACGTCGCGGACCAGATCGACGTACCGAGCGACGACCAGGTCAGGGCACAGCTCGGTCCCCCGCCCGAGCCGCACCGGGAACGGGGACGCCAGCACCCGCAGCCACGGCGGCGCGACCGCCCGCAGCCGCCCGGCCAGGGCCAGGACGGCGTCCACGTGCCCGAACCCCGGGGACGGGCTCACGAACACCGCCCCGTCGAGCCTCTCGGCGATCATCGGTCCTCCCTCGGGTCGACTCGGACCCGAGGATCGGCAAAGGCACCGACACTTCCGGAGGCGTGTCCACAGCCCTGCCGGACGTCCACAACCCGCGGCAGAGGCCTTGACTGCGCCCGTGCGCGGCGGCCTACCCGCGCTTCTCGTCCGCGGTGGACAGCGCGGCGATGAAGGCCTCCTGCGGCACCTCGACCCGGCCCACCATCTTCATCCGCTTCTTGCCTTCCTTCTGCCGCTCCAGCAGCTTGCGCTTGCGGGTGATGTCCCCGCCGTAGCACTTGGCCAGCACGTCTTTCCGGATGGCGCGGATGTTCTCCCGGGCGATCACCCGGGAGCCGATAGCAGCCTGGATCGGCACCTCGAACTGCTGCCGCGGGATCAACTCCCGCAGCTTGGACACCATCGAGACGCCGTAGCCGTACGCCTTGTCGCGGTGCACGATCGCGCTGAACGCGTCCACCGTCTCGCCCTGCAGCAGGATGTCGACCTTGACCAGGTCGGCGCGCTGCTCGCCGGCCGCCTCGTAGTCCAGCGACGCGTACCCGCGAGTCCGCGACTTGAGCGCGTCGAAGAAGTCGAAGATGATCTCCGCGAGCGGCAGGGTGTAGCGCAGCTCGACCCGCGACTCGGAGAGGTAGTCCATGCCGCCCAGCGCGCCCCGCCGGGCCTGGCACAGCTCCATGATCACCCCGATGTACTCGCTCGGCGCGATGATCATGGCCTTGACGACCGGCTCGTACACCTCGGAGATCTTGCCGCCGGGCCAGTCGCTCGGGTTGGTCACCACCTGCTCGGCGCCGTCTTCCATCACCACCCGGTAGACCACGTTCGGCGACGTGGAGATCAGGTCCAGGCCGAACTCGCGCTCCAGCCGCTCCCGCACGATCTCCAGGTGCAGCAGGCCGAGGAAGCCGACCCGGTAGCCGAAGCCGAGCGCGCCGGAGGACTCCGGCTCGTAGACCAACGCGGCGTCGTTGAGCCGCAGCTTGTCCAGTGCGTCCCGAAGCAGCGGGTAGTCCGAGCCGTCCATGGGATAGAGGCCGGAGTAGACCATGGGCTTGGGGTCGCGGTAACCGCCGAGTGCGGCCGCGGCCGGCTTGGTCGCGTCGGTCACCGTGTCGCCGACCCGCGACTGCCGGACGTCCTTGACGCCCGTGATCAGGTAACCGACCTCGCCGACACTGAGCCCCTCGGTCGGCTTCGGCTCGGGCGAAATGACGCCGACTTCGAGCAGTTCGTGGGTGGCCCGGGTGGCCATCATCTTGACGCGCTGCCGGGGGCGGAGGACCCCGTCGATCATGCGGACATACGTCACCACGCCGCGGTACGAGTCGTACACCGAGTCGAAGATCATCGCTCGGGGGGCCGCATCCGGGTCGCCGGCCGGGGCTGGGACGTCCGCGACGATCTGGTCCAGCAGGTCGGTGACCCCCTCGCCGGTCTTTGCACTCACGCGGAGCACATCGTCCGGGTCGCAGCCGAGGATGTGGGCCAGCTCGCCGGCGTACCGGTCCGGCTGCGCGGCCGGCAGGTCGATCTTGTTGAGCACCGGGATGACGTGCAGGTCGTCCTCCAGCGCCATGTAGAGGTTGGCCAGCGTCTGCGCTTCGATGCCCTGGGCGGCGTCGACCAGCAGGACGGCGCCCTCGCAGGCGGCCAGCGAGCGCGACACCTCGTAGCTGAAGTCCACGTGTCCGGGAGTGTCGATGAGGTCGAGGACGTGGTCCTTCCAAGGCAGCCGGACGTTCTGTGCCTTGATCGTGATGCCGCGCTCGCGCTCGATGTCCATCCGGTCGAGGTACTGGGCGCGCATGTGCCGCTGCTCGATCACCCCGGTGACTTCGAGCATCCGGTCGGCCAGCGTCGACTTGCCATGGTCGATGTGGGCGATGATGCAGAAGTTGCGGATGCGGGCGGGATCGGTCGCGGGGCTGGTCACTCAGGTCCGTTCGGGTCGTGGGGCCGGTCGCACCGATCGTCCCACGTCGGTGAGGACGACCTGGGGTGCTGCCAGCTGCCCGGCCGGATCGGCGGGGCGCTGGTCCGTGCGGCGGCCGGTTTGGGCCGCCTCGTTGACGACTGGTACCCTCCATTGTCGCGCTGGAGCCGTACGGCTGCCGCGCATCCCGATCCCCGACGATCTCCTGAGGCTCTCGCGTGGCGAACATCAAGTCCCAGCTCAAGCGCATCAAGACCAACGAGAAGGCGCGGCTGCGCAACAAGTCGGTCAAGTCGTCGCTGAAGACTGCGGTCCGCCGCTTCCGCGAGGCCGCCGACACGGGTGAGCGGGACCAGGCGATCGCCGCCCTGCAGCACGCGTCGCGCCAGCTGGACAAGGCCGCGAGCAAGGGCGTCATCCATCCCAACCAGGCGGCGAACAAGAAGGCGGCGATGGCGCAGCGCGCCAACGCGCTCTGAGCTCAGCCCTCCTCGCTCCACCTTCGAGCCGGTCCCGCCCGGGGCCGGCTCGGCCATGTCTGCGCACCGTCAGCTGTGGTCGGCCCGGGCGAGGGCAAGTTCCCGGATCGCCGCCTCCAGCGCATAGGCCGGGTCCGCCGCAACGCCCTTGACTCCGGCATTGAGCTCCGCCACCACCTGCATCGCCCGGCTGAGCCCCACGTCGCTCCAGCCGCGGGCCTGCGACTGCGCCCGCTTGACCTTCCATGGCGGCATGCCGAGCGCGCCCGCCATCGCGTACGGGTTGCCGCGACCAGCGGCGCTGACCCGCGCGATCGACCGGACGCCATCCGCCAGCGCGTCCGCCACCAGCACGTGGGCCACGCCGACCGCCAGTGCCCAGCGCAGCGCCTCCAGCGCGCCCGGCACGTCGCCGACAACCGCCCTGTCGGCAACCGCAAATCCGGTCACCTCGGCACGTCCGCGGTGGTAGCGGGTGACCGCGGCGCCGTCCACCCGGCCGCCGGTGTCCGCCACCAGCTGGGAACAGGCGGTCGCCAGCTCGCGCAGGTCGTTGCCGACCGCGTCCAGCAGCACGGCGACGGCCTCCGGCGTGATGGACCCCCCCGCTCTCGCCACCTCCGCGCGAACGAAGGCGAGTCGCTCCTCGACCCGGGTGACCTTGGGGCACTCCACGACGGCCGCGCCGGCGGCACGAAGGGCGTCCACCAACGCCTTGCCCCGCGCCCCTCCCGGGTGCAGGACGACGAGGACGACCTCGTCCGCCGGGTCGGCGACGTAGCCGCGCAGGGCGTCGACCACGTCCGTCTTGGCTTCATGTGCCCCGCGGACCACGACAACCCGGCGTCCGCCGAACAGTGACGGGCTGAGCAGGTCGTAGAGGTCGCCGGCCGTGAGCTCCGCCGCCGTGAGATCACGCACGTCCGACTCGGCGTCCGCCGCTCGCGCAGCGGCGACCACGTCCCCGACCGCCCGCGAGACGAGCAGCTCCTCGTCCCCCAGCACGAGTCGAAGTGGGGCGTCGAAGGGATCGGCCACGGCGCCATCCTGGCACGCCGCTCGGACACTTCCTGCTCCCACGGCCCCTCCCTCCGATCACCGCCGTCGACGTCGCACCGCCGGCGAAAGCCAGGAAACCCGTCCGCGCCGAAAGCCAGGGACCCGTCCGCCGGCGACATCCGGGCCCTCGCGGCCGCTGGCGCGCGGACCACCGCGTCGGCCCACCGGCCCCAGCCGTCACCGATCGAACGCCGGGCTTGGCAGCTGCGCCCGGCCGCCAGCTTCACGGTGGCTCGGGCGACCGACTGACCACGGCCAACCCACCGTCCCGCTCGCAGACGGCCACGTCGCCGGCCTGATCGGTCCGCGCAACCAGTGCGCCCTCCTGCGCCAGCTTCGCGAGCAGCAGTCCGGAGGGATGCCCGTAGTCGTTGTCCGTCCCGACGGAGACGACGGCGACCGATGCCCGAACAGCCCGCAGGAACTCTGGGTCCTGGTAGGGGCTGCCGTGGTGCGGCACCTTGAGCACGTCCGCCCGTAGGTCGACTCCAGCGCGAATCATCTCCTGCTGTGCCTCGACCTCGACGTCGCCGGTCAGCAGCAGCGAGTGGCCGCCGGTGTGGACCCGCAGAACCACCGAGGAGTTGTTCGGATCCGAGCGGGTGCCACGGTAGGTGTGGGTCGGGCCGAGGACGTCGAGCACGACGCCGCCGACCACTCTCCGCTCTCCTACCGAGGCCGTCCGCACCGGTACGGCATGGCTCGCAGCGACGCTCTCCACCTCCCGCCAGGCGGCCGAGGGCTCGCGCGCCGGCCCAACATCGATCTCACCGACAGTTCGACCGCGAACCACGCCCGACAGCCCGCCGATGTGGTCGGCGTGCAGATGGCTGAGCACGAGCAGCGGTACGGACCGTACCCGCAGCCGGCGAAGGCAGCCGTCGACGGGGAACGGTTCGGGTCCGGCGTCCACGACGACAGCCGTCGACGGGCCGATCCGTACGGCCAGCGCGTCACCCTGCCCTACCGAGCACACCACTACGAGCCAGCCTGCGGGCGGCCAGCCGGGCGCCATGACCCGGACCGGGATGAGCACGACTGCGGCGCCCACGGCGCTCGCCAGCGCCAGACGCCGGACGACTCGATGGCGGACGGCCGTCGCGCCGAGCGACAGCACCACAGCAAGGGCGAGGCCTCCCGCAACGCCGCCGGGCCACGACAGGGTCGCCCCAGGGACATGCGCCGCCCGCGTGCCGACCCCGGCGAGCCAGGCGACCGGCAGGCCGGCCAACCGCGCCAGCCACTCGGCCGCCCCGGTGGACACCAGGGACACCACTGCGGCCAGCACCCCGAGAACAGTGGCCGGCGCGACTGCCGGCGCGGCCAGCAGGTTGGCCGGCACCGTGACGAGGCTGATTCCGCTACCGAGCGCGGCGATCACCGGCGCCGTCACCAGCGCTGCCGCGACCGGCACGGCGAGTGCCTCGGCGGCACCCCGCGGGACGCGGGCGCAGCGGAGGCGATCCGCCCACGTCGGCGCGAGGACGATCAGGCCGAGTGTGGCGAGCACGGACAGCGCGAAGCCGGGATCGCGGGCCAGCGGCGGCCAGATCAACACCAGTGCCAGCACCGCGGCGCCGAGAGCCGGCAGCGCCGACCGCGGGCGTCCGGCCGCCAGCGCGAGCAGCCCGATGCCGCCCATGACGGCGGCTCGCAGCACGCTCGGCGAGGGCCGCGCCAGGATCACGAAGCCGGCCAGCGCCAGCCCGGCCGCCGCCGCGGACAGCCGGGGGCCGAGCGTCGCCGCCCGCAGCAGCAGGAGCACCGCGCCGGTCACGATGGTGCAATTGGTGCCGCTGACGGCGGTCAGGTGCGTCAGGCCGGCCGTGCGGAAGTCCTCAGCGAGCGCCGGGTCGAGCGCGCTCGTGTCGCCGAGCACCAGCCCGGGCAGCAACCCGCGGGGCCCCTCGGGCAGCACCTGCGCGGCATTCCGCAGACCGGACCGGATCCGCCCCGCGGCGCTCTGCGACAGCGGAGGGACCTGGACGTCCCGGGGTGCCGACCGGGCCGACAGGACGGCCACGGTCAGGTCCCGGCGCAGGGGCGACGCCAGCCGGCCCTCCGCCCGAAGCCGCTGGCCGGGCAACAGCTCCTGCCAGCCCTGGGCGGGCGCCAGGACCAGGATCCGTCCGGACAGCGACCACCTGCGCCCGTTCCCAGTCAGCTGCTCGACCTCGGCTGCGACGGCGATGCGAGGTGGGCCGGCGCGGGTCGGCAGCAACTGCGGATCCTCAGCCAGCACCAGGTCCAACGTGACGCTCGCTCGTTGCGTCGCGAGTGCAGCCAGCGGAGACCGCTCGACGGCGATCACTCGCACCCCCGTCACGAGCGCCGCCGCCCCGGCGCAGCCCAGGACCAGGATCACCGTGGCCGCTCGGAGGCGCCGGCTGGCCGCCGCCGCGGCCGCACCGGCCACCGCCGCTACTCCCACGGCAATCCCGACCGCAGCCGGAAGGGCGAGAGCGGCGATGGTGGCGAGCCAGGCGGCGGTGCCCGCGATCGCCAGCCGCAGGTCGGCCACCGCCCGCATCGGCGAGGTCAGCGCCATGGTCAGACCCGGACGAGGTCGCGCAGCTGGGCCAGCCGCGACTCGCCGATTCCGGACACGTCGGCCAGCTGGTCTACCGAGGCGAACCGGCCGTGCTCCGCCCGCCAGTCGAGGATCCGCTGCGCCAGCACCGGCCCAACGCCGGGCAGCGTGTCCAGCTGGGCCAGCGTCGCAGTGTTGAGGTCGACCTGCCCCGGCGGTCCCGTGCCGCCCGCATCGGGGTCCCCCGCCGGCTGGGCCGCCTGGTCGCCGACTCCGGGCACACCGACCACCACCAATTCGCCGTCGGCGAGCTTGCGGGCGAGGTTGAGCAGCGCAAGATCGGCTCCAGGCAACGGTCCGCCCGCTGCGCGAACGGCGTCGATGACCCGCGCGCCGGCCGGCAAGGTGACGACTCCGGGCCGTCGCACCCGTCCGGTCACCGCCACGACCAGCGTGGCGGGGGTCGAGGTGGACACCCCGGTGGTGGCGCCTGCAGCGCCGAAGGTGGCGGCGACCACCGGCGGCGGGACTGGTTGAACTCGCGGCCGGGCCCGCCACACCAGGACCGACACGGCCAGTGCCGTCACCAGCACCACCGCCGTCAGGGCGACAGCACCCCGGCGTCCGGGATCGACCCTGGCTTCCCTCAGGCTCTCCGGCGTCCAGCGGTCGGCCAGCCGGCGGCACCACGACGGCAGCCGCGGCCTCGCCTCCTGCTCCGGCGCAGATGCGACTCGATTCCGACGCGTCATCTGATGCTCCACAGCGGACTCGGTCGGCATGTGGGCGACCCGTCCCTCCAACGTGGAGGATTTCAGATCGGAGCCGGGATCGTTCAGTGCCGATCGCAGCCTCCGGACGGCTGACTCGCTTGTGGACGGATCGGCTCGACTTCGCAGGACGGTTCGCACGCGGTCGACCGTAGGAGTGGGTCACGTCGCCGGGAACGGCGGAGCGGAATCTGTGGACGACCGATCAGCTTGTGGACAGTCGTTTGGCGGACCTCGAGGTGGCTCCTAACGTCGCCGCCATGACCACGACCGGAGTA
>Ga0126307_10003682_pt1 | contig 10510 bp, 9 predicted proteins | sample Plot28_FD_89955 | JGI IMG/M metagenome (GOLD analysis project Ga0126307, IMG submission 89955) | Serpentine soil microbial communities from UC McLaughlin Reserve, CA, USA - Plot28 | ecosystem: Environmental > Terrestrial > Soil > Grasslands | place: USA: UC McLaughlin Reserve, Lake County...
TATTGGATGTAGCCGGATTCCTTCAGGTACTGCGTCGCCACCTCGGCGGGGTCCTGCTTGTCGATGTCGACGCGGGCGTTCAGCTCCTGCATGACCGGCAGCGTCAGGCCCTGCTGGACCTTCTCGATCGTCGCCCCGTAGTCAGCGCCGGCCTTCTGGACCGTCGCCTGGTCGGTGACCCAGATGACGTTGCCCGACGGGAAGATGCCCTTGTCGTCCTCGAGCAGCGTGTACTTGTCCGGATCCGCCGAGAGCTGGGCGTCCGAGGTGAAGACGACGGACGCGTCGGCCTGACCCTTGTCGAGCACGGTGTAGCGCAGCCCGATGTCAACGGGATTGAACGACTTGAACTGCAGGCCGTAGACGTCCTGCAGGCCCACGAGGCAGTCGGCGCGCTCACGGCATTCCGGCGAGCCGTACAGGGTCAGGTCCTGCGACTTGCCCTGCAGTTCCGAGATCTTCGTCACCCCGAGCTCGTCGGCCTTGCTGGTCAGCATCCCCAGTGCGTTCGAATCCGCGAACGGCGTCGGCTCGAATGCCGTCTCGCCCTTCGGCTCGAGTTGCTGCTTCGCCTGGTCAAACGCCTCCTGGGCGTCCGCGGGAACCGTCTTCGCGCCGAAGATCGACTGCAGGAGCGTCGAGGTGTACTCCGGATAGCCACTGATCTCCCCGTCCTGGAGCGCCTTGTAGGCGATCGTCTCGGAACCCAGGTTCAGGTTGGTCTTGACGTCGTACCCCGCAGCCTGCAATGCCTGCGCGTAGATGTTCCCGAGGATGTACTCCTCGGTGAAGTTCTTCGAACCCACCGTCAGCTGGATGCCGCTGTTGTCGGGGTTCGACTTGATCAGGTTGGCGGAGTTATCCCCGCTTGTCCCGGTGTCGTTGTCGTCGCTGTCGCCGCCGCAGGCGGCAACGCCGAGTGCGAGCACCAGCGCCGCAATCAGCGCGAGGGTCGCCCTCGTTCGCGAATGGCCGGTCACCACGTGATCCTCCTCTGTCTGGGGACGTCTGCATCCCCGGGAATGGACGGCGTGATCCTACGCGGCTGCACCGGCGCGCGCGAGCTTCAGGCCCCGCGGCGTCAATGCCCACTGTAGGCCGGCGAGGCTGAACTCGAGAATGAGCGTGAGCACGGCGATCACGATCGCTCCGGCAACGACGCCCGCGTCTCCGTAAACGTTGCGACCGAGGATGAAGTCGCCGAGCGTGCTCAGGCCGGCGAGTGAGGCCAGCGCCACGGTGGCGATGATGTTCACCGCCGCCGTCCGGACTCCGGCCATGATCGTGGGCACGGCCAGCGGGAGCTCCACGCGGCGGATCACCTCGAATTCGCTCATCCCCATCCCGCGCGCGGCCTCGACGGCGTTGCGGTCCACCTGGCTGACGCCCACGTACGCGTTGGTGAGGATCGGGGGAATGCCGAGGATCGTGAAGGCGATCGTGACGTTGCCGAGCCCGACGCCGATATAGGCCGCCACGAAGGCGATCAGGGCAAGCTCCGGCACGGCTCGCCCGGCGTTGCCCAAGGCGATCGCGAACGTCTCGCCCCTGCGGATGTGTCCCAGGATCACGCCCAGCGGAAGAGCGATCGCGGTCGCGGTGGCGAGCGCCAGGAACGTGATCCGCAGGTGCTTTTCGGTCAGATCGAGCACCTGATCGGGACCGCCGACCATCGTCTGACCGGTACGCGCCTCCTGCTGGTAGAAGATGAAATTGAACGCATCCCCGAAGGTGCCGAGCACCCCGAGGTGGATGAATGTGTGGCTCAAACGATCGCCTCCCGGGAGGGGCGGCGCCAGGGGGCGAGCAGGCGCTGCGCCCCGAGGAGCAGAGCGTCGAATGCGACCGCCATCAGGATCGACAGGCCTCCGGCGATGACGATGTTCGTCTTGAAGGTGATCTGCTGGTAGAGCGGGCCGCCGAGGGTGTCGACGTTCGCGAACACCATCAGGGTGGAGATCGCCACCGTCGAGACGGTCGCGATCCGCAGGCCGGCGATGATCTCCGGCAGCGCCAGGGGCAACTCGACCCGCCAGAGGAGCTGACGGTCGGTCATCCCCATCCCTCGGCCCGCGTCCTTGCTCTCCGGAGGGACGTTGCCGAGGCCCGCCAGGATGTTCCGGAAGAGGATTTGGAGCGTGTAGACCGTCAGGATCAGGATCGCGGTCGTCCAGCCCAGGCCGGTGATCGGCAGCAGCAGGAAGATGAATGCCAGCGATGGGATCGTGTAGAGGACGCCCGTTGCCCCGGTGAAGGTCGAGACCAGCCAGCGGCGCCGATGCGAGATCAGAGCGAGGCCGAACGCGATCGCAAAGCCGAGGGCCACGCACAACAAGACCAGGAGAAGCTGGTTGAGGAACGGCGTCGTGTAGCGGTCGAAGTTGTCGACCGCCCAACCGAGGCAAAACGCCTTGTTCTGGGCCTGGCACGGCGCGTTCGGGCCGGTCCGGTTGTGGATCTCGACCGCGCCGAGCAGGGGCACCAGCTTGGCGATCGCGAGGGTCATGTGGCCCGGGGGCGCTCGACCGCGGCGTGCTCCTCGACCTTCGCCTCGGGCGAGACCAGGAACTCGGAGATGATCTCCACCGATAGGACGCCGGCGATTCGCCCCTGCGCGTCGGTCACCGGCGCGTACTGGGTCTCGGTCTGGAGGAGGTCGGCGAGCGCGTCTCGCATGATGTCGTCGGCATCGAGGATCGGCTCGGGCCCGGTGTCGGGCTTCTGGGGGACGGTGTCACCTCGCAGATCGGAGTCGGAGAGCCAGCCGATCGGACGCCGCTCGGAGTCGACGACGAGGGCGTGCGGTACCTCGGCACCATTCAGCTTGGCCCGCACCTCGGCCGTGGCCTGCCCGATGAAGGCGAGCGGCGCCTCCCAGAGGTTGATGTCCCTCACCCTCATCAGGGCGAGGCGCTTGAGCGCCCGGTCGGCGCCGACGAAGTCCTCGACGAAGTCGTCCGCCGGGGCCATCAAGAGCTCGGCGGGAGTGGCGTACTGGGCGAGATGGCCACCCTGCTTCAGGATCGCGATCCGGTCCCCCATCTTGATCGCCTCGTCGATGTCGTGGGTGACGAAGAGCACCGTCTTCTGGATCTCGGCCTGAAGGCGGAGGAACTCGTTCTGGAGCCGCTCGCGGTTGATCGGGTCGATCGCGCCGAAGGGCTCGTCCATCAGCATCACAGGCGGATCCGCGGCAAGCGCCCGCGCTACGCCGATCCTCTGCTGCTGTCCGCCCGAAAGCTGGCTCGGAAAGCGCTCTCCGAGCGCCGGGTCGAGCCCGATCACGTCGAAGAGCTCCCGTACACGCTTCCGCGTGCGGTCGCGGTCCCAGCCCAGCAGGTTGGGCACGGTGGCGATGTTGTCGGCGATCGTCTTGTGGGGGAAGAGACCGGTCTGCTGGATCACATAGCCCATCTCGCGGCGCAGCTCCGTCGGATCTCGGTCGCGCACGGATGTGTCGTCGATCAGGATGTCCCCGTCGGTGATCTCGACGGTTCGATTGGCCATCCGCATCGCGGTGGTCTTCCCGCAGCCCGACGGCCCGACCAGCACGCAGATCTCGCCGGCCGGCACATCGAGGGAGAGGTGGTTGATCGCGGGCTCGGTCTGACCCGGATATCGCTTGGTGACGTCCCGGTAAGAAACCGACGCAGCTTGGTGGCCAGCCTCCACTCCGCGCGATCCTACTCTCGCGGCTCGCGCAGTCGGCGCACGCTGGCTATCATCCGCCGGCCGCGGATTGGTGCGCGGCTATTTTTATGGCCACTGCGACTGCGATGAAGACCTATCAGGCGAATGCCCAGGACCGTACGCGGGACTGGTACGTCGTCGACGCCGAGGGCAAGACGCTCGGTCGGCTGGCGACCCAGATCGCTGACGTGCTGCGCGGGAAGCGCAAGCCGACCTACACGCCGCACGTCGACGTCGGCGACTTCGTAGTCGTGATCAACGCCGAGAAGATCAGGGTGACCGGCAAGAAGCTCGAGGACAAGCGCTACTGGCGCCACAGCGGCTACCCGGGCGGCATCCGCTCGCGGACCCTCGGCGAGCTGCTCGAGCATCGCCCCGAGGAGGTCATCCGCAAGGCCGTCAAGGGCATGCTCCCCCGCAACCGCCTGGCCCGGCAGCAGCTCCGCAAGCTCAAGGTCTATGCCGGCGCCGAGCATCCCCACCAGGCCCAGCAGCCGAAGACGCTAGACATCCAGACTTGATGGCAGACGAAGAGAACCAGCAACCGGACGCGCCTCAGGACGAGGGCCAGACTCCCCCGGAGGAGCAGCCCGCCGCCGAGGAGCAGGCGCAGGCCGAGGAGCAGCCGCCCGCCGAGGAGCCGCAGGCCGAGGAGCAGCCTCCCGCTGAGGAGGCGCTCGCCGAGGACGCCGCCGCGGAGGACGACAGTCCCGCCGGGGAGGCTGCAGCACCCGCCGAGGAGACGCCCGCCGAGCCGCCGGCGGCACAGCCCGCCCGGTCCGAGGGCAAGCAGAAGAAGGAAGAGGTCGTCCCCGGTGCCGAGCTCGATCCGATCGCGCTCGAGCCCGACCGGCCGATGGACGCCGAGGAGCGCGCCCGCAAGGAGGCCGAGGAGGAGGAGCGCGCCCGCCGCGAGCGCGAGCTGATCGGCGAGGACGATGAGAGCACGCCGCTGGCGACGCAGCCCGCGAGGCTCTCGGGCGACGCCAGCTACTTCGCCACCGGGAAGCGAAAGTCTTCGGTCGCCCGCGTGATCCTGCGTCCCGGCGACGGCAGCATCCAGATCAACAAGCGGACGCTCGAGGAGTACTTCCCGCGGGCCTACCTGCAGTCGGTCGCCAAGCAGCCGCTCGTCCAGAGCGGCTACGAGGGCAACGTCGACGTCCGCATCCGCGTCCACGGAGGCGGCATCTCCGGTCAAGCGGCCGCTGTCCGCCACGGAATCGCCAAGGCCCTCGTCGACGTCGATCCCGCGCTTCGCCCCGAGCTCAAGCGCCGGGGCATGCTGACCCGCGACGCGCGGGTCAAGGAGCGCCGCAAGGCCGGGCTGAAGAAGGCCCGCAAGAAGCCTCAGTTCTCGAAGCGCTAGCGTCCGCCGCGCGTGGCGGAGAGGAGATTCTTCGGGACCGACGGGGTCCGAGGGCCCGTGGGCGGATTGCTCACGGCGGACCTCGCTGTGCGGCTCGGTCGTGCCGCGGCGCTTCAGTCTGATGCCGACCGCCCGCAGGTCCTGATCGTTCGCGACACGCGTGAGTCGGGCCCGATGCTCGAGGACGCGCTCGCCGCCGGGATCGCCGCCGGGGGAGGGGACGCGATGACCGGCGGAGTCCTGCCGACGCCCGCCGCCTCGGTGCTGGCCCGCCGGCTGAGCTTCGACCTGGCGGCCGTCGTCTCCGCCTCTCACAACCCGTTCGGCGACAACGGAATCAAGTTCTTCAACTCCCGCGGCACCAAACTCGACGACGACGCCGAGCTCGAGATCGAGGGCCTGATGGATGAGGAGACCGCCGAGCGGGTCGGCGGCGTTCGTGCCCTCGAGGGAGCGTTCGACGACTACATCCGTGAGCTCCGGAGCGCCTTCCAGCTGGACCTCTCGGGCATGCGCGTCGCTCTCGATTGCGCCAACGGAGCCACCCATCGAGCGGCGCCCGTGATCTTCCAGGCGCTCGGTGCGGAGCTCGCGGTGACCGCGGTCGAGCCGGACGGCCGGAACATCAACGCCGATTGCGGGTCGACGCATCCCGAGACGCTGATCGAGCTCGTCCGCTCATCCAATGCCGACATCGGCTTTGCGTACGACGGAGACGGCGACCGCCTGGTGGCCGTTGACGGCGAGGGACGACTGCACGACGGCGACGACCTGATCGCCCTGATCGCCTTGGACCTGCAGACGCGCGGCGAGCTCGATGGCGGCGTGGCTGTCACGGTGATGACGAACTTCGGGTTCCTGACGAGCATGCAGAAGGCCGGAATCGAGGTGGTCCAGACCCAGGTTGGCGATCGTTACGTGATCGAGCAGCTACTCGAGCGCGACTGGCGCCTCGGCGGCGAGCAGTCCGGCCACATCGTCTGGACGGATTTCACTCCGACGGGCGACGGGATCGCCGCCTCGTTGCTCGTCCTCCGCGCGCTTGGCAAGCGCCGCCTCGAGGACGTCGAGCCGTTCGAGCGCCTGCCGCAGCGCCTGGAGAACGTGCGGGTCGCGGACAGGGGCGCGATCGAAGGAGCCACCGAGGTCTGGGAGGCGGTCGAGGCCGAGAACGAGAAGCTCCAGGGGCGCGGCCGCGTGCTGGTGCGCGCTTCGGGGACCGAGCCACTGGTCCGGGTGATGGTCGAAGCGCCGGACGAGGCTGAATGCCAGGCGATCTGCGAGCGGCTGGTGGAAATGGTCAAGAAGGTCCTCGCTTAGCGACTACTCTTTATCGCCCTTATGTGCGGCATCGTCGGATATGTGGGTGACCGACCGTGCCGGGACTTGCTGATCGCCGGGTTGGAGAAGCTCGAGTACCGGGGCTATGACTCCGCCGGCATTTCAGTGCTCTCGGACGGCGCGGTCGACAGCGTGCGCGCTGTCGGCAACCTCGCGAACCTGCGCGCCGCCGTCGAGGAGCACTCCTCGAACGGCGAGGCAGGCTCGGTGGCGGTCGCCGCAAGACCCGCGACGATCGGCCTCGGCCACACACGCTGGGCCACCCACGGCCGCGTCACCGAGGAGAACGCCCATCCCCACGGCGACTGCGAAGAGCGGATCCACATCGTCCTCAACGGCATCGTCGAGAACCACGCCGAGCTGCGGCGCGAGCTGATCGCGGAGGGTCACGAGTTCACCTCGGAGACCGACGCCGAGATCGTCGCCCACCTGATCGAGCGCCACTACGAGGGCGACCTGACCGATGCCGTCCGCGCGGCGTTTGCCGATCTCCGCGGTCACTACGCGTTCGTCGCGATGCACAACGATCACGAGGACACGCTCGTCGCAGCCCGGAAGGAATGCCCGCTGATCGTCGGCCTCGGTGAGCACGAGAACTTCATCGCGTCGGCCATTCCCGCCTTCTTGGCGGAGACTCGTCTCGCGCTCGGGATCAAGAACGACGAGATCGTCACCGTGCACAAGGGAGAGGTGACCGTGACGAGCGCGGACGGCACGGTGATCGAGGACCGCGAGCCGATCGAGGTGACCTGGGACGAGGACGCCGCGGAGAAGGGGGGTTACGACACGTTCATGCTCAAGGAGATCCACGAGCAGCCGGACGCCGTGGCAGAGACGATCACGGACCGGTTGCCGACGCTCGACGGCGTCGATCTCTCCGACATGGAGTTCGACGACGAGTTCCTGAAGGGAATCGAGCGGATCGTGATCGTCGCGTGCGGGACCTCCTACCACGCCGGTCTCCTCGGCCGATACGCGATCGAGCAGTGGGCGCGCGTTCCGGTCGAGATGGACATCGCCTCCGAGTACCGCTATCGCGACCCAGTGCACCGGCCCAACGACCTGGTCATCGGGATAACTCAGTCCGGAGAGACGGCCGACACGCTCGCCGCGATGCGGCTGGCCAAGGAGGGCGGCTCGAAGGTCCTCGCGATCTGCAACGTGATGGGCAGCCAGGCGACGCGTGACGCCGACGCCGTTCTCTTCACGCGCTCCGGGATCGAGATCAGCGTGGCGGCGACCAAGACCTTCGTCAGCCAGGTGGCGGCGATGTACCTGCTCGGCCTGCGCCTCGCGGAGCTGCGGGAGACGATGGCGCCGGAGAGGCTCGCCGAGCTCGTCGCCGAGCTCAAGTCTCTGCCGCACAAGATCCAGGAGACCATCACCTCCTGTGATGAGCTGGTCAAGGCGATCGCCCACTCCCACCACGACCGGCGCTTCTTCATGTACATCGGGCGCCATATCGGGCTGTCGGTCTGCCTGGAGGGCGCGCTGAAGCTGAAGGAGATCTCCTACATCCCCGCCGATGCGTACGCCGCCGGCGAGATGAAGCACGGCCCGATCGCTCTGCTCGATGAGTCGACGCCGGTCGTCGCCGTCGCGACCGACAGCCCGGTCGTGGAGAAGATGCTCTCCAACATGGAGGAGGTCCGAGCCCGCGGCGCCGATGTGATCGCCGTGGCCACCGAGGGCTCGACCGCGGTGGAGGACGCGGCCGATCAGACCATCTTCGTGCCGCGCACCGATTGGATCGTGCAGCCGATCGTCGCGATCGTGCCGCTCCAGCTGCTGGCGTACTACATCGCCCGCGAGAACGGCCTCAACGTGGATCAGCCCCGCAACCTGGCGAAGACCGTCACCGTCGAGTAGATGCGAGGGCGCGCGTCAGCGCGACCCGTTTGATGTAGGTTGCGCGCCTCGTGACCCCCCGCCGAATTCCAGCGCTTCTCCTTGCCTGCGTCGCAGTCCCGGCCGCGATCCTCGCCGGCTGCGGTGGGGGAGATGACGGTGGCACCACGGACGTCGGTCCCGCGGCCGCCGTGCCGGCCAACACGCCGATCTATCTCGACGCGACCGTCAAGCCGACCGGATCCGCCGAGTCCGACGCCAAGTCCGCGATGGGCAAGATCCTCGACACGAACGACCCCGGCGCCAAGATCGTCTCGATGATCGAGGATCAGTCGAAGTCTGACGGCAACCCGATCGACTACGAAAAGGACGTGGCGCCCTGGCTCGGGGAGAAGGCTGGAGTCTTCTTCAGCTCCCTCGGTACCGACTCGGAGGGGGTGGTGGTCGTGGAGACCACCAACCCGGCCGCCTCGCTCGCCTTCGCCCAGAAGGCCGCCGGCAACACGGCCACCGACCCGCCGCCCCAGACCTACAACGGCGCGACCTATCAGCTGGACAAGAGCGACCCGGGCCACGTCTTCGGCAACGTTGGCGACTTCCTCGTCGAGGGCGACCTCGCCGGCTTCAAGGCTGCGGCCGATGCCAACAAGGGGGACTCGCTCGGAGATGACAGCGGCTTCAAGGACTCGCTCGGCGATCTTCCCGATGACCGGCTCGGCACGCTCTACACCGTTCCGAAGAACTTCATCGATGCGCTCGGCAGCCAGTTCGACGCGGCCAGCAAGGCTGCAATCGAGAAGAGCGGCGGCGACAACCTGAACGAGCCGGTTGCCGGCGCGCTGACGGCCACGGCGGACACGTTCGAGCTGGAGGCGACCGGCGGCAACAACGGCTTCGACACCCCCGAGAGCTCGCTGATCGCCGGGGTCCCCGGGGAGTCCTGGCTCGCTATCGGCATCGGCGATCTCGGGGAGACGGTCAAGAAGAGCCTCGACCAGCTCAAGGAGCAGATCCCTAACTTCGAGTCGGTCCAGCAGCAGATCCAGTCGACCACGGGTTCCTCACTCGAGCAGCTCACCGGCTCGCTCGGCGACGCCGCCCTCTACGTCCAGGGCACGACCGAGTCCACGGTGACCGGCGCCCTGGTCGTGCAGACGAAGGATCCGGACCTGACGGGCCGGCTCCTCACCCAGCTTCAGGGTCTGCTCCAGCTCGGCAAAGGTGGCGTCAAGCCGCTCTCACTCTCCGGTGGCGGCACCGCGTTCCAGATCAAGGACCCCGGGCTTGCGCCGCGGCCCATGGAGCTGGCGCAGCAGGGCGACAAGCTGGTGATCGGCTACGGCGACGGATCGGCTGAGGCCAGCCTGACCCCCGCGCGAACCCTCTCCGACTCGCCGAGCTTCTCGGCGGCACATGGCCAGATTTCCTCGCTCGGAACGGATCTCTTCGTCGATCTCCCGTCGGTCTTCGCGCTTGCCGAATCCAGCGGCGCCAAGTCGGATCCCGACTACGTGCAGGCGAAGCCCTATCTGGACGCGTTGAGCTACGTCGTCACCGGCTCCGGGGACAGTGGCGACAAGGCCGAGTTCAAGGCCGTCCTGGGCCTGAAGTAGAGGCCGTGCCGTGGCGACCGCCGTCGGCATCGACCTGATCGAGATCGAGCGAGTGGAACGCGCCCTCGAGCGTCGCCCGCGGCTCGCGGAGCGCCTCTTCACCTCCGGCGAGCTGGCCTACGCGCAGGAGCGTGCCAGGCCGGGCCGGCACCTCGCGGCGCGATTCGCCGCCAAGGAGGCCGTGATCAAGGCACTCGGACAGGGCGTCCCGCCGAGGGACATCGAGATCGAAGCGGGGGAGCCTCCGCAGGTGAGGCTCCATGGCCGAGCCGCGGAGGTGGCCAGTGGGAATTCAGTGGCGGTCTCGCTCACCCACTCCCGCGAGAGCGCCGCGGCCGTCGCGATCGCCGGCTAGGTCCGCTTACTTCCCCACGCGAGCCAGAAGAACCGGGCGCTTGAGGCGTCCCTCCATGGACCGGCCCTCACGTTATCCCAGAGTAGGCTCACGCCGATGGAGGACTGGCTCAATCCGTGCCTGGACGCGGAGGAGATGCGCGCGACGGACGCCTGGGCGATCAAGGACCGGGGGGTGCCCTCCCTGGACCTGATGGAGACCGCCGGCCGGGCGGTCGCGGAGGCTGCCGCCCAGACCGCGACTTCCAGCAAGGCGGCGATCGTCTGCGGCAAGGGGAACAACGGCGGCGACGGA
>Ga0126307_10003683_pt1 | contig 10507 bp, 5 predicted proteins | sample Plot28_FD_89955 | JGI IMG/M metagenome (GOLD analysis project Ga0126307, IMG submission 89955) | Serpentine soil microbial communities from UC McLaughlin Reserve, CA, USA - Plot28 | ecosystem: Environmental > Terrestrial > Soil > Grasslands | place: USA: UC McLaughlin Reserve, Lake County...
GGGCGTAGTCGCCGAGGTGGGGGTTGGCCAGCACGGTCGTGTAGCCCTGGTGGGGGCCGCTGCGGCCCAGGCAGAGCCGCAGCTCGTTCAGCTGCTCGAAGTTCCAGGCGGCCGAGCCGTCGGTGCCGTACAGCTCGAAGCCGAGGCCGCACTGGGGGCCGACGATGATCCGTGACGCCTCCAGGGTCCCGACCGCGCCCGGACCCTTGGTGGTGGGGGCGAAGCGGACCAGGGTGGCGGCGTAGTCGTCGTTCTCGACCGGGCCGAGCTCGCCGTCCTCGATGACCGTGAAGTGGGTGGCCGAGCCCATGGGCAGGATCGGCCGTTCGGTGTAGATGGTGCTGGTCAGCGCGCTGACCTCGGCGATCGGGCCGACCAGGTACTGCATCAGGTCGACCACGTGGCTGAGCAGGTCGCCGAGGGCGCCGCTGCCGGCCAGCTCGCGGGTGAACCGCCACGACAGGGCCGCCTTGGGCTCGGCGGCGTAGCCGGTGAAGAACACCGCCCGGAGGTTGGTGATGCGCCCGAGCGCGCCCTGGGCGACCAGCTCGCGGACATGCTCCACGGCCGGGGCGTGGCGGTAGTTGAAGCCGATCGAGGTGACCACCCCGGCGGCCCGGGCGGCCGCGGCGACCTCGCCGGTCTCGCGCGCGTCGCGCCCGACCGGCTTCTCGATCCAGAAGTGCTTGCCGGCCTCGGCGGCGGCCACGCCGATCTCGCGGTGCAGGACGTTGGGGGCGCAGATCGACACCACGTCCACGTCCGGGTCGGCCAGCACCGCGCGGTAGTCGCTGCTCCCCCTGGCGTAGCCGAGGGCGTCGCGGGCGTAGGCGACCCGGTCGGCGGCGGTGTCGGCGGCATGGACCAGCCGCGGCCGCAGCCCGAGCTCGGGATAGACCGATCCCAGCGCCTGGTAGGCGCGGCTGTGGAGCTTGCCCATCCAGCCGACGCTGATCAGCCCTACGCCGAGGTCGCCGGTGGTGCCGCCGTTGGTGGTGGTGCCGGTCATGTCTGGCCTCCCCGGAGGTCAGGGGTGGAGGGTCGGGCCCGGGCCAGTTCGGTGGTGACGGTGGCGGCGAGCAGGGTGGCGTCGGAGCCGATGGCCACAAACTCGTCGGCGGTGGGGACCCGCCATCGCCCACCGATCAGCATCTCCGTCAGGACCATCGCCGTTCCCCTCCCGCCCCGCGCGACCCGCTTGGACCGTTCCAAGAGTGGGGGATGCCCGGGTTCGCTTCATGATGGGGGAGTTGCGCGCCACCTCGAAACCCAGGTCGCCGGTGGGTCGTTTGTGGCATGGGCCCATGGAGAAGATCCCGAGCATGTCATCGCGGATCGAGGACTACGCGGTCATCGCCGACACCCAGACCGCGGCCCTGGTGAGCCGGGACGGCTCGATCGACTGGCTGTGCTTGCCCCGCTTCGACTCCGGGGCCTGTTTCGCGGCCCTGCTCGGTGACCAGGGCAACGGGCACTGGCGGATCGCCCCGGCCGGCGGCGTGAAGAAGGTCCGGCGCCGCTACCGGGGCGACACCTTGATCCTGGAGACCGAGTTCGAGACCGAGGACGGCACCGTCCGGGTGGTCGACTTCATGGTGCCGCGTCTGGCCGACCCGGATGTGGTCCGGGTGGTCGAGGGCGTCCGCGGCCGGGTGCCGATGCGGATGGAGCTGCGCATCCGGTTCGACTACGGACGCCTCACACCCTGGGTGCGCCGGGTCGACCGGGCGCTGCTGGCCATCTCCGGCCCCGAGGCCCTGGTGCTGCGCACCCCGGTCGACCACCACGGCGAGGACCGCGCCACCGTGGCCGACTTCCAGGTCGCCGAGGGCGAGCGCCTGCCGTTCACCCTCACCTGGAACCTTTCCCATGAACCGCTGCCCGGGGCCCGCGACCCGCTGCAGGCGCTGGCCGACACCGACGACTACTGGCGCAAGTGGTCCGGCCAGTGCACCTACCGGGGGGAGTGGCGCGACCCGGTGATGCGCTCGCTGCTCACCCTCAAGGCGCTGACCTACCAGCCCAGCGGGGGGATCGTGGCCGCCGCGACCACCTCGCTCCCCGAGGCGATCGGTGGGGTCCGCAACTGGGACTACCGGTTCTGCTGGCTGCGGGACGCCACCATGACCCTGACCTCGCTGATGGCCGCCGGCTATGAGCAGGAGGCGCGCGAGTGGCGCGAATGGCTGCTGCGGGCCATGGCCGGCGACCCGCCGGCCCTGCAGATCATGTACGGACCGGCCGGGGAGTCGCGCCTTCCCGAGCTCGAGCTGGAGTGGCTGGCCGGGTACGAGGACTCCAAGCCGGTGCGGACCGGCAACGCCGCCGTCACCCAGTTCCAGCTGGACGTCTACGGCGAGGTGATGGACTCCCTCCACAAGGCCAGGCAGCTCGGCATCGACGCCCATCCCTCGGCCTGGGCCCTGCAGCGGGCGCTGCTGGACTTCCTGGAGGGCAACTGGCAGCGCCCCGACGAGGGGATCTGGGAGGTCCGCGGGCCGCGGCGGCACTTCACCCACTCCAAGGTGCTGGCCTGGGTGGCCATGGACCGGGCGGTCAAGGCGGTCGAGGAGCACGGCCACCACGGGCCGGTGGACCGCTGGCGGCGGCTCCGCGACGAGATCCACCGGCAGGTCTGCGCCAACGCCTACGACCCCGACCGCCGGACCTTCACCCAGTACTACGGGTCGCGGGAGCTGGACGCCAGCCTGCTGCTCATTCCCCTGGTGGGGTTCCTGCCCCCGACCGACCCGCGGGTCAAGGGCACCATCGAGGCCATCGAGCGGGAGCTGCTGCACGACGGGTTCGTGCTCCGCTATCCCACCGGCCCGGCCGGGGAGGCGGTGGACGGGCTCCCCGGCCGGGAGGGAGCCTTCCTGGCCTGCAGCTTCTGGCTGGCCGACAACTACGCCCTGGTCGGCCGGGTCGACGACGCCCGCAGGCTGTTCGGGCGGTTGCTGGACCTGCGCAACGACGTCGGGCTGTTGGCCGAGGAGTACGACCCGGTCTCGGGCCGCCAGCTGGGCAACTTCCCCCAGGCCTTCTCCCACGTCCCGCTGGTCAACACCGCCATGCACCTCTCCGAGGCCGGCCCCGACCCGCGCTACCTGCGGTTCGAGAACGAGAGCGAGGATCAGGCACGGCGAACATGACCACTCGGGAGGCCACAGGCAGGCGATACCGGTGCTACGCCATCGCCGATGGGCCCGAACATCCACGCCCGCCCCGAGGGCTACCGGGTCATGGCCGGCGCATTCGCCGCCGCCCTGGCCCATGACCGGCGAACCCGCTGATTCGAGGCGCCGGCCCGGCGCGTAGCGTCGAATGGGAGAGTGAGACTCCTTCACGAGGTGAGATCCTGACCCGGACGCCGCAGGTCGTCATCGTCGGTGCTGGCGTCGGTGGCCTCTGCGCAGCCATCGCCCTGCGCCGATCCGGACTCGATGTTGTGGTCCTCGAGCAGGCCACGGAGCTGCGCGAGGTCGGCGCCGGCGTCCTGCTGTGGCCGAACGCGATGCGGGCGCTGCAGCGGCTGGAGGTCGGGGCGGCCATCGAGAACGCGGGGGCGGCCGCCGCCGACGGGGCGCTGCGCAACTCGCGAGGGATCGCACTGGGGGCAGGACCGGCGGGGGAGCTTGCGGCCGGCGTCGACGGGCCAACGGTCGTGGTGCACCGCGGACTGCTGCAGACGATCCTGCTGGCCGCCCTCGGCCGGCAGGTCCTCCGGCTCGGGGCCAGGTGCGTCGGGGTCGCCCAGGATGCCGCAGGGGTGACGGTCAGCCTGGCCGACGGGAGCACCGAGCACGGCGACCTCGTCGTCGGCGCCGACGGCCTCAACTCGCGGGTACGGACGGTGCTGGTGGGGGATGGGCCACCCCGCTACTCGGGCTACACGGCCTGGCGGGCGGTGGTGCCGCTCGACCGGTCGCTGGCCGATCGTCTCCGCCCGGGCGAGTCGTGGGGTCGCGGCTGCCTCTTCGGCGTGGCCATGCTCGGCGGCAGCCAGGCGTACTGGTGGGCCAGCGCGCGCACCGGTGAGGGTCTGGGCGGGTCACTGGCGGAGGAGAAGGCGGCGGTGGAGCGTCGTTTTCAGATCTGGCACGAGCCGATCCCCGAGCTGATCGACGCCACCCTGGAGCAGGCGATCGTCCGCACCTGCCAGTACGACCGGCCGCCGCTCCGGCACTGGTCGGCGGGCCGGGTCGGCCTGCTCGGCGACGCCGCCCATCCGATGGTGGCCAGCCTCGGTCAGGGCGCGTGCCAGGCGATCGAGGACGCCGCCGCCCTCGGCGACGCCGTGGGCGCCGGCGCCGACGTCAGCTCGGCGCTGCGGGCCTACGGCGCGCGCCGGGCCTCGCCCGCGGCGGCGGTTGCCCGCCGCTCACGCCGGGTGGCCCGGCTGGCGCATCTGCGGCACCCGCTGGCCGTTGCTGCGCGCGACGTGTTCCTCCGCCTCCGCTAGGAGCGACCCGCCGGTGGCGGTGGCGTGTCTGGCCTCGCCGGAAGCTACCATCGAGCCATGCTCCACGGCCGCCAGGAGGAGTGCGAAGCGATCGATCGCCTGCTCGCCGATGCGGGCGGGCAACGCAGCGGCGCGCTGGTGCTCCGCGGCGAGGTTGGTGTCGGCAAGTCGGCGCTGCTGGCCTATGCCGCCGACCGTGCCGCAGGGAGGATGCGGGTGCTGTGGGGGGCCGGCGTCGAGTCCGAGTCGGAGCTGGCGTTCGCGGCCCTGCATCAGCTCGTCCGGCCCGTGCTCGACCGTGTCGAGCGGCTTCCGGGTCCCCAGGCGGCCGCGCTGCAAGGTGCCTTCGGGCTCGCCGCCGCGCAGGGCGGGGACCGCTTCCTGATCGGAGTGGGGGTGCTGAGCCTGCTCGCGGAGGTGGCCGAGGAGCGGCCGCTGGTCTGCCTGGTCGACGATGCCCAGTGGCTGGACCAGCCGTCGACCGACGCGCTCTCCTTCGCCGCCCGGCGACTCGAGGCCGAGGGGATCGTGCTGCTGGTCGCCGCCCGCGATGACGACCTCCATGCGTTCACGGCGCCCAGCTTCCACGAGCTCCACCTCAACGGCCTGGACGCCGACGCCGCCGGCGAGCTGCTGACCGAGCAGTCCCCGGCCGGGCTCGCGGCGAATGTCCGGGAGCGCCTGATCGAGGCCACCCAGGGCAACCCGCTGGCCCTGCTCGAGCTGGTGGGGTCGCTGAGCGCCGACCAACTCGCCGGACGGGCCCCGCTTCCCGACCCGTTGCCGGCGAGCGCCGGCGTCGAGCAGGTGTTCCTGGAACGGGTCCGTCGCCTGCCGGACTCGACCCAGACGCTGCTCCTTGCGGTGGCGGCCGAAGAGACCGGCGATCCGGCGGTCATCTTCGGCGCGGCCCGGGCGCTCGGGTCCGGCACGCAGGAGTTCGAGATGGCGGAGACGGCTGGCCTGGTCCGCATGGTCGAGGGCCGGATCCGGTTCCGCCATCCCCTGGTCCGCTCGGCGGTGTACCGCGGGGCGACCTTCACCAGGCGGCAGGCCGTCCACCGGACGCTCGCGGCCGCGCTGGCCGGCGAGGAGCATGCCGACCGTCGTGCCTGGCATCGGGCGGCCGCGGCCATGGAGCCCGACCCCGAGGTCGCCGACGAGCTGGAGCGGTCGGCCGAGCGGGCCCGGCGCCGCAGCGGGTACGCGGCCGCCGCGAGGGCGCTGGAGCGCTCGGCCGAGCTCACCTCTGGCGAGAAGCTGCGCAGCCACCGGCTGGCGGACGCCGCCGACGCCGCCTGGCTGGCCGGGCAGCCGGAGCGGGCGCTCGGGCTGCTGGACCGCGCCGCCGCCGGCGTTCCGGAGCCACGCCTGCGAGCGGACGTCGCCCACCTCCGCGGTCTGATCGAGCTGCGTCGTGGCGTGCCGGCCGATGCGTTCACGATCCTGGCCGCCGGCTCGGCCGACGTTGCCCCGATCGACCCCGTCAAGGCGCTGGCCATGCTGCTGCCGGCGAGCGAGGCGGCCTTCTATGCAGGCGATGTCGCCCTGACGATCGAGGCGGCGCGCCGCGCGGCCGCTCTCCCGCGCAGCGAGCAGCGCATCGACCAGTTCACGCTGGGCCTGCTCGTCGGGATCGGGAGCGTCCTTGAGGGCGACCCCGCCCGGGGCGCGCCGTTGCTGCGCCAGGCCATTGTGCTGGCACAGACCTTCGACGATCCCAGCCGGCTCGGCTTCGCCGGCGCAGCGGCTCGCTACCTCGGCGACGACACGGCCGCCCACGACTTCTACGCTCGGGCGGTCGCCCGCGCCCGGGCCACCGGCGAGCTCGTCCTGCTCCCGTATCTCCTCGAGTCCCTGGCCGTGGAGGAGGTGGCCGCCGGCCGCTACGCGGCGGCCACGGCCAGTGCGTCGGAGGGGCTGCGCCTGGCCAGGGAGACCGGGCAGGAGAGCAGCGTCTGCCGGAACCTGAGCACCCTCGCGCTGCTCGAGGCCGTGCAGGGCCGCGAGGACGCCTGCCGGACGTACGCCGCCGAGGCCCTGGAGCGCGCGGTTCCCCGCGGCCTCCGGCTCCAGGCCGCCAGCGCGACCTGGGCGCTCGCCCTGCTGGACCTGGCCACCAGCCGGCCGGCCGAGGCGCTCGCCCGGCTCGAGGCGCTGGCCGCCGGGTCGGAAGCCGGCCATCCGGCCATCGCGCTGCTGTCCGTGCCCGACCTCGTGGAGGCCGCCGTCCACAGCGGCCAGACCGAGCGCGGCCAGATCGCGCTGGCCGGCTTCGAGCAGTGGGCCACCCACGCCGCACCGCCATGGGCGCTCGCCCTCGTGCCCCGCTGCCGTGGGCTGCTGTCGGCCGGGGCGGCCGCCGACCGTCACTTCACCGAGGCGTTGCGGCTCCACGGCCTCAGCCGCCGGCCGTTCGACCGGGCCCGGACCCAGCTGCTCTATGGCGAGGCCCTCCGGCGGGCCCGCCGGCGGGTCGACGCCCGCGAGCACCTGCGGGCTGCCTTCACCACCTTCCAACAGCTCGGCGCCGCTCCCTGGGCCGAGCGGGCACGAACCGAGCTGCGCGCCAGCGGCGAGACGGCGCGCCAGCGCAACCCCAGCACCCTCGCCCAGCTCACCCCCCAGGAGCTCCAGATCGCCCGCTTCGTCGGTCAGGGGGCGACCAACCGCGAGGTCGCCGCCCAGCTCTTCCTGAGCCCGCGGACGATCGACTACCACCTCCGTCAGGTCTTCACCAAGCTCGGCATCTCCTCCCGTGCCGAGCTCATCCGGCTCAGCGTCGAAGCCTGAAGACTGGCGACTTCGCTGATCCGAGCCGACGGCCCGGCTGCGACACTGCTCCCCGGGGCCACCCCGCGGCCACCGGGCCGGAGGCCTCATGGATACCACTGCCCGCGCAACCCAGGTTGCCGACCACCCGGCCAGGGCTGCGGCGAGCGTCCACCGTTCGAGGCGCCGGCGACGCCCCTCCGGCGCGCCGCCGCCGTTGCCTCGGCACCTCGAGACCAGCGGTGTCGGGTGGCTGCTGGCCGCGGTGGGGCTCGTCGTCGTGTTCACGGTCAGCTTCGTCGCCAGCCGGCACGGCGCCGCCGTCGCGGTGACCGCCGCCGACGACCGGGTCGCGCGCTGGCTCACCGGGCTGCACAGCAGCTGGCTCACCAATGCGCTGCAGGTGGCGGCGTTTCCCGCCACCTGGCTGGCCTCCAAGATCCTCGCCTGGGGCATCGTCGTCCCGCTGCTCGTCTTCAAGCGCTTCCGGCATCTGGTCGTCTACGTTGTCGCCCTCGCGGTGACCTCGCAGCTCGCCGTGCTCCTGTCGGCCGTGCTCAAGCGGCCCAGGCCCTTCGGGGTCGTCATCGACGGGGCCTGGAACGGCTATGCGCTGCCGTCGATCCAGATCGCCATCCTGGCCGCGAGCCTGGTCAGCGTCCTCTACGTGCTGGTGCCGGAGGGCCGCTGGCGCCAGGCCGGCAAGTGGGCGGCCACCGCGGTCGTCGCCCTCGCTGGCCTGGCCCGGGTCGCGCTCGGCCTCGACGCCCCGACCGACGTCCTGTTCGGCGCCGTCATCGGCGTCACCGTCCCGCTGCTCGCCTTCCGTTGGTTCGCCCCCAACGAGGTCTTCCCGATCACCTACCGGCGCGGCCGCACCGCCCACCTGGACGTCGGCGGGAAGCGCGGCCAGGCGATCCGGCGTGCCCTCCGCGATCAGCTCGGCCTGGAGATCGAGGAGGTCAAGCCGTTCGGGCTGGCCGGCTCGGCCGGCTCGACCCCGCTGCGGATCAAGGTCAAGGGCGACCCGCCGGTCGTCCTGTTCGGCAAGCTGTACGCCCGCAGCCACCTGCGCTCGGACCGCTGGTACAAGCTGGGCCGGGAGCTGCTGTACGGCCGGCTGGAGGACGAGAAGGCCTTCAACACCGTCGGCCGGCTGGTGCAGCAGGAGGACTACGCGCTGCGGCTGCTGCGCGACGCCGGGCTGCCCACGCCGGCGCCCTACGGGGTGGTGGAGCTCACCCCCGAGCGCGAGTACCTGATCACCTTCGAGTTCTTCGACAACGCCAAGGAGCTCGGCGAGGCCGAGGTCGACGAGGCGATCATCGACCAGGGCCTGGGCATCATCCGCAAGCTGTGGGACGCCGGCCTCGCCCACCGGGACATCAAGCCGGCCAACCTGCTGGTCCGCGACGGCCGCATGGTGCTGATCGACGTCGCCTTCGTCCAGGCGCACCCCAGCCCGTGGCGCCAGGCCGTCGACCTGGCCAACATGATGCTCTGCCTGGCGTTGCGCAGCGACCCTGGGCTGGTCTACGCCCGCGCCCGGCAGCTGTTCACGGTGGAGGAGATCACCGAGGCGTTCGCGGCCACCCGCGGGCTGACCATGCCGTCCCAGCTCCGCACCCTCATGCGGGAGAAGGGCCGCGACCTGCACAGCGAGTTCCTCGAGCTCCTTCCCGAGCGGCCCCGCCCCATCTCCATCCAGCGCTGGAGCATCCGCCGGATCGGGCTGGCGGTGCTCACCCTGCTCCTCGCCATCGCCGTTCTCGGCATCGGCTGGGGCCGGCTCATCAGCGACAGCGACATCGAGTACGCGCCGATCCAGGCGCAGACGCTCCGGTGCGTGCCCCACGAGCCGCTCCTACTCATGGCCCAGTCGGTGCCCACCGCCTCGTTGGTGCCGTGCATCGAGATCCTCCCGGTCGGCTGGACGCTCGGCGACGTGGTCGTCGGCAACGGCAGGTCCCGGTTCACGATGACCAGCGACCGCGGCGGTGTCCTGGTCGCGGAGCTCGCCGCCTCCTGCGACCTCAACGGAGCGGTCGAGCTGACCTCGGAGCGGCGCGACGCGCGACGCTACCTGCTGACCGAGCGCAACGCCGCCGGGGTCGTGATGACCCGCACCTACACGTTCCCGGGCGGCTGCGTCACCCAGCGCCTGGCCACATCCGAGGCCAGCCGCCAACAGCTGGCCGGCGAGTCGTCGTTCGCGCTGGGCTTCACGACCCGGGACGCCCTGGCCGCCGCGCTCCGACGCGGTTCCGGCGGCCGGCTCGAACTCGACATGCCAGGTTTGGGAGGCTGATGACATGCGGCGACTGAGCGCCGTCCTCGGCGAGGCCCGCGGGTCGGACCAGGTGCAGGAGCTGGCACGGTGGCTCAACCCGGTGGCGGCGTCACCGGCGGCACCCCGGGAGACCGTGGCCGCCCTGGACGCCTTCGGCCCCTCGCTGATGCCGCGGACCGCGAGGCTGCACGGTGTCGCGATGGGGCTCGGGATGCTCGGGGCGCGGGCGACGACCGGGGTGGTCGAGAAGCTGACGCGGCTGGCCGTGCCCGCCGACGCCCCGCTTCCCGCCCAGCTCGTGGCCCGGGCCGTGATCGGCGGTGCCGGGGCGGCGCTGGCCGCGGTTCCCGAGCGCCATTGCCAGCGGTTGTGGATGGCGTCGCTACGGTCCACCGGTCAGCTGCTCCGGGACGGTGCCGCCGGGGCCGCCGTCCACGACCTCGGCCGCTGGGCCCAGCGGCGCTACCCGAGCCGGCCGGCGGTCCGGCCGGTGGCCGTCGGCGCCATCCACATCGCGGGAGTGCTCTACCGGGCGGGCCGGCGGCTGCCGGAGCGGGGGGCGGAGCTGGACCGCTGGCCGCGGCCGCCAACGGCCACCCTGCCGGGGGCGCTGGCCACCTCGTACGCCGTCACCACGGCCGGGACGGGCCTGGCCAGAGGCTTCGTCTGGTCACGGGGGGTGCTGGAGTCCTACTTCGGGCCCGGACCGTCCAAGCGGGTGCTGGCGCGGCTGGTCAACGCCGGGATGTGGGCGGGGGCGGCGATGGCGGTCTACAACGCCGGCGTGGCCTATGTGGGGCGGGCCAATCAGAAGGTCGATCCGGGCTATGCCACCGCGCCCGCCAGCCCGCTGCTGTCGGGGTGCCCCGAGAGCCTGCTGCCGTTCGCCGACCTCGGCCAGCAGGGCCGCCGCTTCGTCACCGACGTGGTCACCCCCGAGCTGATCGAGGAGGTCATGGGGGAGCCGGCGGTCGCCCAGCCGA
>Ga0126307_10003684_pt1 | contig 10504 bp, 10 predicted proteins | sample Plot28_FD_89955 | JGI IMG/M metagenome (GOLD analysis project Ga0126307, IMG submission 89955) | Serpentine soil microbial communities from UC McLaughlin Reserve, CA, USA - Plot28 | ecosystem: Environmental > Terrestrial > Soil > Grasslands | place: USA: UC McLaughlin Reserve, Lake County...
ACCGCGTTGAGGACGTGCGGGCACGGGCAGAAGCCGGCCGGGCGGCTGGGGAACAGGCGTCGGTCCATGTCGCCGCGGCGCTCCAGTCGGCGAGGAATGAGCTACAGGACGTGGACCGGGGCCTGCGGCAGGCGGCGACCGCGGCGCAGGTCGAGCTCTCTGACCTCCGCGCGACCGTCACGACGCTGACCGAGACGCTGGCTTCGCTCGACGACGCGGTCACGCTGCTCGACATCCGCATGGACGGCGCCCACGCGGCGCTGCGCGCGCGGGCCGAGACGGATTCCGTCGTGGAGCGTCAGCGGTACGCCAACCCTGACCACGAGGAGGAACCAGAGCGCTGCCGACGGTCTCCGCATGGGTGTGATCCTGTGCTGGCTGGGAGACCGGCTGGTGGTCCGGCGACGCGTCGCGGACCGGCGTGCATCCCTCACCGAATACTGGGCCTCGGGCCAGGTGTCCGAGCGGGAGATCTTCCGCTTCCCACTGCACCGGCCCGGGCCGGGCTGGAGCCGGCTCGGCCGTGGGCTGTGGGTCGATGAGCTCGAGGGTCCGGTGCCGCTGTGACCTCTTGCTGCTGACGATCTGGACGCTGCGCGGCTGTCTCGTCAGCGGCCGCTGCTCGCCTTCAGCGCGCGGCTCCGGCTCGAGGGACGGCCGGTCATCGACACCACCGACATCGAGGTCACGGTTTCCGACCCGCTGGCCACCGCGGTGCGGTCGGTGTTCGACCCGATCCTGTCCGAGCTGCGATCCGCCGGTCGGCCGGCGCGGAGGAACCGCACGGACCGCGCCCGCCCGCTCGTATCGAGCTCGACGACGGCCGCGGCGCGCAGGTCGGGGAGCGGACGGTCCAGATCAACCGGTTCGTGGCCGTGGCCGACAGGATGCGGCTCGACTTCGACGAAGCCCTCCGGCGCGCCGAGCCGGCGCTGCAGCAACTGCGGCAGGATCCCGGCAACCGGTCGCATCGGGCCGCGGCAGTGGCGGCCATGCGGCAGGGTGGGCTCCACGCCTTCTCCCGGCCGGCCAGCCTGCGCGTGCCGACCGACCGGGGCGGGGACCTGCTGGACGGCCTGAAGCACATCGTCGGCATCCGGGTCGAGTCCTGCGGGGTGCAGGTGGGCGACGGCGGAATCCAGCGCAACGAGTTCCGGTATCTCGTCACCTCCCCGTCCGGGGACGAGGTGATCCGCGCCAATCCGGCACTGGCGCGGGCCCTCGTGGATTGCGCCTGCCGAGTGCACAGTCCCAGCAAGACGTGCTCGCACTGTCCCGGGAGGTGGAGCAGGCTGTCCGCGACATGCCGGTGCGGTACACCGGCTCGCGCGCGCAGCACGTGCGCCTGGCGCCGCCGGCCGCCGGCGAGGTCCTGCAGGTCTGCCGGGTCGACGGCGTCCAGGTCGCACAGTCCGGCCGCCAGGAGCGGATCGACATGACCGACATCAGCACCGTGGCCGTCAACCGACGCCGCATCGAGGCCGAGCGGAAGGCGGCCGCGCTGGCGGAGCGGCAGCGGGAGATCGCGGTACGGGAGGCTGCCGCACGGGTGGAGCGGCAGCGGGAGATCGCGGTACGGGAGGCTGCCGCACGGGTGGAGCGGCAGCGGGAGATCGCGGTACGGGAGGCTGCTGCCGTTGCGGAGCGGCAGCGGGAGATCCCGGTTCGCGGACCCTCGATCGGCCGGTTCTAGCCGCCGCGGTCACTCCGCTGTGGATGGATGTCTCCGGCTCAGTGACGGGTCGGTGACAACCTAGCAGCATGGTCCTCCTCAGGCGTCTCCCCGGCGGCTGCTCGATCGACCGCCTCGCGTTGAGGCCCAGGGCATGTCAGCGGAAGGCGGAGATCACCGTGGCGGCGCGCTCCAGCGGGGCAGCGTCGGTCAGGTCGGGGAGCCGGATCATGACCTCCTGGACCCCGACTTCGGCCAGCCGCCGGAAGCGGCCGATGTGGTCCTCGACCGTGCCGGCGTTGACCGCGGCGGCGTAGCGGGCGGGGTCCTGCTGGCGCGGCCGGAGCCGTTCGATCGCCGCGGCCAGCTGCCGGTCGTCGGTCCCGATCAGGGTGGTGGACAGGTGGGTGAGCTGGACCTCCGCCGGATCCCGGCCGACCTCGGCGCAGTGCGCCCGCAGCACGTCGCGCTTGCGCTGGACGGTCGGCGTGTCGCCGAGCACGTTGGCGGCGTCGGCGTACCGGGCGGCGAGCCGCAGGGTCCGCCGCTCGCCGCCGCCTCCGAGCACGATCGGGATCCGATGCAGCGGCCGCGGATAGCAGGTGGTGTTGGGCAGGGACAGCACCTCGCCGGCGAAGGGGGGACTGCCCCGGTCCCCACAGCAGCGGCAGCGCCTGCAGGGCGTCCTCCAGCAGCGCGTACCGCTCGGCCGTGGCCGGGAACGGCCACCCGTACGCGAGGTGCTCCTGTTTGAACCAGGCCAGCCCGAGCCCGCAGACCGCCCGGCCGCCGCTGAGCACGTCGAGGGTGGCGACGATCTTGCCGAGGTGGCCGACGTTCCGGTACGTCACGCCGGTGACCAGCGCCCCGATGCGCACCCGCAGCGTGCAGGCGGCGAGGTAGCCGAGGGTCGTGTAGCTCTCCAGGAAGTCGTCCCAGGCCCGCCCGACCTGCGGGATCTGCCGGAAGTGGTCCATGACGTACAGGGCGTCGAAGCCGGCGGCCTCCGCCGCGGTGGCGATCTCCGCGAGCCGGTCCCGGGTCGCCGCCGTGCCGCCGGCGAAGCCGAAGGCGCCGAGGTGCAGGCCGAACCGCAGCCCGGCCGGGCTGTCCTCCTGCCGGCGGGCGGCCGGGGCGGCGTCCACGAACGCCGCCGGCACGACCCGGACCGGCTGCGGCTCCAGCACCGCGTCGTACCCCTCGGTGGGCAGCAGCTCGCTGGTGGCCTTCCAGGCCCGCAGCTGGCCGGTGAGCACGTCGGCGGGGATCCGCTTCGCCCGGCGCCGGTTGCGCTCGCGGCACTCCGCGGCCGGGGTGTCGAAGGCCACGGCGACGCACGGCAGGTCGTGCTCCCGGGCCTGGGCGAGCCAGGCCAGCCGGCGCTGGGCGTCCAGGCCCAGCGTGTCGATCACCGTCGTCAGCCGCCGCGCCTGCCGCCGCCGGACGACGTCCTCGAGCACGGCGAACGCGTCGGAGCTGGCGGCCAGGTCGTCCTCGCCGGTGCCGACGAGCGCGCGGAGGCGGTCGCTGGACACGATGGTCTCCGGCGGGAAGTGGGCCGCCGCCCAGGTCGACTTCCCGGCCGCGCCGGGACCGACCAGCACCACGACGCACGGGGACGGCAGGTTCAGCGCCGCGGGCACGCGGCCAGTGTGCACCGGACCAGCGCAGCGTACGTGCTCAGCCCTCGGCGGGTCGACGGCTGGGGCGACCGGGCCGGCAGGCGGTCCGAGGCCACCCCGCCCCCGCAGCACGGGGAACCGCAGCGACGGGGTGGCACCCAAGGATTACCCGATCCTGGCTGGAAGCGGGCGGTTTCCGCACAATCGGCACCCCGGGGCGCACGGCGACCCGCGCGGAGCGCCCGCCTGCTCCCCGTGTGCAGGCAGGTTCCCCAGGTTCCGCGCGGGTCGCCTGTGAGGCGAACCGTAAGCAGCCGGACCGGGGCCGGTCATGACGGACGATTGGCGGTCACGGGTCCACCGCGGCCTTCCGGTCTGTGCCGGAGCAGCACAGTTGTTCTCTTGCCGTACCTTTCCCTCCATCAAGCGTCCGTCCCCGCCGAGGAAGTGACCACCGATGCCGGCCACCGGCAGCCGCGCCGCGCGGGAGGCGTTCGAGCGACTGCTGGCCCGATGCGCAGTCGGGCTGCGGTCGGGCGCCGCGGCCGCCGGCGGGGCGGCCGCGCTCGCCGGGCTGGCCGCCCCGGCCGCGGCCGGCTCCGTCGCGGTCGCGGTCGTCCTGGGTACGGCGTGGGCGGCGCTGCACGCCGCGGTGCTGCTCCACCGCTGGCGGCCGTGGCCGGTCCTCGCCGATGTCGCGGTCACCGCCGGGCTGTGCCTGGGCCAGGGCTGGCTGGTCCCGGCGGCGGTGCTGCCCGACGCGACCAGCTGGGTGTTCCTGGTCGCCAGCACCACGGTCATCGTCGCCCAGCTCGCGCCCTGGCCGGCGCTCGGCGCGGTGGCCACGATGGTGGTGCCGGCCGCGTACGCCGGCGGGCTGGCGCTCGCCCCCGGTGTGGAGCTGCCCGGCGCCGTGGTGCTGCTGGTCGTCCAGGGCACCCTGGTGGCCGCGCTGCTGGCGGTGCTGCGCCGGGCGGTGCGCGCGGCCGACCTCGCGATCGCCCAGCGCGAGGCGGCCGAGCGGGAGGCCGCCGTCTCCGCCGCGCGCCGCGCCGAGGAGCGCGAGCACTACCGGATGCTGCACGACAGCGTTTCCGCGACGCTGACCGTGGTCGCCGCCGGCGGCCTGCCGGCCAGCTCGCCGGTGCTGCGTACCCAGGCCCGCCACGACCTGCAGGTGGTCGAACAGCTGCACGAGCCGGTGGTGCCGGCCCGGCACGGCGACCTCAGACGCTGGCTGGAACCGGTGCTCGCCGGGGCCCGCTCATCGGTCGTCGGCGGGGCCACCGTGCTGGACGCCCCCGTGCCGCCGGAGGTGGGCGCCGCGCTGGCCGGTGCGGTGACCGAGGCGCTCACGAACGTCGTCCGGCACGCCCGGCCGGCGCAGGCCCGGGTGCACGCGGGTCCGGCGGACGGCGGCGGGGTGACCGTCGAGGTCGCCGACGACGGTGCCGGCTTCGACACGGACCTGGTGCCGGCGTCCCGGCGCGGCATCAGCGAGTCGCTGGTCGGCCGGATGGCGGCAGTCGGCGGGACGGCGGCGGTCTCCTCGGTGCCGGGCCTGGGCACCCGGGTGGTGCTGACCTGGCCGGCCGCGCCGGCGCTCCCCGTGCCGCCGGAGCCGCCTGAGCCGCCGGTGTCGGCAGTGCCAGCAGTGCCAGCAGTACCGGCAGTGCCTGCGGTGCCGGAGCCGGCGGACCGGCCCCGGGCCGGGCTCGGCGAGGTGATCGCGGTCCGCTACCGGCACGGCTTCGACCTCGGGGTGATCTGGCTGGTCGCCGCCTGGCACGTGGGCAACGACCTGTTCGCCATGGTGACCAGCGCGCCGGCGTACCGGTCGATGGTCGTCGTCGTGCTCGCCTGGCTGACCCTGGCCGGGGTCGCGGTGGCCGGCGCCCGGAGGCTGCTCCGGCGGCGGGTTGACCCCGGCGGGGCGTGGCTGCTGGCCGGGGTCGCCCTCGCCGCGAGCGTGGCCGGCACCGCCGCTGTGCCCGGCGAGGCGATCTTCACCGGAGCGGCCTGGCCGTGGGGAGCGGCCGGCTGGTTCGGCGCGCTGATCCTGCTGCGCCGCCCGCCGGCCGAGCTGGTCGGATTCATCCTGGCCAACTCGGCGGCCACCCTGGTGCTCCTCGGCTCCGACGGGGCGCTGGACCGGGTCGCTGCCGCCCGCTTCGCCACCGTCCTCTACGGCACCGGCGCGCTGCAGCTGACCGTGCTGCTGGCCGCCCGCGCGCTGGACGCGACCGCCCGCCGGGCCGCCGCGACCGCCGAGGCGGAGGCGGAGGTGCGGCGGGTTCGGGAGATCGCCGACGAGCTGCACGCCGGCCGCCGGGACCGCTACAGCACCGTGCACCAGTCGGTCGCCCCGCTGCTGTCCGGCCTGGCCAGCGGCGAGCTCGACCCCGGCGACCGGGAGGTCCGGCACCGGGCCGCGGTGGCGGCCAGCCGCCTGCGCCGGCTGTTCGCCGAGACCGACGACGTCGCCGACCCGCTGCTGCACGAGCTGCGGGCCTGCAGCTACATCGCCGACCAGCGCGGCGTGCTGGTCGACCTGCAGGTGGTCGGCCGGCTGTCCGGGCTGGACCGGCCGGCCCGCCGGGCGCTCACCGAGGCACCGCTGCTCGCGCTGGCCGGCGCGGAGCGGCATGCTCGGGTCACCGTAGTCGGGCGGTCCGACGAGGTGGCGGTGAGCGTGCTGGTCGACGCGCTCGCGCCAGCACCGGTCACCCCTGTCGCCGTCACGGATGCGGCTGTGACCGTCACCGTGCTGGATGCGTCGGACCAACGGTGGGTGGAGGCGCGGTGGAGAGGGTGACAGTCGCCCTGGTGGACGACCACCCGGTGGTGCACGAGGGCATGCGGTCCTGGCTGGAGCAGGATCCGGAGCATCGGATCGAGCTGGTCGCGGCGGCGGACAGCGTGGACGCCGTGCTGACCGGCCCGGGCCGGGACGCGGACGTGCTGCTGCTCGACCTCAACCTGGACGGGCACATGGCGATCGAGGAGGTCAGCCGGCTCGCCGACGCCGGTCGGCGCGTGGTCGTCTACTCCGAGCACACCGACTACGCGACCGTCCTCGCGGTCCTCGAACGGGGTGCCTTCACCTTCCTGGCCAAGCGGGAGGCCCGGGAGCACTGTGTGGCGACGATCCTGGCCGCGGCGGACGACCAGCCGTACGTGCCGCCGCTGTCGGCGGGCACGATGGCCGCGGACGAGCGGCCGGACCGGCCGCTGCTGTCCGAGCAGGAGCGGACGGCGCTGCTGCTGTGGTTCCAGTCCAAGTCCAAGGCCGCGGTGGCGGCGCGGATGGGGATCGCCGAGTCGACCGTCCGGCAGTACATCCAGCGGGCCCGGATCAAGTACGCCAACGCCGGCCGGCCCGCGCCGACCCGGACCCAGCTGCTGGCCCGGGCGATCCAGGACGGGCTGATCCGGGCCGACGAGGTCACCGAGTACTCCTCGCGCGCCTCGGCCTAGCGGCCGATCTCGGCCGGCGTGACATCCAGTCGGGGGTCAATTGCGCCAACCGGTTCGTCTGGACGGCACCGAGTCGGCATCATTGTCGCTGTGCGTGCCGACTCGGGTGCCGGCGTGCGCTCCCGGCACCCGCAACTGGAGCCGCTGCGGCGGCTGGACCCTGACCGCGTCGGTCCCTACCTGCTGCTCAGCCGGCTCGGGGCCGGCTCGATGGGCCGGGTCTACCTGGGCCAGTCCGCGTCCGGCCGGCTGGTCGCGGTGAAGACGATCCGGGTCGAGTACGCCGAGGAGGCCGACTTCCGGGCCCGGTTCGCGCACGAGGTCGCCGCGGCCCGCCGGGTCAGCGGCGTCTTCACCGCCGCCGTGGTGGCCGCCGACCCGGACGCGGCGGTGCCCTGGCTGGCCACCGCGTACGTCCCGGCGCCGTCGCTGGCGCGGCTGGTGGCCGCCACCGGTCCGCTGCCGGTGCCGGCGGTGCGCTGGCTCGCCGCCGGCTGCGCGGAGGCGCTGGACTCCATTCACACCGCCGGGCTGGTGCACCGCGACCTCAAGCCGTCGAACGTGCTGGTCTCCCAGGACGGTCCCCGGGTCATCGACTTCGGGGTGGCCCGGGCGGTCGAGCGGGTCCAGCTCACCACCGCCCGGGGCTCGCTCGGAACGCCCGCCTACATGGCGCCCGAGCAAGCCCGCGACACCCGCCGGGCCAGCGCGGCCAGCGACGTCTTCTCCCTCGGCTCCACCCTGGCGTACGCGGCGACCGGGCACCCGCCGTACCGGGGGGAGACGGTGACCGACATCCTGGTCCGGCTGGCCACCCAGCCGCCCGACCTGACCGACCTGCCGGCCGACCTCGTCGAGGTGGTCACCGGCTGCCTCGCGCCGGAGCCCGCGGACCGGCCGACACCGGCGGCGCTGCTCGCCACCCTGGCCCCGGATGTGCACCTGGACGCGGACGGGCCGCCGTCGCTGGCCGATTCGGCGCTGGAGCTGATGGCGGAGTACCTGCGACGCCCGCGGGCGCCGGAGCGGATCAGCGAGGAGCCGGACCGCACGATCGGGTCACAGCCCGGGATCGCCGGGTCCATGGGGTCCATGGGATCCTCCGTGTCGTGGTCGGTGCCGGTGGACCGCTGGGCCGCCGAGACGCGGGGCGCCGGCGCGCCGGGTGACACTCCGGGCGCAGGCACGCCGGGTGCTGCCGGTCCGGCCGGCGGCACGCCGGCCGGCGATGCAGCGGGCGGTGCGGGTCCGGCTGGTGCGCGTCCGGCCGGCGGAGCCCCGGCCGGTGAAGCCCGGGTTGCCGGCGGTCCGGGTGGCGGCGGTCCGGGTGGCGGCGGTCCGGGTGGCGGAGCCCCGGCCGGTGAAGCGCCGGTTGCCGACGGTCTGGCCGGTGAAGCCCCGGCCGGTGCAGCCCGGGTTGCCGGCGGTCCGGGTGGCGCCCCGCCCGGGACCCGGCCGGGGGCCGCGGTCGCGGCCTGGCGCCACGGCCTGGTGCCGGCCCTGCTGGCGGTGGCGCTGCTGGTCTCCGGCGGCGTGGTCGGTGGCCTGGTCGGCGGCTGGCTCGCGCGCGGCGACCCGCCGCGCGCCCAGGAGTCCACCGATGGCGGTCGGCCGCCGGACGGGGCGCCGCCGGGCCCGCCGTCCGGGGAGCGGGCCCAGGCGGGCGGCCCCCCGAAGGTCTACGTCAGCCAGCCCCGCGGGGACGGCGCCACCATCTTCGTCGTGTACGGCCGGGGCTGGCGGCCCGGCCAGGTGGTGACCGTGGCGCTGGCGGGCGGCCGGACCTCGCCGTACCGGCTGTTCGTCGACCGGGCCGGGACCTTCAACTACGCCGTCAACCAGGCGCACGAGTTCTTCTCCGACGAGCTGCCGCCCGGGCACTACACCGTGATGGTTCGCGGCTCGGACGGGCAGACCGGGGAGGCCACCTTCGAGGTCGGCCGCCGGTAGGTCGGTCACGGCCGCCGTGTCCACCACAGGTCCTCCTGCCGGGAGCACCACGCCGGGTCCTCGAGGCGGCCGAGGTCCGCGGGGGTGATGACGGCGTGGTCCAGCAGCACTTCGACCACGACCTCGTCGGACAGCCGGACCCCGCCGCGGACCATCCCGCGTTCGGCGATCTTGTGCCGGAGCACCTTGAGGTGCTCGCCGACCCGGGCGGACAGCCGCTCCCGGAACTGCGGGTCGGCGTCGAAGCGGTCGAGCTCGTAGTGGGCATCGGTGACCTCGAGCGCGGCGCGGGCGATCTCCGGAGTGCGCGGCAGGGGGGTGGTCCGGGTCAGGTCGATCAGCCACGGCCGGCACCACATGAGGGCGACCAGGAAGAGCTTGGTGTGCGGGTCCAGGTGCAGGGGAAGCAGCGTGGCGTCCCCGCCTGGCCGGATCGGTCGGTCACCGACCGCGCCGAGGAGGCCCCCGGCCCCCGCCGGCGGCGCGACGGCCACCCGTAGCGGCTGGCCGTCGTCGAGCATGCCGCGGGAGCCGACCTGGACCGCGCCCGCCCGGACGAACCACCCGCCCCGCGGGTCGCCGCGGTTGTCCATCGGCGGCAGCCGGACCCGGTAGCCGTCGCCGACGGTGTAGAGGGCGTGGGTCCGGCTGATGTTGGCCACCCAGACCCCGTCCTGCAGCGCCGCGATCACCCCGGCCCGGCGGGACAGCCCCCGGTCGCCGGGAATCTCCAGGTCCACGTCCGGCCCCCGGCCGAACACCAGCCGGTCGCCGTCCGGGACACCGACGACCTGGCCGAACGCCGTGCTGACCCGTGCCGCCGTGGAACCCACCGCCCTCGCCGTACCGCGCCCTCCCCGACCGGGCGACATCCCGCGTGACGGTGCCAGTGTCTCCCAGTCCCGACCCGGGGACGGTCGGAACGCTCCGTGCGCGGTCGCCGCGGCAGTCCGAGCGCCCCCGTGCGCGTTCGGCCCGTGGCGGCGCCCGGGGACAGTGTCGGCGCCGTCGGCGGCGCCTGCCCACCCCCGGATTGGGGGGTGGCGGCTGCGGCGGACACGCGGTTGGCTGGGTGCCGGCTCGGGTGGGGGACCGTGCCGGCGAGTGTGGCGGGCGCCCGGACCGGGGAGTGGGCGCCCGCCACCGGCGCGTCCGGCGTCCTGGGCTGGGCCGGTGACCGGTCCGCGCGGCCGCGGCCGGGTGTCGTCGAGGCCGTGTGTGCCCGCCGCGGCGGCGGACCGGTGCGGTGCCGGGCAACCGGAGCGGGCGGCTCCGGGCTGTCCGACCCGGCGGCACCTCGGTGGCGGGTGGAGCTCGTCGGGACCGACCACCCGCCCCTGAGGATCGGGTCAGCCGGCGGCGGCGCGGTCAAGCCGGGCGCGGACCTCTGGCCGGCGCAGCGGCGGCACGGTCGCCGGCGGCTGCCGGCGGGCCGGCAGCGTGTCGAGCAGCCGGTGGACCACGGCGGTGACCTCGGCGACCGCCGACTCGTACGCGGCCTCGGTGGCGGCCGGCGGCTGCCGGAGCCCGCTCACCTTCCGGATGAACTGGCGCGCGGCGGCCTCGACCTCCTCGTCGGTGGCTGGCGGCTCGAGGCCGCGGAGCTCGGTGATGTTCCGACACATGCACCGCACGCTATGCCATGCCGCAGGCTGTCGGGGGACGTGAGCGCTCCGCTGCGCCGCTACCGGGTCCGCTCCCACGGGGGCTCGGTCGGGGGCTCGGTGCTGTGGTCGAGCTGCTGACGCAGGTCGCGGACCTCTCCCTCGAGGTCGCGGACCTC
>Ga0126307_10003687_pt1 | contig 10502 bp, 11 predicted proteins | sample Plot28_FD_89955 | JGI IMG/M metagenome (GOLD analysis project Ga0126307, IMG submission 89955) | Serpentine soil microbial communities from UC McLaughlin Reserve, CA, USA - Plot28 | ecosystem: Environmental > Terrestrial > Soil > Grasslands | place: USA: UC McLaughlin Reserve, Lake County...
GCGCCGCCCCTGTAGGCGCGGTTCTTGCCGTCGCGCGTCCTCTCGTTGATGGTCTCCCGCTCGAACTCGGAGAAGCTGGCGAGCATCTGGAAGATGAGCCTGCCGGCCGGCGTCGAGGTGTCTATGGGCTCGGTCGCGCTCTTCAGGGCCACGCCTGCCTGCTCCAGGCGGTCGTGCGCGTCCACCACCACGAGCAGCGTGCGCCCGATCCGGTCGAGCCGGTAGACGAGCACCGCGTCGAAGAGGCCGCTCGCCGCGTCAGAGAGCAACTCCGCCCGGCTGGTCTCTCGCCCAAAGGCACGGTGCCGGAGATCGCCTCGTCCTTGTAGACCTTCACCACTTCGAGGCCGTAGAGGGCTACGTACTCCCGTAGGAACTGATCCTGGGTCCCTATGGTCTCTTTCGTCTTCTGCTCCTCGGAGCTCACCCGCATGTAGAGGGCCAACTTCGCAGGCATGATTACTCCTTCGGTAGCAGTTCCGACGGGGCGACGCGGAGCGCCCGAGCCAATTTGCGGATGGTGCGAAACTGCGGCTCCGCGTGGTCGTTCTCTATCCTGTTGAGGGTCGTGAGTCCTATGCCCGCGCGCTCGGCGAGTTCCTGCTGCGTCATGAGCGCCCGCTCCCGTTCCCTCTTCACCTGAACGCCTATCTTCATCACCTCCGATTATCGGGATCGTGCGGTAATTTTACCACAAACGGTAAGTAAACGGTGTACAAACTGTACACATACGGTGCGATATATGAGCCGGATCAAGGCAAGGCCCCGCGAGTGTACGGCAACTGGAAGCAGAGAGGAGGTAAGGGGCCACCCTTACCGAACCTGACGACCACGGAGGTAACGGGGCGTGGCCGATAGCGGAAGTATACGTGATTCGCAGATGTCAAGTCTCTACAAAGCGGAGCGGGTTGCGTTCTGGGAGCCTCCCGACAGCGACGGGTCTCCGGACTTCCAGACGGTCGGCGAGTGTCAGGACTATGTTGACGCGGTTACGGAAAGTGACATGTGGCAAAGGCTCGCTGATACGTGGAGGGAGCTCGGACTTCGAAACCCTTCGAAGACTGACAACCTGATGGTCGTCCTGGACGGGCGGGGCCGGAAGTACGCAGAAGGGAAGTCCTCGGACGTTGCGCTAGTGTGCGCGGATATCCGAACGGCCGACACGACCAGGATGATGCCGAGCACGAGCTTGAGCGTCGCCGCCCGGACCAAGCCGACCAGCAACCCGCCGACTACCGCCCCTACCACCGATCCCACGCCCATCGGCGCTACGGTTGCTCTCAGGTCTCGTCGGTCGGAGAACGAGCCCAGACTAGCGTGTCTAAGCACCCCCACCGCAACGGTCGGTAGGCTGATGAGTAGGCTGGCCGTTCCCGCCGTCTTGATGCCCGCTCCGAACACGAACACCAGCGTTGGGATGATGAGCTCGCCGCCGGCGACCCCGAGGAGGCTGCTCACTAGGCCGATGAACAAACCGAACAGGAAGGCGACGACCAGGCGCAGCAGGAGCGCGGAGCCTCCAAGCAGGAAGCCCGGGACCTCATGGGGCAAGAACGCCTCGACCACGAGCGTCGTCCCGATTCCCACCAGTAGCACGAGGATGAAGCGCTCCAGCAGGTGCTCGGAGGTCCTGTGCACCAACGCTACACCCGCGGATGCCGCCGAGACCGCGCCTGCCACCATCGCCAGCGCGACGGGCAACAGCCCCAACAACGGGGCGAGGGTGAGGGTGCCGCCCTTGATTAGCAGGGCGCTCACCACCGTGATTAGGCTTATGGCGAGGTTGAGGGCGACGGCCCGGCGGGATAGCGGAATACCCCAGCCAGCACCGGTAGGCGAAACTCCGCTCCCCCCAGTCCGATTAGGCCACCCAGGAGTCCGATAGGAGCGCCATAGAGCAGCGCGGCCACAGTCGAGTGACGGACCTCCGGTTTGGGAGCCATCGACGTATCCTACGCCATTCACCGTAGTGCGTGGAAAATAAGCGTTCTCGGAAGTTCGCGGGTGCTTTTCGCGCCCGCGGTCTCTGGTATCGTTCGAGCGCGTGCGTTGCTTACCCCGTCCGCGTGCATTCTCCCCATCCTTTGCTCCCGGCGGGGCTTGCCTAGCGAAGCTGGCGCGGTTATGTGTGTGCGGACACAGGATAGTCAGCCCGTTGCCGTGTGGATAAATCCGGCCGGGGCTTTCGCTATCCTTCGGGTGCGTGTCCGCGTTCCACGTCGGGCGGGTGCGTTACGCGGCGAGGCGAGCAGAGGATCGGCGCGGCCCGGCTTAGCATGGCGGCGAAAGGCAAGGCGAAGGGTGCCAGAGGGCGGGACGAGGCGAGGCAAGGGATTGGATACGCTCCGCCTGTCTGCCTACTCCTCGCCGTAGACCATCGCGGGGATATTCACGAAGGCCTTAGACGGGTTGCCGGAAGCGAACCTACCGATTACCTCGTCGGGATCTACAGCGTTACGCACAGCCTCCAAGAACTCCGGCTCTTCCGGCGGCGGTTCGTCGGTGTAGGGATCGCGGATCGTGGCGCACGCGTAGACGAAGAGTTGCTTGCCTACCTCCTCGGGATCGTAGACGTAGCGCCTCCCATCCCGCGTACGGAAGCTCTCTACTTGCCCCTCTGCGGCCTTCTCGGCCCTTCTAATCGCCTGCCTAAGCCCCATCCCGGACCCCCGCTTGCGGGCCGCGAGACCGGCTTCTAGGGCCTCTAAACGCTCGATTAACTGCTCTTGCTCGAGCGCTGCCAGCGTATCCCTCACGCACGCTCTGGCGCCATTTAGGAGCTGGCCCATCACCGCAGCGTCAGACCTCAGTACGTCCCCGTCCTCTACTCCTTTGACTAGCTCCTCAAACTTTGCTTGCAAGCGGCGCAATTCGACGCTGGCAGCCTTGGGTCTTCCCCGACCACCACTGTTGCCACCCTTCGAGTTGCGGCGCTTGCGCAGCTCCGCAGCGTCCGGGGCGTGATTTAGGCAGTATGCGCTATCGGTCATTGCCTGCGCGCGGCATCTTCCGCCATCCTTTTTTATTGCGGAACAAAGCGCCATAGTCTGCTACCCTCCCCCGACCCGTTGGGGTCATGCGTGACTACAGGCTCCTCGTCTGCTAGAGGCCCAATCTCTGCAGCCTCACCATACGTTTGAAGGATACGAAGCACTCCCTCGATATCTCCGCGTCTGAGTCCAGGCGTGTTCTGGGTGGTGTGTATGCCGACGATGGCCGTTATGCTCGCGGGATCGCCGGTGTTGATCTCGGGCGGAGGCGCTGACTGGCGTTCCAAGGCGCGGCCATCGTCTTCGGTCTTGTAGAGCAAGAGGAGTTCTTGCAGCAGTTCGCCGGCTAGCCGTGCAATGCTGTTGCCCGTGCGCCTGTGCTGCTCTGCCAGGAGGGCGATAAGTTCGGGACCGTGATCGCGGACATACTCGCTGCGCTCCTGTTCCTTGAGTTGAATCCCCCTGCTAAACGCCGGTTCGCGCTTATCCTGCACGGCGGCCTTGCCGAGTGTCCGGCTGGCGAAAGGTTTCACGGTTTGATCCCGCAGCACGCCACGCCCGGGAGACCTACCCTTGATGTTCTCCGAGAAGACAATCCCGCTGGGGCTCTTGAAGAGCCGCGGGTTCTGGCGGGGCCGCCTTATGTTGTTCTGGACCAGTGCCACTAACTCACTCCTTCCGGTATGAGGCGTTCGTATCTCTGGATCTCGGCCTCGTGGTGGTCGATCATCTGGGTGAGGGCTACGCGCAATCTCTCGGCGTTTTCGATGTGGAAGGCGATCCATTCCTGTGCCAGTTCGCGGCGGCGTTCTACGGCGTACTTGCGGCAGGATTCTTGCCACGCTTCGGCCTCTGCCCGCTCCCGTGCTACTCGGGCCGCGCGGTGGTTGATAAAGCAATCGATCTCGACTTCGGCCCTCTCGCCGCGCTCGAATAGTTCGCGATTCAACCCTTGACCTACCAGCGGTTGATCCACGCCATCCTCCTCCTATGTGTTCGGGTTGGGGCGAGCGGAACTCAGAGAACGCCCGCCCTTTGCACCCCTCAGACAGGGGACCACCGCCCCGCCCGCTCGATATTCGATTGGGGGGACCGCCGGTCGCTTTCCGTGATACGTCCGGCGGCCCACCGCCATCTACGAACGCCATCATGCCACAGCGGGCACTAGAGCGAAACCCCTCCCAGGCAGGGGAGGGGGGAACAGAGGTAGGGGGACGATCTCGCGGTGTCCTCTTTTCGACCGCTTTGTCGTTCGTCGCCCCTTTCGCGACGTCCCCGCCCCATGAAGGTAGCAGCGTGGCCGCACGGGAGGGGACTCCGCACCGACCCGCTAGTCCAAGTATACCGGAGGTCATGTTTTTAGGGGTGCTCCTTCCCCTCCTCACCGGCCAGGCGCCGCAGGCGTTCGGTCCCGGCTCTGTGGCGCTCGAAGGCCTCCCTCAGCGTCAACTGCTCCGCGTCGTCCTCTTTTTGGGCGCGGATGAAATCCGCGTGGCGCTCCAGCCGGGCGGCAGCAGCCGCAGCCGCTCTCTGCTCCCGCTCGAAGGCTTGCGCGATGGCCTCCAGCGTCACGGTCCGCTGCTCGTCGGAGAGCGAGTCGAACGCGGCCCGAACGGCGTCCTGGTCCACGTCGGCGCCGATGTCGTCGAAGACGAGGACCATCTTGCCCGGATGCTGGCAGAGGGCGAGCGCGTGGCGCAGGAACACGAAGATGCGTTTCCACTCGTCTCGTTCGTCTTCGGCGTAAGCGTCGCCGTGGACGCAAAGCTCGACGCCGGCGAAGAGCGAGATCCCCACCCTCAGGCAAGCCTCGTAGGGGTAGCTGCTGGCTATCACGGTGATCTCGCGGTCCTCCTGCGCGGCGATCATCGCAGCGTATTCCTCCATCTCAAGCCCTCCCTTCGCGCCTCAGCTTTTCGCCTTTCTCGGTCAGGCGGATGTACTCCTTACCGTCCTCGCCTATGAAGATCTCGATCAACCCTTCCTTGGCATCCTGCTCTATGAGCTTGCGAACCTCCCCATGCAGATACTCGTGGACCACGTCCTTGTTCATCTGCTCGTAGAGATAGCGCTCGTATCGATTCGCTGCTCTGGAAGTCTCGTCCCTGTAGAAGGCGACTATGTCGTCGGGCGCTCCGGGATATTCCTGCACCACCGCGGCCAGGGAGTGGAGGTAGTTAGTGTGTGCGATCTTATTAACCTTGTCCTTGGCCATATCTCGGGCTTGGGCTCTGCTATCGAAAGCTTCGGCCTCCATCGCCGCATCGGTGAAGTGCTCAACCATAGCGATGATCTCATCCACCTGCTCTTCTACGTAGTCCCTAAAGCTGATGTCAGAGGCTATGGCCCGCATGGCCGCTACCTGCCGCGGATAGACTTTGCGGAAGTCTTTCTCGCTGCCTGGAGGGTACGGCTGGCCGAAGCCCCTACTGGCGGCCTTGCCCGTCGGTATGCCGTGCTCGTCAACGGGCATCTCAAAGGAAGGAATGGTTATCCAGTCAACCTCGCCGGCCTTATCCGCCTCCTCGATGGCCAGCTTTTCTGGCAGCTCCATTTGGATATTGAGTTCGTCTTCCGTAATGGGCAGCTCCTCACCAGCTTCTTCGAGAAAGCGGAAGATCTGGCCCATGGTCATGCCGGTCGTATCGAGATCGGGATACTTCTCTTCTACGATGTCCCTCATCTGTTCGACTCGCTCGGCAAGCTCGATAAAGGCCTCGCCCTCTTTCACCTCTCGCATTTTCCCCTTCATAAGCTCTTCGAAGACGGCTCCCACGCCAGCACGGTCCTCATCGGAGAGTTCGTCCATGGCCTCGAAGATCCCCAGCTCCTCGGGCTCCAACCGGTCCTCCAGATCCAGGGCCAGGTTGGCGACCACAAGCTCAACCACCCGGCGGGCCTCATCACTCAAGCCCTTCTCATCCATTAGCCTCTGGATTCTTTCGTTACTCAACTCTCTCCTCTCTTAGCTTGCTCAACACGTTGCGTGTGCTGGCGATGCATGGCGTCGGTCATGGCCCCACCTCCGCCCTCACCTCTTCGGCAACCTCTTCTCCCCGCAGAGGGTCGCCCAACACCAAGGCGGCCACACTCGCACATAGAGGGCGAAAATGGCGGTCGGGATCTTGGCGGTAGATCTTCAACTGAGCCGGCAGCCAGTCGGGCGGCGCGGCGAAGAGGGCCGCGACGGAAGGAAACCCTTCGTCCGCCGAAAAGCACGATCAGCCCGATCGACCCGATCACCCCCCTCGGTATTCCCCGAATCCCCGTTATCTATGCGGCTTTCGCTGATCGGTGGGTCGCCGATCACTTGCCGATCATCCTGTAAAGGCTTCAGCGTGTTCGTCTTCCAGTCGTAAACCATCCAATCACTGATCGGCGACCGATCGGCAGGGTGTCGATCACCAGAACCCGCATAGGAATGCGGGTCTGAGCGATCCTCGTCGGGGTGATCGGCGTGATCGGCGTGATCGGCGGTTTCCGGGGGATCTGGAGATCCTTCGGGATCGGGGTCCCGATCTTCCCACCAGCTACGCACCTTCGCCGGCGTGGGCAGGCCCTTCATCATCTCTTCCTCGTCGGCGGACCACCACGAAGGATCGGCGCCAGGGACGAGGGCCAGGCCGTGATCCGTCTCCCTGATCATCTTCGCCGACGTGACCAGGAAGGTCTTGTTCTCGGAGACCTGCGACTGAGAGACGCCACCGCCGGCCGCGATCTCCCGCTGGCTGAACCCTTCCCGGTTAGGGAACTCGTGGTGCAAGTCCCAGAGGGTTCCCAGGATCGACCTGTGGGTGTCGCTGAGATTGATAACCGTCCGCTTGCAGACCTTCGTGAAGATCCCGTAGGCCACCTCGTAATCGTCGGGCGTGGCCTCGACCGCGACCGTGTTCTCGTCCAGTTGGATGATCCTGCGGCTCCTCTGCTCGCACCAGGCGTTTGTGACCGCAAGCGATAGGAGGTTGGCCCAGAGTCGGGCGCCATGGCTGAGTTGATCGTCGTCGAGGGCGAAATCGTCGTGCTCAAGGGGAAACACGACGCGCCTGATATCGGTCAGTTGGCGCAACCCCTCCTGCCACAGCCAGATCTCTCGCGCGTGATCTTCGCCGGCGGCGCCCGGGAGCAGCTGCCGAGAGAACGCCTGGGAATGCGCCTTGACCCTGCCGACGTAGTCGGGCAGTTCGGCGACCAGAAGGCGGGTCTGCAGCTGCTCGTCGGTCTTGTTCCTGATCGTGGGGATCGCGATCGTCACCGGCCCCTCGACGGTGATCTCGCGGCTGACCAGGTTGCCGTCTGGGTCCTTGGCCGTAACGATCTTGTGCGCCCGGCCCTTGGAGAGCATCGGGCGCAGGAACTCCCAGAGCTGCTCGGCGCCCTCGATCTCGTTCGGGTAGGCGAAGGTGTGCCTGAGGAACTCGGGATCCTCGTCGGTCTTGTAGTACAAGCTCTGCCCCGAAGCGACCTCGAAACTGTAGAAAAACTCCTTGGGGAGGCACTTCACGGCGCCGTCGGCGAGGTGGTTCTTGCCGCGCCCGGCCGGTCCGGTCAGCAGGATCGAGGCGCCCAAGGGCCTGCCGTTGGGCAGCGGGTCTAGCTGGGCGCCCAGGGCCACGAGCAAGGCCAGGGCCAGCGCTTCCGTGTCGCCCTCCACTTTGTGCACCTTGGCGCATGTCTCGCGAAGCCGCCCCAGCACGCCGGGACGGGCGATCCGCTCGTCGATCTCGGGCTGGGCCTCGTTGATCTGTTGCTGATGAAGTTCGGCCTTGCGCTTTGCGTTCCTCTCGGCTTCCTCATGCATGGCCTTCCTGTATTCCGCCCTCAGCCTGTCGCGCTCGGACTTGATCAGGGAGTTGACCCAGCTCTTCTTCATGCTCGCCGCGTGGGCCACGATGTCGGCCAGGGCGTCGCGTAGGTTCTGCTGGTCCTGAATCCTGGCCAGCAGCGGCGCGATGTATTCCTGGGCGTAGCGCAGTTTCTCTCGCGGCCCGCCGGTTAGATCGGCGGCCGCCGTGATCTCCAGATCCAAGGCGTCAACGGACCCCGCGATTAGCCTCTCCAGATGTTCGGCCGTGGCCTCCAGGCCGTGCAGCTCGAAGAGCTTGGCGATGTCGTCCGCCCCGTCGCCGTACTCGCGGGGGCAGATCTTCGCACTCGGGAAGAAGTCCCTGCCCCACGCCCTGGCCGCCACTTCCCCGGAATCGTCGTCGTCGCCCAGGACGTAGAGGGTCGAACCTTCCGGCCTTACCCTGGAGAGATCTTCCTTTTGGGCGACGCTCATGTTCGTGCCCCCGACCGCTACCGCGCTACGTCCACAAGCGGCCAGGGCCAGGGCGTCTACGTAACCCTCGACCAGCAAGATGTCGCCCGAGACCTTGCCCAGGACGAATAAGGGCTTTTCTCCTTCGGGCAGCAGGTACTTCGGCTCGCCGGAAAGCTTGCGCTTGATGATCCCCACGACCTTCCCCCGCTGCCACATGGGGATCGTCGCCTCGTTGCCGTTCATGGCGCCCAGCAGGAACCTCTCGCGAAGGTCGGCCGTGAACCCACGAGACTCCCACCACCCACGCACCGATCCGAACTTCTTCAGACTCTCGTGGCAGGTCCTCGCCACTTGCAGGTGGGATGCTTGCCTGCGGCGATCTTCTTCGGACTTCTTCCTCTGTTCCTCGTTCATCTCGGGTAGCCGGATATCGAACGCTGTAGCCAGATCCACGGCCGCCCGATACAAGCCTTCGATATTGTTCTTCTTCGCCCACAGGTCCACGACATCGCCGTGGAAGCCACAAACGAAACAGTGGCAGTGATCCGGGTAGACGTGCAGGCTCGGGACGCCGTCGTCGTGCGCGACGCAGAGCGCCTTGCGATGCCCGTTGGTCTGGACGAGCTTCTCGATCGGGATCGCCTCCGCCAAGATCTCGAAAGGTGAAAGCCTCGCCGATGAGAACCCTCTACCGTTGCTATACACTTCCGTCACCATCCTTCCTCAGGCCGGAGCCAAGCGCGGCCTCTTCGCTACCTGACTACAGTCGGCCCAAGATGTGCGCGGCATGCCTCATCGAGACGGGATCGACTCGCAGAGGCGGTACCACGCTATGCGCTCGGAGTAGCTCATCCCCACTCGATAGGCGATCGCGGCCAACTGCTTGTATGAGCAACCCCGCTGTTGCTGGCGGTAGAGCACCGTTTCGGAGAGCGGCGCCTCCACACAGTCTTCGAGAAGCCGCAAGACGCCCGCGTAAGGCTCGCCCACCCTCTGGGCAAGGGCCAGGGCCCGCGCGGTCAACTCGGAGAACGACGCGGCTTCCTCGATCGCCGCCTCGTAAGGGATGCGCTCGGTCTGGCTCGGCGAACCGTGATGGCGGGGCGGCTCGCGGCGAGCCTCTCGGGGCATCTCTTCCACGCGGTCGCCGGCGACATGCGCCTGTAGTTCGCGGCACCAGATGAACAGTGACCCGTCGTCGCCCGTGTGGTCCGGATGCACGAGCCGCAGCAGGCGCTTCCACATCTTGGCATCGGTGGGCGGGGCGCAGATAGTGCGCGGGCTCACGCTAAGCGCCCTTTGCTAGAACGCTTGCTTGAGGCGCTCGGTGAACTACAACGGTTGCTCTGCTGTAGAATCCAAAGGGGCGCGATCATGCTTGAGACCTTTCATCGCGTCTTCGGGGCGGCTTTCGGCGGCCGCCCCTTTCTTTCTCCGATAATCGAGGACGAGCCGGAGCGCCAGCGCGCAGACAGCAACATCGGGACGATAGCGCCGCCCGACGGAGGGCTCCTGGGGGCGACGATCCGCGGCGCGAGCGCTACTCATCACTCTCCGCCAGCCGCCGCTTGATGAAGTCGTTCAAGTCGCCGCGACGAATCAACCGCCGACGCCCGAGCTTCATGCTGGCAATCTGCCCCTCCCAACAAAGGGCGTAGGCGGTCGCTTTGCTTACGCTAAGCGCGCGGGCGAGCTCTTCGACGCTCAGCAGCAAACTCTCGGCTTCTTCGTTGGTGTGCGGGGAACGCAAAAGCGACATCCAGGCACCTCCTGAAGTGCTCTCTGGCTGCCGCTATCGCGTTGATTTCGGGGTCGCGCCCCCGTGACGGCCCGGGCTGCCCGTCCGGTTCGTTCCCCCAGCCCTCTCGCTTTGGTCTCAGAGCGCGTCTCCGGCGTGGCGGGGACCTAACGGACCCGGAAGTTATTCGATTGACGTTACGTACGATATCCTACGGTATCGCGAAATACAAGGGGGCCGCCCGAGCCGGCAGGCCCAGCTTCGCTACGCCTCCACCGACAGCCGCAGCGCTGGCGCGTCGGGTCGTCTTACGAACCATTTTCTCATCAGCAATCCTCTCGTAGGCGCAGCTGACGACCAACACCTGAAAGGGGCTTCTCGAAGACCGTTCGAGCTTCCCTGTCTGTTGAGAGATTCTAGTCCGTAGGTCTCACCTCAACAAACTACCGGCAAGGTCTTGAAATCCACCAGCCGGCAGGACGAAGCTTGCGGCAGCGCCGTGTACGTCGTCACC
>Ga0126307_10003688_pt1 | contig 10501 bp, 11 predicted proteins | sample Plot28_FD_89955 | JGI IMG/M metagenome (GOLD analysis project Ga0126307, IMG submission 89955) | Serpentine soil microbial communities from UC McLaughlin Reserve, CA, USA - Plot28 | ecosystem: Environmental > Terrestrial > Soil > Grasslands | place: USA: UC McLaughlin Reserve, Lake County...
CCCTTCCTGTTCGAGGGGGAGGTCGTGCCCGGCGACAAGCGCGGCCGCGAGCTCGGCATGCCCACGGCGAACCTCGTGCCCGACGACGCCTACGTCGTCCCCGGCCACGGCGTCTACGCGGCGTGGGCGCACGGCTACCCCGCCGCGGTGAACGTGGGCGTGCGCCCGACCTTCCGGACGGGCCGCGGCCTGCTCGTGGAGGCTCACCTGGTCGGCTTCGACGGCGACATCTACGGCGAGACGCTCCGCATCGCCTTCCTGGAGCGCCTGCGCGGCGAGAAGCGCTTCGAGAGCGTGGACGAGCTCGTGGCGCAGATGAACCGGGACGTCGACCAGGCCCGGCAGATCGCCGGGTCGAGTCAGGCCGGCACGTAGTCGAAGCGGTCCGGGTGCGGGCCGGTGCGACCGCCCTCGCCTCTGTCGAGTCCGTCGATCGCGTCGACGTCGCCCGGCTCCAGCTCGAAGTCGAAGATCTCGAAGTTCTCGCGGATGCGCTCGGGGGTTGAGGACTTCGGGAAGACGATGCTGCCGCGCTGGATGTGCCAGCGGAGCACGACCTGGGCGGGTGTCCGTTCGAGCCGCCGGGCGATCTCCTCGAGGCCCTCGTGGTCCAGGACCTCGCCCTGCGCGATCGGAGACCACGCCTCCGTCGCGATCCCGTGCTCCTCGCCGTGGGCGCGCACCTCCTCGTTCTGGAAGTACGGGTGCAGCTCGATCTGGTTCACGGCGGGCACGGTGTCCGTCTGGGCGGCGAGCCGCTCGAGGTGCTCGACCTGGAAGTTCGACACGCCGATCGAACGTGAGCGCCCGTCGTCGCGGAACTCCTCGAGCGTCCTCCAGGTCGACACGAAGTCGCCGTCGTACAGCGTCGGCAGCGGCCAGTGGATCAGGAACAGGTCCACGTAGTCGAAGCCGAGCTCCGACAGGGTTCGCTCGAACGCGCGGCGGGCGTCGTCCGGGCGGTGGAACGAGTTGTTCAGCTTGCTCGTGAGGAAGACCTCGCCGCGGTCGAGGCCGGACTCCCGGACGGCCTCGCCGACCTCCCGCTCGTTGCCGTACATCTCGGCGGTATCGATGTGGCGGTAGCCGACCTCGAGGGCTTCGGTGACGGCCTCGACGGTGTCGCGCGGAGGTATCTGGAAGACGCCGAAGCCGAGCTGCGGGATCGTGTGGCCGTCGTTGAGTTCAATGTTGGGCACAGCTGTCATGAGCGGTCTCATACCCGAAGAGAGCCAGGAACTCCTCCGGCGGGCGAAGTCGCGGCTCGACCGGCTCGACCTCTATCCCGAGCCCGTGGACCTGCGCGGCGTGCGCGTCCTCGTGGTGCCGTGGCTGTTCAAGGTGCCGGGCTTCCGGCGCTTTCGCGGCTACGCGACGAGGCATCTCGTCCTCCTGAAGGGCCCGGCGCTGGACGAGGACCTGATCGTCCACGAGCTATGCCACGTGTGGCAGCTCCAGCACCGGCCGCTGCGGGTGTGGCTCTCGTACGCGCGCCCCTCGACGTTCTCGAGCGACCGCACCCGCTACCGAGCGAACCGCTACGAAATCGAGGCGCGGACGGCGGCTCGCCGCTGAGCGAGCTCCTCGATCGCGTCCGCGAGGTGGACCTGGGCGATGTTGTAGTCGCCGCGCTCGGTCCTGATCCGGTGCGCCTCGGCGAGCACCTCGGCGTGCGAGTAGCCGAACGGGGGCTCGAAGCGGTAGGCCGCCAGCTCGATCAGCAGGCCGAGCGGGTCCTTGAAGTAGATGGAGTCCATGAAGCCGCGATCCTTGACGCCGCTGTGCTCGATGCCGCGCTCCTCGAGGCGCTCGACCGCCTGGTCGAAGGTGGCCTTCGACAGCGCAAGCGCGAGGTGGTGGACCGCGCCGGGGTCAGTGGAGGTGCGTGCCGGGTCGGGCGTCCGGTCCTCGTTCGTGAAGATCGTGATGAGGCGCCCGTCGCCCGGGTCGAAGTAGAGATGGCTCTCGGACTCGTTGTCGAGGTTGGGCTGCTCGAACACGAAGGGCATCCCAAGCAGGCCCTCCCAGAAGTCCATCGACGTCTGCCGGTCGGCGCCGACGATCGTGATGTGGTGAACGCCCTGGCTCTGAAGCCGTCTCATCGAACGAACTCTGTCACCAATCGTTGGAGGCCGCCGGCTCAGGAGCCGAGCTCATCGGTGTTCTCGGCGGCCTCGTAGGTCTCGCGGAGGCCCGCGGCGGCCCCGTTGACCGCGGCGGTGAAGTCCGGGTCCTCGTAGAGGCGGTTGCGCTCCAGCCCGGGCGGAGTCGGACCGACCGGGACGAACAGGTCCACGGAGGCGGGCGAGTGGAGCCAGAGGGCGAGCAGCGTCAGCGCGGGCACGCGATAGAGGCGCGCTTCGTAGTCCCCGTCCGCGACGCGCTCGTCCTGGTCGGCGACGGCCAGCGCCTCGCGGATCAGTGGGCCGAAGCGGTCGTCGCCGGCCGACACGGGTGCGGCCGTGGCCCCCGGGCTCAGCTCCACCACCTCGGAGCGCCCCGCGGCGTCGAAGCGGCTCACGCGCCAGCTCGGCGCCGCGGTCGCGCTCTCCTCGGCCATGCCGGTCGCGCCGAGCTCGTCGAGCCCGACGGTGTAGACGGGTTGCGGCGGGAGCGCGCCCTCTCCGGCGGGCGCGGCCTCAGGCGGTGATGGGAATCTGATCGGCAAGCGTCAGCGCCTCGTCAGGTAGGTGTGCGTCCACTTTCCCCGGTTCTTGTAGCTCTTCGCCAGCGCGTCGAGGGTGATTCGCGAGCTGCCCGTCCACGGGTCCTGCACGTCGACATCGCGGGCGCCGCCGACCGCGCGGTAGCCGGTGATCATGACGAAGTGCCCGCCGCCGCCGAACCAGCCGATCCGGACGCCCACCGGCCGGCCGGCGTCGATCTCGGCGCGGACGGTGTCCCACCGCGCCGGCCCGTCGCTCTTTCGGGCGAAGTTCCCGGTCCGGAGCAGAGCTCGGTCGAGGTACCAGGGCGCGTTGCACTTGGCGCTGCCGCCGTCCGCGCAGCACTGCTTCGTGTCGAGCTCCGCGTTGACGACGGCGCACTGCCCCCAGATGCTCGCCTGGTCGAAGAAGCCGGATGCGCTGCTCGCGCAGGCCGCCCAGCACCAGTTGCTGTGAAGCTGGCGCTGAACGCTGATGGCCACCGTCCGCTGCCCCTCGGCTGCCGCGGCGGCGGCGCGGAAGACGCGCGCCAGGATCTCACGCAGGCTCGGCACTGCCCCAAGCTACCCCTTGTCGGAGGCCCGGCGGAGCGCCGCGACGAGGTTCTCGCGCCGCGTGGGGGCGGGGGTGTCGCTGCGGAACGCCGACTTGTACGCCTCGAAGTCGAACGTCTCCAGGAACTTCTGCGTGGCGTCGTAGCCCGACTGGTAGAGCTCCTGAGCGCGCTCGCGGCTGAGGTCGAAGTCGGTCGTACGGACGCCCAGCGTCGGAATCCCGATCGTGCGCGCGTAATCCGCCTCGTCCACGTGCATGCGGTCATGCGCCTCCATCAGCGTCTGCGCAATCGCCTTCAGGTACTCGATGATCGAGTGAGAGCGGGTCATGCCGGGCGTCACGTCGAGGCGATCGGCGACGGAGGTGCGTGGCGGCCCCTCCACGAGCAGGAGCCCGAAGGTCGGGAAGCGCGGCTTGTTCTCGGCGTCGAAGAGCCACACCGGGAAGTTCGACAGCATCCCGCCGTCCACGATCAGGTGCTCGACTCCCGTCGTGTCGTTCGAGTGGTTGACCGGCTCGAAGAAGATCGGGATCGACATGCTCATCCGCACCGCGTAGGCCACCGAGAGCGTCTCCGGCGTCGAGCCGATCTTGTCCGCGTCACGTGGCAGCACGAGCATCTCGTGCCTCGAGACGTCCGACGCCACGACCTGGAGGCGGAAGCGGCGCTTCGGGTCATCCGATCCGGTCTCCGGGAGGTCGCCGAACGTGTGCACGCCCTTCGCGGCGAGCTTCTCGGTCATCCAGTCGAGAAAGCGCCGGCCCTCGTACACCCCGAAGTCGTGGAGAATCGAGATCTCCTTGCCGATGACCGGGACGCGGTCCTCCCAGCCCTGGTCCTTGAACTGGCGGAAGTTGAGCCCGAGCACCTCCTCGCGCAGCTCATCGCCCTTGTAGCCGGCCGCCACGAGAGCCGCCGTGATCGCGCCGGCCGACGTGCCGGCCACGCACTGCGGCTCCCATTTCGCGTCCTCGAGTGCGGCATAGGCGCCCGCCAGGCCCACGCCCTTGACCCCGCCGCCCTCGAAGACCAGGTCCGCTCTCTGGGCCATCAGGCGGTTTCTGTCCGCTCGGGCTTGCCGCTCGTTCGTATCCGGGAGACCCGCGAGAGCAGGTCGAACCAGAACGGCGCCCCAAGGGTCAGCGCCAGAACCGTGGCGAGCAGGCCGAGCACCTTGCCGACCGCGCCCTGCCAGTCGTCGAACCAGCGCGGGTCGTCCGGGTCCGTGCTCCACCCGAGCGGCAGCTCGAGCGCGCTCACGTCGGCCACCTGGTCCGAGAGCGTCTCCGCGGACTCGGACACGCCGCTCCCGACATCCGGCTCGGCGTTGCCCTGGTCCACCGCGCGCTGGGCCTGTGCCACGACGGACGCGCGGACGGCGTCGTCGTTCCACAGCGCCTTGCCGAGCTGGAGCGTGTCGGCGTTCGCAAGCAGCGTCACGATCGTCGCGATCACTATCAGCGCGAGCTGGGTGCGGCGCTTGTACCAGCCGCTCACCCGGTTCATGGTCAGGTCGTACCAGCTCTCCAGGCTCTCGCGGAAGCGGTCCACGTTCCCGTCCGCCTTGTCCAGGAACGAGATCAGCACGCGCCGGACGGGGCTCCGTTCGCCCAGTTCCTCGACGTACCCGCGCGCGCGTCGGAGCACGTCGCGGCTGTCGTCCAGGTCCGGCTGGGCGAACGTATCGAGGAATACGAGCGCGAAGGTTCCCTTGTTGAGGTATGACGGGAAGACGTGGGGCTTCGACACCTTTCGCCGAAGCCTCGCCATACGGCCCCGCAGGCCCTTCGGCTCGCCCGTTTTAGGCGTGGCGACCTTCCCCTGGATGAGCGGATGCGCGGCCAGTTGGTCGATCAGGCCGTCGACGCTCTTAAGGTCCGCGCTTCCCGCCAGCATGCTCCTGATCCCCTCCTCGAGGAAGCGCGCGCGCCACGACAGGACCCCCGCGATCATCTCGTTGATCGTGGAGCAGATGAGGCTGAGGAGGACGAACAGGAAGATCAGGCCGAGAGCTACGTCAACCGCGGGCGATGCGGTGATGTCCGGCACGCTGCGAGCCTCTCGAAACGCTCAAGGCAGGTCAAGGGGGTGAGGCTCGATGCCCAAGTTCGCTCAGGCCGCCTCGTGCATCGCCCCTCCGCCAGATGGCGACTGACCAGCTTGTTGCTACGGTTTCGCGTCGCACATGAGCCTTGCAGCCGAGCAGAAAAAGGAGATCGTCGCCAAGTACGGGCGCGGCGATGGCGACACCGGATCCACCGAGGTCCAGGTCGCGCTGCTCACTGCCCGGATCAACGAGCTCACCGAGCATCTCCGCACGCACCGGAAGGACCATCACTCGCGGCGCGGGCTACTGATGCTCGTCGGCAAGCGGCGCAGGCTGCTGCGCTACCTCCAGAGCTCGGACATCGAGCGCTACCGGTCGCTGATCCAGGAGCTCGGGCTCCGTCGATGATCCGGCCCGGCTCTGCGGCGCCGGACTTCACGCTTCCCGATCAGGACGGCAACAGGGTCTCGCTCTCGGACTTTCGGGGGCGGACGCTCGTGCTGGTCTTCTATCCGGCCGACTTCAGCCCGGTCTGCACCGATCAGCTCTCGGTGTACCAGGAGGTGTCTCCGCAGCTCGCCGAGGCAGGTGCCGAGCTCGTCGGCATCTCCGTTGACGGCGCCTTCTGCCACAAGGCCTTCCAGCAGCACGGCGGGCTGTCGATCACGCTGCTCGCCGACTTCCACCCGAAGGGCGAGGTGGCGAAGGCCTACGGCGTGTGGTCCGAGGACCACGGCGTGGCCGGCCGCGCCCTCGTGATGGTCGGCCCCGACGGAATCGTCCAGTGGTCCTACCTGTCGCCTCCGCTCGAGGTGCCGGGGGCGAACCTCATCTTTGACGCGCTGGAGCAGCGCACCCCCGCCTGAGCCCGGCCCCGCCGACCACAGGCGCGGCGAGGGCCCGGTGGTCGTCGAGTACGCCGATCTCGAGTGCCCGTACTGCGCCAAGGCGCACCTGATCCTCAAGGAGCTGCCGGTGACGCGCGTCTTCCGTCACTTCCCGGTGGTGTCGAAACATCCCCGCGCGCGGGTGCTGGCGGCGGCCGCGGAGGCGGCGGGGCTTCAGGGGCGGTTCTGGGAGATGCACGACTCGCTGCTGGAGGACCAGGGGCACCTGGACGACCCGCATCTGTGGGAGCGGGCCGTGGGTCTCGGGCTGGACCTGGACCGCTTCGAGGCGGATCGTCGGTCTCAGGCCGTCAACGACCGCATTGAGGAACACTTCCGCTCTGGCATTCGGGCCGGCGTGGTGACCACACCGACCCAGTTCGTGGACGGGGTCGCGTACCCCAGCGTCCCCGGCGGCGACCTCAGGGCGGCGCTTTCCTGACAAGCGTCCTGTCTTGGGTCCCCTATAGGGCCCCTAGGCAGGACGGTGGTGCAAGTTTTTCCTGGGTGCTGCGTTCCAGGCCCTGATAGCGACCAGGGGGCATGGATGAAGCGCAGTTTGGTTGGACTCGTGGTGGCAGTTGGGGCATTCGTCGTGGCCGCTCCCGCGTCGGCCGCCGACCTTCTTTCTCAGACCGTTTCCGCGGCGAGCGCCGTGGACAAGTCGTGCACGACCGGTGAGCGCAGCGGAGCCGGCGTCGCGCAGAAGAGCTTCACGATGCCCACGGCGGGCTGGGTCACGGCCGGGCTCACCGCCGCGGGCGGCGACTGGGACGTGGCGATCATCGACACGGCCGATGGCCGCGTCGTCGCCGGCTCGTCGGGCAGCGCGGCGGACGAGGCGGCGTCCGGTCTCGCGATCAAGGGCAGCGAGCTCGTGGTCCAGGCGTGCCGCCTCACAGGCGGTAGCTCCAGCGCGGAACTGAGCGTCGGCGCCACGGCGGTCGACACCAGCAACTTCCAGAAGACCCAGATGGTGCGGGTCTCCACGCCGTCGCAAGAGCGCAAGAACGAGCTGCAGCGGCTCGGGCTCGACGTCACAGAGCACGGCGGCCCCGGCTTCGTCGACGCGGTGCTCTACGGCGCGGCCGACAAGCAGGCGCTGATCGACAACAACTTCGCCTACACGGTCGAGACCCCGGACATGACCATGCAGGCGCGGAAGGACCGCGCCGCCGACGTGCAGTTCGCGAAGGCCTATCCGGAGACCGAGCTGCCGAGCGGCCAGAACAAGTATCGGCGGCTGTTCGACTACAACGAGGACATGAAGCGCCTCGCGCGCGAGCACCCGGACCTCGTCCGTTCGGTCACGCTCAACAACGAGACCTACGAGGGCCGCACCGTCGAGGGCATCGAGATCGCTACGAACCCGAACGCCCGCGACGGCCGCCCGGTCTTCCTCCAGATGGGCGCGCACCACGCGCGTGAGTGGCCGTCGGCCGAGCACGCGATGGAGTGGGCCTACGAACTCGTGCTGGGCTACCGCAACGGCGACGCCCGCGTGCGCGACCTCGTGTCGAAGACCAGGACGATCGTCGTCCCGGTCGTGAACGTGGACGGCTTCAACACGAGCCGTGAGGCCGGCGAGCTGCTCCAGCACTCGAGCGGCCACACGACCGACTACGACGGCGACGGCCAGGTCTCCGATCCCGAGTTCATCCTCGCGGGGTCCACGAACCCGAACGAGTACCGGCGCAAGAACTGCCGCCTGGTCGGCGACCCGCCGCTCGGCAACTGCAACGCCGGCGTCGACACCGGCGTCGTGGGCCACGGCGTGGACCCGAACCGCAACTACGGCGCGTTCTGGGGCGGCAACGGGTCGAGCGGCCTCGCGCCGACTCAGACCTACCGCGGCCCGGCCCCGTTCTCGGAGCCCGAGACGCAGAACATCCGTGAGCTGATCTCGTCGCGCCAGGTGACGACGCTGATCACGAACCACACGTTCTCGAACCTCGTGCTGCGCCCGCCCGGCATCGCCGCGCAGGGAACGACCGTCGACGAGCCGATCTACAAGGCGCTCGGCGACGCGATGGCGTCCGAGAACGGCTACTCGAGCCAGTTCGGCTACCAGCTGTACGACACGGACGGGACCACCGAGGACTGGTCCTACAACGCGACCGGCGGCCTCGGCTTCACGTTCGAGATCGGCTCGCTCGGCTTCCACCCGCCGTATGAGGAGGTCGTGAAGCACTGGAACGGGACGAACGCCGAGGCCACCGGCGGCGGCAACCGCGAGGCGTACTACTACGCCCAGCAGAACACCGCCGACACGAGCAGGCACTCGGTGCTCGCGGGCCGCGCGCCCGCGAACGCGGTCCTGCGGCTGACGAAGTCGTTCGACATGCCGACCTCGGTCGAGGGGCTCACGTTCAGGGACAACCTGGACACCACGATGCAGGTGCCGTCGAACGGCCTCTTCGAGTGGCACGTCAACCCGTCCACGCGTCCGCTCGTGGCCAAGGGCGCGACCGGCCGTGAGCCCACCGGCGATCCCAGCCCGCCGCAGGAGTTCGAGTCGAACGGGCCCGGCAGCACCACGCCGTGCGCGAACTTCGAGGATCCGCCGGACGGCTGCTTCGAGGACCACCTGATCACGGTCCCAAGCGGAGCGGGCATCGACAACGGCAAGGCGACCTTCAGGATCGAGTTCCTGGCCGCGAGCGACTGGGACATGAAGGTCTACAGGGCCGACGCGAACGGCCAGGCCACGGGTGAGCCCGTCATCTCGTCGGGGAACGGCGCGACGAACGGCATCACCGGCTTCGAGCAGGGGACGATCCTCGATCCCTCCGGCTCGTACGTGGTCCGCGTGATCAACTGGGCCGCCGCCGATCCCTGGACCGGGACCGTGACGTACGCGAGCCCGGATCCGTACCAGGCTCCGGAGGAGACCTGGACACTGTCCTGCGAAAGCCCGGAGGGCGTAACCCGCTCGGCTCGTCAGGTATTCGTCGCCCGTGGCGAGCGGCGGAGCCTCGACCTGCGCGGGGACTGCCGAATCCGGCAATAGCAGACGTTCGTTGTTGCGGGCCCGAGCGGCTGGCCTGTTGCTAGAGTCGCTCGGGTTCGCAACGGAACGTACGAAAGCATTGCCGCCAACCGGAGGCGGCCGAAAGGACAACAATGAATGATGGTGTTAGCCGGGTCTCCCTTGAGATCGGCGGTAGCTCGATCAGCTTCGAGACCGGCAAGTACGCCAAGCAGGCCAGTGGCTCCGTCGTAGTGCAGGCGGGCGAGACCCTGGTTCTGTCGACCGCGACCGCAGGCGCGGCTCGCGACGTGGACTTCCTCCCTCTGACGGTTGACGTCGAGGAGCGCATGTATGCGGCAGGGAAGATCCCGGGCAGCTTCTTCCGACGCGAGGGCAGAGCCGGCGAGAAGGCCACCCTGACCGCGCGCATGATCGACCGGCCGCTTCGCCCGCTCTTCCCGAAGGGCTGGAACCGCGACACGCAGCTGGTGTCGATCCCGATGTCGATCGACCACGAGCACCCCTACGACATCCTCGCCATGAACGGGACGAGTGCGGCGCTGATGGTGTCCGACATCCCGTTCCCGGTGCCGGTCGGCGCCGTGCGCATCGGCCAGGACGCCGAGGGCAACTTCCTCGTCAACCCCGACGAGGAGTGGCTGCTCGAGTCGCCGCTCGACCTCGTGGTCGCCGGCACCGAGGAGGCCATCCTGATGGTCGAGGCGGGCGCCAGCGAGATCACCGAGGCGGAGATCCTCGACGCGCTGGACATCGCGCACCAGGCGATCAAGCGCCTCTGCGAGGCCCAGCACGACCTGCGCAAGCAGGCCGGCAAGGAGAAGACCGAGATCGAGCCGCCGAAGGTGGACGAGTCGATCCTCGGCCAGATCCAGGAGCGCTTCGGCTCGGCCCTCGACGAGGCAACCCAGGTGGTCGACAAGCTCGAGCGCCAGGACGCCACGAAGCGGGTGGAGGAGCAGGTGCTCGAGGCGCTCGGCACGACGACCGAGGCTGGCGAGGACGCTGCGATCGCGCATCGCGCGGCCGTGCAGTTCGCCTTCGACAAGCTCGAGAAGGACATCATCCGCAAGCGGATCGCCGTGGACAAGAAGCGTCCGGATGGCCGCGCGCCGGAGGAGATCCGCGACATCTGGATCGAGGTGGGGGTCGCGCCGCGCACGCACGGCTCGGCCATCTTCACCCGCGGCCAGACGCAGGCCTTCTCGGTCGCGGCGCTCGGCACGACGCGTGACGAGATGCGCCTCGACACGCTCGGCCTACAGACGGAGAAGCACTACTTCCACCACTACAACTTCCCGCCGTTCTCGGTGGGCGAGGCCGGCTTCATGCGCGGCCCCAAGCGCCGTGACATCG
>Ga0126307_10003689_pt1 | contig 10501 bp, 12 predicted proteins | sample Plot28_FD_89955 | JGI IMG/M metagenome (GOLD analysis project Ga0126307, IMG submission 89955) | Serpentine soil microbial communities from UC McLaughlin Reserve, CA, USA - Plot28 | ecosystem: Environmental > Terrestrial > Soil > Grasslands | place: USA: UC McLaughlin Reserve, Lake County...
ATGAAGCATGTAATGTACTGAGATTGAAACATTATTTACATTCACCATTTGAGAAAAGAGTTTGATGGAAAAAGAGTAAATCAATACTTCAAAGACAGAATTGAATGTTTTGATGACTATTATCCGTGTATGCAAAATGAATGCAATCTATTTCATGTATATAACTGGATACAATTCTTTGTATCCATGTATAATGATACAATAGCAAATCATAATAATTTTGAGTTAGAGGAGGTGAATATTATCTTAAATTAACAGAGCCCCATTTTGAATTAGAATTTTTGTTTTTAGCTCATTTCCTATTCTATTTTTTATATAACGAGAACCTTGTCGCGAATTCATCGACCATCTGCATTTTTTCTTTAATGCATATTCTGGTAGATAATCTGAATCTGAAGTTATGGCACTATGTCTAATACAATATGGATTCCATTTCTTGGTTTTTATCAAATATGCTAATTTTTGTCTTTCTGTTAAATCAGTAATTTCATTATTTTCTAAAAGTTTAATTATTCTTTTTCTTAAGAGTTTCATTATATCATTTAAAGCACCAGATCTTATTTTGTCTCCTATATTCAGGTCACATATTAACCTTGCCTCGGGTTCATTAGAATATGGATGTTCATTAATCCAATCTCTAACATAAGGAAAACTTGTAGTTAATAGTATTGGTCCACTACCGGTCTTAGCTTCAGCGGGAATTTGGCCTTCACCATAATTTTCTCTTAACCTTATATGTTTAATCCGTAGTAGACAAACCTCTTGATTTCTGGCATTTAGATCCCAACATAATGCAAGTGCTGCTTTATTGCGTTTATGCGATTCATATTTTATTATAGATATTAATTCTTCTTTTTCCCATAGCTCATTTTCAGTACAGAGACTGATTCTTTTTGTTTTTAACAATTTTATTTTGAGAAAATCAGGAGTTTCCCAATATTCACTCTCAACTTTTTTATCTTTGTTATAAAGCCGTCTATAAAATAGTCTTATTCTATTGAGATAATTATTCCATGTTGCAATCCATTTTTTCTCTGGATCTTCTGTTTGAACTTTTCTTTTAGTGTTTAAGAATAATATAACTTGCTTTTTATCTTTTATATCATCAAATAGGTACTTTGCAAAATTAATAATACATTTTAAATTGTTAATTTGATAATTTTCAGAAGAACTATTGTTTCTCATATATTCAAGAAATTCATATACTATCTTTCTATTCCATTCATTAGAAATTTCATCAATTTTTTTTATAATTGTTGAATATTGAAATGGCACTTATTTTTTTGTTACTCCTCTTATCATATTATAAGAGGCACTTGTATATGAACCCCTATGCAATAGGGGAATCAATCCCCCTGGCCCCATTACTAACTTGTGTCTTTATTTAGACCCATTGTTATATAGTATATAAAATAATGCCACTCAATGATGTTCTTACAGAAATTATTTCAAAGGAAGGACACAATATATTATTTAAATTGATCAAAATTTATTATGACAAATACAATTGTAAATTTGCATTCTGTGAGTCGTATTATGATCCATTTTCTTTATCTTTACTTTTTGTTCCTCCTCCAAATTCTGACATTTTTCCAAATATTTTATCCTTTATAGATTCACTTTTTCCTTGCAATTTCTGTTTCTCTAGTGTATCTTTCATCAGGATTAACCTTTTTAGAAGTAGTAGACTGATCTATTGTGTTTTTAATTAATTGGTAAAGATAACCATATAGTCTTCTAAAGTTAACCCAACAATAGAAGGCTATAGTATGCTATTCTTTGGACTGAAAACCAGACTTACATAAACCTATTAATGATACTATATAACGCTTGGAGATAATTTAATTGCCATAGCCTGAACAAAGGAGATGAACATATTAAAATATACCTAATTGGTCCAGACTATGACAACTACTTGCTTTGGTTAGTGAATTTGTTTGCATATTCTATATGAATTTGGAGGATAGCAATATTTTAAAATGGAAATTTATTAATTATTCATTATTTCTCATTTTATGTTTTGAAGTATATTTTAATCGATTATAATATCAAACGATTTTCTTCACAGAAAATAGCTTCAAATGTTATAAATTAATATAATCTCCCGCTTTTAATGAAGATAGTCTTAACATTGATTAATAACTAAAAATAAAAAATAAAAAAATTTATTAATTGAAATAAGATTTTCCAATCTTATTTACAAAGTTAAAGTAGTTTTGAACTGAATCGTTATAGTATTTTTGTGTAATTTCTATTGATTTGTTAAAAGCTTCTGTAGATGTCAATGCAAAGTTATTTACTCTTTGTGTACAGTTTATAGAATGATCTGTTATATTTTGGGTGGTTTTATTATATACATCAGCATATCTTTCTGGAAATCTAAAATTATTCCAATATGATTTTGATTTGTTATATGTATCATCTAAAAATCTTGAAAATTCTGGTTGATAATTATATAGAAAATTCTTTTGGGCTTCAACATAATTATTTGAGATTGCTTTCATTGTGTTAATGATTTGTTGTTGATATTTATCTGCGAGTTCAAAACTTTTTTCAAGAATTGCTCTGTTTGTTTCTTGATGTTGATTGATATAGTCATTAATATTATTGGTTGGTTCTGAAATAGTGGATGTTGTATTTTTTAACTGTTGTCTTTGATTATCTAGAAATTCATTTGTTTCTTCTTTTACGTTTATCATAGTAGTAACTAAAATTCAAGTTAAGGAGGCTTATAAATTATAATAAAATAGAAAGTTAAAAGTAAAAATTGAAGACAAATTATTGGTAAAAGAAGATATTAGAAGCCATAGCTTTCAATCACAATAATAGGAGCAAATTTCTGATACAGAAGGCTGATCTTACTTTTTTATTGAGTGATTTAGGATTGTCTTATAAGATTAATTTTTATTAACATTAGTTGTTCGGTATAGAAATTAGTTATACATGCTACATAATACTTGAAGATAAATTGTTTTTTAAATTATTAGAATCTCCTACTTTATTTCCTAGAAATTTGTATAATTTTCAGAGCCGATTTTTTAGTAGATTTATTTCGAAAAATATCGTCTAGTCAGTCTACTGTCTCTAATAGTCCAATATAACGCTGTTCAAGTCGTAGTTTAAGTTCTGTACTGTTCTAATACTTATTTTTAATTCGGAGGCTAATCTGTTCATTTGTTTAATTTTCAATAACATATTAAATATTTGCTGTAGTTGAGCCTCATACAGTTGTTTTGCTATTGACATTTTTTATTTGCTGGTCTACTACTTACCCTCATTATTTTTTTATTGTAAAACATGCAAATTACAAAACATTTTACTACTAATACTAATTCTACTTCCTTGTTGTTCAATAATAAAGTAGTCATCTTTTGTTGATTGGTCAATCATCATGTTTGAAATGGGAGTCATTCGGACATTAATCATCTCTTCTTTCTTCTTCTTTCTGTACTAGCAAAATATACAAATTATTACTAAATCTCATATCTGTTTAATTTTGTACAGACTCATTGGTCCTATTCCTTTACGTATTGCGTCCTTGAGAGCATTAATCAATTCTATAATTAATGAAATTATTATAATTGTCTAATCTTTTTAAAGAATTGCATTTATCTAACCATTCTTTGATTATTTGATAAGATTCTTGATAAGATAATTTTTTAATATTTATTAGATAAGGTGCTAAATTCAAATTGACAATTATTTTTCTACAATCTTCAAATGACTTTGCAATTATTTTCTTTTCAATCCAATGATAATACTTATTTTTGTTATTCTTATTATTCCTAGCAGCAGCAAGTAATTTATTTCCTCTTTTTTGTCTATAATTATATACATCAATCTTTTTTTGAATCAAATATTTCCTAAAATCTAACAATATGTCTTTGATAGGATGCCTGTAACCATTTCATTCTTGGATTATTCTTACTCTTAACTTTTCTATTTTAGTCTTTAGCAAGACATTTTCCATTTAATGAATTTGGAATACGTAAAAGACAAGACCTAAATGATGGATAGTTTAATTTGTCACCTTTATTATTCTATAAAAAATCTTTAGCAAATCTTAAAAATTGTACAGATGGAATATCTTTTTTAAATTCTTGAAACTCATGGATTTGTTCCAATTCTAGGGCAGTAAACTGGTAAAATTGTATGATATCCATTTCTACTCCATAAGACAGTTGGATATACTTTCTCATCTTTTAATTTCTCTTTGATATTTTTCAGTGTTTGATCTAATGCCTGTCGTAAAAGATTTTTCAGACTCGAAACCTTCTAAATCAAGATTAATAAATAAAAGATCTGGGAGCCATGTTGCGCCTTCTTTTAATAAAGGAAATGCATTGATTCAATCTATAAAATCAGATTCTATGAAATATTCTAATGCTCTTTCTTTTGAGTAAACTTTTCTCTGATATCCTAATTTTTTAGTCATTATAGTCCTTGGAAATATTGTTGGTTCATCTAAATGAGATAAAATAAAGTTAGGCCTTTTTCTATTTCCTTCTTTGTTTTATTTGTATCAATGCAATCCTCATTCGAGGCCAACGTTACTATTTATTGCTGTATTGTAATTATTATATCTCATCCTTCTAATCTTCCTTCTTTTTCTTGTAATGAATTGGACCATTTGGAGTATTGAAATCCCTGTACTATTGGCTCCTCCTCCTCTTTGTCGTTATTAGTATAAATATTAGGTGAATAGGTGAAGGCAGTGAAGGCAACTGAGGAAGGGGTCTAATTTTTTAGTATTATTATTTTCTCCTGTTGATTCTCTTCTTTCTATTTCCATTTCAATTTCTTCATTTTTGGAAAAATTCTTTGATTCATTTAATAAATTTCTCAAAAATAAAAGATATGATTGCTCTCAAGGCATATGAAATATAATCAAATGATGAATAATACATTTATTCTTACTAATTCAAAATTTAGCAAACAGGAAATAAATAAAAATTATAGAAGTGGCAAGGTAGAGGCAACGATTATTTTTCATCCCGTAGATAAAGACAAATTTAAAATATTCTGCAACAGTAACAACAAAAATATCAATAACCTATCAGAGAAAGATCCTAATTCTATTTTAGTTATTTCAAGGATAAGTCCTGATAAGAGTATTGAAAATGCACTAGAAATAGGAAAGAATCTAAAGAAAAAAGAAAATATTGATTACTATGCTATGACAATTGTAGGAAATACTACTTAGATAATCAAGACTATCTTGAAAAGCTTAATAATTTAATAGATAATTATAATCTAAAAGATAATATAAAAATCAAGCCTGACGTTCCCTTTGATGATTTTAAACTTGTACAAAAATCAAGTATATATATTCACCCTACCTCAAATGAACCTTTTGGGATATCCATAGTTGAAGCAATGAGTGCCGGACTTATTCCTATAACACCTAATGCAGGAGGTGAAACAGAATTTGTTCCTTCAAATTACCAATACCAATCAAGAGAACATGCAACAGAAATTATTGCCAATATAATAAAAAGAGTAAAAATGGTTTTGATAATAAAGAAAAATGTTAAGTGATCTAGCAAATAATTTCTAAGCAAAAATATAAAGAAAATCTAGAAATGTAATTGAATTGTTATTAAAAAAAGAGCAAAAAGTTTTAGAGATTGCTATACGATAGTTTTTAGTTACAATGCGTCAACTCTTTATTTTTTTATTTATAATAATCCAATCTATTGACGCATTGATACTTTATTTATTATAGTAAAATGTACTTGCTATGACATTTTTACTTAGCCTTATTAATTAGTTATTAAATTTTTAAATTGTTAAAATGTTTTTTATTATTTGTATTTGTATTTGTGCAGCCTACTGATTTTCAATTATCTGATGATAATTGTTGTCTTTTATGCTCTTTAAGAGACTCAAATGCAGCTATCCTTACAGAGGATATTCCTGTCCTAAAGGGGTATGCACCACTGCCTTGAAAAGTCAAAGGATTTACCCATTCATAAAGCATATTTGAATGTATGCCGCTGTTTGAAACAAATTTTGATAGTAAAAAACTGCACTCATCTATCTTGCCAAACCTGGTTCTTGCAAGTAATTCTATTCCTGTGATCCAAGGCCAAAAAGTATGATTGTGATATTCATTTGTTTTAAGCAGCCATGGTCCTGTCTTTGTAATTTCTGTTTCAGTTACCAAAGGTAAATTATTTTTCCAAGCCCTTTTCTTTAATACTTCCAGAGTACTTGATGCACGTTGATATATAGCTAAATTTAGGTTATTAGTATAACTCTTACATTTTGAATCTTCCTTATACATACTATCTGTGCATTTATAGATTGTATTTTTATTGTCTTCTTCTGTTAATGCAACAAGATATAGGGAAATATCTTGGGTGACAAGTCTGTTATGCATTTTTTTATCCAAATGCAAATCAGCATCGAGAAGGTCAAGATAACATCCATCTTTTGCAGACCACATCTTACTCTCTACCGCCAGTATTGCTGTGCTGATCATTTTCTCTAGCATTTTGGATTCTTTTTCGTTTCCTATTTTCCTTAATAATACAGAGAAGTTTTTTAATGCAAGAATCCAACAGGCTTGACTATAAACTACTTTTCCTATACGTAGAGTTGTATCCATCCAATCCTCATTATGTTTCTGTTCTAATAATCCATCATTATCGATATCCCTATTTTGAAGATATTTTAGTGCCTTTATCATACATGGAGTCAAAAAGTTAATGATGTCATTCAATGAAAACTTTGAGAAAGGAATTTCATTTTCTTTTCTATTATCTATTCTTTCATTCAGTGATAATGTGATTACAGGTTCTGCTTTAGTAGGACTATCTTTCAGATCAAGAATATTAGATAAAATATATGATGTAGTAGATATCATTAATGCTATAGAGTCAATATCGGGATTTTGTCCATAAACTTCGCAAAAACCTTTCTCATAGTATATTGTAGTAGGAAGAGCACCATCAAAATTCTTTTTAGTATTATCATCTGCAACACTTGGGTTAAAATCCATTTCTGGAGAGCCTCTTCCATACAATAAAGGCTTTGTTTTCAAATTACAATATAAGAGAGATAGTGATGGTTCTTCTGTTGCAACTATTTGATTAGACCAAATTAAAAGAATTTGTTGAAGTGCTATTTTAAAGTGACCTGATAGAAATTGATCCTTGAGGATAAAAGCTGCATCTCTTGTCCATACTGCCTTATAATGGCCGCCTGGATTTACACCTTTGTCTACTTCTGTTTGAGTAAACTCAATAAATTTATTCAAACGTTCAACAAAGATCTTTTTCTCTTCTTGAGCTAAAAGATTCACTATAAAGCCAGATCGCTGAGTTAAACTATTAAATAGTTTTCGAAAAAATTACTAGACCAATTTCCCTAGAATATTTATCAAGGATTCTTTTAAAAGAGATGTAAGAAGAAACAATGGATAACATCACAAAGAAAGATAATAAGGAAAACAAAGAAGATACAAATTATAAATACAAATGTGAAGAATGTGGAATTGACTTTGGAAGTAGTTTAGGAGATATGGAGGTGCATAAATTAACTGTACATTTACAAAAAGGAGATATAGAAATAAAATAATTAAATAATAGTAATAAACTTTACAACAAATAATTATTAACGACTATTCTACAAGTTGATCTACTAATACTACTTATAATTAATCCTTCGAATTTAAAAAATTAGTATTTCAAACTAATAATATAATAAATTCTAATAAGTTGACTAAATAAGTTGTACACATTGTAAACAATTATATTTAATGGTCATTTTTATATTATTAATTAAAAAAGATCATTATTGATAATAAATGTGAGAACAGTTATATATCTAAAATAAATATAAAAAGTGAATACTCTATATTTCTTTCATGTAACTTTTGTTTCCACAATCGTCAAAGAATAAGAACGTATTTCTAAAGTTAGACTAAAATGTAAAATATAGAATGAGTATACTTAATTGTCAATAAATCAGAGGGAGATATTATAAATTTATCATATATACTACAACAATTAGTTCATAGAACCTCGAACTCTTTTATATGTATAAATTCTTCCTTTCCATTCTATTGTTTTTTTAGAATAATTTTTACTGATTGGTAATAATAATAGTGGAATAATACTTGAAAGATATGTAATAACTAAAAAAACAGGCCTATAGGACAAAGTAGTGCATATAAAGGCGAAATTTTAAAAGTTTTGATTGATTCTAATGCTGTACCAAAAATACCAATTATAAAAATAATGATATTCAAAATTAATATTCCACAATAATAATTACAGTTACTTTTATCAGTAATAAATAATTCATGATGATAAACTCCTATAATAAGAGTAATAGGAAGAATAATTAGAATTGGTAACATAGTCATAAAAAAAATTGTAAAAAAATTTACTATTACCTTTCTTGTTTCCTTGAGTATCATTGGAGCAAGAGTTCTTCCAACTCCATGCCACAAAGTTGAAAGATCCCGTGACCATAATGCATGAATTAGATTATCCATTGGTATCATTTTTAATTTATAACCTGATTGTTTAATTCTTATTCCTAGTGCTGCATCCTCTTGAATTGCATTTCTTACTGACCTAAACCTACCAATATTTTCAAATACATTTCTTTTTATTATGAAAAAACATCCCATCAAATATGCAACTTTTGATTTTGGATTATTTACATTGGAAGCATTTTTACCGAATGTAATAGACATGAGTTTCCATAATGGTATTATTATCTTTGACCAAAAATCTCTTAATTCGGTGAAAGGATAGAGTCTGCTAGAACATCTATCTCTTCATTTAACATATATGAAATTGCATATGATATACAATTTTTTTCAAAATAAGTATCTGCATCAACAAATAGCAAAACATCATTATGACTTTCAAGATAACCTACTTCTGAAGCCCATGTTTTTCAGTCCAATCTTCAGGCTTATCTTTTAATTCTATAATTTTGAGTGGATGATATTTTTTTTGTTTTTGATGAAGGTATTTTTTTGTACTTTTTTCATTTTAATTAATGTATTATCTGTTGATCCGCTCATATTCCAACACCATTACCATAATTTAATTGAATTATAAATATAATCTAATAATTAATAAATACTTCTTATCATTTTTATCTTCAATTTTCCTTAATATTGAACCTGCTTACAGAAAAAATTGAACGTTAGAAAATTAGTTGTGTTAATATCAATCTATTTGTTAACATAAACTTTTTTAATTAATGGGACCAAGCAGATATGAACCTTGATAAATTTGATGTTTCAAATCTATTTACAAAGTAAATATAAATTATTAGGTTCTATTGAATTAGTGGGTGAAAAAGGAATAGAGTAACCTTCAACACCCATCCTTGATAGATACCACAAAGAGAATCTATTGTAGTTGTAATACGTGAAAGTAGAATAAAAGATTATTGATTTTTGGTGGGTAGTTGTAGACTATAAAGCTAAGTTGTAAATTCAATCCACTAACTAAGGAATATTTTATGATTTTTGTTGTGAAAGTTCTTTGATAGTCTGTGATAAATATTGGATATTATCTTGGTTTCTTTGATTATCTTTTATTTCTACTAATATTGGTATTCCCCAATATCCTTGTGATTTTAAAGCATCTATCCAGTCATTATAATCTTGTTTACTATTGATTGAGTTTAAAATTAAATCTTTTTTAATTATATCAGATTTAATCCACAATTCCATAGCTTCTATTAACGCCTCTTTAATGACTCCTCTTTTCAATCCTTTACATTGAAATACGGTGTTCATTTGTATAGGAATAGCAGATCTTGGTATATTGTAGGATCTTGATATTTCGAATACAAGGCATTCGAGGAATAAAACAATAGAAGATGTAATTAGGTGTTAAGGTAAATTGCCTTACCTTAACTCTATACATAAAGCCGTATAAAACTTCCAAAACCTTTTTTTGGATAGTCAATAATATACTAATCTTCTTAAAATCCTTTGTGGTATTTACATAGTTTTAACAACTGAAAATCAACAACCTTTCATTTTATTTTGTCTATATCGCATTATTCACCAAAAAACTTATTGATAGAAGCAATATAGTATTAGAGGTTGATAATGCTCTTTTTAACACCCAATCTCAAACACAAAAATGGATCATCCAATAATTCAACAGAACCTAAAAATATAAATTATTACAGCTTTCGCCTTAACTATGAATTTGAATAAAATAAATAACTATTAAAATCAACAAAATCAAACGTTTTTTAAATATAGTTACCCATAATTCTTATGCCTTGATAAAATTAAAGACAAACTCAAAGTTATAGATAATTCAAAGAAAAATTTTGTTTTTGACATGTTATTTTTTCTTGCATTTATTACCATATGCATCTTATTAGATAGTGAAATAACTTCTTTTAAGAGATGATTTGATTGATATGAAAGAAAATAAAGATCATATGCCATTAGAAATAGAAATAGAAGGAATGCCACTACCAATTCACTTTCGTTTTAAAAATAAAAAAGGTC
>Ga0126307_10003691_pt1 | contig 10498 bp, 9 predicted proteins | sample Plot28_FD_89955 | JGI IMG/M metagenome (GOLD analysis project Ga0126307, IMG submission 89955) | Serpentine soil microbial communities from UC McLaughlin Reserve, CA, USA - Plot28 | ecosystem: Environmental > Terrestrial > Soil > Grasslands | place: USA: UC McLaughlin Reserve, Lake County...
GGCGAGCGGCTCACTCGCCCGGCGGCTGCTTGCCGCGCTCGAGGCCGCGGAGGAGGCAGGCGGCGACTGGCGCGGGATGCAGGCCGCAGGGCTGCTCGTCGTCGCCGCCGATGCGAAGCCGTGGGAACGCCTCGTCGACCTGCGCGTCGATGACCACGCCAAGCCGTTGCGCGAGCTCCGGCGCCTGATCGACCTCCAGGACGGCTACACCGCGATCTTCGAAGAGGAGGAGCGAGGCGAGCGCGCACGCGGCTTCGGCCTGGACGACCTCGACGTGCGCTTCGCCGACCTCCTCGACGCGGCGCATGCGGGCGAAGTGCCGCGGGCGCGCGCGCTTCTCGAGCCGCTGCTCGCGGAGGAACCACGTTGGGCGGACTACGTGCGCGTCCTCGGCCGCCGCGGCCTCCTTCCGCACGCCGACGAGTTGGTCTAGTCCGGGCGATGAGGCCCCGGCCGCCGGTCGTCGCCTACATCGTCCGTGAGCACCCGCAGACGGCGGTCGACCAACTGCTCGTGTTCGACATCCTCGATGCCCCGGAGTACGAGAGCATCGTCCCCGGCGGAGGCATCGAGCCGGGAGAGACGGTCGAGGAGACGGCACGGCGCGAGGCGCTCGAGGAGACGGGGATCGAGGTCGAGGTCGTCCGCGAGGTCGGCGTCGTCGGCGACAGCCACTTCGTCCACGCCGTTCCCGTCGGCCCGACTGCCGACGAGTGGGAGCACTGGAAATCACGGGGCGGAAGTGGCGGCCCCAAGGAGCTTGTCCGCTGCCGCTGGGTGACGCTCCGGCGCGACCTCGAGCTGTGGGGCGAGCGTGGCGCCCTCGTCGAGACGCTGATCCGACGGCGCGCCGTCGTCTACGCGACGCGCGAGCGGGTCGGGCGCACCGAGCTGCTCACGATCGAAGCGCTCGAGTATCCGGAAGAGGGCGTCCAGCTTCCGGCCGGACGCGTAGACCACCACGAAGACTTGGAGCAGGGCCTGCTCCGTGAGCTCGCCGAGGAGACGGGCGTCACGCGCGTCCGAGTCGTCGGCGAGCTACCCGCCTTCGAGTGCCGGTACGAGACGTTCTCGGAAAACCACGCGTTTCACGTCGTCGTCGAAGAGGAGACACGTGACCAGTGGGATCACCGCGTGGAGGGGAAGGGCGCGGACGCGGGACTGACCTACATCTGCCGCTGGGTCCCGCTGACGCCCGAGCTGAAACTCTGGCGGGATGAGGGAGATCCCATGCTCCGGCACCTGCCGATAGCGGGAGGGTGAGGGCCGCCCTCGTCGCAGTCATCGCCTTCGCGCTCCTCTTCAGCGGCAACGCTGCGGAGGCGCTCCGCTATCCCGCCGCCCCACGGTGCCAGATCTTCCCGAAGTCGAACCCGTGGAACCAGCGGGTCGACCGCCTGCCGGTCGCTTCGAACTCCGACGCGATCATCCGCTCGATCGGGCTCGACGAGACGCTGCATGCCGACTTCGGCTCCGGCCTCTGGGACGGCGGGCCGATCGGGATTCCGATCACCGTCGTCAAGCGCGGGCAGCACAGGGTGCGCGTCGCCTTCGAGTACGCCGGCGAGAGCGACCGCGGCCCGTACCCGATCCCGCGCAACGTCAAGATCGAGGGCGGCCGCGCCTCGGACGGCGACCGCCACGCCCTGATCCTCGACCGCAGCGCGTGCCGCCTGTACGAGCTTTTCGCCCTCTACCGCACCTCAGGCGGCGGCTGGCGCGCCGGATCGGGCGCGATCTGGAACCTGCGCTCGAACCGCCTCCGGCCAGCGGGCTGGACGTCGGCAGACGCGGCCGGCCTGCCGATTCTCCCCGGCCTAGCGCGCTACGACGAGGCCGCGCGCGGGAGGATCGACCACGCGCTTCGCTTCACGGTCAGGCGCTCCCGTCGCGCTTACGTCTATCCCGCACGCCACTTTGCCAGCGACCTGACGAATGCCGACCTGCCGCCGATGGGACTTCGCCTGCGGCTGAAGGTCGGTTACCCGACGGCCGGCTTCCCGCGTCAGGCGCGGATCGTGCTCGACGCGCTGAAGCGCTACGGGATGCTCGTGGCGGACAACGGCGCGGACTGGTACATCACGGGAGCGCCCGACGCGCGGTGGTCGAACGACCAGCTGCACGCCCTCCACCGCGTTCCGGGCTCGGCCTTCGAGGTCGTGAAAACCGCCACCGCCGCGCGGCCGTAGATCACCATGTGAAGCACGTCGCGCTTGCCGCGTTGACGCTCGCACTCCTCGCGGGCTGCGGCAGCGACAACGGCGGCGGGTCGAGCTCGATGACCGTCGACCTCGGGGAGCAGAACGGCTCCGGCGAGTCAGGGACGGCAACGTTGACGGCCGACGGCGGGAAAACCAAGGTCGTGATCTCCCTGGACGGTGCGCCTTCGGGCACGCCGCAGCCGGCGCACATCCACGAGGGCAGCTGCGCGAAGCTCGACCCGACGCCGGCTTACGGCCTGACGAACGTCGTCGGCGGCGAGTCCACGACGGAGGTGGACGAGCCGCTCGACGAGCTCCGCGACGAGGAGTACGCGATCAACCTCCACAAGTCCGGCACGGACCTGAAGACGTATGTCGCGTGCGGGGACGTCGGCTCCGGCGGAGGCGGCTCGGAGACGAACACCGAGACCGGCTCGGGCTACTAGGCGCCGCCAGGGTACGGCTACGGGCGCGGGGCGGCGCCGCGCGCCGCTAGCGCGCGAAGCTGCCTGAGTACCGGGCCGAGCGACTGCCCGCCGCGCAGCGTAGGCTCGAACAGGTCGCCGTGCCGTTCGACACGCTGGAGCGCCTCGCGCATCCCGAAGTCCCGCGGCCTCACCTTCTCGCCGAGCTCCTCCCAGCGAAGCGGCATCGACACCGGCGCGCCCGGCTTGGGTCGGACGGAGTACGCGGACGCGATCGTCTTGCCATGGCCGTTCTGCCGGTGATCGACGAGCACGCCGCGCCGCTTCCGCTTCAGCCACTCCGTCGTCACGAGGCCGCGGTGCTCCTCCTCGAGCCCGCGCGACACGCGCTCCGCGAACTCGTAGGTGTCGGAGAACGAGGAGCGGCGCGTGATCGGGACGAGAACGTGAATCCCGTCGGCTCCGCTCGTCTTCACATACGAGCGGAGCTCGAGCCGCTCCAGCGCCTCCCCGACGAGGTGTGCGACGCGCACGGCGTGCGCGAACCCGTTCCGCGACTCGGGCGGGTCGAGGTCGAAGACGACGTAGTCGGGGCGCTCGGGCCGGTCGACGCGCGAGTACCACGCGTTCATGTCGATGCAGTTCACCTGCACCATCGAGACGAGCGCCGCCGGCTCGTTCACGAGCACGAAGTCGACCATGCGCGGGCCGCCCTCCCGCGGCAAGGTGCGGAACCGACGGGTCGGAATCCAGGACGGGAGCCCCTTGGGCGCCTGCTTCTGGAAGTAGGCCTGCTCCTGGATCCCGTGGCCATAGCGCTTCAGCGTGAACGGCCTGTCGCGCAGGTGAGGCACGATCGCGGACGCGATCTCCACGTAGTAGCGGGCAAGGTCGCCCTTGGTGACGCCGTCCCCGGGAAAGAGGACGCGGTCCTGGCTCGTGAGGCGGACGCGTCGGCGGCCGACCTGGAGCTCCTCGGATTCCCTCCTAGCCAACTCCCGCCAGCAGGAAGGCGCGGTTCTCCTTCAGCATCTCGCGGGCGATCACGAGCCGCTGGATCTGGTTCGTGCCCTCGTACAGCTGGGTGATCTTCGCGTCGCGCATCATCCGCTCGAGCGGATACTCCTGCATGTAGCCGTAGCCGCCGAGGATCTGGACGGCGTCCGTCGTCACCTCCATCGCGACGTCCGAGCAATAGAGCTTCGACATCGCGCTGATCTTCGTCAGCTCCGAGCCGTCGGCGCCCTCGTCGATCAGCTGGCCGCACTTGTAGAGGAGCCCGCGTGCGGCCTCGCACTTCGTCTCCATGTCCGCGAGCATGGCCGAGATCAGCTGGTGCTGGCCGATCGGCTTGCCCATCGTCTCGCGATCCTTCGCGTACTCGAGGGCGTAGTCGGTCGCACCCTGTGCGATGCCGAGGCCCTGCGCGCCGATCCCCGGCCGTGAGCGGTCGAGAATCCGCATCGCAATCCTGAACCCCTCACCCTCCTCGCCGAGCAGGTTGTCGGCCGGGATGCGCATGTCGTTGAAGAAGATCTCGCCGGTCGTCGAGCCCTTGATGCCCATCTTCGGCTCGATCCGGCCGACCTCGAAGCCGGGCGAGGTCGCCTCGACGAGGAAGGCCGAGATCCCGTCGTGGCCGAGGGTCGGGTCGGTCTTCGCGAAGACGGTGTAGAGGTCGGCGACCCCGGCGTTCGTGATGAAGCGCTTGCCCCCGGTGATCACGTACTCGTCGCCGTCGCGCCTCGCCTCGGAGCGCATCGCCGCCGAGTCGGAGCCGGAGCCGGGCTCCGTGAGCGCGTACGCCGTCAGCCACTCGCCGCTCGCCAGCCGCGGCAAGTAGCGCTCCTTCTGCTCGTCCGTGCCGGCGAGCTTGACCCCGAGGCTGCCGAGCTCCTGCACGGCGACGATCAGCCCGCTCGTCGCGCAGACCTTGGAGACCTCCTCGATCGCGACGAGCGTCATCAGCGCGCTGGCCCCGAGGCCGCCGTATTCCTCGTCGTACATGACGCCGAAGATCGCGTGCTCCCGGAAGAGCTCCACGACGTCCCAGGGGAACTCCGCGCTCTTGTCGATCTCGGCCGCGCGCGGGGCGATTCGCTCGCGCGCGAGCTCGCGGATCACATCGCGGATCTCTCGCTGCTCGTCCGTCAGCGGGTCGCTCGCCATCGGCCCAATCCTAGTTCGACCCTGTTACGGTCCCGCCGTGCTGAAGGGGATCTCGCTCGCGGTCGTCGTTTGCACGCTCGTGGCCACGTCGCTGGCGTTTGCCTCTGGCGACCGCGATTACAGCTGGCAGCTGACTCCCACCGGCTCGACGGCGAGCTTTCGCGGTCTCTCGGCGGTGAGCGAGCGCGTTGCTTGGGTGAGCAGTGACGCCGGCACGGTCCTGAGGACGACCGACAGGGGCGCCACATGGCAGTCAGTCGGGCCGCCGGGTATCTCTGGGCTCCTGTTCCGCGACGTCGAAGCGTTCGACGAGAACACGGCCGTCATCCTCTCGCTCGGACTCACGCCTGATGCGTTCCGCATCTACCGGACGACCGACGGCGGCCAGACCTGGACGCTGGTCTTCCAGAACTCGGAGCCGACTGCGTTCTACGACTGCATGGCGTTTTTCGACAAGCATCGCGGCCTTGCGCTTTCCGATCCGATCAACGGCCGCTTCCGGATCCTGGCGACGAGGGACGGCGGCCGGACCTGGCGGATCGTCAACGCGGACATGCCGCCCGCTCTCCCAACTGAATTCGCATTCGCCGCCAGCGGGCAGTGCATCACCACAGCGGGTGGCCGGGATGCGTGGTTCGGGACCGGCGGGGACGCGGTCGCGCGGGTATTCCACTCGGACGACCGCGGACGCACGTGGATGGTGGCGAATACGCCGATCCGGAGCAACCTAGGCGCCGGCATCTCCGCCCTTGCCTTCCGAGATCCGCGGCACGGCATCGCAGCCGGCGGCGACTTTACCCCGGGCACGACCGCGTCGCCGGACGCGCTTGCACTCACGGACGACGGCGGCACGACGTGGCGGCTGAACACAAACGCGCCGGACGAGCTCCGCTCCGGAGCCCACTGGGTGACCGGGCGCGACGCGATCATCGTCGGACCGAGCGGCAGCGACGTCTCGACCGACGCCGGCCGCACCTGGCGCGGATTCGACGAGGGCAGCTTCCACACCGTCGACTGCGCGGGCGGGCATGCCTGTTGGGCGGCCGGCGCGCAGGGGCGAGTGGCGTTCCTGGTCAGAGAGCGCTGATCAGCGCCCGGAGCTCGTCGCCGGGACAGGACGTCGCGACGAAGTCCGAGTGCGGCCGGACCTCCTGCGCCGCGGGATAGCGGCGGCGGTACTCGCGGATCAGCTGCCGTAGCGCCCGCTGCGCCTCGGGTGTGACGTCGGCCCGTCCGACGGAGTCGTCCCCGAGGAAGCAGACGGCGAAGTACTGGTCGTTCGACTCCGCCGTCCCGTTCGCCGCCGAGCGGGCGCCGAAGCCACGGCCGACGAAGACGAAGCCGTGACGGCAGAAGAGGTGGTTGTACGCGATGTCGAGCCAGCCCTTCTCCTCCATGTGGTAGCGCTGAATCGCCCGGACGCGGGCCGCGCAGGTGCGGTGCAGCCGCTGCTCGTCCGCGTTCATGCCGGTGTAGTGGACGGCGACGCCATGCACGTCGCCAGGCCGCACTCGCGGTCGCCCCTTTGCGGGCACGGCGCCCGAGGCGCGCCGGCCGACCAGCCTCAGCGCAGGTCGGACGGGAGCTCGCGGCGTTTCAGGTCCTTCGTCGTGGGGCCCTCGATCGCGGTGCCATCGCCGGTGTAGCGCGAGCCGTGGCAGGGGCAGTCCCACGTTCGCTCCGCCCGGTTCCAGTCGACGACGCAGTACAGGTGCTGGCAGACGGGCGACATGGCGTGCAGCCGGCCCCGCTCGTCCCGGTAGACCGCTGTTCTGCGCCCTCGCACGCGGACGATCGCCCCCTCGCCGGATTTCAGCTCGTCGGCCGCCGCTCGGTCACCAGGCGACAGGCGGTCGACGAAGAAGTGGACGCCCGCCGCCATGTTCTCCTTGAGGAAGCTCCCGAGCCCAGAGCGGCGCACGAGCCGCTTCGAGTCGTACAGCTCCGCCCACGGGTTGTCGCGGCCGAGAATGACGTCGGCGACGATCATTGCCGAGGCCGTCCCATTGGTCATGCCCCACTTGCTGTAGCCCGTCGCCACGTAGACGTGGTCGGAGCCGCGCCCGAGGCGGCCGACGTACGGCACGTGATCGTGCGCCATGTAGTCCTGCGTCGACCAGCGGTAGCGGATCTCGCCGGCGCCGGGCCAGTGTTGGCGCAGGAAGCGCTCGAGCTGGTCGTAGCGGGCCGGCGTGTTCTGCTCGTCGCCGGTCTTGTGCCCATTGCCGCCGACCTGGATGAAGACGCGGTCGCCGTCGCGCAGAGTGCGGATCGAGCGCGTTGGCGTCCCGGTGTTGATGTACATGCCCTCCGGGTCTGGCGCCTGGCCGATCATCGCCGCGACGGCGTAGCTTCGGTGCGGATACGCCTTCGCGAAGAAGAGGCCGCGGTCGAGGATCGGCAGGTGCGTCGCGACGAGGACGTCGCGCGCGCGGAGCATCCCGTGCTCCGTGGTCACTTCGCAGGGCTCGCCGTGCTTCACATCCTGGACCCGGGTGTGCTCGAACACGTGGCTGCCGTCGCCGGGGATCGTCGCCGCCAGCGCGAGCAGGTACTTCCGTGGGTGGAACTGCGCCTGATCGTCCAGCTTCAGCGCGGCAGAGACATCGAAGGGGAGCGGCGTCTCGTCGACGAGCGTCACGTCGAGACCGGCCTTCCGCTCTACCTCCGCTTCCTGCCGCAGTTGTGAGACCTCGTCCTCCGACTCGGCGTAGACGTAGTTCGACCGACGCTCGAACTCGCAGTCGATCCCGTCCTCCTCGACGAACTGCGCGACGCGCTCGATCGCCGCCTGGTTCGCCTGCGCGTACGTGCGCGTGCCCTCCTCGCCGAAGCCTTTGCGGATCTGCGAGTAGCTCGCGCCGTGACCGGCGGTGACCTTCGCGGTCGTGTAGCCCGTCGCCCCGTGGACGATGCGCTTGGAGTCGAGAACCGCCACGGTCTTGCCCGCGCGCTTGAGGAGCGCGGCTGCGGTGATGCCGGTGATGCCGCCGCCGACGACGGCGACGTCGACGGAAACCGCGTCGGCAAGCGCCGGATAGTCGGTCCCCGGCGTCGTCTCGATCCAGAAGGAAGGGCCTCCGTCGCTCATCGATCTATCTTCCCCCCATGCTTCTCCACCGCGGTGTGATCCGAACCCTAGACCGGTCGCTCCCGACCGTTTCGGCGCTGGCGCTCGCGGCCGATCGAGTGGCAGGTGGCGTCGGCACCCACGAGACGGCTCTACCCGGCCCTGAGCGCGTCGACCTGGCCGGGCGCTGCGTCGTCCCCGGCTTCAGCGACGCCCATGTCCACTTTCCCACCTGGGCGGTGGCCAGGGGCGAGGTGCGGCTGGAGGGCACGCGTTCCGTCGAGGAGGTCGTTGCGCGGGTACGGGACGCCCTCGGCTCAGCGAGTCGCGGCGGCTGGTTGCGGGGACGCGGCTGGCGGAGCGGCGAGTGGCCGGAGCAGCCGACCAAGGAGGCGCTGGACGAGATCAGCGGCGAGAGACCGGTCGCGCTGCTGGCCCAGGACTCCCATTCGCTGTGGCTGAACTCCGCGGCGCTCTCGCAGGCCAACGGCGACCTCGAGGTCGACGGCGGCGTCGTCGAACGCGACGAGCGTGGCGAGCCGACAGGCGTCCTCCGGGAGGAAGCATGCTGGCACTTCCGGGACCGCTGGATCGAGATCGCGGACGAGGAGTACCTCGCGGCGATGCGGGAGGGTTTGCGCGTCGCCGCGTCGCGCGGGGTGACGGCCGTCCACGACAAGGACGGCTGGATCGGCGCGCAGCGTTTCTGGCAGGCGCTGCAGGCCGACGGCGCGCTGACGCTCCGCGTGTGGCAGTCGCTGCCGCACGACCAGGTCGGCCGCCTCGCGGAGCTCGGGCTCCGCGGCGGCCTCGGCAGCTCGATGTTCCGGCTGGGCTACCTGAAGGCGTTCATGGACGGCACCCTCGGGTCGCAGACCGCGCGGATGCTCGATGGCTCGGGTGTCCAGATCACGAGCCGCGAGGAGCTTGTAGAGATCATCCGCCGCGGGGCGGCGGCCGGCTGGCCCGTGGCCGTCCACGCGATCGGCGAGCTTGCGAACCGCGAGGCGCTCGACGCGTTCGAGGAGACTCGAGAGGTGTGGGCGCCGCTCGGCCTCCGGCAGCGCATCGAGCACGCGCAGCTGCTGGCGCCGGAGGACATGGGTCGCTTCGCCTCCATCGGCGTGGCGGCCTCGGTGCAGTTCAGCCATGCGACCTCCGATCGCGACCTCGCCGATCGCTTCTGGGCAGGCAAGACCGACGGGGCCTACGCGTTCCGGTCGCTGTGGGATTCCGGCGCGGTCGTCGCGAACGGCTCGGACGCGCCGATCGAGGAGCTCGACCCGCTCGCGGGCATTGTCGCCGGCGTCCTGCGGACGATCGACGACCGGCCCGCATGGCATCCGGAGCAGGCGGTCGGCGTCGAGCCGGCGCTCGTCGCGACCTGCATCAACCCGGCGTGGCTTGCCTACGACGAGCGTCAGCGAGGGAAGCTGGTGCCGGGCTACCTCGCAGACCTCGTCGTCCTCGACCGCGATCCGATCGCGATCCCGGCGGAGGAGCTACCGGAGGTGCAGGTCGTGGCCACGATGGTCGGCGGCCGCTGGACCCACAACCCGCCCCCTTGGGACTAGCCCTCCCGGGGTCAGCCCCCGTCTCGAGTCTGTGACGTTTCTTCCACCGCGCGGACGTGCCCGGCGGCTTGGCGAAGCCAAAGAAGCTCCCGGACGACACTCTTCTGCGCAGCATTTGTCACCGCCTCGTCACGGGGTCTGACCCCGGCGAAGCGCCACGTCCGCTGTGGGTCAGCGGAGAGCGGCGAACGCCCGGTAGAGCTCGCGCGCGGCCTCGACCGCCAGCGGGATGTGCTCGACCAGCAGCCGCTCGTTCGGCGAGTGGATGTTGCCTTCCGGGACGTCGAAGCCGGTCAGCACCGTGGGGATCCCCTTGTCCGCCAGCGCCGGGACGATCGGAAGCGTGCCGCCGACGCGGATGAGCAGCGGCCGGGCTCCGATCACGCGCTCGAAGACGTCCATGCCGAGCTGGAGTGCCGCCGCGTCGGGCGGCATCAGCCCCGGCGGCGCGCTCGAGCGACGCGCGACGTCCACGTCCGCGCCCTCGGGCGCTGCGTCGCGCAGCAGCCGCTCAAAGACCGGCGCGATCTCGCCTGGATCCTGACCGGGTGCGAGGCGAATGGAGACGTTCGCCTCCGCGGCGACCGGAAGGACGGTCTTCTGCAGGTGCGGCTCGCCGCCGGAGACGCCGTTGACGTCGACGGCCGGTTGCGCCCAGGTTCGCTCGTAGAAATCCGCAGCGGCACGCGCGTCGGCCGGTCGAGCCCCGCCCTCGGCGAGCAGAGCAGCGCCGGCCGCGAGCTCCTGCCACGCCGCGCGCTCCTCGCCGGTTGGCGGAGCAGCTCCGACGCGCAGCTCCTCGGGCGGCAGCCCGTCCCCACCCGGCAGGACGCCGCGGAGCGTCTGCATCAACGCGTGGGTCGCGTTGAGCGCCGCGCCGCCGAAGACGCCGGAATGGAGATCGCGCTCGCCCGTGCGAACAGAGACGTGGAAGTAGACGAGCCCGCGCGTCGCGACGTGGAAGACCGGCGCGCCGGGCCGCAACATCGCGGAGTCGAAGACCACCGCCGCGTCGGCATCACGCTCGTCGCCGGCGATGAACTCGACGACCTGGTGACC
>Ga0126307_10003692_pt1 | contig 10498 bp, 12 predicted proteins | sample Plot28_FD_89955 | JGI IMG/M metagenome (GOLD analysis project Ga0126307, IMG submission 89955) | Serpentine soil microbial communities from UC McLaughlin Reserve, CA, USA - Plot28 | ecosystem: Environmental > Terrestrial > Soil > Grasslands | place: USA: UC McLaughlin Reserve, Lake County...
GCGCGGCTGGGGCCGGCCTCGGTTATCAGCCGGAAGAAGAGCAGGAAGGCGAGCGCCGAGCAGATCAGCCCGAGCACCGCGACCGACAGCAACGCGTCCGCCGACGGCGCCTCCGTCGGGAAGTCGGCCGCGGCGAATGGGGTCAGCATCAGCGTCGCGACGGTGATCGCTGCCGCGATCGGCCCCAGCGGGTCGACCTGCGCGAAGTAGCGCTTGACGAGCATCGGCCCGATCGCGTACCCGAATGCCGCCACGAGGATCGCGACGGCGCCGACCAGCTCGTCCGATCGGCCGCCGATGTCGATCCCGACCAGCGCCACCACGCCGGCCAGGCCGATCAGCATGCCGACGAGGCGGGTGGCGGTCGGCCGCTCGGCGTGGTCGAAGCGGAGTGCGATCAGCGCCACGAACAGCGGCACGGTGGCGATGAGAATCGCCGCCAGCGACGACGAGACACGCTGCTCACCGAAGCCGATCAGCGGCCACGGCACCGCCATCTCCACCGCGGCGAAGACGATCAGCGGCAGCGGCCGCAGACCGCGGAAGGCGCCGAGCTTAATCGCCACCGGCAGCAGCACCGCGGCTGCGAGTGCGAGTCGCGACCAGGCCACGAAGCCGGGCGACATCTCATCCACGGCGATCTTGATGAAGAGGTAGGGCATGCCCCAGACCACCGAGACGGCGGCGAAGAGCGCCCAGCCGCGCGAGGTCACGCGAGTGCCCTCAGCGCGGCCGCCGTGAGCGCCGCCGCGAGCACGACCACGAGGATCGGCGCGCGCAGGGCGATGGCCGCCGCGGCCGCCAGGAGGCCGGCGGCGCGCTCGTCCAGCACGAGCTCGTCGTCGGATGCGAATGCCTGGGTGGCCACGAGCGCCGCCAGCAGCGCGGGGCCGACGAGCGCGACCACCCGCCCGGCGCGCATCGGCAACTCCCACTCGGCGGCGAGCACGGGCCCGGCCGCCTTGATCAGAATCGTGGCGAGCCCGACGGCCGCGACGCAGATCCAGGCGGTGGTCACGACGGCTCCTCCGCACCGCGCAGGCGGCGCTCGGGCAGCAGCCCGACCAGCGCGGCGAGGGTGGCTGCAATAACCGGCACCCCGGCCGGCGTGACCGGCGTCAGCACGAGTGCGAGGCCGGCTCCGGCAAGCGCCGCCGCGAATGCGTTGCGCGTCCTCACGAGCGGCACCAACAGCGCCAGGAAGAGCGCGGGGAAGGCGGCGTCGAGGCCGAACTCGGCCGGATCGAGCCCGTCGCCGGCGGCGACGCCGAGCGCGGTACCGCCGACCCAGGCCACGTAGAGCAGCAGGCCGGCTCCCACGAGACGGCGCCGGTCGAAGCGCGGACGGCCGGAGTCGCCCTTCGTTTGCGAGATCGCCCAGCTCTCGTCGACGAGCAGCTGCGCCTCGAGCAGGCGGCGCAGGCGACCACCTCGGAACGCGCCCGCGGCCGCGAGGCCCATCGGCGCATAGCGGGCGTTCAGAAGCACGGCGGCGGCCACGGCGGCGACCACCGTCCCGCCTGCGCCCAGCACGGAGACCGCCGCGAACTGGGCGGAACCCGCGAACGTGGTGGCGCTCATCACCACGCTCGCGACCGGATCGAAGCCCGCCGAGCGCGCGAGCACGCCGAACGAGATCGCGAACAGCCAGACCGCCGGGGTGAGCGGCAGCATCGCGCGGGCGCCGGCGAGATAGACGCTTCGCGGGAGGGGGCGGGCGGTGGCGTCCATGGCCCCGCCGAAATTAGCCCCAGTATGGCCATTGGCACCAATCGCCAGGTAATATTCGGCGCCACGTGTCATCGACCGAACTTGATTCGGTAGATCGCGCTCTCATCAGCGAGCTGCAGCAGGATGCGCGGCAGACGAACAAGGCGCTTGCCGAGAAGGTCGGTGTGGCGCCGTCGACGTGCATCGAGCGCGTCCGCGAGCTGCGCGCTCGGGGCGTGATCAGCGGCTTCCGCGCCGAGGTCGATCCCGCCGGCGTCGGACGCCCGATGGAGGCGATCCTCTCGCTGCAGCAGCGCGCCTCGCAGCGCGGCAACATCGAGTCCCTGCTCGAACATACGGCCGCGCTGCCCGAGACAGTCCGCGTGATGGCGCTCACGGGCACAACCGACTTCATCGTTCACGTCGCGGTGCGCGACGCGGCCCATCTGCGCGACGTCGTCTGGGCGCTCACGGAGCGCCGCGAGGTCGCGCGCGTCCAGAGCTCGCTCGTGTTCGTGCGGATCGAGGGCCCGCCGCTGACGCCGCTTGACTGAGATGAGCAGGTTCATAACCGGCAAAGGAGTATGCCGGGAACGTAACACCGGCAAACGCGGTTTGCAAGTTACTATCGTGGTACGCTTCAGGCGTGGCGCCCGGCGAGACCGCACCGGAGAAGACGGCCCCCGAGCCGCTGCGGCTCGTGCAGCGGTTCGTCAACTCGGTGGACCTCGAGAGCGGCGAGGACGAGCTCGAGAGCCCTGAGGCGCTGCGTGCCTGGCTCGGCGAGCGCGATCTGATCGCGGGGGGGGCGCGGGTCAGCTCAGCCGATCTACGTCGAGCGCGCGACGCCCGCGAGGGGCTGCGCGCGCTGCTCATGCGAAACAACGGGCTTCCGTTCGACGCGGCCAAGGTCGACCGCCTCGATGCGGTCGCCCGCCGGGCAGGCCTGCGCGCGAGCATGTCGATGTCGTCCGGTCCCGAGCTCGTGCCGGCCGCTACGGGCGTCGACGCCGCGATCGCTCAGCTGCTCGCGATCTCGCTGCTGGCGGTGGCGGACGGCACGTGGGAGCGCCTCAAGGCATGCCCGCGCGAGGACTGCGAGTGGGCCTTCTACGACCACTCGAAGAACCGCTCGGGACGCTGGTGCAGCATGGACGTCTGCGGCAACCAGGCGAAGGCACGCGCGTTCAGGGCGCGCCGGCGCGCGGCGCACGCCTGAGCGGCACGGACCCGGCTCGCGCGTCGGGCCGTAGGGGTAGGTGACGGCCCCTACCAAACGACCGGCCGCGCACGCGACCGCGCAGCGAGGAGGATGTCGCATGACGGGGTTCCGAGCCATCGCAGTTGCGGTCGGTGGGGTGGCGGCGCTCGCCGCCCCAGGACCCGCGCAGGCCCAGGGCGTCTACTACGGCCCCTTCCCGCCCCAGGAGGAGTATCCACCCGGGATCACGGTGAGCGGCGGCGGCCTTGCGCGCGTGCAGGCGCCCGTCGGTCCGAGTGAGCAGTCGATCGACGCCGCGGTCCAGGCTGCCAAGCCGCGCGCGGTCGGGCGGGCCGTTCGCGACGCACGCAGGCGGGCGGAGACGCTCGCCGCCAAGCTCGGAGTCGAGCTCGGGGCGACCACGCAGGTCGAGGTCCGCGAGCCGTTCTTCGAGCAGCGTCGTCGCTGCAGCACGAGGACGCGCCTGGCCCGTAGGCCGTGCGACGACCCAGCTTTCACCGCCGCCGCCGTGACCGTCAGCTTTGCGGTCGCCGGCGGCGCCGACGGTGACGCGGACACCGTCGAGGCGTACGCCACAGCGCCGGTTCCGGTCGAGCCGGCCAAGCCGGGCAGCGAGCGCTCCATCCGGCGGGCGCTGCTGGAGGCTCGCGACGAGACCACCCCGGCGGCCGCCGCGCTCGCGCGAGCGCGAGTCGACGCGGCTGCGGCCGCAACCGGCACCGCGGCCGGCACCCTGGTATCCGTGGTCGAACAGGATGCCTATTACGCCGACGTCTCGCTCGGGGCCTTCGGCGCGCGGCGCTATTGCCGGATGGTGCGCCATCGGCGCTTCCTCGGACTCGACCCAGAGACCGGCCGGCCGCGCATCCGGCGCGGCCCGCTCCGCCGCCGGTGCTTCTACCCGCGTCGCCTCGACATCTCGGTCAAGATGACTTACACGTTCGGCACGGCCGGCTGAACCGCCGCGCGAAGTCATCGCGGCGGGGGGTCCGGGGGCGCGAGTAGACGCGTCTACGAGCCAAGCCCAATCTCCGCGGAGGTCCGGGGGCGTGGCCCCCGGATGCATCACTCGACGGTATGAACCTTGAACAGGTTCGTTCCGCCTGCGCTACCGGCCGGCAGCCCGGCGGTGATGCCGATCTTGTCGCCCGGCTTCGCAAGCCCGGCCTTGACGGCGGCGTCGGCGCACCGCTCGATCAGCCCGAGCGTGTCGAGCGGCTCCTCGTTGTGCTGTGGATGGACGCCCCAGAGCAGGCGGCAGCGGCGGACGACCTCCTGACGCGGCGAGAGCGCCAGCACCGGCGCCTTCGGCCGGTAGGCGGAGATCAGGCCGACCGTCGCGCCGGTGTTCGTCGGCGAGACGATGCAGCGCAGCCCGAGCTGGTAGACGGCTCCCACCGCCCCGAAGGCGATCGCATGGTATTGGTTGTTCGCCTGCGGCCCCCGCTCTGCGAGCCAGCGTCCGTAGGGAAGCTCGCGCTCGGTGGTCTCGGCGATCGAGGCCATCATCTGCACGGCCAGCACCGGGTGGCGCCCGACCGCGGTCTCCTGCGAGAGCATCACCGCGTCGGTGCCGTCGAAGATCGCGTTTGCCACGTCGGCCACCTCGGCGCGCGTCGGTCGGGTCGAGTGGACCATCGACTCGAGCATCTGCGTGGCCGTGATCGTCGCCTTCGCGCGTCTGCCCGCAAGCGCCAGCAGACGCTTCTGCACGAGCGGCACCTCCTCGATCGGGAGCTCGATGCCGAGGTCGCCGCGGGCGACCATGATGCCGTCTGCGGCGTCCACGATCTCCTCGGCGTTGGCTGCCGCCTGCGGCTTCTCCACCTTGGCGATCAGCGGCACCTCGACGCCGCGTTCGCGTAGCCGCTCGCGTACGGGGTCGAGGTCCTCCCGCCGGCGCACGAACGAGAGCGCAAAGAAGTCGAGTCCCATCTCGATGCCGGCGTCGATAAGCGCGAGATCGTCTTCGCTCACCGCGGGGAGCGAGACGGTGACGTTGGGGAGGTTGAGGCCCTGGCGAGATGCCACGGCGCCGCCGACCTCGACCCTGGTGCGCACCTGCCCGTCGGCGACCTCCTTGATTCGCAGGCGGACGGCGCCGTCGGCGAGGTAGCAGACGTCGCCGGCGTGGACCAGCTCTGAGAAGCCCTCCCAGGCCACCGGCAGGCACTCGGAGGTGCCCTCGACGTCGTCTGCGGTCAGGACGACGTCGGAGTCGCGCGCCAGCTCAGCCACGCCGCCCTTGACCGGCCCGATGCGCAGTTTCGGCCCGGGAAGGTCGCCGAGGATCGCCACCTCGTGCCCCGCGCGCTCGCTGGCGGCGCGGATCGACGCCGCGGTCGCGGCGTGCTCCTCGCGACTCCCGTGGGCGAAGTTCAAACGTGCGACGTCAAGCCCGGCGGCGATCATCTGGTCCAGCACCGCCGGCTCGTTGGACGCCGGGCCGATCGTGGCAACGATCTTGGTCGAACGCATCCGCGTCCCACGATACCCGCCTCGCGGCGCGCGTCGCGGTCGCTCAAGAAAAGGCCGCTCTTAGCGACAGTCCGCCCCCGTTGCCCGTTGACGCCCGGATGGGGAGCGGGTTTGATGGTCCGCGGTCCACGGCGGCGGAGAGCAGCGCGGTTCCTGGCCTTTGACTCACGCGCGCCCGCACCGACCGGCTTCGGGCCATCGGGGAACTGCATCTAGATCGCACGAAGTGCGGGGAGGTCTGATGGGCAAGTTGGCCACGCTCGACGCTGACAGGGCACAGCATCTACGTGCATTGGAGTACGCGAACCGCGTACGGCTGGCGCGTGCCGAGATGAAGCGTCGAATCGCGGCCGGGGAGCTCGCGGCCGCGGAGGTGGTCCTGCGCTGCCCGTGGCAGGTACACAGCATGTCGATCAGCGACCTCCTGATGAGCCAGAAGCGCTGGGGCCGGACGCGCTGCCGCCGGCTGCTGCTATCGCTCGGGGTTCCGGAGAACAAGCAGGTGGGCACGCTCACCGAGCGTCAGCGACTCGCGCTCGCCGCCGTGCTCGCGGCGAAGAACTCGCCGCCGGGCGACGCCCTCGCCGATGCTCCACCGCCGCAGCGGGCCGCGCTCCAGCACGCGCGGGCGCTCTCAGCGGCTTAGCGCGCCTACGGGCCGCCGACGGCCTTTCGGCCGAGCTCCTCGAGCGGCTCGTCGGCGGTAAGGCCGGGGCCGAACGTGGCGAGCTCGACGATGTGCCCGTCCGGGTCGCGCAGGTACAGGGACTTGAAGTACGTCCGGTCCATCACGTCGGTGACCGGGATGCCCTTGGAGATCAGGTAGTCGCGCCAGCCGTGCAGCTCCTGCTCCGAGCCGACCCCGAGCGCGAAGTGGTGCGTCGAGCCGCGTCCGACCGACCCCTCGTCGAGCTCCGGGTACTCGAGGCAGGTGACGAGCGTGCCGGGCCGGCCTTCCTCGTCGCCGAAGAAGAGGTGACGAGCGGCGCGGTCATCCTCGTTCACGGTCTGCTTCACGAGCCGCATGCCGAGCAGGTTTCGATAGAAGTCGACCGAGCGCTCCACGTCGCTGCAGAGCAGCGTGATGTGGTGAATACCGGTTATCCGCAGGCGCTCCATCGGGTGCCGCCACGCTACCTGAAGCCCAGGCCGCCCGAACGCCGCTTGAACAGCTCGCGCATCGCGTAGAACGCGGCCGCGAACACCGCCGCGCCGATCACCACGAGCAGCCAGACCTTCACCGGGCCGAGCCCGAGCGCCACCGCGGTCACCGCCACAAAGGCGGCCACGCCGGCGAGGAGCGACGAGTGCGAGCGGTAGCCCGCCAGGTGCTCGCGCAATGCCAGCTCGCCGCCGCCGAGCGAGGCGATCACGAGGCCTGCCACCACCCGCTCCGTGCCGTCCTTGCCGGAGAACGCCCCCCAGAGGAGCAGCGCCATCCCGATCAGGATGACGAGCTCTGAGAGCGGGAAGCTGCCCCACGGGGCGGGTGGTCGCTCACGCCCGGCGCTCCGCGCCGGACGCGCCTGGCGACGCGCGGCGTCGCGCTCGGCGCGCGTGGTCTCGGCGCCGCGCTTGCGGCTGCGCCTCCCCATGTCAGGCGGCTAACGGGCAGCCGGAGCTGATGACGACGCGCCACCAGCCCATCAGCATTCCGAGCGGCCCGAGCCGGGGCCGCACGTGCCAGTTGCGGCAACCCGGCTCGCCGATGTCCTCGCTCGTGACGAGCCGCCACTTGTGGCTCGCCGGGTCCAGCATCATCTCCTCGATCAGCCGCCGGTTCTGCTCCTCGACCCACGTGCGATCGGACAGCGCCCGGCGGGCGTCCGCCACCCGGGCGGCGAGCTCGTCACGCAGCTCCTCCAGCTCCGCGAGCGAGAGCAGCCGCGGGCCACCGAGCGCCGAACCGACGCCACCTGCCGATTCACGCGGGCATTTGCGAGGCCATGCCGAGCACAACAGCTGCGCCTGTTCCTGCTCGAGCCGGGCGACCTGCTCGCGCAGCGTCCGCCTCGCGGCCCGCTCATCCGGCTGGACGAGCGGGAGGATCGGCCTGTCGAGCAGCACGTCAGGCACGTCGGTCAGTGTAAAGCGTCTCCGCGGCCAGCCACAGCGCCTCCTCGACGCTTATCCGGGGCACGCCCTTCACGCCGAGCGCGCAGAGCACCGTGCGCTCGGTCCGCGGCGTCACGCCCGCTTCCTCCGACATGTCACGCAGCACGACGGCGACCGGCTTCACCGCGTCGGCCACCACGATCTGGCGTGCCGATAGGGGCCGCAGGCCACCCATCCGCTCGCCTTCGCGGGCGAGGCGCAGGCCGAGCTCCCCATCGAGCCGGTCGGCGTCGAGCGCGATCACCGGCACACCGGTCTCCGCTATCGCGAGCGTGAGCGCGTCGTCCACGATGTTTTCGGAGCGCAGCCCCCCCTGGCGCAGGCGCTCTAGCGCGATCGCCTCGACCGGCGTGCGGTCCGTGTCGGGGTCGATCCCCACCTGGCGCGAGAACACGCGGTACGCCCACGGCACCGGGTCCTGGCGCATGTGCACGACCTTGGCGCCCGTGTAGCGGTCCGCGAGCGCACGCAGCTGCGCGCGCACCGGCTCCGGCGAGCGGCGGGGGCGGACCTCAAGCGCGGCACTGGTGATCGAAAGCTCCGGGAACTCCTCGGCCAGCTCGGGCTCGATCCAGCCCTCGCGCAGCTCGAGCTCGGTCACCGGCTGAGCCGCTCCGCGCCGTGCCGCAGCTCGTCCTCGGTCAGGTTGCCCAGCCTGGTCCGCTCGACACGGCCGCCCGCGCGCACGAAGATCGTCGTCGGGCAGCCCCCCACCCCGTAGAGGTTCGCCACAGCGCCGTCCTCGTCCACGGCCACCGGCTGCCTCCAGCGGCGCGAGCGGACGAGCCGGCGTATCTCGTCGCGCTCCTTGCGCGAGAAGAAAACGGTGGCGAACTGCACGCCGGGCAGCTCGTCGCGGACCCGCTCGGCGCGGTCGACCTGCGGGTAGCAGTCGGCTGCGCGATCGAAGATGAACGTGAGCACGAGCGGGCGCTCCGTGAGCGTGCAGCTGTTGACCACCTCCTCGGAGATCAGCTTGCAGGCCGGCTCGGCGCCGGACTGCTGCGGGCATGGCGCCCTCTGGCAGACGTTGGCGTCGCCCTCGAGGTCGCCGAGCGCGTCGGGCGCGGCGAACGCCATCAGCCGGCTGCCCGGCTTTGGCCCGCGCAGCCCCTCTCCCTCGTTTGGCAGCGTCTGCGCGAACAGCAGCACGCCGAGTCCCATGAGCGCGACGATGCCAACCGCCCACGCGTACTTGTTCGACGGCCGCGGCACCTGCGGCCGCTCGACCGGCTCGGGGTGTGTTCGGTCGCGCTCGGCGAGCTGGTCGCCCACCGACAGGTCGTCGAGCCGGTCGTCCGGGCTCACGGCGAGTCGGCCTGCGCGCGGCGCGGCCTGAGGCTGAACGGGTGCCGTACGCGCAGCTCGCGCTGCTCCTCGGCCCATACGAGCGCGGCCGGCAGCACGATCATGACGCCGATCAGCGACACACCCAGGTCCACGACGGTCACGATGCCGAAGTCGCGCAGCATCCGGATGTCCGAGGCCGCGAGCGCGGCGAAGCCGGCGATCGCCGTGGCGCCGGACGCGAGCACCGCCGCGCCGGTTGACGCGTACGTCAGCTCGAGCGCGCGCGCCGGCCCTGCGCCCGCCTCGCGCTCCTGGCGATAGCGCGACGAGAGCAGCACGCTGAACTCGGTGGAGATCGCGATCACGAGCGCGCCGAGCGTCACGGACATCGGGTTGAGGTCCACCTCGAGCGGCCCGGGCAGCAGGCCGAGCAGGAACAGCACGAGCGCCGACCAGCCGCTCGCGAGCGCGATCGGGATCAGCGGCACGGCCGCCTCGCGCCAGGCGAAGCGGCGCGCGACGAGCAGGACCGCGAACACCCCGGCGAGCGCTGCGAGCAGCGTGAGCGCCCTGCGCCACGGAGACGACAGGGCGGCATTCGCCTCGGCGGCGAGAACGGGTAGACCGACCACGTCGGCCGTCACGCCGGGGGGCGGATCGAGCCTGCGCTTGATGCCGTCTACGACCTCCTTCTGGCGGTCGAGAGGCATGAGCCGGATCCCGAAGGCGAGGTTGGCGGTCGTGTGATCGGCGGTCACGACACCCTGCGAGAAGTAGGCCGGGACGGCGTCGAGCAGCTGACGCACCTGCTCCTGACCCCCACCGGCCGCGCTGAATAGGTCCGGCAGCGAAAGCGCCGGGCAGAGCTCCGGCGGGTTGCGGTCCTGACCGCAGCGCTTCCCGGGCCGGTAGCCGTTCGCGCGCAGCACGCCGTCCTGGAAGCGCGTCATCCATGCGACCACGTTGGGAGCGGTGATATCGTCGGCCCGCACGGTCACGTCGATCTCGCCCGATACGCCCGTCTCCTGCTGGAGCGCGTCGACGTCGCGGAGCGCCTGAAGGTCGCCGGGTACGAGCTCACGGACATCCGAGACGACCTCGCTCTGGGTGTCTAGCGCGAGCCCGACTACGGCCACGACGAGCCCGACGGCGAGCACGCGCCGCGGACGTGAAAGCGCGAGTCCGAGGGCGCGCCAGCAGCGGTTGGCGAGCCACTCCCCCGCCGCCCGAGTGCGCGGGCGGGAGCCGAGCGGGCGTGGCGGCCGGGCGCGGGGTGAACCCGAGAAGCGCGTCAGTGCCGCGAATCCGGCGCACAGCGCGCACGCGAGCGCGATGCCGATGCCGGCGACCAGGAGCAGACCGAAGCCGCGAACCATCGGCACCGGCGAGAGCAGCAGGACGAGGAACCCGACAGCCGTCGCAATCCCGGCCGTCACGATCGTCGGCCCGCCCGCTGCCGCCGCGGCGACCGCGGGCACGGCCGAGCCGCGGCTCGCCGCTTCGTCGAATCTCGCCTGGAACTGGATCGCGTAGTCCACGGCGAGGCCGATCAGCACCGGAAGCACGGCGATCGAAGCCATCGTGAGACTGCCGCCCGCAAGCGAAAGCGCCCCGAACGTCATCGCGGCTGCCGCGAGCGCGAGGGCGAGCGGCAGAAGCCGCAGCCGGCTGCGGAAGACGAGC
>Ga0126307_10003693_pt1 | contig 10497 bp, 9 predicted proteins | sample Plot28_FD_89955 | JGI IMG/M metagenome (GOLD analysis project Ga0126307, IMG submission 89955) | Serpentine soil microbial communities from UC McLaughlin Reserve, CA, USA - Plot28 | ecosystem: Environmental > Terrestrial > Soil > Grasslands | place: USA: UC McLaughlin Reserve, Lake County...
ATCGAGGCCGGAGGTCGCTTCGTCGAGCACGAGGATCGCCGGGTTGCGCACAAGGGCTCGGGCGATCTCGAGGCGCTGGCGCTCGCCGCCGTTGAGGTTGCGACCCCCATCCTCAATGCTGCCCGTGAAGTTGCCGGGCATGGCACGCACCGCCGGCATCAAGCCGGCATCGTCGATCGCGGCGACCAGCTGGTCGTGGTCGGCGGTATCGTCCCACAGGGTGACGTTGTCGACGACGGTGCCGGCGAACAAATGGATATCCTGGTCGACCGAGGCGACGATCTTCGACAGCCGTTCGCGCCCCCAGGCGGGCAGCGTGTGGCCATCGATGCGGATCTCGCCGGCGCGCGGCTCGAACAGGCCGGTGATCAACTTGCCCAGGGTGGATTTGCCGCTGCCCGATTCGCCGACCAGTGCCACCCATTGGCCGGGCGCGACGTCGAGCGTGAAATCCTCGATCATTGCCGGCTCGAGCGCGTCGTAGCCGAAGCTCACGCCCTGCATGGTAAGCCGGCCGGCGGCGCGTGCCCCTCCAGGCGCGCTCGCCGGATCGTCAGCCGGCCCGTTAGCCGCTGGGGCAAAACGCCAGTCGGGCTTGTAGTTCAGGACGTCATCGAGCCGCGACAGGTCGGCCGACGCCTCCTGCACCTTGGCAGCCACGCCGACGATCTGCTGCACCGGCGCCGCGAAGTTCCCGAGCAGGCTTTGGAAGGCCACGAGTATCCCGAGGGTCATTTCCCCGTGGATGACCTTCAGGGCGCCGATGCCGAGCACGGCGGCAGAGATCAGGCTGAGCAGGATGGGCGGCAGCAGGTCGATGGACTGCTGATAGATCGCCAGCTTCTGCTCGGAGTTGACGCTCCGGGCGTGATAACCTGCCCATCGCGAGAAGAAGTCGTTCTCGCCACCGGTCGCCTTGAGGGTCTCGATCGACTGCAAGCCAACGACCGAGGCGGAGAACACTCGGGACTGCTCCATCTGCAGCCGGTGCGCCGCGCTGGACAGCGACCCTTGAAGAAGGCGGACGAAGACGACGTTGAGCACAGCGCCCGCAAGGACGATCGCCGCGAGCAGTACGTCGTAGGAGATCATGACAGCGCCGAGGAAAACCGCCGTCACGCTGTTCGCCGCCGCGTTGCCGAAATCGCGCGCCAGCAGCGTGGCGACCCGATCGTTGGCGTCGACGCGATTGACGAGATCGCCGGTATGGCGCTGGCTGAAGAACGCAACTGGCAGTGTGAGCACGTGCCAGGCAAACCGCGCCGACTGTTCCAGCGCCATCCTGAGCTCGATGCGCAGGAGCACGAGCCCTTGCACCCAACGCAGCAAGAGGTTCACCAGCAGGACGACGCCCAGGCCAATCAGCAACGGGCTGAGCCAACCCGTGAAGCGCTGGACCAGCACCTTGTCCACGAAGGCGGCGGTCAGACCCGGCACGACCATTCCGGGGATCACCAGCATCACGCTGATCCAGACGATGACGGCGATGCCGCCCCGCATGCCTTTCAGGCGGCCGGCCAGCTTCGGCAGGATTCCCGTGGGTGCGCCGCCGCGGGTGAAGGCGGCGCCTTTGGTGAACTCCAGCGAGACGCCGGTGAAGCCCTCGGCGAACTCCTCGCGCGAGACGGTACGAGGACCCATTGCCGGATCGTTGAGCCAGACCTTCGTGCGCGAGGCGCCCTCGACCACGAGGAAATGATTGAAGTTCCAGAAGACGATCACCGGGAAGCTGCCGCCGAGCAGTTCGTCGACGTCGCGCCGCATGCCGGTGGCTTCGAGGCCGTAGCGCCGAGCCGCCCGCACGACGTTGCCTGCCTTGGAGCCGTCGCGCGAGACACCACAGGCTATTCGGAGCTCCTCGAGCGGTACCCGCCGCCCGTGATAGGCGAGCACGCTGCCGAGAGCCGCTGCACCACACTCCGTCATCTCCATCTGGAGGACGGTCGGCGTGCGAACCCGACGTGTGGAAAGGAAATCGAGCTTGGCGATCATCCGTCGACGCTGAGCAGCTTGCGCAGGAACGGCAGGACGAGGCTGATCGGCCGCACCTGGCCGATGATGATGTCGAGGCTCGCCACCGACCCGGGCGTGATCCGGTAAGGCGGGCCCGAGCCGCTCCACCAGGCGAAGCCGCTGGGATTGGTCTTCGAGCGAACGAGCTCGACGTGCGCGAGCAGCGCCGAGCCGTCGCCGATCAGCCGCTGGGTGAGCTGGGCGTTGTGCAGGATCTGCTCGATGTGCGCGTTCGAGACCTCGCTTGGGGACACATATGTCACGCGCCCCCGCATCGAGCCGTATTCCTCGCGTTTCGTGCCGTCCGGGACGACCCGGGCTTCCATGCCGACGGCCACACGTTTGCGCCGGGGGCCGGCCAGCAGGACCAGCATCTCGTCGGCCCCGGCATTTTCGGCCTGGGCCGGCCCGATCGTGGCAATCACTTGGCCCGAGGTCGCGACGTCGCCGCGGCCGACATGGACTTCCTGGATGACGCCGCCGATCGGCGCCCTGACGACCGATCCGACACCCATCTTCACGCGCAGCTCTTCGAGCTGGCTCTTCCTGAGATCGATCTCTTCTTGCTTCTGTCGTTCGACGTCCGCGAGATCGTCGCGCTGCTTCTGGAGCGCCGCCTCGATCTCGACCTTCTTGGCGCTGCCGTTCGCGAGATCGAGATTCGTCTGATCGTATTGTTCCTGCCGGGCGATGACCTCGGCTTGCGCCATCATGCCCTTGGAGCGCAGCGACTCGTAGCCCTCGACCAGCTTGCCCAACCGGTCGCGACGCACGGTGTTCGCGGCCATCTGTCCATCGACTGCCGCCATCTGGCGTTTCGTCATCTCCTCGCTGTGGCCGATCTGGATGGCGTTGGCCGCCTTCAACTTCGCGAGATTGGCCTCGAGGCGGGCGACCTCGGCGATCGCGTTCTGGATCTCCGCGCTCAGCAGCCGCTGTTCTATGTTGGCGATCTCCGCACCGGCCTCGACATGATCCCCCGGCTTCGCGACCACGTCGAGCACGAGCCCCGATGAAACCGTCGCGACGGCAAAGTTGCCGGTCCTGTCGCCGAGCAGCACGCCCTGCCCAAGCGCTCGTTCCGGCACCGATCCGAACACCGCCCAGACCAGTGCTGCTGCGATGATGACGCTTGCGGAAACCAGCATCAGGCGCATGCCCGGCGGGATCAGGTTGATACGATGGTCGAGCTGCTCGGGGGATTTCAGGCGCTCGAGCGCTTGTTCCCGGAAAAGGCTTCCGCCAGGTGCGGTGACCAGGCTCTGACCATCGCTCATTTGACGCGCGCCCCCGATCTAGCTCACACGAACATGCCACCCGGTCCGGCGCCATGTCGATGTTTCGTGGCGATGAATGCCTGCGACTCAGTTCTGCATGCGTGGTTGAGAGGCATGCGCGACCTTCATAGTCGATGTCGTCGCCTGCAGCCAATTCGCTCCGTGCGGAAATTGCGTAATTCCATGGAATTCCACACGCGGGCGCTACTGGAAGGCATGGGGAGGAGCTACATGCCAATCCCGACGCACCACCAATCAGTAGCGGTTGCCAATCCGTAACGGTTGGACGCCTCAACCACCCCCGGTGCCCGGCATCGGGTCACCACGAGAGGACACTCACATGAGCATTGCCGAGATCGAGCGCCGTGCCACTGACCTGACGATCAACGCGACCTTGCGCGCAGAGGCCGAAAGGGCTTTTGCCGCTTCACAGGCAACATCGGTTGACGGTGTGATCGGCTTCGCCAGAGCCAAGGGTTACAGCTTCACCGAGAGCGAGTTGAAGGAGCACGCCAAGGCAAAGATCGCGGGCGCCGGCAAGCGAGTCACCGATGCCGAGCTCGATGGCGTCTCCGGCGGAGCAGATCAGATTGGATTCGGTATGGGTTTCATGATCATGGGTCTTGGTGCCGCAGTCTTGTATTTTGGCAGCAAACAATAGGTGTTGCGGCCCCGGAGAGTCACGCCGGTGGATAGAGCGCTCGCCTTCGCCGCCGCCAGCGGCGAAGGCGACGCCACGCCGATCGGGAAAGTTGCCGATGCCGAGTTCGATGCTATCGCCGTGGGGAAGGAATCCGTCATGAGCATTTCCGAGGTCAGGCGTTTTGCAAGTGACTTGCAGACTGATCCGGCATTGCGCGCCGAAATCGACAAGCAATTCCAATCGGCGCCCGAATCGTTGGACGGCGTAGTCGCCCTCGCGGCAAGCAAGGGATACGGCTTTACGGCAGAAGAGTTGAGAGCGAGCGTAAGGTTTGCTGACGCCTTGCTCTCTGACGATGACCTTGATCGCGTCGCCGCGGCGGCACCCGTCGCGATCGATCCGTCGATCGCCAGTCTGTTGAAGCCCTGGGTCCGCCCATAGACTGGACATGCATGGTTCAGGCGGAGCCACCTCGGCCCCAATATGCCCGCCTGGACACCGTAGAACCGGGGGAAAGATCGCTGGCTATCGCCCAGCGCCCCGCTCTTGCTCACCCCGCTCTTGCTCACGAAGTGCCGCACTCGATGTGAGGCTGGTCGCTCCGCGCTTGGTGCTTGCGGCATCTTCGCGAGGAGAAGACGCTGGAGTTCTATGCATTTCCCGGGAATATTGGGATTGGAAATCGCGTGCGTCGAACGCCGGGGAACCAGTGGCGCGGGACATCGATCGGAAACTGCGACTGACCGCGGCGTTGCTCGGGGTCGTCGCGCGCAAGGACCTGGCAGCGGCGTTCCGGCGCGTGAATGCCACGACTCCGTTCGAGATCGGTCGCGCGGACAAATGGCTGCAGGGGCGCTCTCAGCCTCGCGAGATGCAGGTCTACGAGGATTGGTCCAAAGTGCTGGAGCTCGATCGGCCTGGCCAATGGGTCGCCGATTGCGACATCGAAGCCTTTCTCGACGCGATCTGCATCCGCCACGGCCGTGACCGTGAGGCATTGTTGAATGTGATCGAGCCGTCGGGCAGTCGGGACGCGAGCGTGCCGGGGTCGGCACTCGAATTGGCCGGCACGTTCGTATGCTATTCGCACGCCTGGTCGCCCTATTTTCGGGGGCAGCTGATCCGCGGCGAACTCGCTATCGACAACGAATCGAGTCCCAATCGCCTGCCGGTTACCTATACCGAGGTTCTTCCCACCGGCCCCATGAAGCTCCAGGGCGTGTTGTCCGTCGCCAAGCGCGGGCTGCATATCCAGGTCAGCGATGTGAAGGGCGAGGTACAGTTCATCACCTTCTGTCTGTTCCAGGCTTCGCCACCGGCCAGCGTTCTGGCCGGTCTGATGTTCGGCACGACCGTCATTGGACACGATGCCCAGCCCTCGGTGAGCCGTATCGTCATGGTGCGGGTGCCGGCTGCAACGACACGGCTGCGCTCGGCAGATGCTTACCTCCCCGCGCAGGGTTCAATTGCAGAAGACTTGACGGGGCTCGGCCTGCGTATCGATGACGCCGCCGCCACTGACCGCTTGCTTGCCGAGTTCCTCTTAGGGGCAAGCGGCGGGTTCGATCAGATCCCGATGTCCGCCTATCGCGCTCTGACCGAAGTGTTTGATCGCAGCTGGCTTGCGGCCGCGCGTTGAGGTGACGGACTTCAGGTCGAATCCCTCGGGTCGGACGACGGCCCAATCTTCGCGGCGCTGCCGCCAGACAGCATTCTGGCCAATCGGCGTCCGAGACTTAGTACGGACGAAAATTGCTAAAGGGATTATCGTACCCCGCTGCAACACCGTCGAGCTCGGCGTCGGAGAGGTCCGTTCCGGCTTTCTTGGCCGCTGCTCTGACGTGATCCTTCACGTCACCGACGGTGAAGCGGTAGCCTTTGCTCACCGCAAAGGCGACAGCGGCGGCCAGCGGCGTATCGTGTGACCTATCGGCTTGAGCCTTTTCGGCTTCCGCGCGCAACGCCGCGTTGGAATTCATGTCAGCGGCGAAGCGCTGGATTTCGGCAGTGCTCATCTAAAGATCCTTCCAGGTAACCCGACGCGATGGCATCGGGGGTAGTTCGACCGCCTCAGCTCTATCCAACTGATTGTTCGGCCACGCCTCGCATTTAGATGCTGTTGGCACGTTCCACTAGCGCCAGCGCGCGGAATTCTATGGAATTCCATCCGAACCGCCCGGCTGTCGACTCCCCGCCTGCGATGCCCCATCGGGAAGAGTCACGAGCGCCGTTCTAACGGCTCTGGGGTGCGATGCGGGCTAGGTGTCTGGGACACACCAATCGAGATTGACGTGCAACAAAGGGCCGATTCCGGCACAAAAAGTGGCCTGAACCGTACGCCGTTGGACGACCAGAAAGTCATAAAGGTCAATGATTTAGCTGCTTTTGGGCTTCTGGCTACGGATCAGAAGGTTAGGAGTTCGAATCTCTTCGGGCGCGCCATTCTTTCAATGACTTAGCGGATGACTGGCAGGGTCTAGTCTCTCCTTGGTCTCTCTCCTTTCGCCAGACGCACAACGCGGAAAATCCAACCACGGCACGGGCTGAGAATTGCGAGTCCTGTGCTCTCGGTCCTGACCGCTCGGGCTAGTGCGCCCATCGCGCCCGGCGCCTCTCGCGTCGCGCCCGCCGGCGCTCGAGGAAGGTCGCCGGGTGGTCCGGCTTGGGTGGTCTTGGCTTGACCGGCTTGGGTGCCGCATAGCCAGGGTCCTTGGCGATCGCAACCAGGAGGTCCGACACGTCAGCCGCAGTCAGGCTGACGGGCTTCACGTCCATGTCGAATTTCACGATGACCTGCTCGGCGGCGGCATAGATCCTGGCCTTCGAATCGGCCTGGATGGGATTCTCGATGTGGGGCTGGTTGAAGGCCCACTGGTTGTCGTCCTCCCAGTCCGCGATGATCGATTCACCCTTGCGCTCGAAAAAGAGTGCCTGCGCCAGGTACGCCGCGGCCTCCTCGAGATGGCCGCCGGACGGCACCTTGTTCCGGCGCAGCGACGCATGAACGCCCTCGTGGATGATGAGCGCCTGCGCGCTCATGTCGAAGGGTGCCAGATGCGCGGCCTTAAACATCACGCGGATGGTACCGGAAGGATCGCCGCATGTGTCGGTCACCCCTTGGGGCTGCTGATCGGGATCGACGTACGTCTCGATCTTGTTCATGTCCATGTCGGCGCCGATCTGGCGCAGCCCCATGCCGGTGACCACGAACCCGCCGACGCGGAAATCGACCTTGAGGAAATCCATGTCGAAGAGCGGCGAGGTGATCGTCACCAACTCGAACTTCTTGGTGACCCGGTAAGCCCTCTTTCCGAGCGTGTGGCATCCCATACCGGCCCTCCGTTGAAGTGGCGCAATGCCATGGTCTCAAGCGATTGTGGCGCCAGTTGGGGCGGGCGCCGGCCACACGCGACGGCTGCGGGCGGAACTTTCACTCGATCCGGCCGACGGGCAATGAGCTGCCGGGCTACGCCATCAATCGCCTGCAGGACGAATCGTCTTAGCCCAGCCGCGCCCGTGTACCCGTCCCTTGTGACACGCTAGATTCGGCTGCAGATCAGCTCGGGGGAGCAAGATCATCTTAGTGGTGCGACTTCCGTCATCCCCCGCATCGAGAAGAACGAAATACCATGTTGCTTGAACCACTGACCGCAGTTTCCTCCGTCGACGGCCGCTATCGTGCGACCGCCGCGGCGCTCGCCGGGTATTTCAGTGAATACGCACTGATCAAAAAACGCCTCATCGTCGAGTGCGCGTATCTGCGCCTTCTCTCGAGCGCTCGCGATGTCGGCATGAAGCGCACGTTCAGCGAGCAGGAGCTCAAGCTCCTCGGTGGCCTTGCCGATATCTCGGTCGAAGATGCGCACATCGTCAAGAAGATCGAACGGGAGGGATATGAGGGAATTCCGGCCACCAATCACGACGTGAAAGCCGTCGAGTATTTCATCAAGCTCAAGCTCAAGGGAACGAGCCTCGAGGATGTTCTCGAATGGGTGCACTTCGCGCTCACATCGGAAGACGTGAACAGCGTCGCCCATGGTCTTGCGCTTCGCGATGCCGTCGAGGACGTGATGCTCCCGGCGCTTGAAGCGCTGCGGAAGGAAATCATCGCGCTCGCGCGTGCCCATGCCGCGACGCCGATGCTGGCACGCACGCACGGTCAGCCGGCGACACCGACGACCTTCGGCAAGGAGATGAACGTGTTCGCGAAGCGACTTGAGCGGCAGGTCGATACGCTCAAGCACAGCGCCATCCTGGTCAAATGGGGCGGCCCCTCGGCGAACTACAACGCCCAGATGGTCGCGTTGCCCGAAGCCGAATGGCTCAACCTCGCCCGCGTGCTCGTCAAATCATTGAGCGCGGAAGGCATGGAACAGAAGGAGCGCTTCGTCCGGCTCGAGCTGAACGAGGTCACGACCCAGATCGAGCCCCACGATACCTATGCCGAGATGTTCGACAATCTCCGCCGCATCAACACGATACTGCTCGATCTCTCGCAGGACATGTGGCGCTACATATCGGATGGATGGGTCATCCAGAAACCGAGAGAGGGCGAGGTGGGCTCCTCCGCCATGCCGCACAAGGTGAATCCGATCGATTTCGAGAATGCGGAGGGGAATTTCGGCATCGCGAACGCGCTCTTCGAGCATCTCTCCCGGAAACTCCCGGTCTCGCGGCTCCAGCGTGATCTCTCCGACTCGACGGTCGAACGCACCTTCGGGACGGCGTTCGCTCACTCGCTCATCGGCTATCGTTCGCTCGTTCGCGGATTCGGTCAGGTCAGCGTGAACGAGAACGCGCTCCGCGACGCCCTCGCCGCGCATCCGGAAGTGCTTGCCGAGGCGATACAGACCGTCCTTCGTGTCGCGCAGGTGGAGATGCCGTACGAGAAACTGAAAGCACTGACCCGCGGGAGAGCGGTAAGCATGGCGGACCTCGCCGCGTTCATCGACGGGCTCGACATCCGCCCTGAACTGAAGGCCAGGCTCCGCGCACTTACCCCCGAGAATTACACAGGTCTCGCCAGCCGACTTGCACAAGAGTAGCGGCCGATTCCACGCTTGCAGCAGCCAACCCGTATCAGCGACGGAGAAGCGCGATGAAAGCGAAGGCGACGCCAGATAGCTATCACACATTGAACCCGTTCCTGAGGGTCGCGGATGCCGCCGCCGCCCTGCATTTCTACAAGACCGCGTTCGGCGCCAAGGAAGACTTCCGACGCGAGATGCATGGCCGGCTGTTGATTGCCGTCATCACGATCGGCGATTCTCGCCTGATGATCTCGGACCACACCAACGAGCCGGAAAAAGTCGCCGGTGGCGATCCGCGCGGCAACGGGTTGGGCCTCAAGATTTATGTCGACAACGTCGATGACGTATTCCGGCGCGCGATCGACGCCGGCGCAACGGAAGCCGAGCCTCTCAAAGATCATTTCTTCGGCGAGCGAAGCGGCGAAGTCACCGACCCGTTCGGCTTCACCTGGCGGCTGGCGCAGTTTGTCGAGGACGTGCCGCACGCCGAGATCGAGCGCAGAATGCGCCGGGAAGCCGGCGAAAGGTAACGATGGACGTACGAACCGGTCGGCGTCATCCAGCCAAGTCTGTAAAGGCGGTGCGCAGGCGCTCCAATTTGTCCGGGTTGCGCACGGCGTAGATCGTCTGCACCTCGCCCTCGGCATTCCAGTCGATGCACCAGGTCTGAAGTCCGCCATCCCGCTCGACGATGAGCAAGCCGTCGCTGCCATTGAGGCGCAGAGGCCGGACCTCACGCGGCGCTCCAAACTTCGCGCCAAGACCGGCGAGGAAACGCACGACCTTGTCGCGGCCGCGGATCGGATTGAGGGCCGCGTAGGCCTTGCCCCCGCCATCGGCGATCAACTCGACATCCTCGGCCAGCATATTGGCAAAGGAGGCGACGTCTCCGGATTGTACGGCCTGCTGAAACCGGTCGATGAAGGCGCGGTCGGCCGCACTTTGCGGGCCAGTCGGAGGACGCTTCTCCACGACGCGGCGACGCGCCCGGGAAGCAAGCTTGCGGCATGCCGCCGGTTCGCGGCCAAGCACGCCGGCAATGTCCCCGAAGGTGAGGTCGAAGACGTCATGCAGAAGGAAGGCCGCGCGTTCGAGCGGCGAAAGCCGCTTCAGCACCAGGAGCAGGGCGACGGAAAGATCGTCCGCCAGTTCCGCCACCTGTTCGGCGCTTGGCTGGACACCGAGGGCGAGCGGATCGACCACGGGCTCCGGCAGCCACGGTCCGACATAGACCTCGCGCCGCGCCCGCGCCGAAGTCGCTTGATCCACACATAGGCGGGCAACGATCTGAAGCAGATACGACTTCGGGGCGTCGACGGAAGCGGCATCGACGCCGCTCCAGCGAAGCCAGGCATCCTGCATGACGTCGTCCGCGTCCGACAGCGACCCCGTCATGCGGTAGGCAAGGCCGGTCAGATGCGGCCGAAGGTCTTCGAAGATCTTCAGATGAGACGCGTCGGTCCGCATCTTCTGCACCCTCTACAGAAACGGCTCGACCAGCGCGCGATAGGCCGGCGGCAGATGAATGTCATAG
>Ga0126307_10003694_pt1 | contig 10495 bp, 8 predicted proteins | sample Plot28_FD_89955 | JGI IMG/M metagenome (GOLD analysis project Ga0126307, IMG submission 89955) | Serpentine soil microbial communities from UC McLaughlin Reserve, CA, USA - Plot28 | ecosystem: Environmental > Terrestrial > Soil > Grasslands | place: USA: UC McLaughlin Reserve, Lake County...
CGCGCCCAACGTCGAAGATAGACTCTGAGCTCGCACCCCGCGAGCAGCCCGAGAAGCCAAAAACTTGTAGTCCCGCGGGTCCTTTAGGGCCCACTTTTCGTACCCGACACCCTCCTGCTAGAGACTCCGAACGTTTATGATGTGGTCATGAAGGAAGAGCTGAGGGAGATCCTGGCCGCGGCGCTCGCGGCGGCGGAGCCGGGTAGGACCGTGCGCCGCTTTTTGAGCGTCTGTAATGGGACAATAAGGATCGAGGACGAGACTTACGAGCCACGACGCGTCTTCGTGCTTGCGGTAGGCAAGGCCTCGGGGGCGATGGCCCAAGCCGCCGGGGAGATCCTCGGGAAAGTGTTGAGCAGCGGCCTGTGCGTGGTCAAGAGGGGGCACCAGGAGCCGTCAGGCTCTTTCGAAACCGTCACCGCTGGCCATCCGGAGCCTGACGAAGGAAGCGTCCGGGCAGCCGAAAGAGTAGAGGGGTTTTTAGAGGGGCTCGAGAACGGGGATCTCTTGCTGGTTCTCGTCTCGGGCGGAGCGTCGGCTCTTTTGGCGGATGTGGCGCCTGGCATCTCCCTCGAAGACCTTAAAGAGCTCAACGGAGCTCTTCTTACAAGTGGGGCGGAGATAACCGAAATCAACGCCGTTCGCAAACACGTCTCCACTTTGAAGGGTGGGGGGCTCGTAAGAAGGGCGGCACCCGCCCGCGTTGCAGCACTGCTGCTCTCCGACGTCGTCGGCGATGATCCTTCGTCCATAGGCAGCGGTCTTACCGCTCCGGACCCGACAAAGCTCGAAGACGTCTTTAACATACTCGAGCGGTACGAGATCGAACCATCCCAGAGCATCAAGGACCACCTCGATAAGGAACACGAAACCCCAAAACCCGGCGAGGCAGCTTTCGAGAAGCTCGCGAACATCGTGGTAGGCGGCGGGCGTCTCACAGCGGAGGCCGCAGCAAAGAAGGCTCGCGATTTGGGTTACGATCCCCTCCTTCTCAGCACGTACCTGACCGGCGACGCCCGGGGAATAGCCGGCTTTCACGCCGCAGTGGTCAAGGAGATCCTGGAGAGCGGTAACCCCCTCCCCGCGCCGTGCGCCCTTATAAGCGGTGGAGAGGCGACGGTGGTGGTACGTGGAGAGGGCACGGGCGGTCCAAACCAGGAGTTCGCGCTGGCTTTAGCCGTCGAGCTAGAAGGAATCGAGAGTTGGGGCGCTCTAGCCGTGGACACGGACGGCGCCGACGGCCCGACGGACGCTGCGGGAGGACTCGTCACCGGCGAGACCGCAACCGCTATCCGCAAAAACAGCGTGGACCCCCGTAAAGCTCTCGACAAAAACGACTCCTATAGAGCTTTAGAGGCGGGGAATGCGCTAGTTAACACCGGCCCCACAGATACGAACGTCAACGACCTGCGGGTGGTACTCGTCTCCAACGGGTCACACACTGGATAATTGATCACTGATGCTAGCAGCTCTAGCCTCATGGACTGGCACTATCCTGGCGGTTATCCTTGTACCGTGAGCGAGGAGGCGTGGGAACAGCTTAAGCGCTGGGGACGAGACCCAGGTGCCGTCGCCGTTTACACAGATATCGACGGAGTTCTAGCCCCTATCGTCTCGACTCCGGACATGTCGGAGGTCTCCGAGGAGTTGCGGAAGCTTTTGCGACAGTTGAGCCAGAGGTACTGTGTCGTAGCCGGCATCAGCGGCCGGGTAGCGGAGGACGCATTTCGGCTCGTCGGGCTGGACGAGCTCGTTTACTACGGAAACCATGGGTTGGAGGTCCTGCGCGGTGGCGAGGTCGAAACTATACCTGAGGCAGAGCAGTACCGAGCCTCGATCGAGGAGCTCGTGGAGATGGCAAGGGAAGAGCTCGAGCCTGTAGGCGCCTTCATCGAGGAGAAAGGCATCACGGCCTCCGTGCACTACCGGAACGTTTCGCCCGAGGTCGGAGAGAGAGGTAAGTCGTTCGTAGAGAGCGAAGGAGAGCGGCTGGGGTTGAGGATCACGGCAGGGCGTGGCGTGATAGAGGTCCGTCCTCCCGTGCGAGCCGACAAGGGTACCGCCGTAAGACGCCTCATCGAAGAGTACGGTCCAAAAAAGGCGCTCTTTATCGGGGACGACACCACAGACCTTGACGCCTTCCGGGCACTCGAGGAGTTGCGCGAGGAGGGCGTGCTGGTCGAAACGTTGCGGATTGGGGTAAAGAGCGAGGAGGGGCCACCCGAAATCGTCTCGGAAGCCGACCTCATTGTGGATGGGGTCGAGGGGGTCGAGGAGGTACTGCGGACGCTGGTGCTTGAGGAATGATACAGAACGACAACCCCTTCAAGGCGCTTGCGGCGAGGAGATCAACGCGGTCTGCTTCATAATGGACTACGTCGAGTTCCACTTCAACGCTTCATTGTGAGGGCTTTGACGAATCCGATCCTTGAGTTTAAGGGTGAGAAGCGCGAGTTCCTGTTGCTGGGTGCGAGAGATGCTCTTTGTTCTATGACCGTTAGCGAGGCAGAGGCTTTCGAGTCGATGACGATTCTAAACGAAGTACACGTCTGCGCAGCAGCCCCGCTCCTACCCGTGCCGCTTCGAGTGAGCGGCTATGTCCGCTAGCTGGGCCTCCACCCACTCTTCTATAGTGTTGGCCTCGACGGTTTCTCTAAGGGCACGAGCCCTCCTAAGGCGCTCTTCGTCGGGCATGGTGAGGGCTTCGTAGAGGGCGTCGGCCTGCTCGTCCACGTCGAAGGGGTTGACCGTTATCGCGTGCTCGCCTAACTCCTCGTGGGCGCCGGCGTTCTCAGAGAGGACGAGAACGCCGTTCTTTTCGTTAACGACGGCAGCCTCTTTGGCAACGAGGTTCATACCGTCGCGGATGGCGTTCACGAGAAGGGCGTCATAGTTCTTGTAGGCGGCCACGGAGCGGGGGAAATTGTCTTCCGTAAAGAACACGACAGGCTCCCAGCAGCTCGTGCCGTGCTCTTCGTTGATCTCTTCGGCGGCTCTCTGGATCTCCTCCGCGTAGCTCGCGTACTCGGGGATATCGCCGCGTGAGGGCTGGAGCTGGGCTAGGAAGGTAACCTCTTCTCTCATCTCGGGGTGACGTTCGAGCATCCGTCCGTAGGCTTCAAAGCCGCGGACGACGTTCTTTGAGAGGTCCATCCGGTCTACTCTGAGAAGGAGCTTGCCGGGCAGATTTTTTACGAATTCCTCCTCCGTTACAACCTCTTCGCTACGTGCGAGCTCCTCAAACTCGTCGGGGTCTATGGAGATCGGGTACGCCCGCGCCCAGACTTCGCGATCCTCGTAGCAAATCACGCCACCCTCCTCGTCAGCCTCGACTCCGAGCACCTCACGGACGGTGCGGACGAAGTTGCGAGCGTAGCGGCGGGTATGAAAGGCGACGATGTCCGCCCCCAGAAGACCCCTCAAGACACCCTCCCGGATATACTGTGGTAGGGTGCGCCACCCTTCGGGCTCGGGCCAGGGTATATGGACGAAGAGGGAGATGAAGGCCTCGCTAACTTCGCTCTCGCGGAGGCGTTCCCGCAAAAAGAGCGGTGTCATATAGAGGTGGTAGTCGTGGACGAGAATCGCGGGCTCTCCGGTACCCACCGAAGTCTTGAGTACGCGCGCCACGGCTTCGGCGAAGTTTTCGTTTACCCGGACATAGCCCTCCTCCCAAGCCCTTTTGGTGTCATCGCCTAGAGTGGGAGAGTGCGGGAGGTCGTAGAGGCCGTGTTGGACGAACCAGAGTAGGGGGTTGGCCAGTTGGTTGTACATGAGGTCGTAGACTTCCCCTTCGTGCTCGACGAGCGCGACTTTCAAGCCCTCGACGTTGTAGGGCGCACCATCGCGTAAGGTCTCTTTAGCGACGCTCACATCCTCCTCACTAATAGCTGAGGAGACCCACACTACGTCTCCTCTACTACGCGAGACGGCGCTCAGAGCCGTAACGAGCCCACCGGCTCCGCGGGAGTACTCACGCTCACCGGATTCCGAACGGTAGAACGTTACCGGCCCCCGGTTCGAGACGATGACGAAGCGCGCATCCCCTCCAGCGTTCACGCTTCCTAAGCTTGCATTCTCCTCTTGTGCCCCCATCGAACCCCTCCTCGCTGACCTTTCTATACGCCGAGCAGCTTAGCGAAAAGACGGAGATCGTCGCGCAGGAGGCGGGGAGTGAGGTAGTGCTCTCGGACGTGCTCCTTACCGCAGCGACCCATCTGGTGGGCGAACTCCGGGTCTCTAAGAAGCTTGATGCAGGCGGTTGCGGCCTCCGTCACACCATCCACGAGGATGCCGCCACCACCTTCGACCTGCATCGGGATGCCGCCAGCCCTGCCGGCTACCAGAGGTCTTCCCTTCCACAGCGCCTCCGTTACCACGAGCCCAAAGCCCTCCCGGATAGACTTCTGTATCACCACATCCGCCAGAGACTGGAAGGCGTTGACCTCTATTGCGCCGACGTTGGTGAGGTTGGAGAACAGGAAGATATCCTTATCATCCGCAGCATAGTTGACAGTCTTGTACCAGTAGTCCCATCCCTCGGGGTCATCGTGGGCCATCGATCCTATGAGCACGAGTTGGACCTCGGGGATCTCCTCCTTTACCAAGCGATAGGCATCTATGACGCCCAAGGGGTCCTTCCAGGGGTCGAAGCGCGAGACCTGCAGGAGGAACGGCCTCTCAACATCCACACCGAACTGGTTAGTTATAAAGCGGGCGTCATAGACAGAGAGCGCCATATTCTTTGGTGAGAGGGGATCTATAGCCGGAGGGATGATGACGAGCCCTTCGAGCTCGAGGTCTGGCGGAGTGTACTCCTTCATAGTGTAGACTTGAGCGTCGTAGTCCTCTATGTAAGGGGAGAGGTAGTCGAGAACCTCCCTGTTCGGCGTCGAGGTGTCTATATGGCAGCGCCAAACCCACTTTGTCTCCTCAGAGAGCCCGCCTGAGAAGTGCTTTAACAGAGCTGGCTGCGGGTCATGCACGAAGACAATGTCCCACTCGTGCTCCAAAGCTTTAGCCGACAGGCGGTTGTACTCCTCGTAGATGGCCCGGCTCTCCACGGTTAGATCATATGGGGCTCCCTGCAGGGCATTGTGGAAGCCCTTTGTGACGTTGAAAAAGGGCTCCGCCCCGAACATCACGTCCCACTCAGCACGGAGACCCACGTCGCGCATCAGTGGTACCAAAGTGTACAGGATCTCCGCTACGCCCCCGCCGAAGCTCGTGGCGTTCACGTGCAAAACCCGCGCGCCTTTCAGACGTTCCGAGAGGCCTTGTAGCTCCGCGTAGAGCTCCCGCCGAATGATGCTACGATAGTCGGCCAGAGACTTGTTACCCGCATTTACCCGCTGTAGCAAGACCCTCCCCAAGCTTGATGACAAACGGCTACGGACAACAGTATATTGACCTGCGGGGACAGCGCAACCCAGTGGAGGAGAACGAGTCCGTAAGTTTCAGCGTATTAAGCTTCGGGGCTCTGTTCCGGAGGGGTACTGCGTCGAATCATCTTCAGGTGCGTGCCGCCTCCGGTCGTCGAGTTCAATACGACCTCGTCGACGAGGCTTTGGATCACCTGAAGGCCGAAACCTCCGTGCTCGCCGGGCTTGCCGGCGAACTCCTCGACGTCGAAGCCCCCGCCCTCATCGATAACGGTGATCTCTACTGCCCGGGGGAGGACCTTATACTCGATTTGGAAAGAGTCGACCGCCGCGTGCCGTATGACGTTGGTAGCGGCCTCGGTAACTGCCAGTTTCAAATCGTAGACGTCCTCGGGCTCGAACCCGGCGAGCTGTCCCACGCAGGAGACGGCCAACCGGGTGAGCAGGATATACTCGGACCTGCTCGGCACCTCTAGCACGATCGGTTCGGTCTCCCCCAACCCTTGCTCTTGTCTCTCTTCCATAGTTTCGTGGGCCATCTGGTCCGCCTCTACAGATCGATGCAGCAGCCTTCGTAGAGTTAGCCGCATCCACCATCCCTGCACTTTCGCGCATATCTCTACCCAGGGGTCGGAGTGTTTAACCCGTAAAGACAGACGATTGCGGACGAACTGTCGACGTGTGCTACCCAGGAGGTAAAAAATTCTCGGTAAGACGTCTCGTTTAGCCACTTCACTCGGCGGCGGCGCGACGCGGCCGGGTTACACCGCCGGCGCAGCGTCCTTACGGGACTAGTAGGGGGACCCCGATTAGCCCCCCTACTACGTTACATTACGCGGTTTTTGCGCTGGAGCTTAGATCACCCTCGAGGCGCCTACGAAGCCCGGCACGCTGTGGATGGGAGTCTCGACCACCGTGCCAAAGTAATCCGAGGCGTGGAGCATCGTGCCCCCACCCGTTGCCAGGCCGACGTGGGATATGCCGCTGCCGTGCTCGTCGAAGGCGACTATGTCGCCAGCCTGGGGGGTTGGAACCGGGACGCCAGAGCCGTAAAGCGCACCCGGCTCCGCCGGCAGCTCTCTACCGAGCCCCCGGAACACGGCCTGCAGAAAGCCGGAGCAATCCACTGCGCCGGGCGACGACCCACCCCACACGTAGGGCGCGCCCAGGTATCTTGCCCCCTCGGCCATGACCACGCCACCCGAGGCAGGCCCGGCGGCGGTCGGGACGGGCTGGTTGGCGGGCTGAACCCCCGCGGCGCCGGTGATAGGGGCAGCTGGGGGCTTGATCCCCACGGCTTCCATAACCTGGCGTCCGGCCTCCGCTGCCCGCCGCTCCGCCTCGAGCCTGGTATCCTGAACCTTAGCCGCCTCCTCCGCAGCCTTCCTGGCCTCCTGCTCGGCCTCTTTCGCCCGCCGCTCTGCGTCGAACCGTACAGCATCCTGCTGCTCGACCACACCACCGGCCCCCCGCTGCCTGGCATCGCCCTTGGCTTTCTGTTCTCCAACGTTGCCTATGCCGGCATCCACCAAAGCCTTCTGCTCGGCATCATCCTTGGCTTTCTGCTCGGCACCACCCTTAGCCTTCTGCTCGGTGTCGCCTTTGGCTTTCTGCTCGCCGCCAACCTTGGCCTTCTGCTCGGTGTCGCCCTTAGCCTTCTGCCCGGCACCACCCTTAGCCTTCTGTTCGACGTTATCACCGGCTTCCTGAGGGGTCAGGTTGGTTTCGCGCCTGGCGTCTTGAGCCTTAGCTGCCAGCTCCGCGGCACGCTGCTCAGCCTCCCGCTCGGCGCTCTTGTTGTCGGCGGCAACCTTGAGATTCTCAGCAACCTGCTCCGCCGCAGCCTGCTCCCCCGCATCCTTCGTAATACCTTGGAACGGAGCAAGATCCCGGACCTGAGTTTCCTCTTTCCTTGCAGCCCCGCCAAGCAACCCCTCTACGGGGGCCCCCACAACGGGCGCACCTGTAATAGGCGAAGTCTCCGCAAGCTCGCCCCCGAGCCCCAGTACAGGCTGCTGCTGCTCTTCCTGTGTAGGCGCATTCCGGCTAACCGGAACACCAGACGCCTCGACCTCCGCGAGGATCCTTTCTCTGGCCTCCTCGGCAACCTGGAGCTGCTCGGCTCGGCGAGCCTCGAGCTCGCTGCGGACTTCCTCCCCAAGCGCGTCGACGAATTCCTGGGCCTCGGTCTCGAGAGCGGTGGCCTGCTCCATCTGGGCCTCCGCCTCTTCGATAGCTGCCGGCCGCGCCTGGAGCTGCTCCTCGCGTGTCACAAGCTGCGCCTGGAGGTTGTCCCTAGCCTCGCTGACCTCCTGTAACTCGGCCTTCTCCTCCCTCAAGAGCCGCACCCAGAGCTCCAACCGCTTCGCGAGCTCGGAGAAGTCCTCCGCCCCTAACAGAACGTCCATGAAGCCGACGCGGCCACTCTTGTACACCTGCGACGCCCGATCCTCGACCTTGCCCTTGGCCTCCTCAAGATCCTCCTCGGCAGCCGCGAGATCCCTCGTCGTCCCCACTATGCCGTCCTCTATCTTTTCTTGCTCGGCGAGCGCGTTGTTGTACGCCATACCCGCCGTATTCGCATCCTTCCTCAGCTCCATGAGCCTATCCTCAGCGGCTACGACCTCGTCCTCGATCTGGGGGGCTTCCTCCACAGGCATGCCGCCCTCAGGCGCACCACCCACCTCATCTTCATCCACCGGCTGAGCACCCGCCGAGAGCCCGAACGAGAGGACTATAATAATAATAAGACCGAGAAGCATTATCGGATTAACCCTTCGAGACATATCGTCGGGACCCCCTCCCGCTATTGTTTATATTTTTAGCTCCAGTAGGGGATTATCCGAATCCCCCCTCCTACATCTGGTACTTTAGAAAAGTCGTCTACCCTGTGCAACATGCTTTATGTCTAAGATAAAACTCCCGAAGGTAAGAACATGGCTTAAATAAAGGGAATCGCTGTTTCCCGGGCGATGCGGGTTTTTAATAAAGTTTAATACTTGTAAAGCTAACGTAAGCCTAGAAGCCTTACAAGGGCAACGCTGGTACAAGCCTATAAGTCTTCTCACGCAAGTTAAGAAGCCTTGTATTCATCTACACCCTTCCTAAAGAAGGATCGGTATAAGGGTTTGTATGCGCGAAGACGAAGGAGAGGGCCATAAAGGGTAGAGCAGGGAGCGGATGGTCGAGGAGGCCCACAAGCATGACAAGCAGCGCGAAGGCACTTTCAGGGCGAGGGTAAGCGATGCAGCTCTTGAAGGTGGCTGGACATGTTTGCGAAGAGCGACAGGAAGATGAAGTCAGAGACATCAAAGTAAACAAGTAGTGGCTGAAGGCCGGGAGGATCATAGGAAGGCTCTAGAGATGTCGGTGGCGGTGACGAGGGCTTCTACAAGCAGGGTAAATTTGGTGACGAAATGCGTAAGAGCAGGCTTATGGAGGCGGCCTCTAACCTAAAATGAGGAGTCCTGATACCGCGAAATCTGCGGCGAAGACTAGAAGGCCGTAGAGGAGCACACCCACGCAGAGGAAGATAAGGGCGTAAGCCGAGACGTGATCGTTGGGGGAGGGGGCATCTTTATCATGGTACTAATAGGTAGTACCGCCACGACGGCCAAAGGTTCCCCGTACCGAGCGCCGTAAGGAGAAGGCCTGATATTCTCTCGGACCAGCCTCCGTCAAGAGCGGCGCTCCGGCTCTTGCATACCTGTTTCCTCGGCCGGTACGAGGTCGCGAAGAGCGAGGAAGGCCTGCCAAAAGCGGCGTTTGGTTCCAGCATCGTCAAGGGCAGGGGCAAGAGCAGGGAGTAGCAAGCCAAAGGTACCCTCCTTCCAGACGAACCACGAGCCTTCGGGAGATTCTAAAAACCTCATCCTGGCGAGCGGATACTCAAGAGAGTCTATCGCCTGGGCAGCGTCGAACCCCACCGCTACCAGAGCGCCAGGCTCTACAAAAAGTATTTCCTCGAAGAGGTCTGGGGAGGGCCAGGTGACGTAGGCCTGGTCGAGCTTTACGGCAGCGAGGCTGCGGTGGAGAGCGTCTACCAGTTGAGCGCTCACCGCCTCCACGGTTACCTCTGCAACAAGCATGACGCCCGAGAAGGGGTCGCCGAAGGGTTTTGGCCCAAAGCGTACGGGACTACGAGCCAGCCCGGCGGCCTCGTGGAAGGTCTTTGCCTGGTATTCGCCTGTCACGGAGTGCGAGGAAGAGTTCCTTTCGGGCATTTTAGAGTTCAGGTCCTGGTCACGCGACGCACGTGGAGGATACGCTGGACGGTAGTCACGAGAGCGCCAGCGGCGACGAGGCCTAGACCAAAGGTCAGGAGACCAGCTAAAGAAGAAAACGAGAGGATCAGGACGCGACCCGCGCGTTCGAGTAGACCGACCTCGCATTTGAGGCCCAAGCCTTCGGCACGCGAGCGAGCGTAGGAGGTCATCAGTGAGAAGGTCATCGCCACGCCGGCCAAAAGAGTCTCATACGGCCTCCCCGAGGCAGCATAGAAAAATATCACGCCGACGAAGATTGCCGATTCGGAGATCCTGTCCAGCGTCGAGTCTAGAAAAGCACCAAAAGCGCTCATCCGATTTGACTCGCGGGCGACCGCGCCGTCTAGAGCGTCGAAGAAACCCCCAAAGAGCATTACGGCGCCGGCCACCTTAACGTAGCCGAGCGTGAACAAAACAGCAGCGCCCACTGACAGAGCCCACCCTGTCGCGGTCAACGCGTCCGGGCGGATCCGCATCGCCGAGAGAACGCGGGCTAAAGGACGGATCATCTGCCGAAAAGCCTCCTTGTAGGAGATCCGTTGGCGCAAATCCCGGTGCGGTAACCCCACGGCGGCTTACCCCTTCTCCCCTGTGAGGCTTCGCAGGGCTGCTGAATCCTTGGTGAAGACCGCAGCCGGGCTCTCTTCGGAGACGTCCGCCACGAAGATGGGGGCCTTAGGCCAGCGCTCGAAGAGGAGCGTCTCGCGCAGGTAGCGCAAAGCCGCAGCGACTATGGCGACCAGCGGCACGGCGAAAATGGCGCCGACGGCACCGTAAAGGGAAGTTCCGGCCAGAGTTGCGAAGAGCACCCGCAAAGGGTGTACCTCGGCCGAGCCACCCATGATTTTC
>Ga0126307_10003695_pt1 | contig 10494 bp, 15 predicted proteins | sample Plot28_FD_89955 | JGI IMG/M metagenome (GOLD analysis project Ga0126307, IMG submission 89955) | Serpentine soil microbial communities from UC McLaughlin Reserve, CA, USA - Plot28 | ecosystem: Environmental > Terrestrial > Soil > Grasslands | place: USA: UC McLaughlin Reserve, Lake County...
CCCGAGCAGCCCGACGTCGAGGGACACTCGCTCAGCAGGCCCGAGCGGCCCGAGCAGCCCGACGTCGAGGGACACTCGCTCAGCAGGCCCGAGCGGCCCGAGCAGCCCGACGTCGAAGGGCACATGTTTGACAGGCCCGAGCGGCCCGAGAAGCCCGAATAGCTTCCGGAGTTGACTCCGCCGAAAAGGGCGCCGCAAGGCGCCCTTTTCAATGCGTGAGGACTCCCTCGAGCGCTTCGAGGAGGCGTAGGGCTCGGTCGCGCTTGCCCTCGTCGAGCTCGTCGAGCGCCGCCGCGAGGCGTGCGACGACTGCGATGTCACCCGCGCCCGTGTCGAGCACGGCCTTCGCGCGGCGAGAGCGCTGGAGCAGGTCGACGGCAATTGCTGCCTGGTTCGCGAAGAGGCCGAGCAGGTCCATCTCCTGCAGCGAGAAGCCCGGGCGCTGCGGGCGGTCGAGCACCTGGAGCACGCCGAGCGCGCGCTCGTCGGCGAGCAGCGGCACGCTCATGATCCCCTTGGGCACGTAGCCCGTTCCTTCCGCGACCGCGCGCGCATGCCGCGGGTCGTTCGTGAGGTCTTCGATGACGAGCGCCTGGCGCGTGACGAGCGTCCAGCCCGCGACCCCGGTGCTCGAGGGAAAGCGCGTGCCGATGAGAGACTCCTCGCCCTCGCCGGCGACGGCCTCGAACACGAGCTCGTCGGCGTCCTCGTCCAAAAGCATGATCGACGACGCCTTCGCGCCGAAGATCGCGCGCGCGACCTCGACGACCGACTTCAGCAACGAGGCATATGCGTCGTCCGCACCCGCGACACCGGCCGCCACCGCGGCGCGGAATCCATCCTCGGTCATCGTCCACCTCCCACGTTGTCGGCGATCAGGTGCAGGACGCTCTTGAGCTGGAACGGTGTCAGATGCGGGTGCTTCGAGAGGACCAGCGTGCAGATCGCGCTCATGTGCGGCGTCGCGAAGCTGTTGCCGGTCGCGCGAATCGTGCCGCCGCCCATCCATGCGAGCTCGACGTCGACCCCGCGTGCGAAGAACTCGACCGGCGGATCGGGGTTGTAGTAGAAGCGCAGCGAATCCTCCTCCTCGTGGCTCCCGACCGAGATCACCGACGAGAAGCGCCACGGATAGCTCTCGACGGGCATGTTGTGCGCCGAGGCGACGAGGATCGTGCGCTGGAAGTACGCCGTGTCCGCGAGCTCGTGCAGGACGTCGGCGAACTCGCGCTTCGTCGTCGAGAGGCTCATGTTGATGACGTGGAACTCCTGCTCGACCGCCCAGCGCAGGCCCGCGAGCAAGATCTGACCCGAGCCCTTCATGCCCGCGCCGAGCACACGGACGCTCGCGATCGACGCCTTCGGCGCGAGCGCGCGGATGATTCCTGCGCACGCCGTGCCGTGTCCCGAAAGGTCGCCCTGATCATCGGGTGCGACCTGCGGCTCACCGTCCTCGCCGATCGAGACTGCGACGGCCTCGTCGAGCGCGCCGACCTTCGGATGCTTCGCGTCGACGCCCGAGTCGAGCACGCAGATGCGGACGCCTTCCCCGGTCGCTCCGTCGAGCGCCCACGCCCGCGTGACTCGCTCCGGCCACGGCGCCTCGAGCCGGATCCGGTCGACGGCGTCGGCGGGCAGGCTCCAGGCGGGAAGTGGGCGTTCGGCCGCGCCCTCTGACACGCCCGGCGCCTAGGACGCGCGCTGCTCGGCCTGCTTCAGCCGATGTGCCATCTGCTGCAGCAGCTTCCACGCGATGCTGGCGTTGCCCTCGACGAGCGGGCGGAAGTCCCAGAAGGTCATGCCGTAGCAGCGGAGCTCGCCTTCTGCCGTGATCGTCGCAGTACGGTCGATGTCCGCGATCAACGCGATCTCACCGAAGTAGTCGCCGGACTTGAGCGTCGCGCGCGGCTCGCCGCCCACCGATACGGTCGCGGTGCCGTCGTCGATGACGAAGAAGCCGACACCTCCCTTGCCCTCCTGCATTACGGTGTCGCCTGGGTTGAACGTCCGCTCCTTCATCGAGTTCCCGATGGCGCGGAGCTCGCGGTCATCGAGATCGGCGAAGAGCGGGACCCTGCGAATGAGCTCGACAGGTGCTGTGGCCATGGGCGGCAGCATAAAGGAATGGCTGCGAACATAGCCCCGTGAAGCTCACCGTCGTCGGCTGCTCCCCCGCGTGGCCAAACCCCGGCGGTGCGCAGTCGGGCTACCTCGTCGAGGGGTCCGCCCGAGTCCTTCTCGACTGCGGCCCCGGCGTCCTTGCGCGCCTGCGCGAGCGCGACGGCTGGCCCGACGTCGACGCGATCGTGATCACCCACTTTCACCTCGACCACTGGGGCGATCTCGTTCCGTGGGTCTGGGGATCGATGTACCTCACGGGCCGGGGCGACCGGCCGCCGCGGCCCCACGTCTTCGTGCCGCCGGGCGGGATCGCGGTGCTGGAGGAGTTCGGGATGCGGCTCGGCTTTCCCGACATGTTCGAGCGCGTGTTCGAGCTGTCCGAGTACGCCGAGGACGAGCCGTTCGCGGTGAACGGCAACACGATCCGGGCGTTCCGTGTGCCCCACTACCGCCTCGACGCCTACGCGCTTCGAGTCACGAACGACGACCGGACGCTCGCGTACTCCGGCGACTCCGGACCGAGCGAGCGCCTCGCCGAGAGCGCCCGCGACGCCGACCTCTTCGTCTGCGAGGCGACGCTCCTCCGGGGAGAGCTCGACGGCCAGCCGCGTGGTCACCTCTCGCTCGAGGAGGCACTGGACGCGTTCGGCGAGTCGCAGGCGAAGCGACTCCTCGTTACGCACCGTCCCGCCGAGCTCGAGACGGACGCCTCCCTCGACCTCGCCTTCGACGGGATGGAGGTCTCGATCTAGAGGGTCGGCCAGATCCCCGGGCAGGGGGTCTTGACGCGAGCGCGAATCGTCTTAGATTGTGACGAGCGGATGCGTTGTTTCGGCGAGGCGTCGGACGCGCATGAGTTGCGGCACATGAGGGAGCGGCGTTTGCACACGCAGGCACGGCCCGGAGCGATCGAACCTTCGAGTTCCATTGCTCCATCCGGCGCCGACGCCATCGTGCCGGAGGTGGAGCGGACGCCACACGGCATCTGCCTCGCTTGCGGCGACGACCTGTCCGAGCCGCTCCGCCGCTCGGCCTCGCTGCGATGTCACGACTGCCGCGAGAGCAGCGCTCCGCTCAACCGCGAGCTCGTCGAGCCCGCGGCGGAGCGTCTGCCCTCGGAACGGCGGCGACGCTTGTTCCGCCGCGCCGCGTAGCGGTTCGGGAGCGTCAGAAGCGCGCTGCGGCGCCGAGCGAGCGCTCGTGCGCGCCGGTCTCGAGGATGTCGACGATCGCGTCCAGAGCGCGCTCGAGGTCCTCGTCGGTGTTGTAGAAGTGCGGCCCGAGCCGGATGCCCGCGCCCGGGCGGAAGTCGCACAGGATCTCGCGCTCTGTCAGCTCCTTGTGCACGCCCTCGAACTCCGGTACATGGACGGTGACGGTGCCCCCGCGGCGCTCGGGCTCGCGCGGCGAGGCGACCTCGAACCCGCGCGCGTCGGCGCCGTCGATCAGCAGCTGCGTCTGCCTGAGGGAGCTTTCGCGAATGCGGTCGACGCCGATTTCCTCGACGATGTCGTAGCCGGCCGTCGCCGGGTACAGCGCCGGCACGTTGGGCGTCCCGGTGAGGAAGCGCGCGATCCCGTCCGCGTACTCGAGCGTTGGCTCGAACGCGAACGGCCGCGCGTGCGCCTGCCAGCCCGTCAACGTGGGCTCGAGCTTGTCGGTCAAATCGGGACGGACGTAGAGCCACGCCGCTCCGGGGCCGCCGCACAACCACTTGACCGAGCCGCCGACGGCGAAGTCGACGCCGAGCTCCGTGACGTCGAGCGGCACGGCGCCGGCCGACTGGTACGCGTCGAGGACGACGTGGGCGCCGACGGCGTGGGCGCGCTGGACGATCGCCTCCACGTTCTGGATCTCGGCCGACTTGAACATCACGTGCTGCACCGGCACGAGCAGCGTCCGCTCGTCGATCGCCTCCAGGAGCTCGTCGAACGAGTCGCAGGCGACGACCTCGAGCCGCGGCTGCGCCTGGAAGACGTAGCGAACGCTCGGGAAGTTCTCCGATTCGAAGACGACCTTCGTCCGGTCCCCCTCGCGAAAGCACGAAAGCACGACCGCCTCCGCGATCGAGACGTTCTGGTGCATGCAAACCGTCCCGGGCGGCGCGCCGACGATGCGCCCGATCTGGTCGCCGACCGTCAGCGGGAGCGCCCACCATCCTTCGCCCCATGCGCGAATCCCCCGCTCGCGCCAGATGCGCGCGTATTCGAGCACCCGTTCTTCCGCCGCCACGGGCATGGCGCCGAGCGAGTGGTTGATCAGGTACGTCGTCCGCTGGACGATCGGGAAGCGGTCGCGGTAGGCGAGCAGGTCCACCCCCGCGAGTCTACGACCGGCGCTATGCGGGAGCCGGCACGCGCTCGCGACTCGATGAGGTCGACCAGGTCCACGAACGGGTCGAAGCCGATCACGTTCGGTGCGTCCGCGACGAAGTTTGAAAGTGCGTTGACGTCGTAGAAGTACGCCTCGCCGTCGCGAGCATCGACGACGTACTCGACTCCGCCGAGATCGAGCCCCGCGCCGCGCACGAGCCGCTTCGCGTCGTCGACCAGCTCGTCGGGAGCGTCGAAGGCTTCGATCGGCAGCCCGTGACCGGAGACGCCGTCGGCGACGCCTGGCAGCTCGCAGTAGTCAGCCGGGCAGAGGTTGAAGCTCCCGGGGAGCAGCCGCAGGCGGATCGCGTAGAGAAGCCTGCCGTCCACGATCTCGATGCGGACGACGGACTCGTCGACAGCGGGGATGTGCTCCTGCACGAGAGCGATTCCGTCGAGCCCGAGCTCGAGCTCCGCCGTTGCCAGCTCGTCCCGCGAGGCGAACGACCGGATCCCTGCGCCACTGCCGCCGAGGTTCGGCTTGACGAGCACGGGGAAGCGCAGCCCGTCCGCCGCCGCCGCCGCGGCGCGCGCATCGTTGATCACGCGCGTGCGGGGATAGCGGACGCCGATTCGGGCCGCCAGCGCCGCCTGCCGCGCCTTCGAAAGCTCGAACTCATACGCGCGGATGCCGTTGAGCGCGGCGGCGCCGATCGTGTCCAGATAAGCCAGGTACTCGCGGGTATGGAAGATCGCCCGCGCGTGGCCGCGCGTCCACGCCGACGGGCTCATCCGGTTCACGAGCAGCGAGTACGGGCTCTCCGCCTCACTGGGGTCGAACGTATGGGCCGCAGCGTTGATCGCCGCAAAGGGAATTTCGCGTCGGCCGAGCTCGGCGAAGAGCGGCTCGAACCAGAGCGGGTGCTCGTACAGGATGCCGACAGGCCTTTCCACTCTTGGCGCTAACGCGTCACACTGTCGGCGTTATTCCCGAGCGGGGCCTCGTGACGACGCCGTTCGACAGTTGGTCTGGTCAGATGTTGGTCTAGTCAGCCTGGTCGAGCAGATCTGACTAGAGCAACGCTTCCGGACGTGTCTCTGATGCGCAGCGCGGCGGCGGCCTCAGCCGCCCCAGGGCTCGGACGGCGATGTCCTCCCGTCGCGCCGCGCCCAGTAGTCGCGCTGCTCGGCGACGAGCCCGTCGCCGTCGAAGCGAAGCCACGAGAAGCCCGCGAGCGTGATCTCCTCGCCGTCTTCGACGAGCGTCGCCCACCACTCGACTGCCGCCCGATCGCCCTCGACGATCGGCCGGCCGAAGCGAGCGTCGACGTCGGCCTCGAGGGGCAGCTCGCGCCGCACGTACGCGAGCGGATCCTCGGCCTCGCGAAAGGGACACGTGCGAAAAACGCAGCCTTCGGCGTAGAGCGCTCCGATGGGCTCGGGATCCCGCTCGCGCCAGGCGCGCTCCCAGACGCGCGCCCACCGCGACGCCGGGTGCTCGCTCACGCCTCGGCGAGTTGCTTCAGTCGTTCGAGGCTCCGCTTCGCCTCGCGCTCGGCGACGGGCTTGACCATCGCGCCGGCGAACCGCGCGGCGCCGCGCAGTTTGACGTCGAGCACGAACGCAATACGCGTGCCGTCTCCGTCCGGCTGCAGCTCGAACGACGCGCGCGCTTCAGCCGGCCCACCCTCGGAACGCAGGGCGAACCGCCGCGGCGGATCGTCCTGGACGATGAAGAACCGCGCCTCCTGCCGACGGCCGGCTAGACGCCGAACCTCCGTTCCGTTCTTGACGTCGACCGACTCGAGTGAATCTTGCCACTCCGGCGCGCGCTCCAGATCGCGCACGATCGCGAAGACAGCTTCCGGGGGACGCGCGATGTAGATCGACTCCTCGACCTTCAGAGGTCAATCTCCCGACCGATGTCGCGCTCCTCGGCCTTCGTGAGAACGAGCGCGGCCGCCGCGGCATCCATGACCGCGACGCCGACGGACTTGTAGAGCGTGAGCGCGCCCGCAGCCGGCGTCGCCGCGCCTGCGACAACCTCGCCGAGCTCCGCGATCGAGTTCGGATCCGCGCCGGCGAGCTCGTTTGAGCCCGTCGGAAATCCCGCGACTGCCGAGCCGCGCGATTCGACCACGACGAATGCCTCGGTGACGACCTCGTCCGCAATCTCGCGTCCGTCCGGGTGCATCCCGACGGACGTCACATGGGCGCCGTTTCCGAGCCATTCCCGGCGGACGACCGGCTCCGCCGAGTGGGTCGTCGCGCACACGACGTCGGCGCCGGCGATCGCGTCCGGGAAGGAGTCGAACGCGACGCCGCCGAGCTCGTCGGCGAGCGCCTCGGCCTTCGCGCGGTCGCGACCCGCGACGCGCACCTCGTCGAACGCACGGACGCGCGGGAGCGCCCACGCGTGCGAGCGCGCCTGGACGCCCGTACCGACGATCGTCAGCACGCGTGCGTCCTCGCGCGCGAGCAGGCGCGTCGCGAGGGCCGACGCCGCCGCGGTTCGAGCCGCCGTGATCCACGTTCCGTCCATCAGCGCGAGCAGGTTCCCTCGCTCGGGGCTGAAGACGCCGATCACTGCCTGGTGCGTTGGGAGCTCGGTTCCCGTGTTCCCCTTGAACAGAGTGACGAGCTTCACGGTCAGCGCGCTTGCCGCCGGTAAGTAGGCCGGCATCACCGCGAGGAGCCCGGCCGGGGCTGTCGCGGCAGTCCGCAGAGGCATCGACGCCCTCCCTGCGCTGAGGTCCCGAAAGGCGTCGGCGAGCGCGTTGATCAGCTCGTCCGGATCGAGGACCGCCTCGACGTCGGCGCGCGACAGCAGACGGGCGCTCATGAGAGGCGCTTCAGCACCCGGAGCGCCTGCTGGTTCCACGGCACGCGATGCGTTACGCCCGTCGACTTGAGCTCCTTGCGATGAGCCGCGTACCAGTCGTAGTTCTCGACGAGCGTCTCGACGTTCGACTTCGTCGGTCTCCACCCGAGAAGCCGCTGTGCCTTCGAGACGTCCACGTAGGAATCGCGCGACGCCGTCTTGTAATGCCATTCGACGAGGGGAGACACCTTGGCGAGCTCGAGCCCCCGCAATGCGATCTCCGCGGGTCGCGCCGGAACGGCGCGGAGCCGCGACTGCGTGCCTGCGTGCGCGATCAGCGACTCGAGATCGCTGCGCACGGTGCCGAACTCGGTCGCGCCGACGTTGAACACCTCGCCGGCCACGGCACCCGTCGCTGCACGCACGATCGCGTCCGCGAGGTCTTCTACCGCAAGGAGCTGGTAGCGGTTCGAGCCGTCGCCGAGCACGTAGATCCGGCGCCCTTCGTGGATCCAGTCGAAGAGGATCTCGAACACCCCCAGCCGTTCTGGCCCGATGAACGTCTTCGGCCGGACAATCACCCACTCGACACCCGCCGCGCGCACGCGCTCCTCGGACGCGATCTTCGATTCGCCGTACGCGCCGACGCCGTGCAGCGGCGCCTCCTCGGGGATCGGGTGCACCTTCGGAACGCCGTAAACCGACGTCGACGAGATGAAGACGACGCGACCGACGCCCGCCTCCCGCGCTGCTCGGAGCAGCGTCTCCGTTCCGTCGACGTTGACGGACATGATCAGCCGGCGCGACCCGCGGATCGGCAGTGCCGCCGCCGCGTGGACGAGCACGTCCGCGCCCTCGACCAACTCCCGCGCCTTCTCGCGGTCACGCATGTCACCGCGAATCTCGACGACCGAACGTTCGAGCTCCGCGTCGTCGAGTGCGCCGACGTCGAGGGACCGCACCGCGTCGCCGGCCGCGACGAGGCGCCGCGAGAGGTGCAGTCCGAGAAAGCCGGCGCCGCCGGAGATGGCCCAGGTAGCGATGGCGAAACCGTAACGGTCTGTGGCGGCTGCGGCTTCGGTGCAAACGCGGCTCGACACCGCGCGACTGCTATCCGACGAGCGTCAGCTCCCACTCCGCCGGAGCTTCGACGGAGAACGAGAAGACGAGAATCCGCTGCCAGTTGCCGAGGCAGAGCGCGCGGCGAACGAAGGGGACCTGTTCGGTCTTCGGCCCGAGCAGCAGCGAGAGCATCCTGACGCGCTCGGCGACTCCGACGACCGGCACGAGCCGCGCGAGCATCCGCTCCACATCGTCGAAGAACCCGGCCTCGCGCTCGTTCACCCGCACGACGGCGTCGCCGCCGGTCGACACGAACACGATGCCGTTCTCGAGCTCCCCATCCTCGACCTCGTGCCGAACGTCGTTCGTGATATCCACTACGATCAGCGACGGCAGCGCCGCCGCGACCGAGTATGGAATCTCCACGCTCGCCATCGGCCGGGATGCTATGCAATTCGTTTTCCGCCGTCGCGGCGGCGGCTCAATCCGACAACGATGGGGGCGCACTTGGCGGGGGGCGACGCACTCGAAGGGCTCCAGCAGGACGCGGTGAGCGGAGTCGACGATCGCGGCGACGCGATTATCATCAGGCTCGCGGGAGAGCTCGACCTCTACAACGCGAACGCAGTTCGCCAGGAGATCGTGCGCCAGACCGACCGTAAGCCGCAGCGGCTCGTCGTCGACCTCAGCGGTGTGACGTTCATCGACTCGACAGGGCTCGGCGTCCTGATCGAGGGACGTTCACGGCTGGAAGACAGATCGTCGTTCCTGCTCGCTGCGCCGCGGCTCGAGACGCGGCGCGCGCTGGAGGTGTCCGGCCTCGACCGTCACTTCGTGGTCTACGCATCGGTCGAAGAGGCGCTCGCAGCGGCGCTCTAGCCAGGCGCTTCCGCGTCAGTCGCGCTCGCAGCCGACCCCGTCGCCGTCGCCGTCGAAGCGGTGTGGATCGGGCTGCAGGACCCGGAATCGTCTCGGTGCAACGTCCCCGCAGTCGAGATCGGGCGGCGGCGGCGGGATGCAGACGCCGGGATACGAGGCGTCACAGCGGCCGCCCGCGGAGCCGACGCGGCCGGCGCGAGTTCGCGGCGATGTCGTCGCCGGCCGGGTCGGGTTCCACGCCGTCTTGCATGCTCCCCAGAGCCCGCGCCCGCTCGCGCGTGCGTCGCGTGCGGCCGCCAGGAGCTGCGTGGCGTACCGGCCGCGCGCGCCCTCGTAGAGCCAGACCGTGGCCGCGCCCTGGCGCACGAGCTCGACGTTCACGTTCGTCGACCCGCGCCACACGTAGCGCAGCAGGCGCCCGTACCGGTCGATTGCGTCGAGCGCCGGATCCCGTTCGAGGCGGAGGCTCGAGCCCGCCGGCGCCAACCGGCGTAGCGCGGTCGCGGCGGCACGCGAATAGCACTCGCTCGTTCCCAGCTCGGGCGCGTCGATCTGAACGAGCCGTACGCGTGCGCCGTCCGTAAGCGTGACCGTGTCACCGTCGACGACCGCCGAGACTCGCCGACCGTCGCCCGCGTTCGCCGCACCCGCGAGCGCGAGCACGCCGAGGACGAGGAGTGCGCGCCGCAGCATCAAGCCGATTCTGGACCGGTCTCCAGACGAAGGGAAGGGGGCGCGGCTCGCGTCCGCGTGCGCTTGACGGCAGATTCAGCCGCGATCGGAGCCCCCGGGCAACCAATGCAGCGGCTGCTGAGCGCGTTACTCGTCGTCCTCTCAAGGGGTCCAGCCACGGCACCGTCGCCGCGTGCGGCACGAGCGCGGGCGGAAACCCGCAAGCCCCGCGCGGAACTCACCGATGCGCGCGCGTGTGCCGATCGGGACGATGAGTGCCATGACTGAGACTCCTCCAGACGTCGTGCTGAACGCCCTCGCCACCCTGGCCGCCGGCTACGTCATGGTCGTGTTCGGGCTCCGCAAGAAGCAGCTCCGGTGGAACGAGCCTCGAACCTGCCCGTCGTGCCGGCACCCGCGTCGCGACTGCATCTGCATCCGCTGACGCGAGCTGCCGCCGGGCGACCCGCGGCTACAATGTCGCACCCAAGCCGACGTAGCTCAGCTGGTAGAGCACTTCACTCGTAATGAAGGGGTCCGCGGTTCGAATCCGCGCGTCGGCTTCAAGATCTATGCGGTTTTCTGAGCTGCTTCGTCTTCACCCGATCCACGTCCGCACGTCTGCCG
>Ga0126307_10003696_pt1 | contig 10493 bp, 7 predicted proteins | sample Plot28_FD_89955 | JGI IMG/M metagenome (GOLD analysis project Ga0126307, IMG submission 89955) | Serpentine soil microbial communities from UC McLaughlin Reserve, CA, USA - Plot28 | ecosystem: Environmental > Terrestrial > Soil > Grasslands | place: USA: UC McLaughlin Reserve, Lake County...
AGTCGGTGCGGACCAGCAGCCGGTCCCCCTCCTCCCACACCGGCCGCAGGACCTTCTCCAGGTCCTCGCCGGTGACCGGCTCCAGCTCACCCTTGTGGGACAGGTCGGCCACGCAGGCCCGCCCGATCAGGGTGCGCAGCGGCACCTCGTCGATGCCCTCGGTCCCCGGGAAGAAGTGCAGGCGGTACTCCATGTGCGTCCCGTTGTGCGGGAAGAGGTGCAGGTGGGAGAACGTCCGGGCGGTGCCGTACGGGTCCGTGGCCGGGACCATCACCCGCTCGCTGGCGAACTTCGGATACCAGTCTGCCGGGTAGGACGGCATCCCGTCGTAGAAGCCGTGCGTCAGGTCCACGAGTCGAGCCATCACCATTTCTCCTTGCTCAGCAGGTGAAGATGCAGGTGTTGCGGACGTTGGAGTTGTTGATCATGGTGATGACCGAGGTGCCGCCGGGCGGTATCGCCCGCACGCCTCCTCCGGACAGGCCGGTCGGAGTCATGAAGGCGGCCCAGAGGGCGTACCACTCGGAGCGGGCACCGGTCTGCGGATCGATCATCGGCTCCCGGCTCGGCCGCACCACCTCCTGCACGAGGCAGCCGGCCTGCGCGCTCGCCGCCAGTGCCTCCCGCCAGGTGCGGTCGTCCACCTCCTGTCCGATGAGGACGCCCTCGCCACCGAACTTCCCGGTCGGCTTGAACACCAGCCGCTCCCGGCGCCGCACGCACTCCTCGACGAACCGCCCGTCCGCATCGGCGCCGCGCCGGCCGAGCAGGCGGCTCCACGGCAGCACCCGGTCGATGACCGCCCGCTCCGGCGCCGAGAACACCGAGGTGTCCTCGGCGAACTCGGACAGCATCGCGAGCGTGCCCTTGTTCCCGAACACGTTGGTCGGCGTCCACACCACCACGGCGCCGTCGGCGTGGGCGCGGAAGACCGGTTCCATGAGCGCGTCACCGTCGGGATGGGCGAGCATCTCCTCGAGCCCGTAGTACCGCAGGATCACGTCGGCCGCGGTGCCGTCCAGGTACGGCTTGCCGGCGCGGAAGGCCAGGTCGCCGATCTCGCCGACCCGGCAGTCGATCGCCTGCTCGGCCAGCAGCTCCGCGATGGCCCGCCGCTGATGGCCGTACGTGGTCATCCCGCCGGGCCCTTCCAGCACCGCGACCACCGGCTCGCCGGCACCGATGGCCTTGCCCGCGTTGCGCAGGGCCTCGGCCAGGTTCCCGCCCATGTCCAGGTATTGCAGGCCGTTGCCGGCGGCGAAGTCGGCGAACGCCGGGACCCGCAGGTACGCCTTCGGCAGCGTGCCCACCATGTCCAGGCCGCCGAGCGCGCTGCCGATGTTGAACTCCAGCAGCTTGAACGACGAGCCGTCGTAGTACGCGTCGGCCCGGCCGTACAGCGGTGGGGGGCCGTCGCCGAGCAGCCGGCGCATCCGCGCACCGCGCCGGTCGTCGATGCCCAGGGTGGCGCGGAACCGTTCGAAGTCCCCGTCGAAGCAGCGCTGCGGCAAGGAGGTGACGAGCTCGAAGATGGTGACGAGATCACGGCCGAACGCCTGGAACTTCGCCTCGTCGACCATGATCGGCCGGGGCAGCAGCCTCGGCCACGCCGCGCGCTTGGTCTCCGACATGTCGAGCTGCGCCCGGGCGTGCCGCAGCCGGCTGTCCGGAGCCGTGCACTCGGCGAGATAGGCCGCGGTGACCCGATCCGCTGCCGACATGGCTGCCTCCCAAGGGCTGCACAGAACTCAGACGGAGACGGCTACTTCGGCATCGGCACGCGACGCGCGCCGGGCCAGGATCACCCGGTACTGCAGGATGATCACGACGCCGAGGAGCAGGTAGATCCCGGCCAGCCCCTGAGTGCTCAGGACCGCGCTCAGGGTGATGAGCACCGAGCTGACCACCTGGCTGAACCGGATGTGGAGGTAGTACGCGGCCATGTACCTCGGCCGGCCCTCCTCCGGTGCCAGTTCCGCCAGCAGCGCCTGCCTGACCGGGATGTCCATCAGCTCGCCGATGGTCAGCACCAGGCAGGCGGTCAGCAGCAGCCAGGCGTCGTTGGTGACCGCGAGCACCGCGAAGCCGCCCGCGTACAGGGTGACGCCGGTGTACAGCCGGATGCGGTCGGTCATCCGGCGCAGCAGCGTGTTGATGAACAGCGCGAGCAGCACGACCGTGATCGTGTTCACCGCTTTGAGCACGCCGAGCATCTGCACGCCGCCCACGTCGCCGAACGGGAACACGTACTGGACGGGGAAGTCCTGGGCGAGCCGGATCCCGATGGTGGTGCTCAGCTGCATTTCCAGGGTCAGCATCAGGGTGGCGACGATGATGAGCCGGCGGAACGTCGAGTCGACCAGCACCACCCGGTACCCGTCGGCGAACTTGGCCCACCCGGTCCGTCCGGCAGCCTCGGCGGCGGCCGCCGTCGCGGCCGGCTTCGTCTCCGTCACCAGGAGGATCGTGACCACGAGAACGAAGCCCATGGCGATGGCGCCCCCGAAGATCACCGCGCCGAAATGCGTGACGTACAGGAACCCGCCGACCAGCGCGCCGCCGCCCAGCGCGAGGTTGATCACCCAGTAGTTGAGGGTGTAGACGTACTTGCGGTCCTCGGGCGGGGTCACGTCGATGATCGTCGAGTCATTGGCCGGCAGGGCCAGGTTGGTCCCGAACTTGACGATGGCGTAGCTGAAGTAGACCGCGAGCGGGCCCCAGTCGGCGAAGTAGGCCACGGTCATCAGCACCAGGAACATGGCGCCGACGAGCTCGCCGAGGATGAGCACGGGGCGGCGTCCCCGCTGCTCGGACAGGTGACCGCCGAGCAGCATGCCGACCATCGCGAACAGGGCGAACAGCAGGATCAACGCGCCCGCGGCCGCGACCCCCACGTGGGACGCGAGGTAGATCGCGATGAACGTGAGGATCATCGCGTCGATCAGCTTGAGGATGAACCCCAACCCGATCCTCACCCGGACGTTGCGGTGCAGGGCGAAGAACTTCCTCATCGGGCGGTGGCCTCTCCGGGGACCTCGCCGGCCGGCGTACCGGCGGTCACCTCGACCTCGATCAGTTCGCGCACCTGCTCGGCCCGGGCGCGGGCCTGCGCGGCGTCCGCGCCGGTGAGGATCACGAAGCCGTGCCGGGACTTGGAGCTCACCGTCTCCGGAAGCACGTCGCCGACCGAGAACGGGAAGCTCAGGGTGTCGACGAACTCCAGCGCCCGCGCCTCGTCCACTCCGGACACCGACCGGAGGACCCCGCTGGGGAAGCTCAGGTACGCGATGTGCCCGACCGACTCCGCCCGGCTCGGCCGGGGGGCCCGGCCGGCCAGAGCGGCGAAGATCTCCTGCCGCAGGTCGAGGCCGGTGGCCAGCCGGACGATGTCCGGGATCTTGTCCCCGCCCAGCCGGGCCTGGGACTCCACGATCCGCGGCCCGTCCGCGGTCAGGATGACCTCGGTGTGGGCCGGGCCGCACTGGTATCCGACCGTGTCGAGCAGTGCGACCGCGAGCGCGGCGACCTCGCGGGCCTCCGTCGTGTCCGGCTCGGGGAACAGGTGCCCGAGCTCGACGAAGTGCGGCAGCGGGCCGAGCAGCTTGCGGGTCACGCCGATCACGTGGTGTTCGCCGCGCACGGTCAACGTCTCCACGCTGAACTCGGGACCGCGCAGGTATTCCTCCACGAGCAGCGGCCCGTCGTGGTGATAGGCGGCCAGCTCCGCGCCCCAGGCCGGCAGGTCGGCCGGGTCGGTGAGCAGGAAGGTCCCGCGGCTGGCGGACAGCGTGGTCGGCTTCACCACCACCGGCAGGGTGAAGTCCGCCAGCAGCGCCGCCACGTCCGGCCAGCGCTCCGCGGTGGCGAACCGCACCGAGGAGAGGCCCTTGTCGCGCAGCAGCGTGCGCATGGCGAGCTTGTCGTTGAGCAGCGCGACCGACCGCGGGGAGTTGACCGCCGTTCCGAGCTCGTCGGCCACCTCGTAGGCGAGCATCATGGACTCCTCGCTGCCGACGTGCCAGACGTGGTCGGCGCCTATCTCCCGCACCGCCGCCCGGATCGCGTCGGCATAGGCCGTGCGATCGGTGAAGTCCACCAACCGGAAGCCGTCGGCGAGGGCCTCGAGCTCCTGGAGATAGCCGGGGGCGGTCGCCGCGCCGTACAACCGGTCGGCCTCGGCCGGATCCCAGATCGCGCTGATCCGGAACCCTTCAGCCTGAGCCCTTCTGATGTATGCCTTGTAGGGCATCACCATGACCAGGTTCGGCATGTCGTCTCTCCCAGGATCGGTCAGCCTCGACAAGTGCGCACGGCGATCTGCTGAGCGGCGGCCTCGGCGATCCGGCCGGCCAGGTACGGATCGTCGGCGGTGGCGAGGACGTGCCCGATCCGGTCCTCGTTGGCCCGCAGCTCCTCGACCCGCGCGCCGGGCTCGACGGAGACCACGGCCTCGCAGACCCCGGGCACGGCGGCGGCGATGTCCAGTCCGGTCACGCTGTCCACGACGCCCGGACATGCGGTGAGATACCGGATCGCCGCACCGCGGACCGAGCCGGTCTCGACGGCGCCGATGGGCTCGCCGAGATACTGGCGGACCACCAGCTCCATGGTGGAGAGCCCGAGACTGCGATCCATCAGCTCGGTGATCTGGTCACCGGCCGGACGCGGATTGATCTCGATCAGCTGGGGACCCTTGGCGGTGTACTTGAGCTCGACGTGAGCGATGCCGAGATCGAAGCCCACCGCCTGGGTCGCCGCCACCGCCGCCTGCGCCAGCTCGTACCGGATCGGAGCCGGCAGCGCGCTGGGGAAGGTGTGGCCGACCTCGACGAACCGGTCGAGCCCGGCGATGATCTTGTCGGTCACGCCGAGCACCCGGACGGACGTTCCCTCCGCCAGCACCTCGACGCTGACCTCGAAGCCGACGAGGCATTCCTCGACCAGCACCTCCGGGTGCCGGGCCTGGCCGCGCGCCGTCGTCGGGTCGGACAGCACGGTGCGGAAACCGCCGACCACGTCGGCCACCGTCCGGCACCTCATGACGTGGATTCCGGCGGTCTCGTCGGCCGCCTTCACCACGCACGGCAGCCCGATCTCCTCGGCGGCCCGGGCGGCCTCCTCGGCCGTGGTCACCGCGCGGAAGGCGGGGACGGGAACGCCGCGCTCGACGCAGCGCCGCCGCTGGTCGGCCTTGTTGCGGGCGGTCCGGACCCCGTCGGGATCCGGCCCGGGCAGGCCGAGCTGGCGGGCCGCCTCGGCGGCCGGAACCACCTCGTAGTCCGCGACCGAGAGCAACGCGTCGAGCGGTTGCCGCGCGTGGACCTCCTTCACCGCCTCCATCAGCGGTTCCAGCTCATGGGTCGGGCAGGACACGAACTCGTCGATGCAGCTGTCCAGCACCTCGGTACCACCGGGCGTCGCGTGGAAGCGATCCAGCCCGCAGTTGAAGAAGGTGACGTGCAGGCCCAGCTTGCGCGCCGCCCGCAGGGCGTCGAACCCGGATCCGGACCGGTTCGACTCCACGAATCCGATACGTCTCATGTGCACACGCCCGTCCTCTCACTCGTAGTGCAGGCCACCGGAGCCGGCCCGCTTCAGCTCGAAGAAGTGCGGGGTGCCCGCCGATCCAGGCGGACGGGCAGGCCGGACCGAAGGAGAAGTCGACCCTCGGGGTGCTCGACATGGACCTACTCCTCCCCCCCGACGTCGACGAGCCGGGTCCAGCCGAACTCGTCCGGGGCCCGGCCGTACTGGATGTCGAGCAGTGCCTCCCGCAGCCGCGACGTGACCGGACCCGCCTTGCCGTCTCCCACCGGCCATTCCCGCCGGGCCGAGACCACGTGCCCGACCGGTGCGACGGTCCTGGCGGTGCCACAGGCGAATGCCTCGGTGATGCGCCCGTCCCGGCAGCCCTGCTCCCAGGAGTCGAGCGTGAGCGGCTCCTCGGCGACGGGGTAACCGAGCCGCCCGGCCAGCCGCAGGATCGAGTCCCGCGTGACGCCGGCCAGCAGGGTGCCGCTCAACGGCGGCGTGCGGAGGATGGGGCCCTCGGTGGCCGACTCCACCAGGACCAAGTTGGAGCCGCCCACCTCCTCGATGTACCGGCGCTCGCCCGCGTCCAGCCACACGACCTGGTCGCAGTCGTGGGCGGCGGCTTGTCGCTGGGCGATGTAGGAGCCGCCGTAGTTGCCGCCACACTTGATCGCGCCGGTCCCGCCCGGCGCCGCCCGGACGTAGTCGGTGGATGCCCACAACCGAATGGGCTTCGGCTCCGCGGCGAGCGCGGGTCGCGCCGGACTGCCGATCAGGGCGAACAGGTACTCCTCGGCGGGACGGTTGCTCAGGTGCGTCTCCGCCGCGATCATGAACGGCCGCAGGTAGAAGCTGTGTCCCCGGACGGAGGGCACCCAGGCGCCGTCCGCTCGCAGCAGCGCCTCCAGCGCCGCGAGGAAGTCCTCTTCGGGCAGCGCGGGCATGGCCATCCGGCGCGCCGAGCGGATGAACCGGCGGGCATGGTCGGTGGGGCGGAACAGGGCCCGCTGACCGTTCGGGCGCCAGAAGGCCTTCAGGCCCTCGAAGACCGTCTGGCCGTAGTGGAACGCCATCGTGGCCGGGTGCAGCGAGAACGCGGCGAGCGGCTCGATCCTGGCCTCGTGCCAGCCCCGCTCGGCATGCCACCGCGCGGTCACCATGTGATCGGAGTAGATGTCCCCGAACCCGGGCAGGGCGAGCAGCTCGCCCCGCCGCTCGGCGCGGATCGGCTCCGCTCGCTCCCAGACGAACTCCAGGCCGCCACCCTCCGTCATGCGCGCTCTCCCGTCGTCGAGGCACGGGCACCGTTGCTGTCGGCGCGGCTCAGCTGGCGGCCGAGGCCGGCAGCAGCCGATGCGAGCCGGGCCATCAAGCCGGCGAACTGAGGGGGACGGAGCGCCTGGTTGCCGTCGCACAACGCCAGCTCCGGCTGGACATGAACATCGATCAGCAGCGCGTCCGCTCCCGCCCCGACCGCGGCCAGGGACAGCGGTTCCACCAGCTCCGGCCGGCCACCGGAATGGCTGGGATCTGCCATGACCGGCAGGTGGGTGCGCTGTTTCCACACCGCGACGGCGGTGACGTCCAGCGTGAAGCGCGCCGACGGCTCGAACGTGCGAATACCCCGCTCACAGAGCACCACCTGGTCATTTCCCTCGTGCAACAGGTACTCGCCCGCGGCCAGGGTCTCCTCCACGGTGCAGCCGAAGCCCCGCTTGAGCACGACCGGGAGGCCGCTCTGGCCCACGGCGCTGAGCAGCGCGAAGTTCTGCATGTTCCGGGCGCCGATCTGGAACCCGTCGACCACTTCGGCCAGCCGCTTGACGTGCTCCGGCTCGGCCACCTCGGTGACGAACGGAAGGCCGGTCCGCTCCCGGGCCTGGACCAACATGTCGAGGCCGTCCCACTTGAGGCCCTGGAACGAGTACGGCCAGGTTCGCGGCTTGAACACGCCGCCCCGCAGGCCGACGGCGCCGTGCTCGGCGACGGCGGCCGCGGTGGTCATCATCTGTTCCGGCGTCTCGACCGCGCACGGTCCCGCGATCACGGCGACGGAGCCGTCGCCGATCGTGGTCGGTCCCAGGGTGACCCTGGTCCCGGCCGGGCGCAGCTCCCTGCTCCACAACGAGGCACCAACGACCCTGGGCGCCTGGCGGGTCGGCGCCGGCAGGTCGGGCCCCGCGGTGTCGAGGACGTCCACATCGGACACCGGCAGGACCAGGCTGCTGCCGAGCCGGTACGCCTGGGTCGGCGCGCCGGCGGACTCCAGGTGTCGTATCCATCCGTCGACCCCGGCGCGGCTCACGGTCTGGTCGAACACGAGCAGGAGACCCTGGTCGGTCACGGTGATCGTCGTCTCCCGGACAGGTCAGCGGAGCGCATCGCGCAGGGCGAGGTTCTTGCCATGGCGGTCATCGACATAGCTGGCCAGGTCCTGGTACTTCTCGCGCAGGTAGCGCTTGAGCGACTTGCCGGTCACACCGAGCGGGTAGTCCCCGTCTCCGGCGGCGACCTCCACCATGGCCAGCTCCGGCTTCCCGGTCGCGCGCAACGCTTCGTTGGCCGCGAGCAGTACCTTCTCCGGGTCGATGTCCGCCCCGGTCACCACGGCGACGGCCACCTTCTCGCCCCGGAGTCCGGCGGCGACGATCGTGCAGTCGTCGACGCCGGCGACCTGGTTGAGGACCGTTTCCTCCATCTGCACGGAGTAACCCGGTCCCTGAGCGGTGTGGACCACGTCCACCGCACGGTCGACCTGGTAGAAGTTCTCGTCCTCGTCGCGGTACGCGACGTCCCCGGTCAGCCAGTAGCCGGCGAGCTTGCTCCGGTAATAGGTGTCCTGGCTCCCCCAGTACCCCACGGTCATCGACGAGGGCTTCGCCCCGAGAAGCCCGTACTCGTACGGCTCGGCGAGGGTGCCGTTCTCCCGCAGGATGGCGACCTCGGCGAAGCCGACCGAGCGGCCCACGCAGCGGTCGTTGCGCTCCGTCGTCAGGGTGCGTGGCTGCATCAGGACACCCCAGCCCAGTTCGGTGGTGCCGAGCCGGTCCAGGAAGGTGGCCGGAGGGAACTCCGGGGACCGGCGCGCGAGCACGTTCTTCAGGTGCCGCTCGTGCACCGCATCCGCCATGGAGACCCAGATGTTCACCGAGTCGAGGGCCCCCTTGGGCGTCTCCAGCGCGGCCAGCTCCGGGTAGGCGTGGCCGAAGGCCATCACCATGGTGGGCTTGTGCTCCGGGATGGCCGCCGCCAGCTCCAAGCCCGTGACGTCCCGCCAGGCCAGCAGCGGCTGTCCGGAGAGCACCGCGTAGGAGGTGAACGAGATGGTGCCCTGGTGCGACTGCGGCAGCGCGGTCATGATCAGGGCGTCCGGTTCCTCCTTGTAGTCGACGGCCCGGAACTTGGGGCCCTCCAGGATCGTGCGGTGGGTGTGGATGACCGGCTTCGGCAGGCCCGTCGTGCCCGAGGAGTGCATCATCCCCACCGGGTCGTCGGCGTGGTGCCGGAACCGTGCCTCGTCCGGCAGCGTCGCCGAGGGCGGGCTCGGCATCTCCTCGGCGGTCTCGATCCATCGCAGCGCCAGTCTGTCCAGGTCCGGAGCGATCCGGTCCAGCCGCTCCCGGTCCGTGTAGAGACCGATGGCGCCGGTCCGCTCGCACAGCGCCACCGCGCTCTCCCGGGGCGCCTTCGAGTTGATGAGCACGGCGATGCCGCCGATCTGCGCGATCGCCGAGTAGTGCACGAAGTAGGCAACGGAGTCGGGCGGGAAGACCGCGACCCGGTCCCTCGGTCGCACTCCTCGCTCCCAGTACCACACCGACCAGCTCTGGATCAGGTGGTCGAGCTCGCGGAGGCTGAACTCGGTCCGGCTCTCGCCGTCGGTGTAGGCCACCGGGGTCAGCGACCGGATGAACGGCTCGTCCGGGTACGGGTTGATGGCCAGCATCGAGGGAAGCAGGTTGCCACCGCCGATCCCGGGGTCGGCCGCAACCCTGGCGCGCAGCTCCGGGGTCAGGACCGTCCTGTGTGTGAACGACATGTCATCACCTTCTGAGGCGGGCGTGAGATGGCCACAGTGAGTCCGGTATGCGGCGAGATGCCTATTCGGTGCGTAGCCGACTGAACGCTAGCGAGGCCCTCGATGGCCGGACATGGGGGAAATCCCTACGGCAAGATATTGTCTGGTAGGCAAATGCTTGTCATCCGTCGATCTGACAGGTTGCGCACGGTCGAGCCGGGCCGCCTGACCGTCGGCCGCAGCTCGGCCGCAGCTCAGGGGGTCCAGCCGTCCTGCCCGACCTGGACGGCGACGCCGGCCCGGCTGGTCACGCCGAGCTTGGCCATGGTGCTGCTGGCGTGCTTCTCGACGGTCTTGGTCGTCACCCCCAGCCGGCGCGCGATCTGCGCATTGGTCATGCCATCTCGGATCAGGAGGGCGACCTCGCGCTCCCGGATGGACAGGGTGGCCAGCGCGCTCGGATACCGTGTCCCGGCGCGGTGGTATGTGGCCGTGATCTGGCTCAGCCGGGCTCGAACGGCGTCGGGCGTGAGCTGGAGGTAGTGCGCCGCCGCGTCGAGCCGCATGCCGGACCCGATGGCTGACAGGACGTCGCGGTCGGCGGGGCTGAGTGTCGGCCGGTCGGGTCGGGAGTCACGCAGGCAGGCGACGGCGAGCTCGGGGGAGTAGCTGGTGCCATAGGTGGCGACCTCGTGGATCGCGGTGACGAGATCGGTGAGGTCGTTGTCCTTCGTCAGGTAGCCCCGGGCGCCGGCGGCGAGGGTGGCGGCGATGCGGGCCGGAGTTGAGCAGACACTGACCACGAGGACACAGTGGTCGGCGTCGACGAGCCGGGTGAGGTTGTCCAGCGGTAGGGACTGGTCGCTGAGGAGCAGGTCGAGCAGCACCAGGTCGACGGCGCCGGTGGGCGGTGCCAGCTGGAAGAACCCGTCCACCGTGGTGA
>Ga0126307_10003697_pt1 | contig 10493 bp, 9 predicted proteins | sample Plot28_FD_89955 | JGI IMG/M metagenome (GOLD analysis project Ga0126307, IMG submission 89955) | Serpentine soil microbial communities from UC McLaughlin Reserve, CA, USA - Plot28 | ecosystem: Environmental > Terrestrial > Soil > Grasslands | place: USA: UC McLaughlin Reserve, Lake County...
CCGTGCTACCTCAGATGAAATTTTGAAGGATTATTTGAAGGCAGTGCCCTTCCTCACAATAAGTAGTGAGATCAGACTTCAAAGACAAATGGAGCAAGTTGTAAAACAGTCAAGGAACGACAATGCTAAAATTAACTACAGGAAACGGTAATGTTGATCTCATTCTAGCTCGGAGTCATTTGCTTTGTTCAGATTTGATTGCTTAGGCCTTACCCTATTTAGATGAAGTATAGAGTATGTATACAAACATATTAAGCCTTGAACTCTACTTTTGATGTTTAATAAGAATGCCCCTTCCAACTGTGAAAGGAATCGGTACGTTTTATAGGGAATATGGAGACATTAAAAAGGAGCATGTGTTATTTATACATGGACTTGGTTCTTCATCATACAGATGGGTAGATATTCCTGAAGCATTGTCAAAATATTTTCATACGATAACAGTTGATTTAATAGGTTCTGGTTTGAGTGAAAAACCACAGAATGCGGATTATACAATCAAAGGATTCAGTAAGTTCATTGTTGATTTCCTTATTGAAAGAATCGGAATCATGGATAAGGAGCATAAAAAGATAAGCATTGTAGGCCATTCATTGGGTGGGTATATAGCTGCTCAAGTTGCTATAGAAAATAAAGAAATGATAGAAAAGCTCGTATTGATAGATTCCTCGGGTCTGCTTGAGGCGCCAACTCAGCTGCTAAAAGATTATCGTGTTGCAGCAACTGACATTAATCCATTAACAAGACATGAAAGAGTCAAAACAGTATTGGAGGACCTATACGCAAGTCCTTCAAGGCTGCTTCCTGTATTAGTTGATTTATTTGGTTACACAATTGAAAAGCCAGGCGCAAAACATGCGTTTGAAGTAGCATTCGACAACAGCACAACAACACAAATTGATCCAAATGGTTTCAAGCAAATTGAAGATATTCCCTGCCTTGTTATATGGGGTGAAAAGGACAATCTAATACCAATAGAATATTATTACAAGTTTAAACAGCAACTCCCAAAGGCTAGCTATGCAATAATTGCAGATGCAGGCCATGCACCGTTTGTTGAGAAGACAGCTCTGGTATATGAAAAATTGCGTACATTCTTAATGCAGGATGAGATCCTTGATAATCACTGAATTAATTGCTACATTGCCTGTGTAGGAATCCCCTTGGCCTTTATTGCGAGCCGGGTATATTGTATTGGCTGATAGATATGTGTATACTGCATATGCAAGAGATATAGTTAGAGGTAGCAGTCCTACGTGGGTTCGAAAAGTTTATGACTTTGCAATAAAGCCTGATTCCACATTTTATTTTAGAGTACCTAATGATATTGCTATTGAAAGAATATCCGTAGGTAGGCCTAAACTCAAGTATTATGGAGCAGGGATGGATCAGGACTTCTCATGTAATTTATCATAATTAGCCTCATATCCTGGATAGCATCTGAGGACTTTTATCTAGCTGGTCTGTAAACTGCATATCTTCAGCTTCAAACCTGCCATAGTTTAAGTCCTCAAATGCTTGTTTTATAATTGGTGTAACATCAAGATCAGGTTTTGTTATCAAATATATCGCAATCTTTTCTATTTGCTGTTTAATCCAGATAGGAAATTCTCTACTCTACCATTCAAGTTCTCTAAGATTGGTCTATCTTCAGGGTTACCAGTCCAAGCAATATAGCGATTCTTCTTGTCAAAGATGATTGTGAATAGAAATCTAGTCTTATGCTCAAGTTTGATGTTTATTGAAGCTGACGTTCTTCAAGAAATTGAGCAATGTAATGTTTGAAAGAATCTGTTGTTGTAGTGTTGTCAGCTGCAGCAGAAGCATTATCATGTCTGATAAATATTGAATCTGTAAAGCCAAATACAGTTTGAAAGCCATAACGTTCAAAACCCATTTTCTCCATTTGTTTATGTATTAGCCTTCCGTTTGCTGTTATGATCTCTGAAACTCTATAGTCAGAATAGGCAGACTCTTTTCTTACAAAAACACCATAACCAACATTAGCTAATAATGTTAATGCTAGCCGTCTTGCTTCACAATATATCTAATCAATCCTTCTTCTTCTTGCTGCTGTCTATCTTTTGAATATTGTTCTCTCTTGGTTATTACTAATTGATGGTAACGATCTCTTTACTTTATTAGTTAATTAATTAAGTGAAATTCAGTGGTCGAAATACACCATCTCTTATCTGACATATCCAGTAATGGCATATTCAGTTTGGTAGCAGTTCTCCTTTCTTTTGCAATATGGCTGCCTTCTTCTTCTTCCTGCTCTTCATTAGAGAAAGTTTTGACGAGCTGCGACGCAGATTTCAAGTCAGCAAGTTTCTCTTTATTGGTCTCCGCTGCATATGTTAAGGATATAATGATATTTTCTATAATCTTTATTGGTTCATATAGAACGTCTAATACTCTATCTACCGGGATATCAGCTTCAATTGGATTGCCATGATCTTCATAGCATATTGAAAGTCCCATAAGAGTGTCAAAGCATATTACTTTCTTTAGCCGCTTTTCTGAGTCGTATCCATATTCACCTACATCTATATCATATCCACCCATCTGGTCGTATTTAGCTAAAAGCGACCTTGCGTTGCTAAACAATACTTCATATACTCTGACTAGATCATCTCTTGTATTTCCATTGTTAGACTTGTGTGTTATAGCATTCAGGAGATATTCAGTAACTGCAGATACATTTATGCCGGGCTGCTTTGGCTCTTTGTTTAACGTTCTTGTAAATGATATCAAGTGTGAGCTTTTGCTTTGGCAGCTCTTTAGTGATGATTGATTTAGCTCTCTTCATCTATGTATGTAATCCGTATGCATAGATATTTAGACGTATCGTATATTTTATACCAATTATAATATTCAGAATAATGAGTTACCATAATATAGTAACTCTCTATGTCCAACCGCCGGCGATTATTCTTTCGACCATTGTTTTGTACTTTGAGTCAAGCAGCACCTTATAAATTTCAATTAGCTTGTTGGCTGTTCTGCAATCTTCTTTTCATCTTCTCATTTGAATTGAAAAGTTACTTATGACTTAAATTGCTGGATTCATCATAGCATGCTGTAGTATTCTTTATTTTAACTATCTGAGCTGTAACTGCATTGTATAAATATTCAATGGTGTAACAGAAAGCATAGCCACAGAATATATCGAACTAAAGATTGAATGATTATTTATTATTATTATCGGTTCATGGTAGCGGTTAGAAAAGGACGTTGTAGGAAGACCCAAATGAATGGATTGATCCGTCAATATCCCGGTGTGTGATATTTCAGTTTCGGATAGTATGTGTGCAAACGGATGCTTAATCTTCTTGTCTGTCTTAATTAGGATCTTCTAGAATTCCCGGAATGCAAGTCATCTTCGATAGGTGTTATTCAAACTGTAGAATCAAAGAAGGAATTGCAGACTATCATTTCATGCTGTCATTGGATAAAATGTATGGTAGCGTTATTCCTGTTATTGTTGCTCCTTGTAATATCTGTTTCATAGCCAGTCACTATATCATCTTTGGCTTTCAAATAGAAATATTTTACTTCTCTTCCTCTTGATTCACTAAATATTTTGATTAAAAGATCGGCTGACAATATTATTATTCCATTTGCTACCTTTGTCATTTTAACCTGCAATCCTACTGTTTGCTATTTTAGCCTCTCAATCTCTCTATCCTTATCATCAAGCATCTTTGAGATATCATATAATTCCTGAGTCGGTTGCTAGCTTCCAATTGTTGATTTACCTGGTTGTGAAAAGTCTGAGATTCTTGGTCATTTCGGTCATATGAGTCGTTTTCTGCTAGAGCAGTTCTAGCACCTTCTTCCGTTGTATTTTCTGCGACTAGATCAGCATTGCCTTCTTCTTGTTCTCTCCTCCGCTTTTGCCAGCCTGTCGTTTCTTTGGATCCTTTGCCTCAGGAGGAAGATATTTCCTTATAGTTGCTCTAGACCACAGATCCACATTTACTTTGAAGACCAACCGCATATAGTAATATATGGATTCGATTGGCGTGAAAAGGATTCCTAATACTGTCCAAAACCTGAGGAAGAACGATAGGTGAAAGTGATTCTTCAATTAGATAAAATGCCTTATCTTCTGATGGTTTAACATAAAGCCTGAACACTCTATCTGTGTGCTTGAGTTGCATGTTGGGAAACCTTAACTGCATTAGACGGTCAATTTTCAGTATTCATTGACAGAAAAATTCGGGGAGAAATGTAATTGGAGAATATAACAATATCTAAATATTCGAAAGCGCGATGAAAAATTTTGTAGCGCATCATTAAATTCGAGTTAGCCATTATGACTAACAAAAGATTGATTGCATGAAATGCTAATCAATAGAAATGCAAAAGATGAGTCATACAGATACTCGTCTTTAGATATAGATATGAGATTGAAGTAATAAAAGGGGTGTAAAAAAAGTAGTAACATAGATAACAATATTACTTTTGAACTCTAATTATAGCTAGAGAGATATGTAACTAGATGTTTTTGACAAAGCCATTGACCAGACTACGATTAAAGAGATCGCATAAAAAAATCAGTTTATAGACGTTCTCTTACATCTTCACAGTTGTTTGTGTGTGTATCACCTTTACTTTGCTCAAAGTCTATTATCACATCAAGACGATCTCCACAATCAAAATAATCTGCACCATCTCCACCCTCAAGCAGATCATTACCATCCTCTCCATAAAGTTCATCATTACCTTCTCCAGCTACTAAAAAGTCATCCTCAAATCCTGCGAAAATAACATCATTTCCTCTACCAGCATACAGTTCATCGCCTCCCAAACCACCTTGTAGATTATCTTCACCACTATCACCAAATAGCCTATCATTGCCTAAACGACCCTGCAGTACATCACTAGCAGATTTACCATACATTACGTCATCCAGATCACAACTAAGCATTATATCTGCCTTGCGAGTACCATCAGTGGTAATAATACTACCAGGAGAACAAGCTGCCTCTATTACGTTATAACGCGAGTATAATGAAGATCCACGTGCACTTTCATCACGATTCGAATCTTCATGATTATTACCCATGGCAAGAGATGAGACAGTACTCGCAAATGGTACGATTAATCCCCTTGATTCATCGTCAGCTGATACAGTCATATATGGTAATGAAAAATTAGCAAATATTAGTAATAAGCTAACAACTGTTGCTATTATCACAGTTGTTGAATGAAATTTTCTTGACATCACAGATAACTGTCCTTTCATATATATTAACCAATTCTAAGCATAACTCTTAAAGCATAAATATAAGAAATATGATAGAACAATATTATACAAAATTACATTTATTATTTATAACAATTAATATTTTACAATTGCATGACTATTTTTGGCGTATACGATTTAACGCTCATCACACAACATAAAATCAAAGGATCTATCAGTAGATAGATTACATTATCTCTCGTGGTATATCTACAACTAATCCATTAGTAATGGAAGACCACATTTTATATTTTAGATAACATTTGGAGTTAGAATATTTTGATTGTTTATATGGAAAGTAGAAAATTTATGAAAAAGCAGATGAAAATGTATCAGCGATAGTTATTATAGCATAGTTTTCGGTTTTATAGAGCACTTTTACGGTATTGTAATACAGACAATTTAGATCGCTTAGTCTGCAATTAGGTTAGCAATTCTAAGTTTGCATGTATAGTATAAAAAATTCGATAAAAAATGAGCAGTAGTTCAATATCAAAATATATTATATTAGCAAGTGGTCAATAAGAGATATGAAGAATGATCTGACTTTAATGATGTTTGCTGCTTTGGCATTAGCTACAATGATCCTAGCGACACTTTATCAGCAGCAAACAAACGCTCAAACAGTGAGAAGTATACAAAACCAAACTAATGGTCACAGTCAGTCTTCGGTTTGTATAAATGGTGTCTGTACAAACGGAACGTGTACAAACGCCGGCTGCGAAACATCAGTTAGGTGTATAAATGGTAGATGTGAAACATCATTATCATCAGTGACGAATCAATCAGTGACGAATCAACTTCCGTAGAACGATCATAATATAGAAAACCCTAGAATAATAATTGAGATACATGCCACAGCTTTAATGACTTTCAAAGTGTCATCGTTTCCTACATATAGACAGGCTTGCAACTATAAGAAAGAAAACTACCCATCCGGATCCAACAACCGATATTGGTAAAGTTAAATGATAAAGATTAGTGAACCAGAACATCAATTAGAAATAGAGTATAGACAAAACAGACAAAATTCATTGCATGTTGATCGTCTATTACAATACTTCTGAAGCTTGAATAGACAAGGGCGGCGTGTGCAATTTGATACGATATAAGATAAATTCCATAATTTGACATTCACAACAATTCTTTTTTATAATAAGATCAGCGTGAACAAGAATAAACCAGCAATAAGGTCTGCAATTTCTAAGGCAGATTTTATTACCATCCTCGTTGCTGTTGTCATAAACAAACAAGAAGTATAAAAGCGCGGATAAATAGATAAATAAAATACGTTGAGTGTATATATTGTATATAAACGGAGATATAATAATTAACTAAATTTTGAAGGTGATACCAATAGGCGATAGGAGAGAAGATTATAAGCAAGTAATTGCTGTTCGAAAAGACCTAGGAATGGGTACAGGCAAACTTGCTGCGCAGGTAGCTCATGCGGCCGTAATGGCAGTAGAAGTTACAAAAATGCGGAATGTTAATTGGTTTAATTCCTGGTTTAAAGCAGGTCAGGCAAAGGTAGTAGTCAAGGTCCAAACTCTAGAAGAACTTCACGAATTAAGAAAACACGCAGAATTTTTACATTTGGCAGTAGCAGAGGTCCAAGATCGCGGTTTGACTCAAATTCCTGCTGGAACGATAACTTGTATAGGAATAGGGCCTGGGCCTTCTGGATTAATTGACAAAGTAACGTATCACTTAAAATTACTTTAAGATATCTCTACATGGCAATTCCAGCTCCAATAGATAAAAATAAAGAAATAGATAAGAAAACATGAAATCTATAATAACAAATTACAAAATTTAAAGAGAATACCAGCCCAACAAAACATCATTTCTAATCTTTCGACAAACCCATACAAAACCAAACTTGGATCTTTATTATTTGAAAGCAATTCTTCTATGGACATAGAAATTAAACATGATACAAAAGAAATTTTGAATGGACATTGGTTGACGAGATGCTACTCGCTCACCACTTACTCTCCCCATAGTAGCGAATCAACTTTTTTTATTACATTCAATATTTGAAACTTCCTCTGTGGATATTTTCTGAACCTAAAGAACAAAAGGAATTCAACAAACACCAAATATCATCCTATTCTCCAGATGTAAACTATTAATTGCTAATGTGGTTAAAGAAAGCCATAGTAAATTCTATTATATGACTTATTATCTGACTTAAATACAATATAAAGTAAGATAAGTTATGAAAACATTATCTTGTCGTGAAGCTGGATGTGAATGTGACTATGTTGCTAAAGGAGAAACAGAAGAAGATGTTCTTAGAGATGCTGCACGCCATGACATTGAAGAACATGGCAAGACAGAAGATGATATGAGTAAAATGAAAGAGATGATTAGAGCACTTATTCGGAGCTCCTAAATGTGTTAATAAGTAAGGCAACGTTATTATTATATCACCCAAAAACCTAGCAATTGGATTGTTGTTTTTTCTGCTGCTTCTTAATGTTTATCAAACTTGTCTGTTATCTAACTAACTAACCAATAAATCAATTTGTATATGTATTTTATATAATGTTAGAGCCTCAAAGATTAGAGTAAATTTTTTACTTTAGCATTGATAGCATCAACATAGTTGTAGCATTGTTTAACATCTTCTTTGAAGAATTTCTATATCCGCGTCCAAAGATAACAAATTTTTATCTCTCATCTTTTCTATGATTCAATTCGTTTAGAAATAGTCTGTTCACTAGAAAACAGACTCGTAATACTAGTAGCTCTTTTATTGAAATTTTCGAGTCAATAACTATTAGATAAGATGGGGATTAAACCTTGAAAATCAGAGTTGGTTGTTATTGTTATCACAAAAGCAGAAATAGCGCCCCACCAAAGCCAAAAACAGACATAATAATAATAATAATGATCGGAATTATTTCTATTTCGATAGATAATTCAGTTCCTGTGGATAGTATTACCGCCAATAAAATTAGCCCCTCTAATAGAGATTTAACATTACAATTTTTGCGGATTTGAGATCAGCACTTTTAGTAAGGCTCTTATTGGCATCATTATCTACTGCCCAAAAAAACATTGAAGCTAAAATTAGAATATTTCCAGGTCTGTATTAGAACAAGGTATCTGATATTCTAAGATCAGAAGTAGCAATGGAAAGACTGACGATAACAAGCATTATATCTATATTTCTATAGATACCTTTAGGTTTTTCTCCAAAAAATAGAAGATAACATAATTGTAAATACTATTTCCAGCATTAGCAATAATGGATCCATTAGAAGCAGTAGTCTGTTTTAACCCATAAAAAGTAGTAGAGGAGCGATAACGGCGCCTAAAATGCTAACTATGAATAAGTAGAGTAAATTCTTTCCTTTTATAAAACGAACTACGAATAAAGAACTAATAGATGATGAAGATGGTGATGCCGACGACGACGCCTTTGCAACAGGAATTAACGAGAGTCCAGAAATTACCTATACTATTGAAGAAAGCAGAAGAGGATCGGTATTTGCAAGCGGCTGTTTTGCCATCGTAAAAGCAGACCCGAAAAGTGCTACGGCAACAAAGACAGATATATAACCAGCCAATAGATTGAGACTATTATATGCGTCTGTACATCTTATTCTTTCTTTTGGTTCTGACAAGCAGAATTTTATCCTATTCAAGTCATATTTCTAGATATACTAATTTCAGAACGGCCAGTAAAGGAAAAAATATAAGAAGAAAGAATATCTCTTGTTAGTCTATTGACTAAGAAAAAGGTCAACGCTCCTTCCTCATCTTCCCGCCCATCAAAATCAAAAAAAAATGTAATCTATGCAGCGATGGGAATAATCGTAGTAATTGCCATTGCTATTGGATTATTTATGGATAACAATAGCGGCAGAAATAATAATGATGATCTATCAAATAATAATAATGAACTTGTAGAAAGTTCAAGGATTGCTGCAATTGATAAATTTGAAAACCAATTTTGTGGTAATAATAGCAATCCTAATTCAAATCAATATGTCACCGAGTACGTCCTTCCTACAAGATGCGAAATGCCACTTGGAATAGCTGTAGATAATAATGCTAGCAAAGTTTGGTATATATCAACAAAGAACGGCACGTTGGGAAGTTATAATATAAAAGAGAATAGATTTGATCAAGAACGCACTATCCCTATTTGGAAATCCCGACAGAATCCTATCGATTCTTCCCAGGTATGGACAGTAAAAGTCGATCGTGAAAATAATATTTGGTTTACTGATGAGAAACAAAATTCTATCTGGAGATACAATAACCTTTTGAAAACTTTTGAATTTTTTAATATCCCTGGGATTTCTGAATCTTTTGGAACCACTTATCCAGTATCTTTGGATTTTGATAGTTCGGGTAACATTTACTTTGTAGGTATACGTTCAACTTCTCTGTGGTTTGGAAATATAAAAGAAATGAAAAATGGTACTTCTGATGGAATTTCACAAATCCCTATACCACTTCAAGGATTCGCGGGTATAGATCCGGACCTTATTAGCACTGGGTCACTTGTAGTTGATGAAAATAACAACAGCGTATGGCTATCAATGTTGGCCTTTGCAAAGAAAGGGCTAATTTTCAAATATGATATAAATTCAAAAACTTTTGAAGTTTTTAACTTACCTCCTGACCTAAACTCTCCTGTGGGGATCGCATTAGAAAATAATAACAATAATAGTGACCTATGGATCACCGATCACGGAACAAGCATCTTTTATAAATTAGACTATTCTGATAGAAAAATTACGAAATTTGTTACTTCCCAAGCTTCACCTAGAATTTTTGGTAGGAATAGCACGAATGAGGAATTAGCAGCAGCAGCAGCAGCGCCATCAGCAGCATATACTTTACCTTACTGGATAAACAAAGGATCCAATGGATCGATATGGTTTAACGAGCATACAGGAAATAAAATTGCTGTATTTAATCCTGTCAATATGACTCTAATCGAATATTGGATTCCGACACAAAATGCATTATTTGGTCAATGCCAACCAACCAACGCCAAGAATTGTGGTATTGCAAATTTGCTCCAATTTGCAGTAGGAAACAATAACGAGGTCTGGTTTTCTGAGTGGTCAGAGAATAAAATAGGAAGAGTTGACACATATAAAGACCTACCTTTCTCTGTTTCATCTTTTGAAAAAGACGTAACTATTGCTAAAGGGAAAAGTGCCGAGATTAAGTTGAATCTAAATGCGACATCATCATCCTCTGGTCAGATAATTAA
>Ga0126307_10003698_pt1 | contig 10492 bp, 6 predicted proteins | sample Plot28_FD_89955 | JGI IMG/M metagenome (GOLD analysis project Ga0126307, IMG submission 89955) | Serpentine soil microbial communities from UC McLaughlin Reserve, CA, USA - Plot28 | ecosystem: Environmental > Terrestrial > Soil > Grasslands | place: USA: UC McLaughlin Reserve, Lake County...
CGCTCCTCCTCCCACCGGGCCACCGTCCTCCGCAGCTGGAAGAAGGCGACGATACCCGGTGGGATCGGCAGCCAGAACGCCGCCAGCCGGTAAGTCAAGACGGCAGCGAACACCTCGGAGCTCGGTAGGCCAAAGAGCACGAACGTGCCGATCATCCCAGCGTCCACCGCACCGACACCGCCCGGCGCGAGCGGAAACAGGTTCGCGACCATCCCGACGAAGAACCCCTGGACGACGACACCGAGCGGAACGTGGACGTCGTAGGCGTGAAACGCCGCCCAGAGGATGCCGATGTTGCACGCCCAAAAGCCGATGGCACCGATCACGGCGAGCCCGCCGCGGGATGGGTTGCGGACGAAGTCGATCGCGGTGCGAGTACCGCGAGCGAGGGTCGCCGGAGCGCTCGCCAGCCGCCGGGCTATGCGCTGGAACCGATACCCCTGCGCGTAGTGACTGAGGCGTCGCTCAATGTCGTCCGGGATGAGCGCGATCAGCAGGCCGATGACGAGGATCGCCCCGGCGACCGCTGCCGGAAGGATCGTCAACCCGGCGGGGGCCTCTCCGCTCAAGACGCCCACCCGCAGGAGGACGCCGAACACGACGAGCGCCACCATGTAGACGGCGTAGAGGAGGACGAGGAAAGCGACCATCCGGCAGGCCGTCTGACGCCGCTCCATTCCCGCCTTCCGCAGCGCCCAGTACGTGAGCACGATCCCGCCTGCTCCCCCCGCGGAGAACAATCGGGTTGCGGCCAGGCCCGCCATCGTGATCTGGTAGGACTCGCTCCACTCCAGGTGGACGACGCGCTCGCCCACGACGCCCCGAAAGAGCGCGACGTACGAGAAGAAGGCGAGTACGTCGAAGGCGAGAGCGACGATCAGCCAGCCCGGGGCCGCGTCGCTGAGCTGTCCCAGCGCGTCCTGGATGCCAACGATCCTCGGCAGGAGGATGTAGATCGCGGCCATGGCGACGAGGACCACGGCCACGGTCTGCAGGATCCGCTTGGGCGTCGCGAAGAAGGAAGGCTCGGCCTCCTCGGCCTCCTGTGTCAGATCCCGATCGACCACATCCCGGTCGCTCCCCATCCCCTCTAATACTGGCAGGCGGTCCAGCCGTTGGTTGGTCAGCCGTTGGCGATCCGCTCGAGCCGCTGCGCGACGCCGCTGACCCGTTCCGCGAGCGGGCGCACCAGCGGCTCACCGCGCCGAACCACCGCCACCACCGCCCCTCCCACGAGGAGATCGACGACGTAATGCTCCCCAAGGTAGACGAGCGCGAACGCCAGCGTGATGACATACGACCACCCGGCCGTCCCTGCGACGGGCCCGGACTCCGAGAGGAGCATCGCGGCGAGCAGGGAGGTTCCGAAGTGAAGCGACGGCATCGCGGCCCACGGGTTGCCCCCGAGCGACGAGTACAGCGCCGGCCACGCGCGGCCCCAGGTGCCCTCCCCCACCTCGACCATCACCCGCCGCACCCGCGGGGGCGCCGCCGCCGCCACGATCTCCTCGCTCGAGCGTCCCTCGTGGGGCGCGACGTAGCCATTCTCCGCCGCCCACCACGGCGGGGCGGTCGGCACGGCGTAGTAGATCGCGCAACCGATGTCGTATGCCGCCGCCATCTGCCTCGCGGCCCGCGGGAAGCGAGCGTCGTTCCGCAGGAGGATCCATACCAGTGCGAGGTGCGGCTCGATGAACCACGCCCAGTGGACGATCGTCAGGATGCGGTCGACCCTCGTCACCTCGCCCGGTCGCGAGAAGGCTCGCTGCAGGCGAACGTTCGGCAGCTGGCCGACCCCCAGGAGCCGGTCGACCACGATCGGATAGTTGACGCGCAGCCGCTCCCGCAACCGGTCGGGCCTGTCGTACGGAAGCTCGTGGATCACGGTGAACGCCCACATCTGGAGGCCGAACAACGCCGCGTCCCGAGCTCTCGTTCGCGGCAGAAGAACCGCAAGCGCGAATGGACCCGCCGCCGTGGCCGCGATCGAGACGCCTGGGTGAAGGCGAAGTCGCCGGCGAACCAGGGGAACCGCGAAGGCCGCGACCAGGGCGGCCCCGGCCGCCGCCCGGACGAAGGGCCTCAACGGCGAGCGTCGCGAGCGGCGAGGGATTCTCATCGGCAAGCGCGGCGAGTATAAGAACCTATCCCGGTTGGGGGGAGCACCCGTGGCTGAGGGCGTGGACAGCCCGGACACGCGGTCCGTTGCCTGGCGGGTGGCGACTAGCGATCGATCGAGAAGCGGCGGATGGTCGAGGGCCCGGGCTTCCCCGTGCCCCCGATGCCCCTGACCTCGAAGGTGTGCGAACCAGCGCCCAGGGGGGTGCTGGGAGTGTGCGAGTTTGCACCGGAGCACCGCCCGAACGCGTGCGCGTCGAACCGGCACTGGTACCGCACGGCATAGCGAGCCTGGAAACGGAAGGTCGGCCTTGGGGTGGAGATCGCCGAGCCGGCTGCGGGGCCGGAGGTGATCCCCGGGGCCGTCGGAACGGTGCGAACCTGGAATGAGAACTCCGCAGGGGTGCCGTCGCCGTTGCCGGCGCGATCGATGGCGGCGACGCGGAACCGATGCGCGCCGTCACTCAAACCGCTGAGCGTGGTCGGCGAATCACAGGCGCGGTACGCCCCCGCGTCCAGCCGGCAGGCGAAGTGAACTCCTGCCTCGTTGCTCGAGAAGGCGAGCCGCGCCGAATTGACCAGCACGGTGGCATCAGGATGCGACTCGATGGCGGTGTTCGGCGCTGTTCGGTCGATCGTCCAGCTGAAGGTTGTGCGCGGACTCACCAGTCCAAGCGGATCCAGGGCCAGAACGCTGAACCTATGTGTCCCCGGTTGGAGGTTGGAGTACGACCGGCCTGACGGGTCGCAGTCCGCCAGCGGGGCGCCATCCAGGGTGCACCAGTATTCGAGCGCGCCGGCCGCGGAGTAGTCGAAGTCTGCGGCGAGGGACCTGGTCCATCGATCGGGGGCGCTGGTGATGGTGGGAGCGGGAGGCGGCTGGTTCTCGGCTACCGCGCGCTGGGGATCGAGCGGATACGACTCCGCTGCATCCGGCACCCCGTCCCCGTCGGTATCGGGGGCTGCGCGGAAACACGTGTGGACCACCGCGCGAGGGGCGGGGTCCGGGCCGTAACCGAGGAAGGTCCTGGCGACATCACGGTAGGCGGTCGCCGTCGGTCCGAGCTCGAAGCTCTGCGGATCGACCATTCCGTACCAGGCGGCGGGAACGGACAGGTCGGTCTGCGGGGTCACCCACGACTTGGCCAGCAGGCCGTCGACGCCGCAGTCGATTCGGGCGAGCCGGTTCGCCACCAGGTTGTAGAACGAGGCTCGCTCGGCCTCGGGCATCGCTCCGGGGCCGCTGGTGTACCAGCCGAACCCCACCTGGATCGGCGCGTGGCGATTTTCGGTCTCGTCGAGCTCCGAGCGCACCGCGGCGACGACTCGCTGCACCGCCGGCTCGCTGCTCGATGTAGCGGCGAGCACGAACGCGCCGTCGATCTGCCCGGCGAGCTCCGGGCGGGAGGCCACCATCTCGCGTACAAACGTGGCGTAGCTCAGACCGCCCTGATCCAGGCTCACCAGTGCGCGCGCTCCCGGGTCGACGCGATGGATGGCCGTCCGCGCCTGCGCGTAGGCCGACGCGTATTCGGCCGCAGACGCCGAGCCGTCCCACCACGACAGGTTAAGGTTGCCGCGATCCCAGACCTCGTAGTCGCGGACGGCGAGCTGTGACTCGTCGAGGTGGTTGTTGCGCAGCCAGAACGTGCCACCGCGGCCGTATCGCTCCGCGAATGCGGTGAGGAATGTGACGAACTTGTCCTGAGCCGTGGCGGGCGACGACGGATCGGCCCAGGACGGCGCATCGGTGAATGTCGGCAGGACGCTGACGCCGCGCAGGCCGAGTCTCAGGAACCGGGCGTCAGTGTCGGCCCACACCGCATCCGATCCGAGGTCCGTGGCCGGGCGTGGCTGGATCTGCTCCCAATCGATGACCTCTCGGGATTGCCCGATCTGGCCTTCCTGCATCGAGTCGGCCATCGCGCGGCGCCCCCCAATGTCGGCAGGCGTGTTACCCGGCATCACCCCGAAGAAGGAGCCATCGCTGCGCGGTGGATAAACCGGGGGCGGCGGCGGAGGCGGATCGCCTGGCGGCTCGCCCGAGCCACTGTCGCGGGCCGGATCCAGCGGATAGTCGTCGTCCTGATCGGGAGTGCCGTCGCCATCCTGGTCGGGCAGTGGGCGATTGCATACCGGAATCGTGCGGCGCGGGGCCGGCGCGGGGCCGTCGCCCTCGTAAAGGTGGACCTGATCGGCGAAAGCCTGACCCGTCGGGTACGGAGCGCCGGTGGCAGGATCGGCGATCCCCCACCAGTTCTCGCGGTTGTTGGGGTCCTGCTCGCTCGTCACCCACGCGTGTGGGGCGATCCCGATCACGCCGCAGTTGAGCCGCGGCGCCTTGTTGACGAAATCCGTCTCCAGTTCCGCGCGCAGGTCCTCGCGGACTGAGCCGGCCCCACCCTGCGTGTGCCATCCGAACTCGGTGACGAGGATTTCGGCCGCGCCAAGCCCCGCGGCCGCCATCTTGCTCCGCAGCCAGCCGAGCAGCGAGACGTCCCCGTCGGGATCGAGGTCGTATAGGTGGATGGCGACGGCGTCCACCTTGTCCGGGAGGGTGGGCTCGGCAGCGGTCATCCGGGTCAGGAACTCGCCCACCTCAAGGCCCCTCAGGGTGTCACCCGAGTAGGTGTTGGCCTTCAGGGCGACCAGTCCGCCCACCGAGACGACCACGTTCGGATCCACGGCATGCGCCGCGTCCGCCGCCGCGACCACCATCGGCGCGTAGCGCTCGGGGTCGGGCCCGGGACACGAGAACGGGTACCAATTCGGCTCATTCCAGAGCTCGACACGCTCGACGGGGTGGTAGGGAAGCGCCGGGCGCGCGGCCCAGAAGGTCCCGCCCCGCCCATAGCGCCGCAGGTATGCGCCCACGAAGGCCCCGTAGTCATTGGCCCCGGACGAGCTGGCCATTCCGTCGCGGCCGCAGCGGGCGTCTGGAGCGCGGGCGTCGACGCGGCCCAGACGGGGGTTTGGCGAATCACCGGTTGGATCGTCAGATCGTGCTGCGCGAACCGCGTGATCTGGGAGTCGAACGTCCCCCATCTGTAGGTGTGAGCGCCGGCGACGGGCGGCGTCGGCTCGGCATCGGGCCACGGGACCGCGTCGCGCACCCAGCCGGCACCGGTCGCCTCGATGTGAGTCAGGTACGAGTCGAGCGTCGCGCCCTGCCCCTTCTGGTTCATCAGGTAGAAGTTCGGGGCGCTGACCCCGAAGAATGAGTCGTCCTCGCGTGGAACGAAGGCAGCGGCCGCGGGCGCGATCGCGAGGGCGATCACGATCGTGACCGCCGCAGCGATGCCCCCGAGCTGCCTACCGGCCATGCTGTGTCCAGTCTGGGCGGTCAGCCCACCCGTGCCCATCCCCCGATCGGCGCCTTTTCGGGATGGTTCTTGCGTCCCCCGATTGGCCACCTGCCGGTCCCCCGATCGGCGTGCGCACCGCGCCGATCGGATGATGCGCGCCACCCCGGGCTGACGGGAAGTTCGGGACACGCTCGAGACGAACGGCTCGCGCATACGGTCACCTCCGATGCTTCGCCGCCGTCTTGGCGCTGGTACAGGTCCTCAGATCAGGCTAGAGAGCGTGTACCCGCTGTGCGCCAGTCGATTCGCTCCGCCACGTAGCGGCATCCCCCCGCCCCACGATTAGAATGCTCGCGCCTTGGCGTCCCGGAACACCGTCCGCCGTGTAGTGCTCTCCCTCGCGCTCGTGGGAACCGCGTCGGCGCTACTCGCCGCGCCCGCGGCTGCCTCGATCCTCGGCCCCACGGCCGGGCACTCCCCCAACGCCGACGACATCCGGACCGCCTATTGGGTCGCGATCGTGATCGCCGCCCTCCTGATCGTCGCGGTTCACGTGTTCCTGATCGCCGCGCTGGTGCGCTTCAGGGCTCGGCGTGGACGCTCGCCGCGGCCCTTCACCGCCGGGGCCAGGGCCTTCGTCCGACCGGCTGCCCCGCTGGTCGCGATCGCCGTGGGTCTGTTCGTGTTCGGCATCGTCATGATGACCAAGGCCCGCGAGGTGCAGGCGACGGGCTCGGAGGGACTCGGAGCGGACAGCGACCTCGTGGCGCAGGTCAATGGGCTCAGCATCCCGCCCGAGTCGAAGGCGCTGAACATCAACGTGATCGGGCAGCGGTGGTTGTGGCGATTCGAGTACCCGGGCGGCCGGCCGGGTGACCGCATCTTCTCCTACGGCGAGCTGGTGGTACCCGTCGACACCACGGTTCTCCTGCACCTGACCTCCACCGACGTGACGCACCGCTGGTTCATCCCGGCCCTCGGCGGTCAGGTGGACGCCCTCCCCGGCCAGGACGTAGGGACCTGGTTCCGCGCCGATGAGGTCGGCACCTACCACGGGCAGTCCACATCTTTCTCCGGCAGCGCATTCGCGGCCATGCGCGCGTGGGTCCGCGTCGTGACGCCGCAGGCCTACCAGCAGTTCATCGACCGCAAGCGTGAACAGCTCTCGGCGGCCCAGGACTACGTCGCGAAGAAGCTCGGCGAGGGCACCGCCCCGGGGGCGACTCCATGACGCCCCCGACTGCAGTGGGGTCGGCCCGCCCGGAGGTCGTCACCGAGACCGTGCCGCGCCGCCGGCAGGCTTGGATCGAGCGCGCCACGAGCGCCGACCACAAGTCCGTCGGGATGCTTTACATCGCCGCCGCGCTGACCTTCGGTGTTGCCGCCCTCACCGCTCTGGTCGTGATGAGGGTCCAGCTGATCGTTCCCGAGAACACGACGATGGACCCGGAGATCTTCAACCGGATCATGTCCACCTTCGCGGTCACAGGAGTCGTCCTGTTCGCGATTCCCCTGGCGCTCGGCCTGATCTCGTACATCTCGCCGCTTCAGGTCGGCGCCCGCGGTGTGGCATTCCCGCGCCTCAACCTGCTGTCGTTCTGGCTGTATGTCGCCGGCGGGTTCACCATCTACGGCAGCTATCTGTGGCGGCCCTCCGAGGCGGGCTTCGGGGCGCTGCCGGCCCTCTCGGAGCCCCTCTACTCCAACACCCACGGCGTCGACGCCTGGCTCGTCGGCACCGCGCTCGCCGTCCTTGGCTTCGTGTGCTTCGCCGTCAACATGGTGGCGACGCTGCGCACCATGCGCGCACCCGGGATGGTGTGGCGGCGCGTCCCGCTCTTCACCTGGGCCGCCAACCTCGGCAGCTACCTGCTCCTGGTCTGTGGGCCGGTGATGCTCGCGGCGCTCGTGATGCTGTTCGTCGACCGCCACTACGGCGGCGTCTTCTTCGACCCGGGGTATGACGGCGCGCCGCTTCTGTACGAGCACCTCGCCTGGTTCTTCTTCACGGGTGTCTTCTCGTTCATCGTCATCATCGCCGCGGGCGTGATCTCCGACGTCCTGCCGGCGTTCGCGCGAAAGCCCCTGTTCAGCCACCGCGGTGCCATGGCGTGTCTGCTCGCAATCGCGATCCTCGGACCGCTGGCGTGGATGCGCAACATGTACACGGCGCCGATTCCGACGGCGTTCCTGGTCTTCGCGATGCTGTGCGCGATCGCGCTCACCGTGCCGATCGGCCTGCTGATCTTCAACTGGATCGCCACGGTCTGGGGAGGTACCCTGCGGGCGCGATCGGCGCCGCTTTACGCGATCGCCGCGATCAGCGTGATGACGATCGGCCTGGCGGGTGACCTCGCCTGGTCCCTCATCCCGGTGGGATGGCAGATCGAGCACACGACGGCGGCCCAGGGCGCCACCATGGCGGTCATCATGGGCGCCGCCGTGCTCGGCGGGTTCGCCGCGCTCCACCACTGGATGCCCAAGATCACCGGACGGCTGATGGGCGAGGGCCTCGGGAAGATCACGCTGGTCCCGATCCTCCTGGGTCTGTATGTGTTCGAGCTGATGGCCTTCTTCGCCGGCGTCAAGGGCCAGCCGGTCGACATCTACAAGTTCTTCTCTGGCGAGGGTCTCGATGGCTACAACCTCGTGGCCTCGATCGCCGTGTTCGTCATGGCCGCCGGCATCCTCGTCGAGCTCGGAAACGCCGCCTACAGCTACCGGCATGGCGTTCCAAGCGGCCACGATCCATGGGAGGCGGGAACCCTCGAGTGGTTCGCCACCTCACCGCCTCCGATCCACAACTTCGACGTGGTCCCGGACGTCCGGAGCTCCGAGCCGCTCTACGACATCCGGAGGGCGATCCGGGACCGGACCCACGCCTGGCGACCGCCCGCGCGGGCGCCTGCGCCCCAACCCCCCGCTCCCGAGCCCGAGCGAGTGGGTGGCGAGAGCGGGGGCGCCCAGGGTGGCGCCCCGGTAGCCTGACGCCAATGAAAAACGGCACCTGCCAGTCGCCGAGCTGAAGCTCGGCGCCACCACCACCAATGCGTAGCGCCCCTCGTGGCGAAGCGAACCAGCTCCTCCGCTTCCGCCGCCTCCTCAACGCCACCATCCTCGCCACTTTCGCGCTGATCGTCATCGGCGGAGTCGTGCGCGTCAGCGACTCCGGGCTTGGATGCGGGCCAGCGGGCAGCGGCACCCACGGCTGGCCGCTGTGCGGCGGGCGGGTGCTCCCGTTCCTGCAGCAGCACCAGATCATCGAGTTCAGCCACCGGGTCGCCGCGACGATCGTGGCCCTACTGATTCTGGGGCTCGCGTTCGTCGCCTTTCGGCACCTGAGGGACCGCCGGTGGCTGGTCCGCGGCGTCGTCGCGGCGGCGGTCCTCGTCCTCATTCAGGCCGGCCTGGGCGGCCTCACCGTCGAGCACGGCCTGCACACCGCCCTCGTGGCCGCGCACCTGGGCCTGGCGATGCTGCTCCTGGGGCTTCTGATCACGCTGCGTCGCCTCGCCCAGGGGGGCGAGCGCGCGGCGCCTCTGGACACATCTCGCGCGCTGCGGTGGACGGTGGCGATCGCGATCGTCCTGCTCTTCGCGACGATCGTCGCCGGCGGCTACGTCGCGGGGACCGAGGAGGAGGGAACGACCTCCCAGCCGGTCATCGGCGCGCACCTGGCCTGCGGCACCGAGTTCCCGACGTGCCTCGGCAAGTTCATGCCGTTCTCCTACGGCCGGCTCGTGGACATCCAGCTCACCCACCGCCTGTTCATGTACCTCACCGCGATCGCGGTGCTGGCGATGACGGCGGTCGCCGTGCGGCGCCGTGTCGTGCTGCCGCCCAGCGGAAACCGCGCGTTCCTGCTGATCCCGTTGCTGCTCGTGTGCCAGATCCTGCTCGGTGCGATCAACGTCTGGGAGGGCAAGCACGCATGGCTCGTGGTCTCCCATCTCACGCTGGCGACGATCCTCTGGGGAACGGTGGTCTACGCCGCCGCGTCGCTCGTGCCGTTGCCCGAGGGGGCTCCGGAGCGGCGACCCGAGGGCTCCGGCGGCACGCGCGAGACCCAAGCGGTGACGGCCTGAGCATGGAGGGCGCAACCAACACCGGGAAGCTCGTGGGCCCGGCGGCGGTCGAGGGAGCCTCCGCCGACGGCGGGCGCCTGCCGCTCACCGCGCCAGTGGGAAGGCGCCGAACGCGCGACGTCATGCGCGACTACCTGGCACTGACGAAGCCGCGCATCATCGTCCTGCTCCTGATCACGACCGTGACCACGATGTTCGTCGCCGATCCGTCGGGGCCGAGCCTGGCAGTGATCCTGTGGACGATGCTCGGCGGCTACCTGGCGGCGGGCGGCGCGGGAGCCATCAACCACTTCGTCGATCGCGACCGCGACGCCCGCATGGCGAGGACCTGCGACCGGCCCCTGGTCACCGGTCGCATCGAGCCCCGCCGCGGCCTCATGTTCGGCATCGGGCTCGCGGTCGGATCCATCGTCCTGTTGGCGCTGGCCGTGAACCCCGTCGCCGCGGCGCTCGCCCTCAGCGGACTGCTCGGCTACGTGTTCGTCTACACGCTGTGGCTGAAGCCGCTGACGCCGCAGAACATCGTCATCGGCGGCGCGGCCGGGGCGGTCCCCCCGCTCGTCGGCTGGGCCGCGGCCACGGGCGGGCTGACCGTCGACGCGCTCTATCCGTTCGCGATCGTGTTCCTGTGGACGCCGCCGCACTTCTGGGCACTCGCCCTGCTTGTCAAGGACGATTACGAGCGGACCGAGGTTCCCATGCTCCCCGTGGCCCGCGGCGACGCGGCGACCCGTCGCCAGATCCTCGTCTACAGCATCGCCCTCGTCGCGTTTACCGTGCTGCCGTACCTGACCGGCCTGTTCGGATGGCCATATCTGGTCGCCGCGCTGGCCTTCGGCGCGGGGTTCGTGGCCCTGGCTGCCGACCTCGCTCAGCGTCCCTCACGGGCGGGGGCGGTTCGCCTGCACCTGGCCTCGCTCGCCTACCTCGCGCTGCTCTTCGCCGCGATGGCGGCGGACCGCATTGCGCTGCACTGAGGAGCGC
>Ga0126307_10003700_pt1 | contig 10491 bp, 13 predicted proteins | sample Plot28_FD_89955 | JGI IMG/M metagenome (GOLD analysis project Ga0126307, IMG submission 89955) | Serpentine soil microbial communities from UC McLaughlin Reserve, CA, USA - Plot28 | ecosystem: Environmental > Terrestrial > Soil > Grasslands | place: USA: UC McLaughlin Reserve, Lake County...
GCTCCTCTCCTCCACGTCCAGCTCGTGGAAGAGGCCGGAAGAGTAGACGAGATCGAAGGAGTCCGGCTCGAAGGGAGGCGCGAGGATGTCACCGGCGAGAAGACGCACGGGAGCCGCAAGCTCCGCATCGCCCAGCGAGGCTTGCGTCGCATCGACGCGTTCCGCGTCCAAATCTATGGCGGCGAGGGTGCCACTCTCGCCGATCCGCTGGCTGAGGCCTTCGATCCAGAGCGGCGACGAACCTCCGGCATAGAGCACCTCGAGACCTCGGATATCACCGATCAGGTCGAGCTCGCGGTCGCAGAAGGCAATAAGGTCGTCCTCGAGTTCCTCCCGTTCACCCGGCGTCAGGTGATTCTCTTCGTGCATTCCATCCATCACGGGAGCACTAGATACGGTAGACGTGATCGAACAACCAACATACCTGGCCCGTCGGGTGCGGTCTTGTTACCTAGAGGGGGTAGACGAGCTTGCTGCCTTCGACGCGCACGAGAACTGTTCCATTCCCGCATAAGGGTGGACCGGCTCGACGTAGTAAAGCATGGGTCTTTCGTGGGCATCAGACATGCCAGGGATGATACAGAACGCCGTGTCCCAACGCCACTTTGGGTGTTCCTCGCGAGCGGCGCTCGATACGGGAATTCTGCTCTCCGCGGGAGAAGGTCCTGGCGAGTCTTCCCGGTATAATCTGCCCCTCATCAGATTCTCGTTCTGCAAACACCGCTTTCAGGTTCAGGGTATCCGCGCCTCCCGGCGGCAAAGAAGGCGGCCCGGGTGAAGAACGCATAGATGTGATCAAAGTATAGAGGAGGTAAGCGTACCGCGGGCGCTTCCGGCATCAACCAACCACGCCAAAGACCAGCAGACGTCGCTTCAAGACTACAAAACGTTCTAAACTGCACCTCTGTACCTCACCAACAACGATGGCCCCAAATGAGAAATTAGAACCAGTTGACAATGAAAAGTCGAAGCCCGGACAAGAGAATTCAGCGATACTATGTGTGGTACTCTGGAACGCTCGAGGGTGAGGCGGAAGATCAGCTGCTCCGCCAGCTCGAGGAACGCGGGTTGGGGGAGTTCGGTTCGTCGGCGGCCCTCTACCGGCAACTCGCAAACGACGGCTTCCCAGTGTGTACAGTTTGCGGGGAAACGCCCGTGGATTCCGATCACTGCGAGAAGCCCAGCGAACGTCGAAGACGGCCGAAGACTGAGGCAGGATCATTGGTCAGGCTGCCGCCGGCCGGAACCGCTCGGGACCTATTCCTGGACGCCCTCGAAGGATTGAAGGTCTACATCGACTCGTTGGGCTTCCAGGTGGACTGGCTACTGGGAAACAAGCACTTCATCACAGCCTGGGTCAACCGGGAAGTCTACAAGGTCGTTAGCCGTGCCGAGTGTTCCGAAGGAGAATGGGAGAAGCTATGCGGATTGTACGGCGTAAGCCCCGAGGAAACCGACGCTCTCGAACTGCCCACGATTGAATCGAGCCCCGCGGGACTGAACCGCAACCCTTCGGAAGAGCTCGCCGCGCTGATCGCGGCGTACGCGCTGTCCCCCGACGGCCTCAGGAGGCGGCCATTCGAGCCCCTGCTCGAAGTCCTGCACCCCAATCCTGCCGCCGCAGATAGGCGCCAGCTGAAGCAAAAGATCGAAGACTTGAGGAAAGTGTCACGGCACCTTGCCACGGTCGTGCGCGGCGGGACGTTGGGACGTGGCGCGCCGATCGGAAAGGTTTCGCCTGGGGAGCACTTCCTCGCTTGGGACATGAAGGAACTCGACCCAGGAGGCGCTCTCTCCGACGAAGAGATGCTCCAACACCTACAAGCTAGATGGCGCGAGTCTATGGATGTCTTTAGTCCGGAAGATATACGCCGCCTGAGAAGCCTAAACTTGCCTCTTCCGGATTAGCGACTACGTTACTTCAATCTTATAAATCTATTGCAACCTCCGTGCGTGTACGCGGAGATGACAAAGTACGCAGAATTTCCGATCATCCGTAACGATCTCTGCTCGCCCCGGTTCGCGAGCACTGCGGAAGCGTGGGTTTAGCGGTGCGTTCCGGCAACGGCGCGACCGGACCACCGGGAAAGAAGGGCTCGCACCACGCTGTGGACGGGTACCGCATGGCCTACGAACGCCCTGCCGACTCCATCCCGGAGGCCGAGCTTAACCTACTCGCGGCCGTCTACCGCTTCGTACTCGACCGCTACCAAGAGCACGATGATGTGGCCACTAACGGCGCCGAGGGAAGTGGCAAGCTTGCCGAGTAGCGGCGCCCTACGAGGAGCGCCTGGCCGACGGGGAGGACGTTGTTATCGTGCCCGTGCGCCGCCAACGTCGGGATTAATCCAAGACGGGTGACGGAGCGTGTCCACCAACGAAGGAGATAAGCATATGTTCCTTAGCTCACCAACAAACGAGCCGACCGAGATCTACGTGATTGCGGATGCCCAAGGTAATGGAGAGGAAGAGACTCGGGAGAGTTCGATCGTCCGCATCATTTTCGACCGTGATGTCCTCACGGTGTTTACCTCACCGGAGACCTTGCGCGATTACACGAAAGCCTACTTTCCAGAAGACGGCCCTGTCCAGCCGGTTGCGTATGCCCTGAACCCGCTCAGGCTGATGAGCGTAGTGTCACAGCTCGAAGACACTAAGGATCTCAAGTACCTCGTCTTCGATCCGTCGGCCGTGTGCGACGGGCGGTGGAGCGAACCGCAGATAAAAGTCCCCGCGAAGGCCTACCTCCGCTACATAGCGGCGTTGATAGACGGCGAAAGCGGCACGTTCGAGCAACTTGCAGCGAAGCTCGACGATCACTTCGCCGGTTCGGAGGGCCGCGCGAAGCTGCTGGCGTGGATCATCGCCCAGGAGAAGGAGGTTATCGCCAAGGCCGCATACGAAGCGGGCGTCCTAGAAGAAGATTCCTGGAGCGAGGACCCGTACTTCCCGACGGGGTCGTAAACGGCAGGCACTTAGAGATCGATCACAAGACAATAATGCTTAAGACCGCTTCGACACGGGTTGAGCTCCGGATGGACGACAAAGACCTCGCGTCCACGAGCGCTCATCCCGACTGTGGCGTCCGCGAAACCTGTGCCCGGTCACCTCCAAACGTGGCGAGGCCGCGACGCCGTCACGCCGCGGCCCCTGAGAACCCCCAGAGCCGCTACGCAATGCGACCCGTTTTGAAAGGAGTTCCTGTGGAAGGGTATAACCTTCACCCGTACGGAACAACGCCATCCTTCGTCCAGATGGACGAAATCAACACCAAGAGCGTCCTCGCGGCGGCACTCGATTACTGGGGCCGCGGCTTCATCGTGACCCCGCTCCGCGGGCAAGCGCCCCTTGCTCGGGCGCTGGACGGAGAGCGTCCTGAGCGAGGTTGAACTGGCCCGTTATTTCGCCCATGGGCGCAACGTCGGCGTGGTCCTCGGCGGGCTCGGCGGCGTCGTGGACGTCGACCTCGACAACACCGTGGCCGTCGCCGTAGCTGACCTTCTCCTCCCCGACACTCTGGTGAGCGGCCGGGCGGCGAGCCCACGGTCGCACCGCTGGTACCTCGCCGGCAATGTTCCCGCCCCGAGGAAGTACGCGCTGCACAAGCGCATGGCCGAGCGGCTGAAGCTCGAACCCGGCGAGGCGACGCTTGTCGAGCTCAGGAGCACCGGTCAGCTGACCATGGTTCCGCCGAGCGTACACACGGTGTCGGGCGATCGCTGCTTCTGGCATCAGGGCGAGATTCTCAACATCGACACCGAGGTGCTGGCCGGCCTTGTCCTCGATGTCGCCGTCGCCGCCCTCCTTGCGCTCAACTGCCCCTTGGGCAGCCGCACGTGGTTTGCCATCCACGCGGCCGGCTACCTGAACCCGCACCTCGGATACGAGAGGGCGGTCGCCATCGTGGACGCCGCCTCGGCGGCCTTCGACGACGAGGAGCACGACGAGCGGATGCAGGCGGTGCGCTCGGTCCTTCGCAAGCCCGTCGATGACGACGCCCCGATGATGGAGGATCTCGTGGCGGCGGAGCTGGAGAGGCTGGCCCCGGGCGTTCTCGCGCTCATCGAGCGCTGGTGCGCCCGCGACCGCCGCGACGCAGGGGGTGGAAGGTGAGTCAGGTCGAGGACATCCTCCGTCTCGCCAGGGAGGGCGCCTGGCTCTTCCATGCCCCCGACGGCACCGCCTACGCCGCCGTCGAGGTCGACGGTCACCGCGAGACCCACACCGTCAGGAGCGTCCGCTTCAAGGACTGGAACCTCGTTCGATTTCTCCGCCAGCACGGCAGGGCCCCCAACTCCCAGATCCTCAACGACGCCATCAACACCATCCGGGCCGTGGCCACCTACCACGGCCCAGAGGTGCCAGTGTTCGTCAGGGTCGCCGAGCACGAGGGAGACGTCTTTATAGACCTCGGCAACGAATCCTGGGACGCGGTCAGAGTCACGCCCGAGGGCTTCGAGATCGTCTCCCATCCTCCGGTCGCTTTCGTGCGCAAGGCTGGCTTCGCCCCGCTGCCCTACCCGGTAGCCGGCGGCACTGTCGACGACCTCAGGCCCTACTTGAACGTAGGAAGCGACGAGGACTTCATGCTGATGGCGGCGTGGGCGGCCTTTTCCTTAGCCCGCGGGGTCCCTACCCCGTGCTCATCGCGCAAGGCGAGCAGGGCTCCGCGAAGAGCACGACGGTGAGGGTGCTGCGAGCCCTCGTTGATCCGGCGGTCGAGGCCTTGCGGGCCCTTCCCAAGAACGAGCGCGACCTAGCCATAGCCGCCGGGAACGGCTGGGTCTTGGCTTTCGACAATCTCTCGGGTATCCGCGACCAGCTCTCCGACGCCCTGTGTAGGCTCGCAACCGGTGGAGGGTTCGCGACCAGGATATTGTACACGGACGACGAGGAGATCATCTTCAGCGCCACTCGTCCGATCATATTGAACGGGATCGACGACGTTGCAACGCGTGGCGACCTGCAGGAGCGGTCGCTCCTGGTCTCCCTGCCCTCCATACCGGAGGAGCGGCGTGTCGAGGAGGCCGAGTTCTGGAGAAACTTCGAGGCCGCAAAGCCCAGGATCTTCGGGACGTTGCTCGATGGGGTCAGCGCGTCCCTTCGCAACGCCGAGGCTGTGCGCCTGGAGAGGATGCCCCGAATGGCCGATTTCGCTGTCGGAGCAACGGCCATGGAGGGGTGCTTCGGGTGGGAAGCTGGCTCGTTCGTGGAGGCCTACGCGGCCAACCGCCAAGAGGCCGTCGAGACGCTGCTCGCCAACGAACCCATAGCCGACGGAATCGAGAAGCTGCTCGCGCGAGAGCAAGCATACTACTGGAGCGGCACGGCCACGGAGTTGCTGGAGGAACTGGCCTTTTTCGCCAGCGACAGCACCAAACGCTCGAGGGCCTGGCCACAGGGCCCGCAGGCACTGAGCCGCAGGCTCAGACGTATAGCGCCGGCCCTCAGAGCTGCGGGCATCCACTACACGGAGAACGAGGAGGGTCACAACAAGAAGAAGGTCAAGACGCTTTGGAAGACCCCTGTGGACGAAGAGCGGGCAGGGAAGCCGAAGAAGCGATGGAGGCAGAATACCGAGAGCTCCTACGGTCCGAAGCCGAATCCGAGGGCGAGGAAGAGCGTGTCGGCAACCCCTTCGAGTTCGACTTCGATCCCCCAAGGGTCCGGCGCATCCCGGACACAAGAGAGGAAAGCAAACGGGAGGATCTACAGCAGGAAGATACGGAAACCGAGTAACAAGCTCTGGGTCACTCCACCGACATCGGAGAGATCCGTGCGGCAAAGGGCAATGAGGAGGCCGGGGATGACCCCGGCCTCCTCATCGCCGTTCGTCGAACGTAATGCAAGCCTACACTGGCGGGAAAGTCCTCAGAAGATCGACCGCACCGACCGCGAGCCATCGAGAAGCGGGAAGGAGCCGCCACAGCGTCGATTCGACGTTGCTGGATGTGCAGTCGGTGCGGTCGGTATTTATTCAAGCTTTGTTTAGTGGCGCATGATCGCCTCGCGTGTATCCTTCTGCCGCGACGACGCCCATGCACTTGGCAAGCGATACATCTACTCGCCAGGATGCTGCTTCAATAAACCAATGCGACGAAGGCGAAGGGTATTGCGCAATGCCTCCACAAACGCATGCCGTGAGTCCCCCTCTCACCTCGAATTTAGTTGACTTGTGATTCTCGCTGTGTGGCTGGCCTGCGCCTTTCGAGGCTCCCGAGTACCGCTCCCAACGAGGCTCCCCCAACGATTCCTTCTATCGTCCCGAACATCGCGCTCTGCAACGAGAAGAGTCCCTCCGAGGGCTGCACTGGGAAACCTTGCAATGCCGCGGCAAGCATTCCTCCTATGCCGAAGCCCACTAATCCCATCAACCCCAGAACCAGCGTGCCCCTGAAGCTTCGGAGAGACAGTCCCAATAGTGCTCCTATGGCCAAGCCCAATGATGCCGCGCTGAGCGCCTCCAGCATGCTGTATCCCACTTGCGCGAACGAAAGGGAGAAGAAGAGGGCGACGACGATGAATGACCCGACGAAGAACCCCACAGCGCCCAGCACAGCCAGAATCACTACTCGCCTGAAGTCATTAAATGCCAGCCCCAGCATTGCTCCCCCGAACGCCCCGCAAAGGCTAAGGACAGGTGTGTACAGGAGGAGGGACTGCAGGTCTCCGCTGAAGATGGCACCGCCGAGGACCGTGCCGACCCCTCCGGCCATCGGGAACCCAGCGCCCAATACTCCGAGCACGGCCCATCCGATGCCGAACCCCACGGCTCCGAAGAAGATGAACGTCACTACACCCGTTGATCTCATGCTTTCCTGCCTCCTAGTCTACTCAGCGCAACCTTGGATGTCGCTCGGTCCGTCGTCCTGCTGCCTGGAACACACCAAAGCCCACCACAACCCAAGGCAATACCACGGGCCAAGGTCCGTAGAGGTTGTCCAATCCGAAGAAGAGGGTAGATCTCGAAGAGGTGATTTGCGGCTATGAGCGCCAACCCGCACCACCAAGGCAACACTTCTCTCACTTCCTCAGAGCCAAGGCTTGAAGTAAGAGGCCGGGCACGGATACTGATCCCGGCCTCTCCGCTTGTAGATCGATGCTTCCTTATTAAGCGTTGCTCACCTGCATTATCTTGGTGAAGGTCGCGAAATCGTAACCGTACCTCGAGAATGCCTCGGCGGAGGCTCCGACGGTGGCCTCACCCGGACCCAGCCGACCTTGGTAGTTGACCAGCTTGATCGAAAAGCGGTTCCTGCCGTCGCAATCTAGCCTCTTTTCACCCGCGGCATAAGCCGAATGCACGCGCCCCACCGTCTGGATGGCTTCCACGCCCACGTAAGCGCGCCTGGCTCCCGTGCACGTCAGGGCGCCCTTGGCCGTGGCCACCTTGGTCTGCGGGTCTACGGTGATGGACCTGACGACTAGGTTGCTCACGCTTACCCCGCCGAAGGCGCTCGCGGCAGGAGCTACCAAGATGGTGGCGAGCAGACCCAGCAGCAGCGACGACGCCAGCGTCAGAAGCACGAGGAGCCGTCGCGACCTCGCCTGCGTAATCATTTTCGTTTCCTCCTTCGTTGACCAATGGGGGTTCGGGATCTACCCAAAACCCCTTGCCTTTTGACTTTCCTTGCCTAGCCTTCGGCTCTTCTCGATCCTTGCCTCCTTCATCCGTGATGCGTCGCCCTCGAGACGCCCTGCTTCTGCTACTCGGGCGAACGGAGGGCCGGAGCGGTCCCTGCTCCTTCTCCGGCCCAATTCGATAGTCATCCTCCTTTACAGTGTCCGCTAGCGCACCACGTCCTCGATGAAGACCTCCACCGGATCGACGCCGATGAGGTCCTTCAGCGGCTGCGGGGCGTTCTCTATCACCTTGAAGCACTGCTCGGGACTCGTGTTGAGCTGGTCAGTGTTGCCCTTGGTGCCCGGCGGGAGGGTTTGCTCCTTCTCTACGAAACCGCCTCCCGAGGGGCAGCCCCCTTCGGGTTGCTCGGCGAACGCCGGTCCGACGCCCAGCGCCAGCAGCGCCACCGTAACGGCGGCCGCGGCGATGACCTTTTTGGTTCGGCCCATGATCACTACTTCCTCTCCAATCTACTCGTGCCTTCATCGCTCGTCCAAAACCGCAATCTCTCGACCTCGATGGTCCTCCTTTCGTCGCGCTCGGTGCTCCCGACCGTTCGGAAGCCTAAAGGGGGAATTGGGCCAGGAAAGTAGATCCTGAGGGGGCGAGAGACGGGCACCCGTTGCTCCGCTCGGCACCAGCCACGTCTTTAGGCGCCGCCGGTACCGGAGCGTCAGGCCCAGGACCACCAAGGCGGTGAGCCCTGCGGTGATCGGAGCGAAGGCATCAGCGCTCATGAGGCCTGCCCCTACGAAGGCGGCGAGCACGGTGCCCGGCAACCTTCCAATGAAGACCATGAGCACGAAGCGCCTCAGAGAGATGCTCGAGAGGCTTGCCAGCGCGCAGGCCGCGTCTCCGCCGGCGGGGATGGGCAAGAGCAGCACCATCAAGAGCCACCATCCGTCAGAGTTGCCCGGTGCGGGGCGATGCTTGGCGATCAACTCCTCACCGATGAGCCGCCGGAGCAAGGGAAGACCGAAGCGGCGTCCCAAGAGAAAGGCAAGAACCGACCCGGCCATGATCCCTGCCATACTCAGGGTTAGTCCTTCCCAGAAGCCGAAGAGGGCCGAGCCGGCCACGATCACCGGGCCGGCCGGCACGGGGCCGGCCACGACCTGGCTGGCCTGAATACCGAGAAAAACCAGCAACGACCACGGGCCAAAGCCCGCTACGAACTCTTGCAAGGAGCTCGTAGAAGTGAAGAGCTCTTTTGCTTCACCCAGTAGGGAGCTTAATGTCGTTGGCTCCTTCAGAAGGAACGCATAAACCAGCCCCAAGGCGAGCGGCACCACTACGGAGACGCCGTCCGTCACCGATACCTTGATGCGCATGGGAGTCCTCGTCATCCGCGCCACTTCCATCACCCCGAATCTCATGAGCGCTTCACGCCGCTGCCGCGACTGGTTTGTAGTCGCCGACTATCCCTGATCGAGCGCAAAACTCCTCTACGAAGAAGCTTTTGGGATCAAGCGGAAACACCACGCGGATGTCGCTCCTTGGGTAGCGCCTCTCTACTAGGTGCAGCGCCTGCCGGATGCTCTCAGCTTGGACTGAAACCCTAAGGTGGTTGACTCCGTTACCTACATCAACTGAAATTCTCAACATCTGAGCTCACCTCTTTGTTCGTCTTAGTGCGTCGACAGTGGCTTTGGGCAGCCATCAGCCGCGATTCTTTCCTCTCCCCACATGGCGCAGCTCGCTGATCCTGAGGCCTTTCTTCACCAACACGGTGTTGATGGCTCCCGCCCATTCGGGGTCGGTGATGAGGAAGAGCGCATCGTCTGCTTTCCACACTTCGTCGCTAAGCCTCCTGCAGAGCCTCTCAGCCACCTCGAAAGGCTCGGCCCTTATCAGCAGGCCATCGCTTCCCTTGTTTTCGACCCGCTCCAAACTGGATTGGGCTACTCCGCTGAGTGCCTCAACCGAAACGTTCATTGTCTGAGATCACCCCTTTCTCTTTCGCTCTTTGGCTTACACCGTAAGCCAGTACTTACAGCGTAAGTCCGATGCGTTAATTGAGCATTAGCGGAGGTACCTAGAAACTACCTATCTTCTGGAAATTCCCGAACTCGGTTTCGAATCGACGCTCGCAGTCGGGCTAGCGATCGCCCTTCTGCACGCTCAGCTGAGACCGCGCCCATAAAAGCGTGCATAGTTCCGCTACTTCTCCTATTGGAGATTTTTCGTGGCTGACGCAGGTAGCTACAGTGCTCTAGAAGATGGGACAGCGTGAAGACATCCCTAGAGTGGAGATCTGCTTAGACCGGTTCGTGCGATTGAAAATGCTAGTTCAGTTGAGCTGCGACCTGCTCCCGGGAGCGAAGCCCTAGTTTCTTGAAGATATTGGTCACGTGATTGTCTACCGTGCGTTCGGATATTACGAGTTCCGAAGCGATCTGGCGGTTCGTGAGTCCTTGTGCTACTAGTGAGGCCACCTCACGCTCGCGACGGGTGAGGTTAGGCGGTTGCGCACTGGCCGCCGATAGTTGCTCCGACTCAGAAGAGATAGGGTTGGGGGATCTCAGTTCGAAGAGGGCGTACTCGATCGCCTCCTCAAACGTTATCGCCTTCCCTTCCGCCCAGGCCGCTTCCCACTCTACGTCGTCGAGCTTGGCGCGGGCAGCGTCGATGTAAGGTTCGTAGACATAGTGTTCGACGGGCGAGAGGATCGTGCCGATCTCTTGGCGAAGCGACTCCGCTGCTCCCCACAGCCGAGCGGAGCGGACCGGCTGTCCTTGTGCACCGGCCAGAGATGCTACTGCGTGTAGATGGGCAGCGGTTAGGTGCGGCATTCCCAGCTGCTTAGACAGCTCGAGTCCCTCGCTGCAGAGCACTCTGACCTGCCGATGGTCGCTTTGGCCAAGACA
>Ga0126307_10003701_pt1 | contig 10490 bp, 12 predicted proteins | sample Plot28_FD_89955 | JGI IMG/M metagenome (GOLD analysis project Ga0126307, IMG submission 89955) | Serpentine soil microbial communities from UC McLaughlin Reserve, CA, USA - Plot28 | ecosystem: Environmental > Terrestrial > Soil > Grasslands | place: USA: UC McLaughlin Reserve, Lake County...
AGAAGCGTCCCAGCTCCTTGGCCGCAACAGCCGTAGTTCCCGACCCACAGAAAGGATCGAAGATGAGGTCCCCCTCTCGCGTCGAGGCCACAAGGGCACGGCGCACCAGACGCAGCGGTTTTTACCTCCGAATGGCTCGTCAGCCGTGACAGCCACCCTCTCCGGCTGCCGGCCCCCCTTTAATATGTCGCATCTCGCTACGCTCGACCCGCTGCCGGATCTCGTGCTCGCCAACCCCGAGGTGCCGAGCGGCTTGCGAATAGGTGAGGGCGTAGTGGGTGACATCCAGCTTCTGGTCGTCCGCTCGGACGTTTTCGCGCCCCTGATGCCGTCCGATGATGCGCCCCGCACGCTCCACCTCGCCTCCACGGTGGCGTGGGCGTTCTCCAGTCTGAGTCTTACCACCGACCTCCTCAGGTTCGCGGGAGAGGCGCAGAGCGACGTTTGTCGGATTTTCCCGCGCTCCGTCAACCTCAGAACCGTTCCTGTTAACGCGTTTCGGCTCCCGAGATAAGGGAACAAACGGGGCGGGAAACTTCTACGCGAAGGAGCAGCACCATGGAAGAAGCGCACGAGAGGACCCACGTCCTCCTCATGCCGCGCGACCTCATCCACCGTGCCGTCACCGACCCCGACAACCGCCTGATCGGCTACGTTAGAGATCTACTGATCGACGAGGTCGATTGGAAGCTGCGTTTCTTGCACGTGACGGTCGGCGGGCATCTGGGCATCAACGAGAGGCACTTCTTGATACCGATCGAGGCTGTCGAGAGGGTGAGTGGGGGCTTCGTGACCATCGAGCTAAGCCCGCAGAAGGTAAGAGGCGCCCCGGAGCTCGACCCGAACATTCTGCTCCAGCCCGACCTCAGGCAAGAAATCTACGACTACTATGGCTATCCTGCCCCGGCGTAAGACACAGCACCGATCGGCTGAGAGGCTTTGCCCTGGAGAAGCCGGTAGCCTCTGTGAACATAAGCCTCTCTCCTGTGAGGGGGAGGCGCCGGGGGGGTGGCGGCTTGTGCGGCGCATATGAATAGGCCACCGACGATCCGCGCGAAAGACCTGTGCGACCGTAGGCGACCCTATGTCGCCGATTCTTACCGGCGCACCACCAAGACTGGGCAGTAGGCGTGCCTCACCACGGCGTCCGAGACGCTGCCCATCAAGGCCTCCTTATCCCTCCCCGACCCCTGCTCCCTACCACGACCACCCGACCCCCAAGTCCTCGGCCAAGGCGACGATCTCGTGCGGCACCCCTCCCTCAGGTGCGTCTGCGCGACCGTAGTGCCAGCAGACCGCACCTTCTCGACCGCCGTGTCCAGCACCTCCCGCGCCCGTTGTTCGGAGAGGTCCTCGAGCTCCTCCTCGCGCACCGGGTCCTCGAGCTCCGTCCCTCCGGGGTCGGTGGCTTCGGGGTAGAGCAGGTATATGGGGGAACGCTTGGATCGGGCATCGCACTACCTACCCTATTTGGTGGCACGGGGCGCCGACGGGGGCAGATCCTACCGCCTTCGTGTGGGCGTAAGCCAGTTAGGACGACGCCGGGAGTAGTATTTCGCGCGGTGGTCGGACCGGACGGCGAGGTGGAGATCGCGCTCTAGCCGCGCGAGGCCCGCGAGGAGGTGAGGACGATGTAGTGTCGCACCCGTGGCCGACCCGGCCGGGGCCTTACGGGTTCCGGGCCGTTCCCGTTGCCTTATTCACCCAAATGCGTGGAAAGGAGGGTTCTCAGAAGTCGAGAAGAGTCTGATAGCGGTTTGCTATGACATTGACCTGTACAGACATGCATTGATGATCACGATTATGTAGCTGTTCCAAGTAGGTGCTGTTGGCCCTGGATGTGATGTAGGCCAACTACACTGCAAACCGCTATGAGTCGGTAGAACCCAGACAGTAGGGAGATTAACATGCGAACCATGGACATCGACGAGAACGCACCCGTTATCACCCGTGACGAGATCCTCATCGACGCCCCGATTGACAGCATCTGGAGCCTGCATACCGACATTTCCTCCTGGTCGGAGTGGCTGCCAGACATCGACGCGTCGACGATGGAGGGACCCTTGGAAGGGGGAACGGTCTTCCACTGGCAAACGTATGGCTTAAGCATAGAGTCAACCATTCAGGAGATCGATCCACCACGACGCATCGCCTGGTCCGGTCCTGCGCAGGGCATTATGGCGATACACCTCTGGACGATGACGCCGAGCGAGAACGGGGTACTCGTCCACACCGAGGAGTCGTGGGACGGCGAACCGGTGCGCGCCCAGCCTGGGGAGATGCAGCAGGCGCTAGACGGCTCGCTCCGGGCGTGGCTGCAGAGCCTCAAGCACATGGCGGAAGCCCAAGGTAGATAAGAGCAGGAAGTGGCGCTCACTTGCAGGACGCAACGCAATAGGAAGGGATCACCTGCACTGGTTTATTACCAGTGTCTGAGGAGACCTCTATCCCTCCTGATCAAAGGCGAGATAGAGCTGCAGCATCACGTACAGGACTATGCCAGCGAGGGTCAGTAGCCGGGTGCGGCGGCCAAAGGGGTAGGCATTCGTCAACGTCAGAACCAGGTCGGCGGTGTCGGCGCCAGCGGCAGCCAAGAGCCAGCCTCGAGAGGACTCGCGCCGCAGGACGGCAGCCAGGATTCCCAGCCCCAAGGCGGCGTCCCGAGCCCCCAGCCCGCGAGCAAGGCCTAGAGCGATGGGTCCGGATGCTCCGCCGTGCGCCCACCAGATACGCAGCATGGGGGAAGGAACCAACAGGAAACCCGCGCCAAACACGAACCGTCCGCCTCCCACCAAAGCCCTTGCCGTTTGCTTGAACACGCCCACAAATATACAGGATCAACCGCCATGACGAAATATCCACCTTCGAGCGGCCCACCGAGCCGAGAAGTGCAACGCCCGAGCCCGAAGGCTCTCCCAACCTGCTAAGAGCACGGACGTTACTGACCAAGAGGACCACGGCGCGTATAGGCGTAGGAATAGAGGAGAGAGTAGGAGAAGTGAAAGTTCTAATCATCGGCGCGACGGGCGGCACGGGGCGAATCTTGTTGGAAATGGCGCTGGAGCAGGGCCACGAAGTGACGGCCCTGGCTCGCAACCCCTCTGCCGTTGCACCCCGAGACTACCGTCCTCGCGTGCTGCGGGGGAACGCGCTGGACCCGGACGCGGTGGACGCTGCCGTGGCGGGACAGGACGCCGTGCTCTCGGCTCTGGGCACGCGCAGCAGGAAGCCCACGACCCTTTTTTCGGCCAGTACCGCAAACCTCGTCGAAGCGATGAAGAAGCATGGTGTACGCCGGCTGGTTTGCCTCACCGGCATCGGGGCTGGTGACAGCAAGGGGCACGGCGGTTTCCTCTACGACAGGGTCCTCTTGCCCTTCGTGGTGAGAAACCAGTACGAGGACAAAGACCGTCAAGAGGAGATAGTCAGACGCAGCGGCCTAGAGTGGGTGATCGTGCGCCCGGCCCGGCTCACCAACGAATCGGCCACGGGTGACTATCAGGTCTTTCTTAGCGGAGATTCTTACAGAGCCACCACTATATCTCGGGAGGACGTCGCGGCCTTCATGCTCGCTCAACTGACAGAGGATCGCCACCTACATCAGACGCCTGTGATCAGTTACTGAGGAAGTTGTTTGCAACGGGTTGCGCGATGGCGGCGCATTTAGCGTAGGTACGGCCCCTCCGGCGAGCGCAGCGCTTTGGCCTGCGTCATCTTCCTAGGTCCCCGGCGTCCGAACTCCAACAGCCGCTTCACGTTCTGTACCGAGGAGATCATGAGAACCTCGGCGTTGACTCTCTCCAGCGTCCTGAGCCTCACCTCCCTCATGCCGTGCCCCTTCTTGCCTCGGCGAAGAGAGGCTCGATCCCCGCCTTGTGCTTCCGTTGCGCTTTCTCGTAAGGGAATGTCCCGCGGTAGGAACGGACGCTGTCATAGCACTCCTCGTCGAAGCGCTGGTTGACCACCCTCCCGCTCTTGCCGCTGGTGCACTTGCTCTTGAGCGGGCACGCGTCGCAGAGGTTCTTCTACCGGCCGGAGGTGGATCGCTTTAGAATCTATGGCATGGGCGTTCGGGAAGCGGAACGCGGCGAGCTTCACACCGTACCCGCAATGGCCTGGGTCGCTTCGTTCGTCGTGTGCGGGATCGGCGACGCGTTGCTGGGACGATGGGTCCTGCTACCGCTTTTCGTCGCCGCGTTCTACGGCGGCATGATCATCATAGATTTGGTTACCTACCCGATGCTCTCCTTCTGGCGAGGCTGGCTCAGGCGACGGGGACTTGTTGCCTGGTACCTGGTCGAGGTCGTCGGGCTGTGGGGCGGGACGACGCTGGTCTTGTTGCTGCTCTCCCCGTCGTGGTTGGGATGGCACTGGAATGGGGCGTTGCCGCTCGAGGTGCTCGGAGGCGTACTCCTCGTCGCCTCGGTGATGGCAGGGACGTGGGCGGTGGCGAAGATGGGATGGGCAAGGCTGCTGTTCGCCGGAGCCCTGTTCCCATTGGGGGCCGGGGCCGAGGAGAACGGCGTTCCGCAACGCCTGGTGGTAGAGGGGCCGTATCGGTACGTGCGCAACCCCCTCTACGACGCAGATCTCTGCCTGATGGTGGGCGCAGCGCTGCTCACCCGCAGCTGGGCTCTGGTGTTGCTTGCTGCGCTCTACCTGGCCCAGCTCTCCCTCCAACTCCCCCTGGAAGAACGCGAGCTCAGGGAGCGCTTCGGTCTCCCATACCGCCGCTACTGCGAGCTCGTACCCCGCTTCTGTCCGAGGCGTAAGCCCGTGCGACAGCGAGACCTCAACACCTAAGTCGGCCAAGGGGCACGCTGCACATCGAGCCGCACCAAAACCTTCTGAGAATTTGCCCACTTCCGCAATCCTCGCACCTCTTGCGCGGGGTAGGCGCCGGCTGGTGGTGGGGACGGACGGCGATACGGAGCTGGAGGTCGCGCTCAAACCCCGCGAGGAGGAGCCGACAGCTTCATCTCGGACCCGCCGGCAACGTAGCGCTCCTCGTCGCCGAATACCGCCACCACCCGATCACCGCCTGCCCCAGCGCCAACGAGACCAGGACCGCGAAGAGGGCTGCGTAACCGAGCTCCGTTATAACCCAGCCAGCGAAGAGCGGGAAGCCGAGGATCGCCGCCTGAAACAGGAGGCCCGCCATCGGCAGGACACGTGGGCGTACCACCTCCTCGGAGACGTTGACAGCCTGCGCCTGCACGCTAGGGAGCGCCAGCCCGTACCCCAGCCCCAATAACGCGGAGGCCGCCCCGTAGAGTAGGGCACTCGTCCCCACAGCCAGGAATGCCGCCAGCGCGAGCGCCATAACGCTCACGGCCGAGGCGATCACGAGCCTCGCATCGAACCGTGTTGCCATGCTGGCCAGGACAAAGCGGGCGAAGATGACCGCAGCGGTGTAGGTCACATAGAAGACCGCGTAGTCGAGGCCCTGCGACCTCGCGAACGTGGTCTGGAACTGGGTCATGGAGGTGAAGAGGCAGGCAAAGAGGAGGATCATGGCGAGCGAGTAGACGGCCTCCGAGCGCAGGATGCGGCTGACGGCTTCCTTGAAGGACACGGAGCCCGCGTTGGGCGCAAGCCCTCCCCGACCGCGTGCGACACGGACGTCGGGTATGAGAAAGCCCTCGGTTGCAGTGAGCACCACGGCTGCGAAACAGATCGCGCCCGCTGCCAGAAACGTCCCCCGGAAGCCTAGATCAGACTCGACCAGGACGCGGGCGACTACCGGCCCGGCGCCGATTCCAACTTGCTGGGTGCCGGTGAGGTATCCGAAGTAGGTCGCCCTCCCCTCGTCCGTGACCATCTCGCTCATCACCATCGGCGTAGCGGTGTAGACCACGGCCCAGGCGGTGCCCAGCAGAACGCCGACCGCTACCAAGGGCGTCCACATACCGGTCACGAACGACGCCCCTGCCGCCCCCAGGCCGTAGAGCGCTATGGCGATAGCCACCACCGCGTGTGGCCTCAGGGCGTCTGGGTAGCGGATCAGGAGCCCTATGCACAAGACCGTCGTGACCGTGGCCGCCGAAAGGACGACGCCGAAGTTCGCCTCGTTGCCGCCGAGCTGTTGCACGTACAAGGGCAGCAGCAGGAGCATCCCATAGGCCATCGAGACACCGAACGTACCCGAGAGCAGCAAGACTACCGCAGCAAGCCCAGCCCAACGTCCCGCCGCTTCTTCGTCCCCGCCTCCTGCCACCCGAAGCCTCCTCTCGGTGCCTCTGTCTGTACACAACGATAGTAGGCCGCCGCTAGTATCGCGTCCAACGAAAGTTTTAGATATCATCTATCGTTAGATACGATAAAAAGGTGGGACGCCTCATGGAACTCAGACACGTGCGGACGTTCCGGGCCGTGGCCGAGGAGCTTTCGTTCAGCCGGGCCGCCGCTAAGCTGGGCTACGTCCAGTCGAGCGTGAGTGCGCAGGTGAGCACCCTCGAGCAAGAGCTCGGAGTGCCTCTCTTTGACCGGTTGGGCCGGAGGATCAAGCTGACCGAAGCCGGGGAGGTGATGCTCGCCCACTCGCGGAAGCTGCTCGCCCTCGCCGAGGAGACCAAGGGGGCCGTCGTAGACGCCGGGGTAGGTTCGGGCGAGGTGACGGGCTCCCTGACGGTGAGCGCCCCCGAGACCTTAATCACCTATCGTCTGCCGAAATTGCTCGCACTCTTCCACGAGAGGCACCCAAAGGTGAGACTGTCCGTCCGCCCCAGCTCCTTAGGCCGACTCGTAGGATCGGTGCGTAAGGCCGTGGAAGACGGTACTGTAAACGTGGCGTTCGTTCTCGACGAGCCGCTCGATGAGCGGGTGCGGTTGGCGGACCTGGCGGTCGAGACACTGGCGGCGGAGGACATTACCGTCATCGCTCCGGCTTCCCATGCGCTTGCCTACTCATCCGTCGTTCTACCGCAGGATTTGCACGGCGAGACGGTGCTGTTGCCAGAGGCACCAGAGTCGGCGTGCGCCTACCGGGGACAATTCGAGCGTCAGCTCGGCTCGGCCCGCGTGCTGCCTGCGGAGACGATGGAGTTCCAGAGCATAGAGGCCGTGAAACAATGCGTCGCGGCCGGGATGGGCGTCTCCGTCTTACCAAACGTTACGGTGGGTGCGGAGCTGAAGGCAGGCAAGCTCGCCGCGCTGCACTGGAAGGAGCCCTTCGAGGTCCTCACACAGATGTCGTGGAACAAAAGTCGGTGGAAATCCCCCGCGCTTGGAGCGTTCTTGGAGGCAAGTCGAGAAGCGTTCTCCCTGGTACGAACACCTGCTCGATGATGGAGCAGATAGTATCAGCGAGGCCCGCGAGGAGGCTGGAGCTTAACGCCGTACCCATAAGCCAGGAGTGGGACCGTCCGGAGCCGAACACTACGGTGTGCTTGGCCTCTCCTCCCCCGGTGGCGGCTCCTCCCTCGGGGTTCGCTCCTCACCTGGCGGGGAGGTGGCGGTCTCCGTGGTTTGCACCCAACTGCTCAGCGGGTGGTGGGCGGCGTCATCCTGCGTGGCATCCGCTTCTTCACCGGATTCAGCGTTCGGGTCAGGGATGGCGGCCTGCTCGGCAACACGCTTCCCCTGGCGAGGGAACGCGAACACGGAACCGAGGAACTCCATGTAGGCTTCGACCGACTCTCGGGCGAGGGTCTGTGAGGCCTCCTGCTGCTTGCGCTGCTGCTCGATCAGGATTCCCGCCAGGCTCCGGTTGCTTTCGGCCTGGGTCCCGAGGTTTTCGATCACGCGGTTGAAGAAGCTCTTAGTGAGGTGCGCGTTGAGTTCCTGGGCCGAGACCGAGCGGTCAGCGAGAGCCTGGTAGGCCTCGGTGAGAGACTGAGCGAATTTCTCGGCCGCCTCGTTTACCTTTCGGGCCTGCTGATCGTCCATCCGATCCGGCCTCCTTCGTCGCGGTTAACGTGGTAAGGCTCTTACCCGTAACAGCCGCTGACCATACCCGCTCGGGGTGCCAGTAGTCACTCTTTGTAAAGCTGCGGGTATGGAGCAACAAAACCGACCGCGATGCCCGCGAGGAGATTGAACTTAACGCCCTACCCAGGACCGACCGGACCAGGGTCCTACAGGGCTCCAGCCCTACTTACTTGAGCATCTTAGAAAGACAGCCCATTTGGGGGATGCGCCACTGCTCCGGGGGTATACGCTCCGCGTTGTGTACCACGCGGAGCAGTGGTGTAACTTCCTCGCGGCCCGACGAGCGCGATGGCGGCCCAAGGGATTAGCAGCACGGGCGGACCGCCGGAGTTTGGAAGCTTCCCCTTCACGATTGTCACTCATCTACTACGTGCCCCTGAGGTACTCGTGTTCGCCAGGCTCGTCGGGGTCCAGAAGTTAGGCCAGCCCGTAGACCGACCAACCGTGTTGCCCCAGATCACTCCGAGGGCTATGGTCACTGAGCTTCAGTAACCTCCGGCACCATGAAACCCGCGCTCCTGCACGTTTCGGCGGCGCAGGCCTGGAACTCCGCCATGCGTTCGCGGTAGAGGGGCACCTGGGGCTCCTCCACCCCGTTCATGGTCCCGTCGAGCTCGAAGCGATCAGTCGGGAGGGTGTAGAACTCCTCGTACCCGAGTGATGCCCCCGAGAGCCAGAGGTGGTAGGCCCCCTCCTTGGTGTAGACGGCCCTCCACGCCGGGAGGTCGCCCTCGCTCGGCACCGCGAGCAGAGCCCTCGCCCTCATGTGGTGGCCGTCGCGGTGGAGCGAGCGGGTTTTCTGCCTGACCCGCTGGGCGGCCCCGTCGGAGAGGAGCGCTACCGACTCGGCGTAGGCGTACTTCCTCCAGGGGATGGTGAGCCCCTGGGCGAGGGGAAGGAAGTTGGTGCCGTCCACGTACTCGGGGGTTTCGGCGTCGGCCATGGCCTCCAGGGTCGGCCTTATGTCCACTGTGGCGGTGAGCTCGGTCCTCACCGTGCCCGGCACGATCCCCGGCCCCCTCACCAGGAGCGGGAAGCGCTCGTCCTCCAGGTAGGGGCTGTTCTTCTTGGTCAGGCGGTGGTGGCCCGTCTTGTAGCCGTTGTCGTTCCAGTAGACGACGAAGGTGTTCTCTGACTCGCCCGTGGCCTCCAAAGTATCCAACACCCCCCCGATCAGGTCATCGGTGTAGGCCGCGCTCCTCAGCTTCTCGCGGTACTCCCTGAGCCACTCCTGGCGGGCCTGCTCTCCGTTGGGGTTGTCCCTCACGAAGGGCGGCTTGTCGGAGACGTCGGCCTCGGCGAACGCCGAGCTCTCGGGCCTCGCGTCCTGGAACATGGCATCGTAGGAGTCGGGGTGCTCCCAGGGCCCATGCGGGTTGTAGAGGCTAAGGAACATCATGTCCGGGCCCGCCGTCTCGTCCCAGTTCTCGACGATGGGCACCGCCCTGTTCACAATGAAGCGGTCGTGGGCCTGGGGCCCGTACCCCCGGGGGCACCTCTTGTTCCCGTCGAAGGAGAGGCATTCGCCCCTCGGGATCCCCGAGATCCACCTGTCCCACCCCTTCGGGACGATTTCGAGGGAGTCATCGTATCCGTTCATGTACTTCCCGAGGTAGGCGGTGTTGTAGCCCGCCTCGTCTATGGTACGGCCCAGGGTGTCCAGGTGGTAGCCCTTAGCCTTGAACGTCTCGAAGCCGCCGTGGGGCGGGTTGTTGTCGAGGACGTCCGTGTTGTGGGGGAACTGCCCCCTCTGGGTCGAGGCCCGGTTGGGGCAGCACAGGGACTGGGCGTAGGTGAAGTTCTCGAAGGTCACGCCCTGGGCCCCGACGCGGATGTTGACGTTGTCCATCGCCTCCCGCAGGACCTCGTAGTTGTTGTCGTCGGTGCCGACGACGAGGATGTTGGGCTTGGCCTGGGCTTGGGCGAAGCTCGGCTGCGCCTGCTCTTTGGGCAAGCTTAGGCAGAGGCCTAGTAACACCGCGAACTTGAGGGCGGCCCTCCGCTCGGTCATGTCGGCTCCTCCTTCCAGGCGCAAGCGACGTCGCTCGTCGCAGTACCTTTTCGCTGACTGATCCCACCTTAGCTGCAAGCGATGAATCCGACCTAGGGTGACACCGACGGCACAGCTACGAGGCAACTGATCATACATACGCGAGCCCCGCGAGTGGGCGAAGGCGGGGTAGGGGCGGTTGCGTCCGTCGAGCGGGCCGGGGTCCTACGGGGCCTCGGTCCTCCCTTTTGTCGAGAATCTCCAAAATCTTGTCCAAATGGAGGATGCGCTACCCCCTCTGGGTGATTACACTTCTCCTCGTCCGCGGACGCTCCGGCGCTGTCAGGGCTATCGGAACGGGCTGCGCTCGCTGATGCGAGTGGACCGCTTCATCGGGGATGCCTTTGACCTGCTCCGCCGGAAGGGCGAGATGGGCAACACCTACTTCGTGTTCTACACGGATAATGGCGCCCACTTCGGTCAGCACCGCCTCGAGCACGGCAAGCTTCAGCCCTACGAGGAGGACGTCAACTTCCCGCTGATCGTGCGCGGGCCTGGGATCCCGCACGGC
>Ga0126307_10003702_pt1 | contig 10490 bp, 14 predicted proteins | sample Plot28_FD_89955 | JGI IMG/M metagenome (GOLD analysis project Ga0126307, IMG submission 89955) | Serpentine soil microbial communities from UC McLaughlin Reserve, CA, USA - Plot28 | ecosystem: Environmental > Terrestrial > Soil > Grasslands | place: USA: UC McLaughlin Reserve, Lake County...
AGTGCATCCGCAAGTGCATCCGCAAGTGCATCCGCAAGTGCATCCGCAAGTGCATCCGCAAGTGCATCCGCAAGTGCATCCGCAAGTGCATCCGCAAGTGCATCCGCCAGCGCATCTGCTCCCAGTTCGCAGAACTCCAGGCGGGCCGGTGGCGGGGCAAGAGTATCGTCCTCAGCTGGCGCAACGGCGAGTGCCCCGGCCGCCGCTTCCGGATCGCGTGCCCGCGCTGGCGGGGTGGGTGGTTCGGGCTACGACGTGCTCGCCGTGGCGCGGGAGCATCTGGGAACCCCCTACGTGGCCTCTCCGCCCGGACCCTGCGTGGCTTTCAAGTCCGAGGACTGCTCCTGCTTCACGATGCTGGTCTTCCAGGAGTTCGGTATCGCCCTGCCTGATTCTCCGGGCGCCCAGATGGGCTACGGGACCCCGGTCCGCGGTGCCCCCCAGGCGGGAGACCTGCTCTTCTGGAGTGAGAACGGCAGCGGGGCCATCACCCACGTCGGTATAGCCATGGGTGACGGGACGACAATACACGCCCAGATCGGCAACGCGGTGACCATCACCAACATAAACTACATCAGGGGTTACGTGGGGGCGAGGAGGCTCCTTTAGGACGGTTTGCAAAGGGGCTCACGAGCCCCTTTGTGAGCTTTCAGCCAAGACAAGAAGCTGAAAGCTGAATGCGGGGGAGGGAGGCCCACGACGGGCCTCCCTCCCTCGTGTCTGGTGCCCTCCTGGCGGTGGTAGAATCGCTGTTGGTAGTGTGGTGACCTCTTCCGGTCCTTTATGGAATCCCGGGACGGCGCGAGGAAGAAGAGGCCGAGTGCCTCCACGAAGAGGCCGTCGGAGAGATCTCGCCCGCGTCGTCGGTCGAAGAGGCCCCCGATGAGGCGCGACCAGAAAGAGAACGCACCTAAAGCGATTGGCAGAGGGTCATTGTGACCCTCTGCCAATCGCGCTGTCAGCCGTCAGCAAGAACAAGAAGCTGAAAGCTGACCGCTGAAAGCGTTTACAAAGAGGGGACCTCTTTGCAAAACAGCTATACGCGGCAGGTTAGCCTCGTATACATCTGGGTAAGTAGATTCGCGAAGTTGCAAAGATAGGCCTCCGACAAGCTATCTACACGGCAGTTTGCGTGAGGGGAGCCGGATGACCGAGAGGTCCGATGGAGCGTGAAACAGCCAAGGCAACGGAACAAGGGAGCGGGTTCTCGGGCCCGATCTCACTGACCCTTCCGAGCAGTCCCGAGTACGTGCTGCTCGCCCGTTTGGTAATGGGCCAGGCCGGACGGCTGGCCGGGCTAGAACCAGAAGAGGTCTACGATTTGAAGCTGGCCGTTACCGAGGCGGTGACCAACGTGATCCGCCACGCCTCTGTGGAGAGCTACGAGATCGAGTACAAGGTCTTGCCGTTGGGCGTCGAGGTAAGCGTCATGGATACCGGTGGTGGTTTCAGCGTTGCGGATCTCACGGGTGAACCCGACGAACACGGCGGGTTCGGCCTCACCGTGATCCGTAATCTGGTGGACGAGCTGGTGCTCGACTCCACGAAGGGTGGAGGGACACGGCTGAAGATGATCCGGCGCGTCCGCGAATAGGCCGAAGAGTCGGGAAAAGGACAATCTTCCGGCGTTTCATGCGTAACCTTCTTGAATGTTCGGTAAGCGTTAATATACAGTTAGCCGTGTACGTAGCGCCGTCGTGTGCGAGAACGCTAAGAGAGGGACTCAAAAAAGGTAGACAGTGCAGCAGCGTGTAAATCCTGGCAACAAATCGCTCGCCGATTACCGCAGCATAATCCGTCGGGAGCTCTTCGACGAGATAGTGGCCCTTGGGGAGCGCCTGAGGGGGAGGCGGGTTCTGCACGTCAGCGCGACGAGCTTCGGTGGCGGGGTCGCGGAGATCCTGTACACGCTCGTGCCGCTCATGCGGGACGTCGGCCTCGAGGCCGACTGGGATATCATGTTCGGGTCGGAGCCTTTCTTCAACGTCACCAAGAGCATTCACAACGCCCTGCAAGGCGCCGACTACGATCTTAGTGTCGAGGACCGGGCGATCTACGAGGAGTACAACCGCATCTCTGCCGAGGCCCTCCAGAAATCCGGCGAGGATTGGGACATCGTGTTCGTCCACGATCCGCAGCCGGCCCTGCTCAAGTACTTCGCGGGCGGCCTCTCGCCCGAGACTAAGTGGATCTGGCGTTGCCATCCAGATCTCTCGACCCCCAACAGGCACGTGCTCGACTACCTCTTGCCGCACATAGCGGACTACGACGCGCAGATTTACACCATGGAGGAGTACACCCCTCCCGACGTGCACCTGCCCGGGCTCACCCTCATCCCGCCCGCGATCGACCCGCTCTCGCCCAAGAACATGGCCCTGAGCGCCGACGACGCCCGCTACATAGTCAGCCAGTTCGGCGTGGACGCCGAGAGGCCCTTTATGGTGCAGGTCTCGCGCTTCGACCCCTGGAAAGACCCTCTCGGCGTCATAGACGCCTACAGGCTCGTGAAGGAGGAGGTCCCCGAGGTCCAGCTCGTCCTTATCGGCTCGATGGCCCACGACGATCCAGAGGGTTGGGACTACTGGTACAAGACCGTCAACTACGCCGACGGAGACCGTGACATCTTCCTGTTCTCCAACCTCACTAACGTGGGAGCCATCGAGGTCAACGCCTTCCAGTCCATAGCCGACGTGGTGATCCAGAAGTCCATCCGCGAGGGCTTCGGGCTCGTCGTGACCGAGGCTCTCTGGAAGGCGAGACCCCTAGTGGCGAGCAGGGTGGGCGGCATCCCCATGCAGGTCGACGCGGGGGGCGGCATGCTGGTGGATACGATCCCCGAGGTGGCCTCGGCGTGCACGAAGCTCCTAAGGGACCGCGACTTCGCCCGCGAGATGGGCCGTCATGGGAAGGAACACGTGAGGACGCATTACCTCACGCCGCGTCTCCTCCGCGACGATCTCCTCCTTTTCGCTAAACTGCTCGGGGTATAGCTGAGCGGGCAGCGAACGAGAGGGAGAACCTTGGCCCACGGCGAAGCCGGAAAGACCATCGTGGTCTCGAACAGGGGCCCCGTGACGTTCTCCCGAGACGCCTCGGGCGAGCGCGAGCACTCCAGGGGGGCGGGAGGCCTCGTCACCGCCCTGAACGCGGTCCTCCGCCGCGCAGAGAACGCGGTCTGGATCGCCTCGGCCCAAAGCGAGGAGGACGCCGCCGTCTCCAAGGAACCGGCGCCCTACGAGGTCGAGGACCTGCGCATCAGGCTCGTCGAGCACGACCCCGAGGCCTACGACCTTATGTACAACGAGCTGGCCAACCCGCTCCTCTGGTTCGTCCAGCACGGACTCTACGATCTCCCATATTCGCCCGTGCTCGGGGACGAAACGAGGCGGGCCTGGGAGGAGGGCTACGTCACCGTCAACAGCAACTTCGCCGACGCCGTAGTCGAGATGGCAACCGGGGAGGATTCGCCCACCGTCCTCCTCCACGACTACCAGCTCTACATGACCCCGCTCTTCGTCCGTGAGCGCCTCGGAGCGGACGCCTTTCTCTCCCTGTTCGTCCACATCCCCTGGCCCGAGCCTGATCTCTGGCGCGTATTGCCGGATTACATAAGGGAGGGTGTGCTCGAGAGCCTCCTCTCGGCCGACGTCGTCGCCTTCCACACCCATCGCTACGCCCGCGCGTTCGCCGAGACCGCCGCGACCGTGCTCGGCGCTGATGCTGACGTCGAAGGCGGTGTGATCCGCTACGGAGGACGAGAGGTGTGGGTGCGGGCGTACCCTATCTCCATAGATCCTGGGGAGTTCGAGGATCTGGCACAGAGCGAAGCCGTGCTCGAACAGGAGCGTTTCGTCAAGGGTCTTCCTGGAAAGCTCCTCCTGCGCGTCGACCGCACGGACCTATCCAAGAACGTCGTCCGCGGCTTTGTGGCCTACGGCAGGATGCTGGAGCGACACCCCGGGATGAAGGGCGAGGTTACCTTCCTCGCCCAGCTCCAGCCATCCCGAACGGACATCCCCGAGTACGCCGCCTACATGGAGGCGGTGGGACGTACGGCGGAGGAGGTCAACGAAAAGCATGGCACGGATCTCTGGAAGCCGATCGAGCTCTTTATGGAGGACAATTTCCCCCGCTCCGTCGCCGCTTACAAGAACTTCGACGTCCTGCTCGTCAACGCCGTCAGGGACGGCATGAACCTCGTCGCCAAGGAGTCGGCCGTCATAAACGAGGGGAACGGCGTCCTCGTCCTCTCCGAGAACGCCGGCGCCCACGAGGAGCTCGGCGAGTACGCGCTGACCGTCAACCCCTACGACGTAGACGAGCAGGCCGACGCCATCTACGCCGCGCTCGTCATGCCGGAAGAGGAACGCGAGCAAAGGGCGAGTGCTCTGCGCGAAACGGTCAGGTCCAACACCATAGAAGACTGGGTCGAGGCGCAGGTGGAGGATATAGAAGCGTACCGGAAGCGGCGGAGATAAGCGCCAAGATGCGCATCTTCTTGATGGTAGCGGCCGTGCTGATCGCGCTGGCCAACGCTACCCTCTACAGTTTGATCGGCAACAACACCTTCTCCAACCTCTTCGATTTTCACCCCGACCCGTGGCCCCTCTCCACAGTGTATGCGCTCTGTGGTGTCTTCGCGGGGCTGCTAGTCGCGGGCGGCCTTATCTCGTTCGCGGAGAAGGTTCTAAGGGAGAGCTTCTTCGCGCGTTACGGTTTGATGGTGCTCGCGATCTGCATCGGGGGAGCGGTGCTGGCCATCCTGCTGACCACCGTCACGTTCCTCTTCGACCCCGCGGCCTACGTGCCAGGAGGGATCTCCGAAACCGCTTACACGCTCCTTCTGGTCACCATGCCAGGGGCGACGTTGGGGGCGATAGAAGGCGTAATCCTCGCTTTCCCGCTGGCCTGGCTCCTCGGCCGGTTCAGGGAACCTCTCTAACCCTCGCCCAGAAGGGCCTTCAGTACCCCGCCGACGCCGTCGACGCCGTCCACGACGGTGTCGGCCTCGGTCTCTATCTCCCGCGGCCCCTCTTCGCTCGCCACGCCGATGCGCAGGATCTCAAGGAGTTCCCCCTCCTCGCGTAGCCTCTCCAGCTCGCGAAAAGCGTCGAGGTCGGTGGTGTCGTCGCCTATGAACATGGCCTTCCGAGGACGATACTCCTCGACCAGCGTGCGCACCGCGGTGCCTTTGTCGGCCCGGATGGGGGGACGCGCCTCGACGACGCCGCGGCCTACCGTGATCCTGAGTCCCAGGCGTTCTCCTTCGCTCTTCACGAACTCTACGCAGCGCTCGCCGACCTCCCGCGGGGCGTTGCGGTAGTGCACGGAGGCCGTTATGCCCTTTTCCTCGACGAAAGCTCCTCCCGGGGCGAGTTCCTCCCTCGCGAGCTGCTCCAGCTCCTCGACCCTCTCCAGATAGGGCAAGGCCTCGGGTATCACCTCGACCTCACCGTCGCGCATGATCTCGAAGCCATGGTTACCGAAGTACACGACGTCTTCGAGCCCGATGAGCCCGAGGGCGTCCTGCGTCTTCCGCCCGCTGATGGCAGCGACCAACAGATACCGTCTGCCCAACCGCCTTAGTAGGTCTTTCAGTTCCTCGGAGACCTCGGTCATATCCGGTGTCGGCACGATCGGGGCGAGCGTCCCGTCTATATCCGTGAGTACGGCCACCGAACTCGGCTCCTCGGCCCAGGCCCTCAGACGCTCGTAGGCTTCTCTATCCATGTCCGTCGCTTCTCGAAGAGTGTGAGCCTGGACATACGATACGGCACGTTTTCGTCATACGAGTTACGCTATCCACCCTACCGATGCCTGAAACCGCGTTTCGCGCAAGCTAGTAGGGGCGGTTCGCGAACCGCCCTTTTTGGTTCGCGAACCGCCCTTTTTGGTTCGCGAACCGCCCTAGTAATTGTTCTGGCGGCCCTGGGCGCGGGCGCGGAGGTCCTCGGTGTCGATCTCCCCGTCGAGGTACTTGCCGATGAAATAACCGACTATGCCGAAGAGTACTACGACGAGGGTCTCCTCGAACCCGATCAAAAACATCGAGAACAGCACCAGCGCCCCTATCACAGCGCCCCACTGTTTGTTGGTCCAGGCGGCCATCTCCTACCTTCCTTTCTCTAAAGAGCGATTCCTCTTACCGTGACTTCGACGTCCTTTACGGGCACGCCCTGATCCCCCAGGACCCTCCTGATATTCTCCCTGGTGCGCGCCGCGAGTTCGGTGTAGTTGTCGGACGGAGGGACCTGTATCCCCGTGTATACGACGTAGGAGTCGCCTTCGGAGGCGAGCGAGGTGGAGGGGGATTCGGCGCCCACCTCCCTTGCCGCGCTCTCGGCGAGGGTCTTGACGGCGTTGGCCGTTATGACGGTCTCCCTGCCCGGCGTGGCGTCCATCACGGTGCTCCTGGAGACCCTGCGCCCGAAGGTGAGCTCCCTGAGCAGCAAGAGCAGCGCTATCAGGGCCACGAGGGCGCCGACGATAGCGATGACGGTCCTCACCCCCGTCGTGAAGGTGGAGGCGGACAGGTCGCCAAGTGCCTGGACGGCGGCCCTGTACCCTGTGTACTGGGCAATGATGTCGGATTGGATGACCCCAAAGTTTATGAGCAGTAGCAATACAGGGACGGCCAACAGCAGCAGGGCGACTATCAGTAGGATGAGGCGGTTTAGCGCGTTCACTGTACCCTCGACTTCGTCTGCCTGGGGTCCGCTTCGACGAGTTTGACGTTGAGCTTACTAACCGGCAGTCCCCGGCTGGAGAGGTGTTCCTGTACCCTGGTGCGCAGGCCCGATCTTATGGTCCCTGAGTCTCCTTCTCGCCTCACCTTGGCTTCGAGGTCTACCTGGGCCCCCGGGCTCCGCCTGGCCTTCACGCCGACAGAAGAACCGAGAACGTCCTGAACCTCCTCGGCGACCGTCGAGACCTCCTCCTCGACCACGCCGCGGGTGACGTATGTGCCGTTCCCCATGCGCACGCGCCTCGGGGCAGAGGGCATGAGCTCGGCGATAAACCAGATCAGGCCGAGCAGCGCCAGAAGCACCAGTATGATGATCGTGATGACGGAGAGGCCGCCATCCTCGACACGCCTGACGAAGTCCGCAAGGCCCCGGGCGAAGTCGGTTACGGGCAGGTCGGTCAGGCTACGGCTGAACAAATCGAAGCTGTAGACGACCATGTAAACGCCGAGCACGAAGAGGCCGGCGAACAGCAATGTCATTACTATCCTGTTAAAGACTCTCATCTTCGGCCACCTCGAGGTCCTCGACTACCACCCTGGTCTTGCGCCCGCCGGCGTCCGGTGCCACGCGCGTCCTTATGTCTTCAGCGATCTCCGGTATCGGCCTCGGCAAAGGGTATGCGGCGACGATGTGGATCTCCAGGTCCTCCGGGGTGACCACAACCCCGGAGACTTTCTCGCTGCCCTCGTAGGTTGCGGCCTCCACGAAGCGCCCGCGCCCCAGGGAGTGGACCCCTTCGGTCGCGAGGGCCGCGACCGAGGCGGCCCTCGCGAGTTGAATTCCGTCTGCCAAAATAAGCCTAGCTCTCCGATGAACCGCCCTTTACTGGACCCGCTGCTGTTCCTGGGCCTCCTGCTCGCGGCGCTCCTGCTCTATCTGCCGCTGCCGCTCCTGCTCGGCCTCCTGCTGCGGGAAGAATATGTTGGAGACCGTTATATTGACTTCCGTTACGCGAAGGCCAACCAGGCTCTCCACCCTGTTGGCCACGTTGCGCCTGACGGCCTCGGCGAGCTGGGGTATCGACTTGCCGTACTCGGCCGTCAGCGTCAGGTCGAGCGCGGCTTCCTCCTGGCCCACCTCCACCGAGACCCCCTGGGTCTGGCTGCCGCCCGTGATGGTGCCGAGGATGCCGCTCACGGCCTGGGAGCCGCCGCTGCCCATCCTGATGCCGTCGACCTCCTGGGCCGCGATCCCTGCGATCTTCGAGACCACACTGTCCGAAATGCTGGTGGAGCCGCGCTCGGTCTGTAGCGGGCTGCCCTGTTGAGACCTCTCCTCGCTCATGCTTCTCCTTTCTTGGATGTGCTCGATCCTCTACCCGTGCTTTTCGCTATACCGCCCGGCGTGTGATCAGCCGGTAGATCGCCAGCAGGACTATCGCGCCCAGGGTCGCTATGAGAATGGACCCGATGCTTATCTGCGTTATTCCTGCCCCCCCGAAGAGGCTCTGAAATATGAAACCGCCGACGAATGCACCCGCGATACCGATCAAGATAGTGATTATGATGCCCCCGGGATCCGGCCCTGGCATAACCCACTTGGCTAGCAGGCCGGCTATGAGCCCGATCACTATCAACGCTACGATGCCTATGCGCTTTCACCTCCCCATCGTACACTACTCACTCCCACCGTATGACACCCGCAAGCGCAATATAACAGATGCCGTACCTGACGCTACTATTGCCCGTTTTACCCCCCGCCCTGCAGCTATAAACAAGCTAGTCAGCACGCCGCCCGGCTTCGCCGGACGGCGTGTCAGCATTTCAGCACGCATCGGCCTGCAGCCTCAGCTTGTCAGCATCTCAGCAAACGAAAAGCTGACCAGCTGAAGTGCTGACTAGCGAAGCCCGAAGGGCGTAGCGGGCTGAAATGCTATAGACCTAACAGCGGTTTGTTCCTCTTCCAGATCAGCCAGGCTATCGAGAGGAGCCAGAGGCCGATTATGGCCGAGTAGGCGGGGAATATCTTGCGCAGGTACTCCGGTGTCTCGCCCGTGTTGACCACCGGTATGCTCTCGTCGCGGGGAAGGCCTGCGCGCTTTAGCCCTTCCTGAGTAGTGTCGTGAAAAATCACTGTCCCGACGGTCTCCAGCTTGCCCCTCCAGACGCGCTCGCCCGAACTCTGAAGGCCTTTGGGGAGGCCCTGCGTGGTCTGGATGAGGAGGTTGCCTTTGGTCTCTTCGAGGCGGAAATAGAAGTAGGCGGTCTCGTAGCGGGAGACGATCGCTATCTTGGATTCAGGTACCCCGATCCGCTCCAGGTTCTCCCCTACATCAGGCGTGCCCCTCACCTGGACGTAGTCTCCTATCTCCGTTCCTGCCGGCAGCCTGCCCGAGTTCAGCTGACCTGTGCTGAGTACGGTCGGCTCGCCTTCCAGGCCGTAGGAGAAGTTCGCCGCCACCGTCGAGGCCGCAAACGAGAAGACTATGACCGTGAAAAGCCGCATCAGCAGCCATGGGTTGCGCGAGATCCAGGGCCCGAGCCCACGCTCCCGGTAGTGATGGTTCTCTCCTCCGCCGGAGGTTGGTCTCTTGTCCCTGGTATCCACGGACCCAGTTTACCCGAGTGCCCAGGAAGGATTAGGGTCCGGTTTTACATCCTGCGGATTGTGAAAGAGATCCCCGCGGGGCGTGCGGAACGGTCTAGTATGCGGGGACTCGACCATGTATGCTGTTGGGCGGCTGTAGGCGCCGCGTGTAGGAGTCTAGATCCCTCTTTGGAGGTCAGCGTTTTGGTGGAAGGACGGGAAGTACCTGAGCCGGGCTCCTGGTACACCGTGGTGGGGGTAATGGACGACGGGAGCGGGCTCAATCAGGCCGTCAAGGAGATCAGGGAGCTCGGGGTGGACAGGGATGACCTGACGGTGGTCCTCAAGCGCGTAGATTCCAGCGAGCCCGAGCCCTTCCCCCAGGGCACGCGCTACATCGTGATCCCTGCCGACAGGCGCGGGCTCGAGGTGCCCCTTGGCTTCGCGATCGCCTTCATAGTCTTCGGTATCTTCTTCGCCATAACGACGCCGGCGATAGGGATACCGACCCTCATGGTCTTCATCTCGCTTGCGGTAATACTCTTTGCCGCCTCGCTCACCCGGGTCGGGGTCAACCCGATACTGATGGAGATGGGGGCACCCCAGGATGAGGCTGACGCCTGGAACGACCAGTTCGAGTTCGGCAAGGTGCTCCTCTTCGCCTCGACCCGCGAGCGCCGGCTGCTACGTCCGATCAGGGAGGCCGTGCAGCGCGGTGATGGCATTTACTACATAGTGGACCAGCGCCTGGAGCCCCGGGCCGTCCACCAGGCCACCCTGCACCGAGTCGGCGGACGCCAGGTGGGGGAGTCGGTCTTGGAAAGAACCGGGGAAGCCTAGAAATGGGAGTTATGAGCGTGGGTGTAGCAATCATTTCGAGCCTGCACCTCCTGGCACAGGCGGATCTCTCCGACGCTTTCTCGGCCGTGGGCGGCATCAGGTTTATAACGGGCCTCACGATGCTGGTGCATATGTTCTGGGCGGAGTTGTTCGTCGGGTTCGCCCTCGCGGCGCCGGTATTGCAGGCCTGGGGGGCGCGCACGGGTAGTCCGCGGATGGATCACCTCGCCCACTCTATGGCCCGCTTCAACGTGCTCACGTTCTCGACGGGCGCGACGTTCGCGGTTCTCTTCGTGGTGCTGCTCGTCGGGCTCTACCCACGGGTGACGACCTCGCTCTTCACCCACTTCTTCTACGCCATCGCCATAGCCATGCTCG
>Ga0126307_10003703_pt1 | contig 10488 bp, 8 predicted proteins | sample Plot28_FD_89955 | JGI IMG/M metagenome (GOLD analysis project Ga0126307, IMG submission 89955) | Serpentine soil microbial communities from UC McLaughlin Reserve, CA, USA - Plot28 | ecosystem: Environmental > Terrestrial > Soil > Grasslands | place: USA: UC McLaughlin Reserve, Lake County...
CTCAAGGTCGGCGTGCGCAATGCCATGGTCATCGCCATCTCCAGCTGCGCCCTGATCGTCGACCGCACCCGCCGCCAGGTGGCCTGCGCCCTCGGCTCGGTCGGGCCGGTCCCGATCCGCGACACCGCGGTCGAGATGTGGCTCACGGCCCGCATCGACTGGGACGGCGGCCGGCTGTCCCACCAGTCCGTCATCGAGGGCTTCGGCCGGCGCATGGCCGCCGCCGCCCGTCCCATCGACGACCACCGGGCCCCGGCCGGCTACCGGCGCCACACGATCGACGTCCTGGCCCGCCGGGCCCTCGAGCGCGTGTGGGCCGACGCGTGAACGGGCCCAAGGCCGCCCCGTACGAGCTCGTCGTCAACGGCACGGTCCGCCGGGTCGACGGCGCGCTCGAGACCGAGAGCCTGCTGCGGGTCCTGCGCGACCGGCTGGGCCTCCCCGGCGCCAAGAACGCCTGCGAACAGGGCGAGTGCGGCTCGTGCTCGGTGCTGGTCGACGGCGTGCTGGTCTGTTCGTGCCTCGAGCTGGCGACGGCGGCGGCCGGCTGCGAGGTGACGACCGTCGAGGGCGTGGCGCCCCTCGGCAACCCGCCCGACGCCGAGCCACACGGCGCGCTCCTCAGCGACGTGCAGCAGGCGATGGTCGACGCGGGCGGGGTGCAGTGCGGCTTCTGCACGCCGGGCTTCGTTGTGGCGATCCACGACCTGCTCGGCCGCGTGCCCGAGCCGACCACGCTCGACGTGCGCGAGGCGCTGGCCGGCAACCTGTGCCGCTGCACGGGCTACGGGCGCATCCTGGCCGCCGTCGAGCAGGTGGTGGCCCTTCGCACGGGCGCCGCCCGGCGCGACAGTGAGAAAGTGGACAGTGAGGCGGGGGGCGAAGGAGGCACGGTGTCGTGACCGACGTCCAGGCCCGCCCCCGACGACGTGGGCAGGGCTCCCCGACCGGCGGCATCGGCGAGAGCCCGTCGCGGCCCGACGGCCCGCCGAAGGTCCAGGGCCGCTTCGCGTTCTCCTCCGACCTCGAGGCCGAGGGGATGCTGTGGGGGCGCACGCTGCGCTCGCCGCACCCCTACGCCCGCATCGTCCGCATCGACATCGCCCCGGCGCTGGCAATCCCGGGCGTGGCCTGCGTGGTCACGGCCGACGACGTGCGCGGCGCCGCGACCTACGGGCTGATCTCGGCGGACCAGCCGGTGTTCGCCCGCGACGTCGTCCGCTTCGTCGGCGAGCCGGTGGCCGCCGTGGCCGCCGACCACCCCGACACGGCCCAGCGGGCGCTCGACGCCATCGTCGTCGACTACGTGCCCATGCCGGCGCTCGTGGATCCCCTGGGCGCCCCGGCGGCCGCGCCGATCCACCCGGACGGCAACGTGATCCGCACGGTGCGCATCCGCCACGGCGACCCCGACGCAGCCGCCGACGTGGTCGTCGAGGGGTCCTACGACGTCGGCATGCAGGACCAGGCCTTCCTCGGCCCCGAGTCCGGCCTGGCCGTGCCCGACGGCGAGGGCGGCGTCGACCTGTGGGTCGCGACGCAGTGGGTCCATCACGACCGCGACCAGGTGGCCGCCTGCCTGGGGCTGCCGGCCGGGGCCGTGCGCGTGCACCTGGGCGGCGTCGGGGGGGCCTTCGGGGGGCGCGAGGACGTGAGCATCCACGTCCACGCCTGCCTGCTCGCCCTGCACAGCGGTGCGCCGGTGAAGATGAGCTACCTGCGGGACGAGTCGTTCCTCGGGCACATCCACCGGCACCCGGCGAAGATGCACTACCGCCACCACGCCACCTACGACGGGCGGCTGGTGAAGGTCGAGGCTCGGCTCGTGCTCGACGGCGGGGCCTACGCCTCCTCGTCCTCGGCCGTGGTGGCCAACGCCGCCCGCTTCGCCTGCGGCCCCTACCGGGTCCCCAACGCCGTGATCGAGGCGGTGGCGGTCCGCACCAACAACCCGCCGTGCGGCGCCATGCGGGGCTTCGGGGCGGTCCAGGTGTGCTTCGGCCACGAGTCCCAGATGGACAAGCTGGCCTCGCGCCTCGGCATCCCGCCGGTCGAGCTGCGGCTGCGCAACGCCATGCGCACCGGCGACGTCCTGCCCACCGGCCAGCAGATCACGGGGACCGCCCCGGTGGCCGAGTGCCTCCGGGCCGCCGTGTCCCACCCGCTGCCCGGGCCGGCCGGCGACGGCGTGCTCGAACGGCCCGGCGGTGCCGGGCGCACGGCCGACCCGCACCGGGTCCGCCGGGGCGTCGGCGTGGCGGTCGGGTTCAAGAACCTGATGTACTCCGAGGGCTTCGAGGACGACTCCGAGGCGCGGGTCCGCATGACGGACGGCGCCGCCTGGGTGCGCTGCGCCGTGGCCGAGGTCGGCCAGGGCTTCGTGACGATCGCCGGCCAGATCGTCCGAACGATGCTGGGCGTCGACACCGTGGTGCTCGAGCCGGCCGACACGGCCACGGCCGGGTCCGCCGGGTCCTCGTCGGCGTCCCGGCAGACGTGGATGTCCGGCGGCGCCGTCTACCGCGCCTGCCGGCTGGTGGCCGACCAGGTCCGGTCGGCGCTGGCCCGCGAGCTCGGCCTGCCGCCGGAGGAGCTCACGCTGACCGACGACGGCCGCCTCACCACCGCCGACGGCGAGGTCGACCTGACCGTGGCCCAGGCGGCGGGTGGGGCGTCCTTCGAGGCCACGGCGGTCCACAAGCACAAGCTCACCCAGGCGCTCGACGACGAGGGCCAGGGCGAGGCCGACGTCAGCTTCGCCTTCGCCGCCCACCGGGCCGTGGTCGACGTCGACATCGACCTCGGGCTGGTCCGGGTGGTGCAGGTCGCCACCGGCCAGGACGTCGGCAAGGTGCTCAACCCGCTCCAGGTCGTCGGCCAGATCGAGGGCGGCATCGCCCAGGGCGTGGGCCTGGCGGTCATGGAGGAGATCGTCGTCACCGACGGCCTCGTCCGGAACCCGAGCTTCACCGACTACCTCATCCCCACGTTCGCCGACGCCCCCGAGGTGCTGGCCACGTGCATCGAGCAACCGGAACCCGGCGCCCCGTTCGGCGCCAAGGGCGTGGGCGAGCCGCCCACGATCTCCTCCACCCCGGCCGTGGTGTCGGCCATCCGGGCGGCGACGGGGGTCGACGTGACCCGCGTCCCCGTCCACCCGTGGGACCTCGTGTAGAGCGTGTCCCGGCTGGCAAGGTGACGGGGTGACCGTCGAGGACAACGGGTCCGTCAACACCGAGGACGACCTCTCCGGGACCGTCGCCCGCGAGGTGCTGACCTGGGAGGTGTTCGGCGGGGCGTGCCGCGAGCTCGCCCAGGTCATCGCCGACGACGGATGGACGCCCGACGTGGTGGTCGCCATCGCCCGCGGGGGGCTGACCGTGGCCGGCGCCCTCGCCTACGCCCTCGGCGTGAAGAACTGCGGCGCCATGAACGTCGCGTTCTACACGGGCGTCGACAGCCGGCTCGACGTCCCGGTCGTGCTGCCGCCGACCCTCGACCTCGTCGACGTTCGGGGGCTGCGGGTCCTGGTCGTCGACGACGTGGCCGACACCGGCCACACCCTGCGCCTGGTGCGCGAGGTGCTGGCCCAGCACGTGGCCGAGGCCCGCACGGCCGTGCTGTACCACAAGCCCCGATCCGTGGTCGTCCCGCACTACTCGTGGCGCGAGACCGACGCCTGGGTCGTCTTCCCCTGGTCCGCCCAGCCCCCGGTCACGCCGGCCCGCTGACGCCCAGTTCCCTCGGCCAAATTGCGCACTTCAGCCCGCATATTGCGGGCTCATGTGCGCAATTTGGGGCGGCGGGCGCGGCGCACGTCGCCGTCGAGGTAGGCGACGATGCGGTTGGTGAGCGCGGTAGCCCGGTGGACGACCTCGGTGGGGTCGACCGAAGCGTCGGGGTGGTCGGCCAACAGGTCGTCGATGCCGTCCAGGCCCGCCAGCCCGGGCGCCCGCCGGTGGGCCAGCGCCACGCCCACCTGGGTGGCCCGGCGGACCAGCGCCGGTTCGGCGCTCCACACGGCCTCGAACATCCGCCGGTTCTCGGGGACGCCCTCCTGCCCCGGCCGCTCCCACCCCGTGAGGACGGCGGCGGCACCCGGGGCGTCGCACACGACGGACCACTCGCGCCGTAGGGGGGCGTCGTCCGAGATCGGCACCTCGAGGATCCCGTTGGGCGCCTCGCGGGCCTCGTCGAAGTCGGCGAAGGCGATGACCCGGGAGGCCGTGACGGCGAGGTCGTGCCACCGCCGCCGGGCGTCCAGGTAGTAGCCGACCTTCTGGAAGCTCGCCACGAGGACCGGACGCTCGGCGCGGGCGCAGCACTCGTCCTCGATGGCGTGGCTGATTGCCAGCATCGATGGTTTCGGCAGCACGTGAATGGGCAGGTCCGCCCGGTGACGCCGCAACCCGGCGAAGATGGAGGGAACGGGCTCGTCGTCGGCCCGCCGCACCCGCTCGATGGCGGCCTCGAGCGACAGGCCGGCCTGGCGCTCCCGCACCACCCGCATGATCAACTCGACGTCACGCTCGCTGTAGCGCCGGTGCCCGGAGACGGCGCGGTCGGGACGAGGGAAGCCGTACCGCACCTCCCACGCCCGCAACACGGGCACGCTGACCGAGGTGCGGGCAGCCACGGCCCCGATGGTCAGGCCGGTCGTCACATCCGTCTCGTCGGTTCCACGTCGGCCCTCATGTCGTCAACAGATCCTCAACACTGTAGATAGAGTAGATCAACAAAACCTCGACCGAGAGGCTCGACGCCGTGCGAACTTCGGCTGACGATCCGGTCGTCCTGCTCGACGCCTTCGGCCAGTGGGCAGGCACGCGGCCCAAACACGCGGTCCACCACGCTTGCACACCGTTCCACCTCGCGTTCTCCTGCCACGTCGTCGACCCGAGCGGGCGGACGTTGCTGACGCGGCGGGCCGCCACCAAGGGGACCTTCCCGGCGACGTGGTCGAACGCGTGCTGTGGCCACCCGCTACCCGGTGAGACGCTCCGTAGCGCCGTGACCCGCCGTTTGGCCGCCGAGCTGGGCCTTGCCCCGGTGCGGATGGGGCTGGCGCTGCCCGACTTCGCCTACCGAGCCTCGCTCGACGGCATCGTCGAGCACGAGCTGTGCCCGGTCGTGATCGCCGAGGTCACCGGGAGCCCCGATCCCGACCCGGACGAGTGCGACGACCACGAGTGGGCCGACTGGCCGGCGGTGCTGGTCCGGGCCACCGAGCGGCCCGACTCGCTGAGCCCCTGGTCGGTCCGGCAGTTCGCCCGCCTCGCCCGCCTGGTGCCCGCCGCCGGCGGCCCGCTGGCCTGGCTCGACGAGCACGCCGGGGCGGACGGCGCCGTCGGCCTCGACCGGCCGCTCGTCGAGGCGCGCACGAACGGCAACGGGGACAACCCGTTCGGCGGCGTCGGCAACGGCATCGGTGCCGGCAATGGCAACGGCGCGTTCGGGGGCGCCGGCAACGGCACCGGCGCCGGCAATGGCAACGGCGCGTTCGGGGGCACCGGTGCCGGCGCGTTCGGCGTCGACGGCGCGTTCGGCGGCGACGGCGACGTCGCCCCGTTCGGCGACGCCGGGGACGGCGACGAGGTCCCCGGCGGCCACCGCCACGGCTTCTGGTCCCGCCGGCCCGTGGCGCCGGACGACGACTGCCCCGCGCTCACCGTGGTCCGCAGCGACGTCGACGAGCTGCTCATGGGCTTCCTCGCCGACCGGAAGGCCGAGGCCGAGGCGCTGGGGCCGGCGGTGGACGAGCTGGGCGCCGAGGTCCGCCGGCTGATCGGCTCGGGCGGCAAACGGCTGCGCCCGGCGTTCGTCTACTGGGGCCACCGGGCCGACGGTGCCGACCACGACCGGCGGGTCCTGGCCGCCGCCGCGGCGGTCGAGCTGCTGCACACGTTCGCCCTGGTCCACGACGACGTGATGGACCGGTCCGACCGGCGCCGGGGCGACGCCACCGCCCACGTGGCGCTGGCGGAGCACCACCGGGCCGAGGGGCTGACCGGCGACGCCGACTGGTTCGGGGTGTCCGCGGCGCTGCTGGCCGGCGACCTGGCGTTCGTGTGGGCCGACCAGATGCTCGAGGAGTCCGCCCTGCCGCCCGGGCGCCTGGCCGAGGCCCGCCGGGTCTTCACGACGCTGCGGTCCGAGGTCATCGGCGGGCAGTTCCTCGACCTCCGCCTGGCCCACACCCCGGCCGCCGACGAGGAGGCCTCGCTGCGGGTCGCCCTCCTCAAGTCGGCCCGCTACACGGTCACGCGGCCGCTCCAGCTGGGCGCCGCCGTCGCGGGCGTGGCCCCCGCGACGGTCGACGCCCTGACCGCCTACGGCGACGCCGTCGGGTTGGCCTTCCAGATGCGCGACGACGTCCTCGGCCTGTTCGGCGACCCGGACGTGACCGGGAAGGGCTGCATCGACGACCTGCGGGAGGGCAAGCGGACACTCCTCGTGGTCCGGGCGCTCGCCCTCGTCGAGGGTGCCGACCACGACCTGCTCGCCGGCGCACTCGGCGACCCCGAGCTCGACGAGGCCACCGCCGGCGACTGCTGCGACGTCGTGGCCCGTTCGGGGGCGCTGGCCTCGGTCGAGGCGCTCCTCGACGCCGAACACGCCCGGGCGCTGCACGCCATCTCCGGCGTGGGCGAGCCCGCCAGGGCCGCGCTCACCCAGCTGGCCGACCTGGCGGTGTTCCGGTGGCGGTGAACGCGGCCGGCGCCGACCGGCACGTCGTGGTCGTCGGGGCCGGGCTGAGCGGGCTGTCGGCCGCCTGCCACCTGGCCGGCCGCGGCATCGACGTCACGGTGCTGGAGGCGTCCGACGTGCCCGGTGGCCGGGTGGGGACCCTGGCCCGGGGCGGCTACCGCTTCGACACCGGCCCGACCGTGCTCACCATGCCGCACCTGGTGGAGCGGACGCTCGCCGCCGCCGGCGTCGACATGGCCTCCGCCCTCCCCCTGCAGACTGTCGACCCGATGTACCGGGCGAGCTTCGCCGACGGGAGCGAGCTGCGGGTCCGCCACGGGCGCGCCGCCATGACCGAGGAGGTCCGGCTCGTCTGCGGGCCGGATGAGGCGGCCGCCTTCGAGCGCTTCTGCGACTGGCTGGAGCGCCTCTACCGGGTCGAGATGCCCAACTTCATCGAGCGGGACTTCGACTCGCCGCTCGACCTGGCCCGGCCGCTGGCGCCGGCGATCGAGCTGGTCCGCCTGGGCGCCTTCGGCAAGCTGGCGCGGACCGTCGGCCGCCGCTTCAGCGACGACCGGCTGCGGCGGCTGTTCACCTTCCAGTCGCTCTACGCCGGCCTGGCGCCCTACGAGGCCCTGGCCGTCTACGCCGTCATCACCTACATGGACGTGGTCAACGGCGTGGTGGTCCCCGAGGGCGGCATGCACGCCCTGCCGCGGGCGCTGGCGGCGGCCGCCGAGAAGGCCGGTGCCACGTTCCGCTTCGGCACCCGGGTCGAGCGGATCGAACTCGAGCGCGGCACCGACGGGCCCGTCACCGGCGTGCGCCTGGCCGGCGGCGAGGTGGTCCCCGCCCGCGTGGTGGTCTGCACCGCCGACCTGCCCGTCGCCTACCGCACGCTACTGCCGGGCCTGCCGGCCCCCCGCCTGGCCCGGCGCGGCCACTACTCGCCCTCCGCCCTCGTGTGGCACGTGGGGGCGAAAGGCACGCTGCCGCCCGGCGCCGGCCACCACAACGTGCACTTCGGCGGGGCCTGGGAGGGCGCGTTCCGGGCGCTGATGCGCGACGGCGTGCGCATGCCCGACCCGTCGCTGCTGGTCACGGTCCCCACACTGGACGAGCCGTCGATGTCCCCGGGTCCCGGACGCCACGTGCTCTACGTGCTCGAGCCCGTGCCCAACCTCGACGGGCGGGTGGCCTGGGACACCGAGCGCGACCGGGCACACGCCGACCTGGCAGCCGCCGTGGCGCGGCTCGGCTACCCCAACGAGGTCGAGGTCGAGGAGCTGGTCGATCCCCGTGACTGGGAGGCGCAGGGCATGGAGCGCGGCACGCCGTTCGCCCTCTCGCACCGCTTCCGCCAGACCGGGCCGTTCCGGCCGGGCAACGTCGACCGGCGGGCGCCGGGCCTGGTCCTCGCCGGGTCGGGGACGGTGCCGGGCGTGGGCGTGCCGATGGTCCTCGTGTCCGGCGAACTGGCCGCCGAGCGGGCGCTGGCGGCACTGCCGTGACCGGGCCCGCGGCGGGAACGGTGAGCCCGCCGGTCACGCTGGACGAGTCCTACCTGCGCTGCCGCGAGCTGAACCGGCGCTACGGGACCACGTACTTCCTCGCCACCTACGGCCTGCCCCGGCTCAAGCGCCACCACGTGTGGGCGCTCTACGCCTTCTGCCGGCACGCCGACGACATCGTGGACGACCTGGGCGACGCTCCCGTCGAGACGCGGGAGAAGGCGCTCGACGACCTCGGCGAGCGCTTCTTCGCCGACCTCGCGGCCGGCCGGTCCGACGACCCGGTGCTCAAGGCCGTGGTGCACACCGTGCGGGCGTTCGGGCACGACCCCGAGTGCTTCCGCCGGTTCCTGCGGTCGATGGCCATGGACCTCACGGTCACGACCTACGCCACCTACGACGACCTGCGCACCTACACCGACGGGTCGGCGGCCGTGATCGGCGAGATGATGCTGCCGATCCTCGAGCCGCCCGACCCGGCGGCGGCGCTGGGCCCCGCCCGCGACCTCGGCGACGCCTTCCAGCTGACGAACTTCCTCCGGGACGTGGCCGAGGACCTCGACCGCGGCCGCGTGTACATCCCGCAGGAGGACCTGGCCCGCTTCGGCGCCGACCCGGCCCGCCGGGCCGTCGACGAGCCGTGGCGCAACGTCATGCGCTTCGAGATCGCTCGCTGCCGGGACCTGTACCGCTCCGCAGAGACCGGGCTCGCCCTGCTACCGCCGTCGTCGGCCCGGTGTGTGCGCAGCGCCCTGGTCCTGTACTCCGGCATCCTCGACGCCATCGAGGCGGCCGACTACGACGTCTTCTCGGATCGGGCACGCGTCCCCACCTGGCGCAAGGTGGCGACCGTGGCCCGGGTGTCGCTGACCGACCGGGCGGGCCGCCGGGCCCGGGGCGACACCGGCGGCAAGGCCGCCTGAGCCGTGGCCGGGCTGCTGCCGGCCCTGCTCGTCGTCACCGGGCTCCTGGGGGGCGGGTGGCTGCTGGCCGGCGCCCGTCCGGTCCGCCCGGCGGCCTCGGCCCGCGGGCTCGCCGCGGTCCCCGGGCTCGCCGGCCCGGAGGGGGGCGGCCTCCCCCGCGTGTCCGTGATCGTGCCGGCCCGGGACGAGGAGGCCACACTGCCCGTCCTGCTGGCGTCGGTGGCGGCGCTGCGGCAGGCGCCGCACGAGCTCATCGTCGTCGACGACGGCTCCACCGACCGGACCGCGACCGTCGCCCGGGCCGCCGGCGCCCGCGTCCTCGCCGCCCCGCCCCCGCCGGCCCGCTGGCTGGGCAAGCCCTGGGCCTGCCACCTGGGCGCCGAGGCCGCCACCGGGGACCACCTGCTGTTCCTCGACGCCGACACCCGTCTGGCGCCGGACGCCCTCGGCCGCCTGCTGGCCGAGCACGCCGCCCTCACGCCGGACGGCCTGCTGTCCGTCGCCCCGTACCACGCCACCGAGCGGCCCTACGAGGAGCTGTCGGCGGCCTGCAACGTCGTGTCGGCCCTCGGCACGGGCGCCTTCGCCGGCCCGCCGGGCCGCGCGGTGCCCGCCCTCACCCGGGCGGCGTTCGGCCCCTGCCTCGTCACCACCGCCGCCGCCCACCGGGCCGTCGGGGGCCACGCCGCCGTGCGGGGCGAGGTGGTCGAGGACGTCGCCTTGGCCGCCAACTACCGGGCGGCGGGCCGGCCGGTGCGCTGCCTGACCGGGGGCGACGCCGTGGCGTTCCGCATGTACCCGGACGGCCTCGCCCAGCTGGTCGAGGGGTGGAGCAAGAACCTGGCGGCCGGCGCAGGCACGACCGGCCCCCGGGCGCCCCTGGCGCTGGCGGGGGCCGTCGCCTGGGTGGCGGCCTGCGTCGCCGTCGGGTGGGACGGCCTGGCGGCGCTGGGGGGGTTGATCGCCGGCGCGGTCGGCCTGGGGACGGACGGTGGCGCCGGGGGCCTGCCCGCCGGCGCCGTGTGGACCGCGGCCGCCTGGGCCGCCGTCGCCGCCGAGATGCGCTGGATGCTCCGCCGGCTCGGCGCGTTCCGCTGGTGGACGGCCGTGCTGTTCCCGATCCCGCTCGTGGCGTTCGTGGCCGTGTTCTTCCGCTCGCTGGGCCTCACCTACGTCCGCCGGCGGGTCACCTGGCGGGGCCGCCAGATCACCCTCCGGGCCGGCGAGAAGCCCTAGTGGTCCGTCGCCGAATTGAGCGGGAGGCCTCGCCGGCCAGGAACGCCGCTGGCTGCGTCCTCGTCGCCACCGCACCGCACGGTGTGCGCCGTCCTCCTGCGTCCTTGCCAGCGACGCCCCTGACTCGC
>Ga0126307_10003704_pt1 | contig 10487 bp, 10 predicted proteins | sample Plot28_FD_89955 | JGI IMG/M metagenome (GOLD analysis project Ga0126307, IMG submission 89955) | Serpentine soil microbial communities from UC McLaughlin Reserve, CA, USA - Plot28 | ecosystem: Environmental > Terrestrial > Soil > Grasslands | place: USA: UC McLaughlin Reserve, Lake County...
GGTCGAGCAGCCACGAGCGGATCACGGTGCCCTGGGTCCAGGACCGGATCACGCCGGGCACGTCCTCGACGACGTGGGCGGCCTCGAGCAGCTCGTAGCCCTCGGCGTAGGCCTGCATCAGGCCGTACTCGATGCCGTTGTGCACCATCTTGGCGAAGTGGCCGGCCCCCACCGGACCGGCGTGCACGAAGCCTGACTCCCCCTCGGGCTTGAGGGTGTCGAAGACCGGCTGAACCTTCTCGACGTCGGCGGGCTCGCCGCCGACCATCAGCGCGTAGCCGTTGTCGAGGCCCCACACCCCGCCGGACACCCCGGCGTCGACGAAGCCGATGCCGTCCCGGCCGAGCATCGCCGCGTGGTCCTTGTCGTCGGTCCACCGCGAGTTGCCGCCGTCGACGACCACGTCACCCTCGGACAGCAGGCCGCCGAGCTCCTCGATGGTCGTCCGGGTGATCTCCCCCGCCGGGACCATCACCCACACCACCCGGGGCGAGGGCAGACGACCCACCATGTCCTCGAGCGACGAGGAGTCGCTCAGGTCGGCGTTGCGGTCGTAGCCGACCACCGTGTGTCCGGAGCGGCGCAGCCGCTCCCGCATGTTGCCGCCCATGCGGCCCAGCCCGACGAGTCCGATCTCCATGGTGGCGGCCCCTTCCCTGCTGCGACGCTGTGACTCCCCGTGGACTCCGCCTACGGACCGTGCCCTGCTCAGCCGGACAGCCGCACCGGCATCAGCAGGTAGCGGTAGTCGTCGCCGGCCGTGCTGTCTGCCGAGTCCTTGCCGGCGAGCACCGCCGGCCGGGTCGACGCGGTGAACCGCAGCTCGACGTGCGCGGCGTCGACGGCGCCCAGGCCGTCGAGCAGGTAGGCCGGGTTGAACGCGATCGAGATGTCGTCGCCGTCGAGAGCCGCGCCCAGCGACTCCGACGCCTGGGCCTCGTCGCCGGTGCCGGCCTCGAGAGTCAGCTCACCGGCGCCGAACGACAGCCGGATCGGGGTGTTGCGCTCTGCGACCAGCGCGACCCGACGCACCGACTCGACCAGGCTCGCGGTGTCGACGGTCGCCACGCTGGCCGACTCGCTGGGCAGCAGCGACTTGTACTTGGGGAACTCGCCGTCGAGCAGGCGGGACGTGGTGCGCCGGCCGCCGCCCTCGAAGCCGACCAGCCCGTCGCCGCCGGTCGCGCCGGCCAGGGCGAGCGTGACCTTGTCGGCGGCTGCCAGCGCCTTCGCGGTGTCTGAGAGGGTGCGGGCCGGCACCAGCGCGATCGCGGACAGCCCGGACTGCTCCGGCGTCCACGACAGCTCGCGCACGGCGAGGCGGTAGCGGTCGGTGGCGGCCATCGTGATGCGCTCGCCCTCGATCTCGACCCGGACGCCGGTGAGCACCGGCAGCGTGTCGTCGCGGCCGGCGGCGACCGACACCTGCGCCACCGCGGCCGCGAACAGGTCACCGTGCAGCGAGCCGGACGCGCCGGGCATCTCGGGCAGCGCCGGGTAGTCCTCGACCGGCAGGGTCAGCAGCGTGAAGCGGGACGAGCCGCAGGTCACGACCACCTTGGCGGCGTCGGTCGTCACCTCGACGGGCTTGGCCGGCAGGCTGCGGGAGATGTCGGCGAGCAGCCGGCCGCTGACCAGGGCCACACCCGGCTCGGCCACGTCAGCGGCGATCTCGACCCGGGCCGAGACCTCGTAGTCGAAGCTCGACAGCATCAGCCGGCCGCCCGAGGCGTCCAGCATGAGCCCGGCCAGGACGGGCACCGGGGGACGGGCCGGCAGGCTGCGTGCGGCCCAGGCCACCGCCTCCGCGAGCACGTCGCGCTCCACCCGGAACTTCACCCGACACCGCCTCCTTCGGTCTCCCCGCGCGCCCCGGCAGGGACGGGGACGCACGTCCGGACCGGTCGTCCCCAGTCCACGCGCCCCCTCATGTGTTGTGCCGATCCAACTCCATGGCTAGGTGTCATGGTCTCCTCAGGGGTGGTGGATCCTGGGGACGGCCGGCGTCCTTGCAGGTCAGAGGCTAGACCGGGGTGGGGACAGCCGGTGGGAACCCCTGCGGACACAGCGGGGCGGCCTGTGCACGGCCGCGGTCGTCCACCGGTGTCCACACCGTGTCCCCGCCTGGAACCCCGGCTTTCCACAGGCTTGTCCCCATGGTGTGAAAGGTCACCCGCGCGCGTCGGGGGTCGCGCGGGGCTCAACTGGCCCGCGCCTGGGACTTGATCCGGTTGGTCAGCTCGGTGACCTGGTTGTAGACGCTGCGCCGCTCGGCCATCAGCTGGCGGATCTTCTTGTCCGCGTGCATGACGGTCGTGTGGTCGCGGCCGCCGAACTGCTGCCCGATTTTGGGCAGCGACAGGTCGGTCAGCTCACGGCAGAGGTACATCGCGATCTGGCGGGCGTTGACCAGGACCCGCGAGCGCGAGGACCCGCAGAGCTCCTCCATCGACTGGCCGAAGTAGGCCGCGGTCTGGGCCATGATCGTCGCGGCGGTGATCTCGGGCTGGGTGTTGTCCGGGATGAGGTCCTTCAGCACGATCTCGGCCAGCGCCAGGTCGACACCCTGGCGGTTGAGGCTCGCGAACGCGGTGACCCGGATGAGGGCGCCCTCGAGCTCGCGGATGTTGGTGGAGATCTTGCTGGCGATGAACTCCAGCACCTCGGGCGGGGCGTTGAGCTTCTCCTGGGCCGCTTTCTTGCGCAGGATCGCGATGCGGGTCTCCAGCTCGGGCGGCTGGACGTCGGTGATCAGGCCCCAGTGGAAGCGGTTGCGCAGGCGGTCCTCCAAGGTGACCAGCTGCTGGGGCGGCCGGTCGGAGGAGATGACGATCTGCTTGTTGGCGTTGTGCAGCGTGTTGAAGGTGTGGAAGAACTCCTCCTGCGTCTGCTCCTTGTTCTCGAGGAACTGGATGTCGTCCACGAGCAGGATGTCGACGTCGCGGTAGCGCCGGCGGAAGCCCTCGGCGCGGCCGTCGCGGATCGAGTTGATGAAGTCGTTGGTGAACTCCTCGGAGCTCACGTAGCGCACCCGGACGCCGTGGTAGAGGCTCATCCCGTAGTGGCCGATGGCGTGCAGCAGGTGGGTCTTGCCGAGGCCGGAGTCCCCGTAGATGAACAGCGGGTTGTACGCCTTGGCCGGTGCCTCGGCGACGGCGACGGCGGCCGCGTGGGCGAACCGGTTGCTCGAGCCGATGACGAACGTCTCGAAGAGGTAGCGCGGGTTGAGCCGCGTGGGCTCGGACTCCCGGCGCCCGCCGGGCTCGCGACCCGTGCCGGCCGGCTCGGTGACGTGCCCTGGGGTCTGCTCGTCGGCGTGGGGACCGGGCGAGGCCACCGAACCGGCTCCGGGCTCCGGGTCGACGGCGTCCAGGCTCGGGTCGACCACCACGGCGATCCGCACGTCGCGGCCGATCTCGTCGGCCAGCGCCCCGGTGATCGTCTCCCGCAGCCGCTGCTCGATGACGTCCTTGGCGAACTGGTGCGGCACCGACAGCAGTGCCGTGTCGCCCACCACGCCGTCCAGCCGGCTGAGCCCGATGAAGGCCCGGTGCTGCGGGCTGACCGACTCCTCCAGCGCCGCCCGCGCTCGCGTCCACGCGCTGTCCAGCGCCGGGTCGAGCGTGCGGTCGGCCACCTCGGTGGCGATGTCGTCGGTCACCCGGTCACCCTCTCCTGTCGGACCCGGCGCTCGGGCCCGGACGTGCTGCGCGCCGGTCCGGGCGGTGGCGCGCACGGCCTCCGCACGGTCGGGACGGAGCTGCTGACACTCCGTCCGGGTACGCGTCCACATGCTCGTCCACAGCCTGTGTACATCTGCTTGCCCGGAGATGTCCCGGTCTGGTGCGACCGTCGCACTCGGCAGGCTCCGCCGCACCCGTCGGGACGGCGCCCGCCGACGGCTGTGCGGACCACAGGGGAAGGGCCGACGACCGGTGTGACGCTAACAACCCGGCGGGACGGCCAGCAAGCGGTTGTCCACAACCCGTGCCGGAGATTTTGCCGGGCGACCGGCGTGCCGCGTCGCCGAGGCGCCGCTGCCGTGGTCCGATGAGCGGTTACGTGTGCCTGTCCCGCCGCCGGTTTGACCAGCGGCGACCGCCGACCGTACCGTTGTCCGTCGCGTCGACGACTGCTGCTGCGTCCCTCCGGGCACCGGGCGGTCTGCGCCTCGTCCACGCCCACCAGCCGTCCACCCGCCTGAGGTCCAGGAGCCCACGAGTGAGCAAGCGCACGTTCCAGCCGAACAACCGCCGCCGGGCCAAGACCCACGGCTTCCGCCTGCGGATGCGCACGCGCGCCGGCCGGGCCATCCTTGCGGCCCGGCGTTCCAAGGGTCGCACCCGCCTCTCGGCCTGAGCGGTGCTACCGGCCGGGTCCCGGCTGCGTCGACGCGCCGACTTCGTCGCGACCGTGCGCTCCACCCGAGGTGTCCGGGGCACCGGGCTGCTCGTCGTCCACGCGGCCACCCCGGATCGCACCACACCCGCCCTCTCGTCGGCGCCGACTGCGGCGCCCCGGGTGGGCTTCGTCGTCTCCCGAGCCGTGGGTGCCGCGGTCGTCCGCAACCGGGTGCGGCGCCGGCTTCGGCACCTGGTCGCCGACCAGCTGGACCGGATTCCTCCTGGCTCCCGGGTCGTCGTCCGCGCGCTCCCCGGCAGCGCCGTTGCGACGTACGACCAGCTTGGTGTCGCCCTGCGCACCGCCCTGGACCGGGCCCTGAACCGGGCAGAGCCGGCGGCGCGGGCATGAGCGGCGTGCGCCGGCTCGCGGTGGCGGTGCTCGTCCTGCCGATCCGGGCCTACCAGCTGCTGGTGTCCCCCCTGCTCGGGCCGCGGTGCCGGTTCTACCCGTCCTGCTCGACGTACGCCGTCGAGGCGCTGCGGGTGCACGGCCCGCTCCGGGGAACCTGGATGGCCGCCCGTCGGTTGCTTCGCTGCCACCCCTGGAACCCCGGTGGGCTCGATCCCGTGCCCCCGACCACCCGTCCGGAACGGCCGTCCGCTGACCGCGGCACCGACCCGGGCACCGCCACCCCGCAGGGAGCCGCACTGTGACTGCCCACCTGCTCGAGCCGCTCTACGCGGTCGTCACCGCAATCATGGTGGCGTTCCACAGCTTCTTCGAGTGGCTCGGCGTCGACCCGACCAGCGGGGTGGCCTGGGGCGGGGCGATCGTCGGCCTGGTGGTGGTCATCCGCATCCTGCTGATCCCGCTGTTCGTCAAGCAGATCAACGCCCAGCGCGGACTACAGATCCTGTCGCCGGAGATCAAGAAGATCCAGGCCAAGTACAAGGGCAAGACCGACCCGGAGAGTCGGCAGAAGCAGCAGCAAGAGATGATGAAGCTCTACCGCGACAACGGCACCAACCCGCTCGCGAGCTGCCTGCCGATCCTGCTGCAGGCGCCCATCTTCTTCGCACTTTTCCACGTGCTCAACGGCATCGGGCAGGACCCGCCCGACGGCAAGGCCTACCTGACGACCAGCCTGGCCAAGCAGGCCTCCGAGGCCACCATCTTCGGCGCTCCCCTTTCCGACAAGTTCCTGGGCGCCGACAGCCTCCACGTGCAGATCGTCTGCGCCGTCATGATCGTGCTGATGTCGGCGACGACGTTCCTGACGCAGAAGCAGCTCATGAGCAAGAACATGCCGGCCGACGCGATGAACAACCCGTTCGCGCAGCAGCAGAAGATCCTGCTCTACGTCTTCCCGCTGGTGTTCGCCGTCAGCGGGGTCAACTTCCCGATCGGCGTGCTGCTCTACTGGCTGACCACCAACCTGTGGTCGATGGGCCAACAGTTCTACGTGATCCGCCGCAACCCTTCCCCCGGGTCGCCGGCGTTCGAGGCACTGGAGAAGCGCAGGGCGGCCAAGGCCGCCAAGCATCCTGCGGCGGCGGCCGGCTCGGGTGCAGCCGCGATCCCCAATTCGCCGGCCACCGGTTCGCCGGCCACCGGCTCGCCGGCCGAGGGCGCGTCGGCCGACGCCTCCCCCAACGGGACCGGTCCGACGCCCGAGGGTGGGCCGGGCGGCAAGTCCTCGTCCAGGCAGCGACACCAGCCCAGGAAGGCGAAGAAGAAGAGGTAGCGCCCGGGCCCTGGAGCGCCGCCCCGAGCGACTGCCCGGCCCGCGATGCCCGACAACCCCACAGCCGGCCCCCAGCGGGCGATAGAGAAGGAACGGTCCAGGTGAACGAGTTGAACGGGTTGAACGGGTTGAACGGGTCGAGCGGGTCGAGCGAGTTCAGCGACGTGAGCGAGCCCGGCGCTGAGGCCGCGACCAGCAGCCGCTCAGCCACCCGCACGGCGGTCGACCTCGAGCGCGAGGGCGAGATCGCCGCGGACTACCTGGAGGAGCTGCTGGACATCGCCGACCTCGACGGCGACATCGACATGGACGTCGAGCGCGACCGCGCGCTGGTCTCCATCGTCGGCGGCGACCTCGACGACCTGGTCGGCCGGGACGGCGTCGTCCTCGAGGCGATCCAGGAGCTGACCCGGCTCGCGGTGCTGACCGCCACCGGGAGCCGCAGCCGGCTGATGCTGGACATCGGTGGTTACCGCGCCGGCCGCCGCGCGGTCCTGAGCGAGCTCGGCCGGACCACCGCCGAGGAGGTCCGGGGCACCGGCGAGCCGGTGCGGCTGGAGCCGATGAGCCCCTTCGAGCGCAAGATCGTGCACGACGCCGTGGCGGAGGCCGGTCTGCGCAGCGAGAGCGAGGGCGAGGAGCCGCGGCGGTTCGTCGTCGTGCTTCCGCGCTGACCACGCGGTCGGCGAGCCGGTCGTGAGTGCGGCTCCGGTTTCACGTGAAACGGCAGTTGCCGCGCTGTTCGGGGACCGAGTCGGTCGGCTGCACCGCTACGCAGACCTGCTGGCCACCACTGGCATCGAACGCGGCCTGGTCGGGCCTCGCGAGCAGGACCGGATCTGGGACCGGCACGTCCTGAACTCGGCAGCGATGACGCCGTTGCTGCCGCGCACCGGGTCGGTCCTGGACGTCGGAAGCGGTGCGGGGCTTCCCGGTGTGCCGCTCGCCCTGGCCCGTCCCGACCTGTCCGTCGTCCTGTTGGAGCCTCTGCTGCGCCGGGCCACCTTCCTGCAGGAGGTGGTGGTCGAGCTGAGGCTGACCAACGTGCGTGTACGGCGGGCCCGGGCCGAGGAGGTGGTCGGGGACGAGCGGGCAGATGCGGTGGTGTCGCGGGCGGTCGCTCCGCTGCCGAGGCTGCTCGGCTGGTGCCTGCCACTGACCGCGCCCGGAGGGACGGTGCTGGCGCTGAAGGGAGACCGTGGCGGGGACGAGCTGGCTGCTGCCGAGGCCAGCCTGCCCGCCCTCGGAGTCACTTCGTGGCGCCTCGAGGAGGTCGGCGCCGATCTCGGCCTCGACCCGGTGCGGGTGGTCCGAATGGTCCGCGGAGGCTGAGTCGCTGCCGCCGGCAGCGACCAGCCGGTCCAGGTCGCCCCGCGGCGCCGCCCGACGGATCGGCCCCCGTACGCCGGCTGTCTCAGCACCGCGCCACGTGGGCCGGCCGCCTTCTGTGGACGATCGCTGGCGTGTCGGCCTGCCGGCGCCGTAGGGTCGGCCCGCACCAGCCCGTCGGATCTCGGGCTCGGTCCTTCCCCAGCACCATCCGGCCAGCCGGTTCGCCGAGCTGGCTGCTCTTCGCGCCCGCGACCTGCAGGAGGAACCCGCTCGATGAGCTCGACCACCACGCCAGTCCGGGACGGGCTCGGCTGGCCTGGAGCAGGGGCACCGGATGACCCGGCTGGAGGCGTCGCGGCCGGCCTCGGCTGGCCGGAGCCCGCGAACTCGGGGGCGCAGGAAGCCAGCCGCGCACCGAGCCAGCCCGTCGAGCCGGGGCCCGCCGCACTCGACCTCACCGAGGAGGTGGCGGCCGCACCGTCACGGATCGGCGCGGGCGCTACGCCCAATCCAGGCGTGGACCCGCCTTCCAGCGCAGGTCTCGCTGCCGCCGGGGCGGCCCGCGTGCTCCATGCCCCGATTCGACGCGACACCCGGCCTGTTTCACGTGAAACCAGTGCCGGGGAGCGGCCCGATCTGGGCGATGTTCCACGTGAAACGCCCGCCGCCGGGAGCGGATCCTTTCCGGACTACACCAGTGCGTCAGATCACACCAGTGCGTCAGGTGCTGTTCCACATGAAACATCTTCCGCGCCGGCGGACGCCCGGAGCACCGGCCCGGCGCAAACCCTGGACCTACTCGGCCGCCTCGGCGGCGCCTCGACCGCAGGAGAGCTGGCCGTGACCGACGCCCCGGAGGCCGACCTGCCGAACCTGGACGACACCCCGATCGCCCGCGCGGCGGAGACCGCACTGCGGGTCCTCGCCGGCCGGGTGGGGGACCCGCTGCCCCGGCCCCCGCACACCAGGGTCCTCACGGTCGCGAACCAGAAGGGCGGCGTGGGAAAGACCACGACGACCGTCAACCTGGCTGCGGCACTCGCCCTACAAGGGGCGGAAGTGCTGGTGATCGACCTGGATCCCCAGGGGAACGCGTCGACCGCCCTCGGGGTGGAGCACCACGCCGAGGTCCCTTCCATCTACGACGTCCTGATCGACGGCCGGCCCATGCACGAGGTCGTCGTCGCCGTGGACGGGATCGCCGGTCTGTGGTGCGCTCCGGCGACCATCGACCTGGCGGGCGCCGAGATCGAGCTGGTCAGCCTGGTCGCTCGGGAGTCCCGTCTCGCCAAGGCATTGTCCGCGTACATGACGTGGGCGGCCGAGCACCGGGACAGCCGGCTGGACTACGTCCTGGTGGACTGCCCACCCAGTCTCGGCCTCCTGACGGTGAACGCCCTGGTGGCGGCGCCCGAGGTGCTCATCCCGATCCAGTGCGAGTACTACGCCCTCGAGGGCGTCGGCCAGCTGCTCCGCAACGTCGAGCTCGTGAAGGCACACCTCAACCCGGACCTGCACGTGTCGACCGTCCTCCTCACCATGTATGACGCGCGGACGCGGCTGGCCGCGCAGGTGGCCGAGGAGGTCCGCACCCACTTCGTGGACACCGTCCTGCGAACCACGGTGCCTCGGTCGGTGCGCATCTCTGAGGCGCCCAGCTACGGCCAAACGGTGATGACGTACGACCCGGGATCCACCGGAGCGCTGTCCTATCTGGAGGCGGCGCGCGAGATGGCCCTCCGCGGCGCGCCGGCCGAGCCGACTACAGTCTCAAGCGTGACTCCTGCACCATCGGCCACTTCGCTCACTGCGCCCGCGGTCGAGGAGGCACCCCGTGAGTGACCGACGTCGAGGACTGGGCCGCGGCCTGGGTGCTCTCATCCCGGCGGCCCCCGGGAAGGGCGAGACCGCTTCCACCGGCCCCTCGCCGGTGGACCTGCTGATCCCGGGGAAGGACGCCCCCGACGAGGCAGCGCCCGCATCCGGCGACGATGGCGCACCCGGCGTCGAGGATGACGGTACCGGCGGCCCTGGCGGAGCGGCGTCCGATATCGGCACAGCCACGTCCGCCGCGCCGGTGGTCGGGGCGCATTTCGCCGAGCTGCCGCTCGACGCCATCACCCCGAACCCCCGTCAGCCCCGCACCGTCTTCGAGGAGGAGGCACTCGCCGAGCTGGTGCACTCCCTGCGCGAGATCGGCCTCCTGCAGCCGGTCGTGGTCCGCCCGCTCGGAGCGGACCGCTACGAGCTGATCATGGGGGAGCGGCGGTGGCGAGCCGCGCAGCAGGCCGGGTTCACCGCCATCCCGGCGATCGTGCGCGACACCGGTGACGACGCCATGCTGCGCGACGCCCTGTTGGAGAACCTGCACCGCAGCCAGCTCAACCCGCTTGAGGAGGCTGCGGCGTACGACCAGCTGCTGCAGGACTTCGGCTGTACGCACGAGGAGCTCGCCGGGCGGATCGGGCGGTCGCGGCCACAGATCTCCAACACCCTGCGCCTGCTTCGGCTCCCGCCGTTGGTCCAGCGACGGGTGGCCGCCGGCGTGCTGTCGGCCGGTCACGCCCGGGCGCTGCTCGGTCTCGACGACGGCGCGGCCCAGGAGCGGCTGGCGCAGCGGATCGTCGCCGAGGGCATGTCGGTGCGTACCGTCGAGGAGATCGTGTCGCTGGGCGGCGACCAGCCGGCCGCCGACCCGCGGCCGGCCAAGGCCCGGCGCCCGGTGGCCCCCAAGCTGGCCGTGCTCGCCGACCGGCTCTCCGACCGCTTCGAGACCCGGGTCAAGGTCGACCTCGGTCGGTCGAAGGGCCGGATCATCGTGGAGTTCGCCTCGCTGGACGACCTCGAGCGGATCGTGGCGGTGATGGCACCCGAGGCCGCCGAAGGGCCGCTCGACGACGCCGGCAAGGCCTGAGCGCGGGGCGCCCGGCCACGGCGTGACGGCAGCACTCGACACGTCGACACGTCGACCCGTCGACCCGTCGACCCGTCGACCCGTCGACCAGTCGACCCGGTCCGAGGTCGGTGCAACGGCTGCTCGACATGACGACGTACCGGCAGATCGATA
>Ga0126307_10003705_pt1 | contig 10487 bp, 6 predicted proteins | sample Plot28_FD_89955 | JGI IMG/M metagenome (GOLD analysis project Ga0126307, IMG submission 89955) | Serpentine soil microbial communities from UC McLaughlin Reserve, CA, USA - Plot28 | ecosystem: Environmental > Terrestrial > Soil > Grasslands | place: USA: UC McLaughlin Reserve, Lake County...
CAGGAAGCCCGCCGCTCACCGACCCGATGGGAGCGGCCGGCGAGCGACGCACCTGCCTGCGCGATCCGGATGGCGTGCTGGTGGAGCTGATGGAGGACGATCCTCGCTCTACGTCTCCAAGGCCACGGCCGCGCTCGGAGATTCCCGCCGTGGCGCGGGCGGTGATCCTCTCCGTGCCCGATCTGGACCGCTCACGGCGCTTCTTCGTCGACGTGCTGGGACTCACGGTCGCCGAGGGCGTCGAGCTACACCGCCCGGAGCACGAGGGGCTGTGGGGGCTGGATGGGGCGAAGCGCGATCGCATCTGCATGTGGGCGGACGACTTCCTGGTCGAGCTCGTCTCCTACTCCGATCCCGCGGGCAGACCCCCGCCGGACGGCTACAGGATCAGCGACATCGGCCTCCTCAACATCGCGTTCGGCTTCCGGGAGCGAGCTGAATTCGAATCAGCATGCCGTCGCTGCCGCGAGGCCGGGCACGAGGGCAACGGGCCACCCGTGCGGCTGGGCGCGTGGTCGGTTGTCTACATCAACGACGACCAGGGCTTCAGCGTCGAGCTGCTCCACGTCGAGCCGTGGTACGAGGGGCAGATGGGCTTTCGCCCGCGGGCCACGCCGCGCCTGGCGCCGTTCGTGGGCCGCACACCGGCGGCGCGGGTGCGGCAGGACGGCAGGTTCGGCAAAGCCCTCGTCACCGGGGCGGCCGGCGGTATCGGGGTGGAGCTCGCCCGCCTGGCCGCCGAGGACCGAACGTCGCTTCTACTCGTGGACCGGCCGGGCGCCCCGCTGGCGGAGCGAGCCTCGGAGCTCCCGACGGACGTCGACGTCGGGATCCGGGAGGTGGACTTCGCGGATCTGGAGGCGCTGGACGCTGCGGCCGCGGAGCTCGTCGCCGAGCATCCCGACATCGACCTCCTGGTCGCCGGCGCGGGCTTGGACCGCGCGCAGTCAATGCTCGACTTCGACTGGCGCCAGGCGCAGGAGGACTTCACGGTCAACGCCCTGGCCAACCTGGTGCTCCTCTCGCACCTGGCGCCGGCGATGGCGCGGCGGGGGCGAGGGCACGTCACCGCCATCGTCAGCCTGGCGGGTCTCGTCGGAATGCCGTACGAGGCCCCCTACAGCGGCAGCAAGGCCGCGCTGGCCACGATCGCGGAGTCGGCGCGGGCAGAGCTCGAGCCGCGGGGCATCACGTTCACGGCGGTCTTCCCAGGCTTCGTTGACACGCCCATGTTCCGCGGCAACGTGTTCAAGCACACCTACTCGGTCGAGCCCCGCGACGCCGCCGAGCGAATCTATCTCACGACCCTGGAGCGCCGCGAGCGGTTGGGCTTCCCGGCGGTGGAGTACGCGAAGGCGCGGCTGGCGGCGATGCTTCCGGCCCGGATTCGCGATCCATTGACTCGGGAGGCGATGAGCCCCGAGGGGAAGATAGAGTCGGCTCGATGAGCGAGGGCCTCGCGCGACTGGATGCCACCGCCCAGGCGGAGCTCGTTCGGCGGGGCGAGGCGAGCCCGGTCGAGCTGGTCGACGCCGCGATCGAACGCATCGAGGCCGCGAACGGCGAGATCAACGCCGTCATCCACAAGCTCTATGACAAGGGGCGGGAGGCGGCGGCCGGCGAGCTGCCGGATGGGCCATTCACGGGCGTGCCCTTCCTGCTGAAGGACCTCGGCGCCGCGTTCGCCGGCGACCCCCTCCATATGGGCATGCAGTACCTGAAGGACGCGGAGTTCCGTGCACCGGTGGACACGTACCTGGCGCTTCGCTTCAAGCAGGCCGGCTTCGTCACCATCGGCAAGACGAACACCCCGGAGCTCGGGATCCTTCCGACGACCGAGCCGCGTGCGTACGGACCCAGCCGCAACCCGTGGGACGTCACGCGCTCCACGGGCGGCTCAAGCGGGGGATCCGCGGCAGCGGTCGCCGCGGGAATGGTCCCCGTCGCCCACGCAAACGACGGCGGCGGCTCGATCCGCATCCCCGCAAGCGAGTGCGGGCTGGTGGGGCTGAAGCCCACGCGGCAGCGGATCTCCGAGGGCCCCCTGATCGGCGACAACATGTCCGGCCTGACGGCGGAGCTGGTGGTCTCGACGTCGGTACGCGACACCGCGGCGATCCTGGAGGCCGTCCACGGCCCGGCCCCCGGCGACCCCTACGTGGCGCTGCCGCCGGCGCGGCCCTACACCGAGGAGGTCGGGGCGGATCCCGGGCAGCTGCGGATCGGCCTGGTCACGGAGCCGTTGCTCGAGGCCGAGCCCAACTCGGTCGTGGCGGAGGCGGCTCGCGACGCCGGCAGGCTCCTGGAGTCTCTTGGGCACGTCGTCGAGGAGAGCATCCCGGGGGGCTTCGAGGACATGGACGTCGTGGAGACGTTCCTCACCAGATGGATGGCGGGACAGACGGCGACGCTCGATCAGCTCGAGCTCGTCGTGGGGCGCGAGATCGGCCCCGACGACGTCGAACCGTTGACCTGGGCGCTAGCCGAGGAGGGGAGGCGGCGAGACTCGGGGCGCTACCTCGCCGCGGTCAGCCAGCATCAGCTCATCACGCGGATGATCGCGGGCTGGTACGAGTCCGGATTCGACCTGCTGCTCACGCCGACCCTGGGCGAGCCGCCGCCCCCGCTCGGAAGCTTCGACGACTCCGGGGACGATCCCGTGGCGGCGCTGATGAGGGGGGCACAGACGGCGACCTTCACCGCGATCTTCAACGTCACGGGCCAGCCCGCAATCTCGCTTCCGCTCCATTGGAGCGATGACGGCCTGCCGATCGGGATCCAGCTCGTGGCGGGCTTCGGCGAGGAGGACGTGTTGCTCCGCGTCGCCGCCCAGCTCGAGGAGGCCCGTCCGTGGGCCGACCGGGCGCCGGCCGCCGTCGCCGCCTGAGAGCCCGCACCATTTGTTGACCGCGACCTGCCGGTCCTTCCGCGATACTTTCCTGCGAGGCACGATGACCACGATCTCTGGAGTGATAACCGCGATGGTGACGCCGTTCGATGCGGACGGCGCGCTCGATCTAGGCGCCGCTCGGCGGCTGGCCCGCCACCTGATCGAGAACGGCTCGCACGGGCTGGTCGTGGCCGGCACCACCGGAGAGGCCCCGACCCTGTCCGACGAGGAGAAGCTGAGGCTGCTGGAAGCGGTCCTGGACGAGGTTGGCGACGGGGCGACCATCATCTGCGGGACTGGCTCCAACGACACCCGTCACTCGGTTCACCTGACCCGGGAGGCCTGCCGCGTGGGCGCGCATGCGATTCTGGTCGTCACCCCGTACTACAACAAGCCCAACCGGGCCGGGCTCCGCGCTCATTTCTCGACGGTTGCGGAGGCGGCGGGGGAGACCCCGATGGCCCTCTACAACATCCCCTCGCGCACGGTCATCAACCTGCCGCCTGAGTTCATGGCGGAGCTCGCGCGCGAGATCGACAACGTGGTCGCCGTCAAGCAGGCAAACGACGACGAGCTCGGGCCGATCGAGGGCCTCGACGTCCTTGCGGGCAACGACGGCATCTTCCTGCGCTGCCTGGAGGTCGGGGGGACGGGCGGCATCCTCGTCAGCAGCCACCTCGTCGGTCCCGAGATGCGAGCGCTTTATGACGCGGCCACCACGGGTGACCGCGTCCGTGCACAGGAGATTCACGACAGCCTGATCCCGATCTACGAGGCGACGGTCGTGACGGCGAATCCCATCCCAGTCAAGACCGGGCTCGAGATGCTCGGGGTGATCGAGGCCAACATGCGACTGCCGATGGTCCCGGCGAGCGAGGACGAACGGGCCGCGGTCAGGACGGCGCTGGAACAGCACGGATTGCTGGTCGCGGGCGGCGCCGGCTAGTGGGTCGCTGCCTTCGGCGGGGAACCGTCACGTGACGGCCGTACGCATCCTGCCGCTCGGCGGCCTGGGAGAGATCGGGAAGAACATGACCGTCGTCGAGTACGACGGCGAAGTCGTCGTCGTGGACACAGGGCTGATGTTCCCGACCAGCGAGATGCTCGGGATCGACCTCGTGTTGCCCGACTTCTCCTACCTTCGCGGCCGGGCGCGCGACATCCGGGCGATCGTCCTGACCCACGGTCACGAGGACCATGTCGGTGCGCTGCCCTTCGTCCTGCGCGAGATCTTCGAGTCGGACACGACCAGGATGCCGCCCATCTACGGCGGCCCGCTAACGATCGGACTGGTTCGCTCCAAGCTGGAGGAGCACAAGATTCGCGACGCGCCGCTCGAGGTGCTGGACCCGTCGACGCCGCGAACGTTGGGAGCTTTCGAGCTCGAGTTCATCCACATGGCGCACTCGATCCCGGATTCGTGCGCCGTCATAGTACGAACGGGGCTCGGCCCGATCCTGATCACGGGCGACTACAAGTTCGACCAAACGCCCGTGGACGGCAATCCGGCGGATGTCTCCCGGCTTGCCGCCCTGGGCACCGAGGGCCTGCTGTGCCTGTGCGGCGATTCCACCAACGCCGATCGTCCCGGGATCGCACCGTCGGAGTCAAGCGTCGGGCCCGCGCTCCTGGAGCTGTTCGCGCGGTGCAACGGCCGCATCATCGTCACGTCGTTCGCCTCCAACGTCCATCGGGTGCAGCAGGTCATCGACGCCTCCGCCCAGCTGGACCGCAAGGTCGCCCTCGTCGGCCGGTCGATGCGAAAGAACTTCAACATCGCGCGAAACCTCGGGATCGCCGCGGCCCCCGACGGAATGCTGATCTCGCCCCGCGAGATCGAGTCGTTTCCGGACCACAAGGTGGTCGCCATCTCCACCGGCAGCCAGGGCGAGCCACTGTCCGCCCTGCGCCGCATGGCCCATGCCGATCATCCCGACGTCGAGCTGCACTCGGGCGACACGGTGATCTTCTCCGCCACCCCCATACCGGGCAACGAGCGCTCAGTCAACGAGACGATCGATCGCATCTTCGAGATCGGGGCCGAAGTCGTGACCGCCGCCGACGCCCCCATTCACGCCTCGGGGCACGGTTGGCAGGAGGAGCTGAAGCTGATGCTCAACCTGACGAAGCCCCGCTACGTCATGCCGTTCCACGGCGATCACAAGCGACTGCGCCTTCACGCGCGGCTGGCCGAGTCGGTGGGGATCGATCCCGATCGGATCTTCAAGTCCCGCAACGGTGGCGTGCTCAGCATCGACGAATCGGGCGCTCGCCTCGGCCCTGACGTGCCGGCCGGCATGATCTTCGTGGACGGCGTCGACATCGGCGACCCCGACGACGTTGCCCTGCGCGACCGCCGCGCCCTGTCGGCCGATGGGGTATTCATCGTCGTCGCAACGGTGTCCTCCGATGACGGCTCGCAGGTGGCGCCGCCCGAGATCATGTTCCGCGGGGTCCCGTTCGTGGACGAGTCGGATGGGATCGTCGACGAGCTCAGGGACTTGGTCGGGCGCTCGCTGGCAGACGCGGCTCGTCACGAGGAGCGCGAGGCCACGCTGCTGCAGCAGGACCTCCACGACGACATCGCGGCGTTCGTCTACGAGCGGCTCCGCCGCCGCCCGATGGTCCTGCCCGTGATCGTGGAGGTCTGAGGTGACCGCCGATCGCACGAGACTACGCGGCGCTTGGCTCGCAGCGGGCGGCGCGCTTGTCGTCATGCTTGTGGTCTCCGCACCGGCCGCTGGGGCGGACCCATCCGTCTCGCGCCAGCTGCGACCGGCCGCCGCCCCCCGAGTGCAGTTGAGCCGAGACCAGCGGGTTGTGCTTCCGGGCGGCGCCGTCGTCCACCGCTTTCAGCAGCGGGTGGGCGGGCGAGCCGTCCTGGGCGCCGAAGCGATCGTCGACGACGGCCCCGGTGCGGCGCCGCGGCTGGTCGCGGACTCCACCAAGCCCGCCATCGAGCCTCCCGGTCAGGCCGGCATCGGGCAAGCCCAGGCGATCCAGGCCGCCTCCAACAGCGTCGGCGTCGCAAGGCTGCGAGGCAGGGTTTCGACCGGCCTCGTGATTCAGCCGGGGGAGGGAGGGACGCTCGTGTGGAGGGTGGTCATCCCGTCGGCTCGCCCGCTTGGTGACTTCGAGGTGCTTGTCGACGCGGCGACCGGGGAGGTCTTGGCCCGACACAACCTGCTCGAGCGCTTTCAGACCGGCAAGGCGATGCTGTACAAGGTCAACCCGGTGGTGCAGCACAACGGGGCGAAGCACCTGTGGGGAGATCGCCACGATCGCGATACCCGGCTCCTGCGGCGTCTGCGCCGGCGTGTGACGCTCCCGAACATCAACGACCGCCAGGACTGCCTGCGGGGCCGCTGGGTTCACGCGCTGCGGGGCCACAATAAGAAGGAGACGTGCAAGCGGAACCTTCGCTGGAAGAAGGTCACGCGCTCGGACAATCGCTTCGAGGCGCTGATGGTCTACTTCCAGATCAACCGCGCCCAGGAGTACATCCAATCGCTCGGCTTCTCCGACTCCAATCCGTCGCCGAACGGGATTGCCGATCGGGTTCAGCGTGCGGTGGCCAACGCGTTCAAGCCCGACAACTCCTACTACTCGCCGGCCACCCAGCTCATCACCTTCGGCTCCGGCGGGGTGGACGACGCGGAGGATGGCGACGTGATCCTCCACGAGTACGGGCACGCGATGCAGGACAGCGCATCCCCCGGGTTCGGTCAGAGCTCCAGCTTTCAGGCGGGCGCGCTCGCCGAGGGCTCCTCCGACTACTGGGCGGCCGTGATGTCCTCGATCAGTCGGCACACGACCAACGAGGACGATGTCTGCATCTTCGACTGGGACGCGACGACCTATGGGAGGTTCTTCCCGAGGGTCCCACCGGCCAACTCGGGACGTCGATGCGGGCGGCGCGCCGACTACGGGCGCACCTTGCCACAGGCACGGCGTAGCTGGTGCCGAAGCGACATCCACTGCGTCGGTCAGGTCTGGTCGACGACCCTCTGGAACCTCAGGAGGACGCTCGTGGCAAGGCGCCCAGCGGCCGGCGGTGCCCGGGTGGACCAGATCTACCTGGCGTCCCAGTTCCTCTATACGCCCGACGAGACCTTCAAGGCCGCCGCGCGGGCCCTGATGTGCGCCGATGAGGACCTTCATCCGCGAGGCATACCCGGCGACTGCCGGGGTGAGGACTACTCCGTGATGAATCGCGAGATGCGCGAGCAGGGCATCCTGCGCTAGCGACGCTCAACGAGGGAAACCGTCCCGGAAAAGACTGACCCGCCGGCGTCAGGGAGGGGGAACACCGGCGGGTCGCTTGGCTCAGACTGGCCAACGTGCGCCCGTCGAGGTGGTGTCGGGGGGTGCCCCCGGCGGGCGTGTTGTCTCGTCCGCGCGAAAAAATAAGTGCCCGGAATAAACAGTTGTTAAACGTTTACCCCCGCAGATCCTAAGAATCGAATCGGGGATGTTTGGGGCTTGCTTCAGCTCGCCAGCGGGAGCGTGACCCTGAACCGGGCTCCGCCGCCGGGTGAGGATCCGGCCTCGACGTCGCCGCCGTGGGACGAGGCGACCGCCTTGACGATGGCCAGGCCGAGGCCAGTGCCGGAGTCGCCGGCGAGGTCGGCGGGCCCCGACCCTCGCACGAAACGGGAGAAGATCTGGCTCTCCATTCCGGGCGGGATGCCGGGACCGTCATCGGAGACCTCCAGGACCGCATCCCCGTTCCGGCGCTCCACGGCGACCTTGATCTCGCTGCCCTCTGGGGTGTGGCGTAGCCCGTTGTCCAGGAGATTGACGGCAAGGCGATGGAGCTCATCCGGGTTCGCCTGCACGGGCACCCGCCCGGCCTCGCTCATCGTCAGGCGGCGACCGTTGGCCACCGGGCGAACCTCGGCGAGGGCGGCCGACGCCACCTCCGCCAGATCGATCTCGCGACGCGTCCCGGTCCGGCCGGCATCGGCGCGCGCCAGCAGAAGGAGATCCGAGACGAGCCGGCTCATCCGCTTCGATGACCGCAGCGCCGAACCCACTATCTCGTGCTCCTCATCCGCGCCTCTGTCAGGAGGAAGTCGCTCCTGCAGGAGCTCCAGGTTGGCGAGGATGCTGGTCAGTGGCGTCCGCAGCTCGTGGGAGGCGTCGGCGACGAACTCGCGCTGCAGCTGCATCATCTGCTCGGTCTCCGAGCGCGCGGCGTCGAGCTGCCGGAGCATCTCGTCGAGCGTGCGCGCGAGCTCGCCGACCTCGTCGTCGCGCTCCGGCTCGGGGATCCGCTGCGAGGGGTCGCGTGTCGTGGCGATCGTGCGGGCGGTGCTTGTGAGTGTCGCGATCGGTCGCATGGCGCGCCCGGCGATAGCGATCCCGGCCAGGGCGGCGAGCGCGGTGCCACCCAGGACGCCCAGACCGAGGAATAGCCAGAGGCGGGCGATCGTGGAGTCGAGATTGTCGGTGCTGCGCGCGTACTGGAGGAAGCCGGGAACATGCAGTTCGCCGTAGTTGACGCGGACGGTGAATACGCGAAGCGAGCCCGTATCGGTGAACCCCGGCAGGTCGTGGGGCGGTGGGCCGAGATCGTCGTCGGTGGAGGAACGCACTGGGTTTCCGTTGATGTCCAGCACCCGAATTGCGGCTGCGCCGGCAGCCAACTGCTCGAGATCCGACATCCCCGCCGGGAACTGACTCTCCCTTACGAATTGGGTTGACGCATCCCGAAGCTCGTCGTCGAAGTTGGCCTCCAGCCGATTCGACGTCAGCCGGCCCACCACGAGCGCGAAGATGACCAGGATCAGGAACGTCAGGCCCGCCGAGACGGCGGCCAAGCGCCAGCGGACCGGCCAGCGCTTCGGCGTCAGTGCCGCGAGGAGTTGCTCAAGCCTCTTCATCGCGGGGCGCCCTCATGACGTATCCGGCGCCGCGCTTGGTGTGGAGGATTCTCGGCTCGTGTCCTGCCTCGAGCTTTCGCCGCACGTTGGAGATGAAGACATCGATGGTGTTGGTCATCGCCATGGGGTCGTAGCCCCAGACCTCCTCCAGCAGGCGCTCACGGGAGATGACAAGGCGCTCGTTGCGCATCAGGTACTCGAGCAGCTCGAACTCGCGGTTCGTGAGCTCGATCGGCCGGTCGCCGCGGTAGACCTCGCGAGTGTCGGGATTCAGCCGCAGATCCGCGACCGTTAGCGACGCGGTGCCACGAGGTGGGCGGCGGCGCATCAGCGCGCGCATGCGGGCGAGCAGCTCCTTGCGCTCGAACGGCTTCACCAGGTAGTCGTCGGCCCCAGAGTCGAGCCCGACGACGCGGTCGTCCGTCTGGGTGCGGGCGGTGAGGATCAGGATCGAGACGTCGCTCGAGTCGCGGAGGCGACGGCACACCTCGACTCCATCGAGCTTGGGCAGCCCCAGGTCGAGGATCACGAGGTCGGGGACGAAGTCCTCAGCGACCTCGAGTGCCGCCACGCCATCGCCCGCGGATCGGACCTCGTGGCCCTCCTGGCGCAGCGTTCGCCGAAGCACGTCCGCGATCTCGGCGTCGTCCTCGACGACCAGCACACGGCCTGTATCCAGATCCGGATCGAGCATCCAGAGACAGACTAGCCCTGGTTAAGCGAAATACAGGCATCTTTTAGCGCGCCTTTATGGCGTCGCACGCCACGCGCTTCGGAGGGGACCTTCCGCAGGCGTCGAACCTGCCCACACATGTTGTTGACGCGCAAGCGCCGCTCCAAGGGGCGCGGGGGCCAGCGGGCTCGCCCGCCGGCGCGCTCGCGCGCTCGTTCGTCGCGGCCGAGCCCACGGGAGATCGTGGCCGGCCTGGAGCAGCGGCACCTGGACCTGATCGGCTTGGGGTTGGTGGCGGTCGCCGTCTACCTGGGCGGCGTTCTCTACGTGGGCTGGGACGGCGGCCCCGTCGGCGACTCCCTCAAGTCGACGCTCTCCGATGTGACCGGGAGGGTCGCCTATCTCGTCCCGGTGGCCGTCGGGGGCTGGGGGGCCACGCTGATCATGCGACCGATCATCAAGGCGCCAGCGGCGCTGAACGCCGGGGTCATCCTGCTGCTGTGTGCCGTGCTCCTGGCGTTCGCGGCTGAGATCGCCGGACTGGGTCCTGCGCACCCGGCGAGGCACGGCTACTTCGACCAGCCCTTCTACTCCGTTCACGGCGGCGTGCTCGGCGAGGCCCTCTACTGGGCGGCGACGTCGCTCTTCCATCGCCTCGGCGCTCAGATCCTCGCGATCCTGATGTTCGCGAGCGGGGCGCTCCTCATCACCCAGACCACGGTCTCGAGCCTCCTCACCAGGGCCGGCAGGATGGCGCGCACGGCCGGTGCCGGCACCCGCGACCTGGCGAAGACGGTGCGGCTCGGCGGCGGACAGGGGGTTCACGGGTTCGAGCCCGAGGGCCGCGACATCGCGATCACGCGGGCGGGGGAGACCGAGGCGCTGGCCACGGCATCGCTGTCGGATCCCGGGGTCGACGAGGCCGGCACGCGCTTCGCCGATGATGACGAGCCCGATTGGGATGCCGACGAGCCGGACTCCCCCGGCCCGGGGCAGTTCGCCTACGACGACACCGCTCCGCCGGCTCCCGACGACCCCG
>Ga0126307_10003706_pt1 | contig 10484 bp, 8 predicted proteins | sample Plot28_FD_89955 | JGI IMG/M metagenome (GOLD analysis project Ga0126307, IMG submission 89955) | Serpentine soil microbial communities from UC McLaughlin Reserve, CA, USA - Plot28 | ecosystem: Environmental > Terrestrial > Soil > Grasslands | place: USA: UC McLaughlin Reserve, Lake County...
AGGGTTCTGGTAGCAGGGGCGCATGGTAAGACGGCGAGGCGCCTGGTACGGATGCTGGTTGCGGACGGCCACGAGGTCAGGGGGCTCGTGCGTAAACAGGAGCAGACCGGCGACGTCGAGTCCGACGGTGCCGAGCCCGTGCTCGTCGACCTCGAAGCCGAAGAGGTCGAAGGGGCGGTCGGAGAGGCGGTAGAAGGGTGCGACGCCATCGTCTTCGCCGCCGGGGCCGGACCAGGGAGCGGCGACGCGCGCAAGGAGACCATGGACTACGGCGGGGCGGCCAAGCTCGTCGAGGCCGCACAGGAGTTCGGGGTGCGACGCTACCTCATGCTCAGCGCCATGGGCGCGGGCGACCCGGAGGGAGGCTCCGAGGGGATGCGACCTTATCTGAGGGCCAAGGCCCGCGCCGACGAGCGGTTGGCACAGAGCACCCTCGACTACACCATCATCAGGCCCGGCGGCCTGACCGAGGACGAGGGCACGGGTTCTATAGATGCCGCCGAGAAGCTCGGAGGGCGGGGTGAGATCCCCCGCGCAGACGTCGCCGGGACCTTCGCCGCCGCGCTCGAGGAGGAGAACACGTTCCACAAGACCTTCGAGATCCTCTCCGGAGAGACCCCGATCCGGGAGGCCCTCGCGCGGATCTGATCGTTAGCACGCTGCCTCCGGCGGGACGCTTTGTGGCGGATCATGGGCCGTTGAGATATCTTGATCCTGGAGACCCGTGAGACGGTTGGCGCAAAGATGACGTTCGGCAAGGGTAGGCCCCCGCTCGTGCCAGATCCCGGACAGCAGGTTCTGCTGGTGTCCGAGGACGGCTCACGCATCGAAGGGTTTCGCGCCGTCTCGGCGCCGATGTCTACGGAGACGGGCGAGATAATCATCCGGGTGGCTATCGAAGAGGAGTACAAAGAGTCGAGGAGGGAGGGCCGCCGCGCCGTGAGCATGGCCTGGCCCGCCGAGAGGGTGGAGGTGTTCGTGCCCTGGTACAAGTGGCAGCGGTGGTTCACCAGGTAGAACTCCCACTCCCTTGCTCCAGCAGAGCCGTCATTCCCGCGAAGCTTGTCCCCGCGAAAGCGGTAATCCACTGCGGCAAGGAGGTCCCGCATAGCAGATCACGGGTCGGATCGAAGCTCCTGGATCTCGTGGTGCAGGCCGCGGAGGCTTGGGTAGATCCTGCCGTACACCCTCTGGAAGGCGGCGTCGTAGAAGGGAACTTCGTCAGGGACGGGCTCGACTATATTTTCGTCGGAGCGCAGCTCTTCGAGGGCGGAGGGAACGTCGGCGTAGACGCCCGCGCCTACACCACCCAGGATGGCGGCCCCCAGGCTGGTCGCCTCCTCCACGCCGGACACGATGATCTCCTGGTCTAACACGGTCGCTTTGATGCGCATCAGCAGGCGGTTCTGGGTTCCCCCGCCGATGGCGTGGATGGTCTGCAAACGGTCGAGTCCTGTGTGGGAGAGGAGCGGTTCGAGGGAGTTGCGGGAGTCGTAGGCCAGCCCCTCCAGCACCGCCCGGAAGAGCCCGCCGCGTTTGACATCGGCGCTGAGGCCTACGAACGCCCCCCTGGCTGCGGGGTCGTCGTACGGCGGGTTGGCCAGGCGCAGGTGGGGCAGGAAGTAGGCGCCCAGGGAACCGGGCGGGACCTCCTCGGCCTCGGAGATGAGGGTGGCGTAATCCACCCCGCCAAGGACCTCGCGCAGCCACTCGACGCTGGCCCCTGAGGTGTACTGGCCCCCGAAGACGTAGTACCCGCCGGCCACGTGGACACCCTGGGTGTAGCCCTGTTGGCCGACCCTGGGGTCCGTCAGCGGGCCTTCGAGCGGCAGCAAGATCGCCTCAGCGGTACCGAGCGAGTTGAGCATGGTGCCGGTCTGCGTAACGCCTACGGCCAGGGCACCGCAGACGTGATCATGGCCCCCCACCGCGACGCACACGCCCTCGGGCAGCCCCGTCGCCGAAGCTGCCTCGGAGCCCACCGGGCCGAGGGGCGAGCCGCTCCCTCGCAAGGGCGCGAAGAGGTCGGGGGAGATGCCTACTTCCTCCATCAACTCCTCGGCCCACCGCAGCCCGTGCAGGTCGAGGGCGAGCGTGCGCGAGGCGAGGGAGTAATCCGTGGCGGCGACGTTGCACAGGCGAAACGCCATGTAGTCGGCGACGTTGAGCCAGGTGGCCGTGCGCGAGTAGGCCTCGGGCTCGTTCTCCTTGAGCCAGAGCAGCTTGCAGAGTCCGAAGATGGGCTGCAAAGAGAGGCCGGTAAGGCCGAAGAGGCGGTCCTGTCCGACGACGCGGCCGAGCCGCTCGGCCTGCGGCCGCGCCCGCCCGTCGAACCAGGAGATCATGTCCCCTGTTGGGTCGCCGCGGGGGTCGAGCGGGACGGCGGACTCGCCCATGCTGGCGACGGCTACGCTAGCGACGCGCCCGGGTTCGTCGAGCCTCCCAGTTACCGCGCGCAGGGCCGCCGCAAAGGAGTCCCACAGCTCTTCGGGGTCGTAGTGGGCCCTGCCCGGGCCCGGATATCTGGTAGGGGTTGGCGAGCTGGCACTCTCCACGGCCAGGCCGCTCCTGTCGAAGGCGACGACCTTGATGTTCGTCGTGCCGACGTCGGCCCCTATGAGGAGCGGTTCAGCGTCCATCGTCCCCCCATCGTCTTGCTTGCCCCTGATCATACTGTCCATCGACGGTCGGATCAGCCTCCGGACTGGTGCGGCCGGCGCATTCCCGCTCACACCGGGCGTATAATATCCGCCCGTGATCGCTGATAGTGCCATCTACGTCGAGGGAAAGCGGACCCAATACCCCGACCTGGAGGGAATCAGACGAACCTGCGGAGAGCGGGGCGGGTTCGCCTGGGTCGGCCTGGTCGAGCCGGACGACAAAGAGTTGGCCTCGGTGGCAAGGGAGTTTGGTCTCACCGAGATGGCCGTGCGGGATGTGGTCAAGGCGCACCACCGTCCCAGGGTGGACCGCTACGGTGAGACGCTCTTCGTGGTGCTCAGGACGGTGCGCTACCTGGACGAGGAAGAGCGGGTGGAGTTCGGCGAGATCCACATCTTTTTGGGCGTAGACTTCGTCATCACCGTCAGGCATGGCAAGGCGTCGCCCCTGGAAGGTGTCCGTCGAGAGCTGGAGGACCAGCCCGGGTTTCTCGGCAAAGGCACGGGGGCGGTGCTGTGGGCCGTTGTGGACCGGGTCATCGACGACTACGACCCCGTGATAGACGGGCTCGATAACGACGTGGACGAGATCGAAGAGGAGGTCTTCGGGGGAAACGCCGACGTTTCGCGTAGGATCTACGAGCTCTCGCGGGAGGTGCTCGAGTTCCGCAGGGCGGCCCAACCCCTGGCCAAGGTGCTGGAACGCCTGTCCAGGGAGTTTTCCATTGCGGACCGCGAGGTGCCGCGCAGGATGCGCGGCGCGTACGACCGTGCGCTGCGAATCTCCGAGCAAATCGACGGCTTCAGGGAGCTGCTCTCGAACATCTTGAGCGTCAACCTGACCATTGTGAGCGTCGCCCAGAACGCCACCATGCAGCGCCAGAGCGTGCAGGTACAGAAGATCTCGGCCTGGGCCGCCATCATTGCCGTGCCCACCCTGATCACCGGCGTCTACGGGATGAACTTCCGCTACATTCCGGAGCTGGGCTGGTTCTTCGGATACCCCTACGCACTGGCGCTCATGCTCACGATCTCCGGCCTGCTCTACCTCGGCTTCAAACGCGCCGGATGGCTTTAAGGCCGTCTCGCGGAGTCCCTGGCCTGGAGCGTGGGCGAAGAGACCTACGTCGGGGTCGACTGGTGTACCTGCACAGCTTCTCCGAGGAAATAGAACGCTGGGGATACACGCCCGGAGCGCGGCTCGTCGGGCGGGAGGAGAGGGCGGCGAAGAGGTTGCGGCGCGGTTGCAGATCGAGGTGGGGGAGGAGGTGCTGTTCGTGAGGAGGTTGAGGCTCGCGGACGAGCGTCCCATCTTCGTGTGCGACTCGTACCTGCCCGTGGATCGCTTTCCTGCTTTGAAAGATGCCGACTACGGGACCCTCTCCTTGAGTGGGCTTTTCGAGGGGAGGACCGGGCTCAAGATAGAGCACTCGCGGCAGTGGATCGGGGCGGCGAGGGCGACACCGGACGTGACAGCGTTGCTCGAGATTCCCGCCGGGGTCCCCGTGTTGAAGGTGCGCCGCATCACCTTGGTTACGGGCGACGCCCCCGTCGAGTTCGTCGAGGCGCACTTCCACCCCGAGCGCTACCAGCATTACAACGAGCTCTCCGTCCCGTGAGCACGCTCCGGCAGGCCCCCGCTTGTCGGGGATTGATCCGCGGGTAGGGCGTTTGGCGAACCGCTATACTTCCCGGCGTGGGGAAGTGTTACTCGGTTAGGAAGAGGGAGGAGTCTTGAGCGAAGACGTTCGTCCGGGGGGTACTTACAAGACGCTCGCCGAGCAGCGTGAGGTGCTTACCCCGGCAGAGGAGAGGTTCGAGCGGGCGCGGCAGACCACGGGGCTCTTTCTGGGGCCCGTGGCGTTCTTGATCATCTACTTCTTGCCGCTGCCGCTGCCGAGGGAGCAGCACACGCTCGCCGCCATCCTCGCCTTCACCATCATCTACTGGCTCTCGGAGGCCATCCCCATCCCGGCGACGGCGGTTCTGGCGCTGGCCCTCTGTGTGGTCTTGAACGTGCCCGGGGTCGGACCCAACGCCGAGGATGCTCCCGGCGACGTCGTGTTCGGGTCCTTTGCGGACCCCACCATCTTCCTGTTTATCGGGGCGTTCATCATCGCGCAGGCCATGATCACGCACGGCCTCGACCGCAGGTTCGCCTTCAGGATTCTTTCCATTCCGGGGATCAGCCGTTCTACCTACGGCGTGATCATCGCCTTCGGCGCCATCGCGGCCTCTATCTCGGCGTTCATCTCGAACACCGCGACGGCCGCCATGCTCCTGCCCATCGGGCTCGGCATGATGGGCGCCCTGGGCGGCCTGGTCAGCGATCAGGCCGACTCCGACAGGGACGTAAGCCGGCTCCGGTTCGGCACCGCACTGATGCTCATGATCTCTTACGGCGCCGGCGTCGGGGGGCTCCTGACGCCCATCGGGACCCCGCCGAACCTGATAGGCATAGCCTTCATCGAACAGGAGACAGGTACGCGAATAACGTTCTTCTCCTGGGTGGTGGCCGCGTTCCCGATCTGCCTGCTAATGTTCATATTCCTGTGCGTGATCTTGATTCTCTTGAACAGGCCGGAGGTACGGCGTATCTCGGGCGCCGAGGAGTACGTCAACGAGGAGCGCAGAAAGCTGGGTCCTATCTCCGCAGGCGAACGCAACACACTCATCGCCTTCGGCCTCGCTGTCTCCCTGTGGGTGCTTCCCGGGATCATCGCCCTGATCTTCGGCGATGAGTCTACGGTATACGCCCTGGTCTACAGCCGGCTCGACGAGGGTACGGTCGCCATCTTCGCCGCCGTCCTGCTCTTCCTGCTGCCGGTAAACTGGGCCGAGCGGCGTTTCACCATGACCTGGAACGACGCGGTGAGGATAGACTGGGGCACGATCATACTCTTCGGGAGCGGTATAGTCCTGGGGACCCTGCTCTCGGATACGGGCCTCGCCGAGACCATAGGCAACGGCATAGCGAAGACCTTCGGTTTCACGAGCCTGGTCGCCGTCTCGGCCGTCTCCGCGCTCATCGCCATACTCATCTCGGAGACCACCTCCAACACCGCGAGCGCCACCATCGTTGTGCCCATCGTGATCCCGATAGCCAACGCCGCGGGCCTGGACCCCGTGATACCGGCTCTCTGCGCCATCTTCGGGGCCTCCTTCGGCTTCATGATGCCGGTCTCGACCCCGCAGAACGCCGTGGTCTACGGCTCGGGCATGATCCCCATAACCAAGATGGTCCGCTCGGGGATAGTGTTCGATATCCTCGGGCTCGTCCTGATCGTGCTCCTTATCCCCGTCATGGCCACCGTGGTCGGCTTCGTGTGAGAGCGGTTCGCGAAGCGAGCCGCGCTGTCAGCGGTCAGCTTGTCAGCGGTCAGCTTTCTGGCTGGCGGCCGAAGGTGGGGACCAGCTAGCGATGTCCCCGCAGCTGGTCCTCGGTCCGCTTCTGCGCTACGCGGGCGAAACAGACGCGACCGTCTGGGTCGAGACGGACGCCGTCTGCGAGGTCGAGGTGCTGGGACACTCCTCCAGGACTTTCGAGGTCGAAGGACACCACTACGCGCTCGTCACGATCACGGACCTCGAACCGGGCGAGACCTATCAGTACGAGGTCTTTCTGGACGGTACGAGGATCTGGCCCGAGGACGGACACGACTTTCCGCCTTCGCTCATAAGGACGATCTCGCCCGACGGAGAGCTGAACCTCTCCTACGGCTCGTGCCGCGTCTCGGCTCCGCACGAGCCGCCGCACACCTTCGCCGCCGACGCGGACGAACACGGCTATGAGCGCGACGCGCTGCAGGCCCTGGCCGTCCGCATGATGGGCGAACCACGCGAGAGTTGGCCCGACGCGCTCTTCTTACTCGGGGATCAGATCTACGCCGACGAGGTCTCCGAGGGCGCCCTGGACTTCATCCGCTCGCGGCGCGACACGAGCGAGGGACCCGGCGAGCAGGTCGCGGACTTCGAAGAGTACACACGCCTTTACTGGGACGCGTGGAGAGACCCCGTCACCAGGTGGCTGCTCTCGACCGTACCATCGGCCATGATCTTCGACGACCACGACGTAAACGATGACTGGAACATCTCGGAGACCTGGGTCCGCCAGATGCGCGCCACGCCGTGGTGGGAGGAGCGCATCGTGGGGGCCTTCATGTCCTACTGGATCTACCAACACATCGGCAACCTGTCTCCGAGAGAACTGAAAGAAGAAGGTCTCCTCGACAAGGTTCGAGAGGCCGAAGACCCCACCCGCGTCCTGCGCGAGTTCGCCTACCGGGCGGACCGCGAGATCGCCGGCACCCGCTGGAGCTACCACCGCGACTTCGGCCGGGTCCGCCTTATCGTGATGGATTCGCGTGCCGGCCGCGTCCTCGAAGAAGGCCACCGCGCTATGCTCGACGAAGAGGAGTGGGCCTGGATCGTGGACAAAGCCACAGGCGACTTCGACCACCTCCTCTTCGGCACGTCGCTTCCTCTCCTCCTCGGCCCCGGTCTCCATCACCTCGAGGCCTCGAGCGAGGCCCTCTGCGCCGGGGCCTGGGGCCGCGCAGCGGCGAGGATCGGCGAGTCCGTCCGCCAGCTCGTCGACCTGGAGCACTGGCCGGCCTTCCACAAGTCCTTCGCCGATCTCACCCACCTGCTACGCTCCGTCGCCACCGGCGAGAGAGGCCGCCCACCCGCCTCCGTCGCGGTCCTCTCCGGCGACGTCCACCACGGCTACCTGGCCAAGATAGACTTCGGCGACAGCGTAGAAACCCCCGTCTACCAGTCCACCAGCTCTCCCCTTAGAAACCCGCTCGGACTCCCCGAACGCCTCGTCATGCGCTTCGGCTGGACAGGGCGGGGCAGGCGCTTCGGTGAAACGCTCTCCCGCCTGGCCGGCGTCGAAAAGCCCGACGTAAGCTGGCACCTCGTGCACGAAGCGCCCTGGTTTCACAACCACGTCTCGAGCCTCCAGATCCGGGGCCGCAAGGCCGCGCTAAGGGTCGAGAAGACCATCCCCGAAAATAACGATGAGCCGGTACTCTATCCGGTTCTCGAACACAGGCTGGCATAGGAAGCCATCAGCAAGAACCGTCAAGCTGAAAGCTGCCGACCGAAGGCGGCACCGACTGGTTGGAACCCGTCAGCGACGAACAATGCTCCGGCGCCTGATCCGCAAGCCGCCGTTTCCCGTTTGGTTGACAGAGGCAACTAAATTGGTGATCATGGCGCAGGCTTCGGGAGGTGGCAGATGCAAGTTGGGCAACTGGAAGCGCGGATCGAGGAGGTTCGCCGGTTCAACCGTTTCTTCACGCGCAGGATCGGGGTACTGAGGGAGGGTCTCTTGCACAGCCCGTACTCGCTCGCGGAGGCTCGGGTGTTGTTCGAGCTGGCGCACGGTGAGGACATAACCGCCTCGGATCTTTCGCACAGATTGGGCCTGGACCCTGGCTACCTCAGCCGTATTCTGGTCAGGTTCGAACAGTGGGGGCTTCTGGACAGAGTCGTGTCCGAGTCGGACGGCCGCAGGCGTCTGTTGCGTCTGACAGCGGCGGGCGAGGAGGCGTTTTCGGAGTTGGATCGCCGCTCTCGCGAAGAGGTGTCAGGGATGCTCGAAGGCATAACGGACGAAGACCAGCGCAGGCTCCTCGGCGCGACAAGGACCATCGAGAAGGTCCTCGGGGGCGAAGGTTCCGTGCCCGAGACGTTCCATCTGCGAGAGCACGAGCCCGGTGACATAGGCTGGGTCGTTCAACGCCACGGGGCTCTCTACGCGCAGGAGTACGGCTGGGACGAGCGTTTCGAGGCGCTGGTCGCAAGGATCGTGGCCGACTTCATCGAGGGGTACGATCCCTCGTTGGAGCGGTGTTGGATCGCCGAGACGGGCGGGAGGAACGTCGGCTGCGTCTTCGTCGTCAGGGAGAGCGAGGAGGTTGCCAAGCTCAGGCTCCTTCTAGTGGAGCCCGAAGCCCGCGGGGCCGGCCTCGGTTCGCACCTCGTCGCGGAATGCATACGCTTCGCCCGTGACCGCGGCTACCGGAAGTTAGTACTGTGGACCAACAGCGTGCTCGTCGCCGCCAGGCGCATCTACGAGGAACACGGGTTCCGGCTCGTGGAAGAGGAGCCCCACCACAGCTTCGGGAAAGACCTCGTGGGCCAGAACTGGGAGTTGAAGTTATAGAGGCCTCTTTGCCGACCGTCGCGTGAGGCCGACCTATCTAGACCTTGTCCTCCGGCTGCGGGGCGCTCTCGCCGCTGGCGAAGGTGAAGTAGGCCTCGGGGTCGTCGGCGCTGATCCTGCCTCCTTTAACAATGGCGAAGCGGAAGGTGAGGCCGCCGGCGAGCGCGAGCACGGAAGCGAGGATGCTCTTGAGGCGACTCTCCCTGCCAAAGAGCAAGGCCATCGGCGCGAGTATGCCGCCGATGAGGGTGCCGCCGACGAAGAGCGGGGCGACCTCTTTCGAGAAGAGCGGCTTGCTCCACCGGCTCATCCGTATCAGGGAGGCGGCTATGAGCGCGGCTTCGATGAGAATTACGGCCTTCTCGGCGCGGTGTAGCACGCGAAGGGTTTTGGCTTCGCCAGAACGCGTCATGTGGAGCACGAGGGAGAGCCACGAGAGGGCCGTAGAGAGGCCCGAGGTCAAAAACGTCGGACCCATAAGCATCCAGTTGCGGGCCCAGATCGGGACCGAGGTGGCGCTGATGAGGTTTCCCGTGTTGAACCCGACGAAAAGGCCGAAGGGCAGGGCGAGGACGGTGAGCAATCGGGCCGGAATGAGGCGTATGACGAGCCGCGAGAGAAAGTTGTCGCCGAGAAGCAGCCCGTCCTCGGCGGCCTGGCGGGCTGCGATCAGGCCGCCGAGGTTGCCGAAGGCGAGGAGCGACCAGCTCTGGGTGGACATCGGGGAGCGCAGCTTGAGGATGCGCATCATGTTGTAGAAGCGCTCCGGCCTTCCGAGGTCCCAGATCAGGAGCACCGGGCTTAGCACCATGGTTGCCAGCACCGTGTAGCGGCTGACGCGTTTTAACGCCTCGTCTTCGTGGCCGAGCAGTTGCGCCACCGTGGCGAGCAGTTGCGTTCCCGCGCCGATGCCGCCGAGCCAGAAGTAGATGGGGACCTGCCACGTCCAGTGCGCCCGCTTTATCGGCGGGATGCCGTAGTAGTTCTTGTCCCCCCTCTTCGGGTCCGTCTCGGAGTGGTGGGAGGTCTCGGCCTTGCCGTTGCTCCTCTGTACCTGATCCCGCGTCGCCTCGCTCATCGTCCTTCGCCTAATCCCTGAAGGCCAGCGCCACGACCGCGCCGAGGACCGTGGCCGCGACCGCGCTCGCTATGACGCCGCCCTTGACCTTCTCCTGCGGCAAGTAAGGATGACGCGGCAGATTGTACGTCTCCGGCTCGTCCATGAGGATGAACCTGGAGTGGTTCCCCCCGATGCCGCCCGTCCCCCCGACCTCGGGCGTGCCCCAGACGTAAGCCTGCGTGTAGCCCTTGTCGTGCAGCTCCTGGACCCGCTCCTCGGCGCGGGATTTCAGGTCCTCGACCTCGCCGAATTGGATGGACGCCGTCGGGCAGGCTTTGGCGCAGGCCGGTTCGAGGCCGTCCTTCTGGCGATCGTAGCAGAGCGTGCACTTGAAGGCCCGGCCGTCGTGGGGGACCTGGGTTATGACGCCGTAGGGGCAGGCGGGGACACAGTAGCCGCAGCCGTTGCAGATGTCGGGCTGGATGTAGACGTTGTCGAACTCGTTGCGGATGATGGAGCCCGTCGGGCAGGCCTGCTGGCACGGCGCCGCGACGCAGTGCTTGCACACGTCGCTCATGAAAGCCCAGCGCCC
>Ga0126307_10003707_pt1 | contig 10484 bp, 8 predicted proteins | sample Plot28_FD_89955 | JGI IMG/M metagenome (GOLD analysis project Ga0126307, IMG submission 89955) | Serpentine soil microbial communities from UC McLaughlin Reserve, CA, USA - Plot28 | ecosystem: Environmental > Terrestrial > Soil > Grasslands | place: USA: UC McLaughlin Reserve, Lake County...
TGAACAGCCGCGCCAGCGGCGCATAGAAGTTGTCGGCGAGGCTGGAGGGCGCGCCCAATCGCACCGTGCCGCCGGGCTCGCGATTCTCGGTCAGGACCTCTGCCTTGACGTCGTCGATCGCCCCCAAAAGCCAGCGGCCGCGCGCCAACAGGACCTTGCCTGCCTCCGTCACCGCGACACCGCGCGCACCACGCTCGAGCAACGCGCCGCCCAGCTCGTGCTCCAGAAGCTTGATGTGCCGGCTGAGCGCTGATTGCGCCACGTTGAGCGTGCTCGCCGCGGCGCCGAACCCGCCGCGCTCGGCGACGGCCACAAAATAGCGAAGCTGACGCAGATCCATTGGCGCTCTCCATCTCGGGATGAGATGGAAATTATATCAAACATATTCTTGTGAGATACCGGCCGGCGCGCAAACTCCATTCAACGAACTGGAGGAAGCAACATGGGCGATGCCCCAGATGCCTCACGCGACGCATCACGCCGAACCTCGGTCTTCATCGTCGGCGGTGGCCCCGTCGGGCTGGCGATGGGCCTGCTGCTCGACCGTTTCGGCATCGATGCGGTGATCGTCGAGAAGAGTCCGACGACGACCGATCATCCCAAGTCGCGCGGCTGCTGGGTGCGCACGATGGAGATCTTCCGCCAATGGGGCATCGAGCAGGCCGTCCGCGACCGCGGCTTGCAGGACAATTCCGACATGTTCGTTCAGGTCGAGAGCATCGCCGGCCGGGAGATCGGCCGCTCGCGACCCGAACCCAATCTCGGCCAGACGCCGGCCTGGAAGTGCCTGGTGGCCCAGGACGCCGTCGAGCAGGAGATCCATCGCGTTATCGAGCATTCCAACTTGGTGCAGGTGCGCTTCTCCACCGAGTTCGTGGGTTTCGAGGAGGTTGACGACGGGGTCGTCTGCGAGATCCGCGACGTCGCGACGGGACAGAGCGAGCACTGGCAGGCGCGCTACCTCCTGGCCTGCGATGGCGCGGGCAGCCAGACCCGGCGCGCCGCCGGCATCGACATGGTAGGCCCGGCGACGCTCGCGGTGCTGTTGAACGAATACTGGCGCGCCGATCTCTCGCGCTTCCCGCTGGCGCGCGAAGCAGCCGGCTATCAGGTCTACTCGAAGGTACCCGGCGTGCCACGCGCCGGCATTTTGAACACCAACGGCCGCGACCGCTGGCTCAGCATCATCCAGATCGGCGAGCAGAAGGATGAGCGGCCGCGTCCCTGGACCGACGTCGAGATGATCGAGATCATCCGCGCCCACGTCGGCGTGCCCGACCTCGAAGTCACCCTGCTCAATCGCTCTGTCTGGCGCATGAGCAAGCAGGTGGCGGCCAACTTCCGGCACCGCCGCGTCTTCCTGGTCGGCGACGCTGCACACCGCTTCCCGCCGACCGGCGGCTTCGGCCTGAACTCGGGCGTGCAGGATGCCCACAACCTCGCCTGGAAGATGGTCTACGTGTTGCGTGGCTGGGCCTCAGACAAGCTGCTCGACAGCTACGACGTCGAACGCCGCCCGGTGGCGCAGTCCAACGCCGACTTCAGCTTCGGCAACCGCACCCGCTTCCTGCACATGGATCAGGCGATCCGCTCGGGCAACGACGACCACATTCGCTTCTGGATCAACGATCTCGACAACCACCTGCACAGCATCGGCCAGGCGCTGGGCTTCACCTACGAAGAGGGTGCGGTGATCCCGGACGGCACGCCCAAAGGCGGACATCTCACGCGCGTCTACACGCCCTCCGACCGGCCGGGCGGGCGCTTCCCGCATCTGTGGCTCGACATGGCGCGCAAGCGCTCGACGCTCGACTGGTTCGACCAGGAATTTACCGTCGTCGCGGGGCCGGCGGGCGGTGACTGGCTGGAAGCCGGCCGCGACGTTTCGCAGAAGCTGGGCCTGCCGCTCGGCTTGCAGCAGTTGCCCAACGCCCATCCGGCCGATGGAATCCAGATGGGCCTGCGCGGCGCGGTGCTGGTGCGGCCCGACGGCCACGTGGCCTGGCGCATGCCCTACATGCCGGCTGATCCGGCGCGCGAGCTGGCGGGCGCGATCGGCACGCTGCTGCATTGATAGGCCGGCCATGCGCACGATCGACGCCAACGGCACGACGATCGCCTTCGAGCAGACGGGCAGCGGCGCGCCCGTCATCCTGATCCACGGCGCCGAGGCCGATCATTCGATGTTCGATGCCTTCGGCGCGCTGCTCGCCCGGCACTTCACCGTCATCGCCTACGATCAGCGCGATTCGGGCGGCACGCGCAACCCGGCGATTCAATACGGCCCGGGCGAGCTCGCCGCCGACGCCGCTGCGCTGATCGAAGCGCTGGGATTTGAGCGCGCGCATGTGTTCGGTACCTCGCTGGGTGGTGTCATCGCCCAGGTGCTGGCCGTCCGCCATCCTGAACGCCTCGGCCGGCTGGTGCTCTCCAGCACCTTCCGCGCCGGCACGCCGCCGCTGGCGATCAACCCCGAGGTCTTTCCCAAGCTGGCGGCCCTGCGCGCCGGCCTGCCCGGCACGGCGGCCGAGATCGCGGGCTACTTCTTTCCCGCAGAGTACATCGCGGCCCATCCTGAGATAGCGCGCATTTTCTCCGGCAACAGCCGGGACGAGGGGCAAAGGCAGCGCCGCGGCGCCATCCTGGCCCAGCCGGTCGACTGCGACCTTGCCGCCATCGCCGCGCCGACGCTGGTCCTGGCCGGCGCCGAGGACCGGTTGATTCCACCGGCGCACACGTTGGCGCTGGCGCGCGAGATCGCGAACGCGCGGACCGCGACAATGGCAAGCGTCGGCCACGTCGCCACCCTGCAGGATCCCGCCGCTGTCGCGCATGCCGTCTTGGCATTCCTGCTCGATGAGTCGATCGACGAATCGATGACAACAACAATGACCGGAGGAAACCATGAACGCCCAGGAGGACGATCTCGTCGCGATCTACGATAAAGCGCCACTCACGCCGCGCTACTGGGCCAGCATGACGCTGGTCGTGCTGACCGGCGTCTTCGACTTCTTCGACTTCTACATCGTCGGCTTCCTGGTGGCGGTGCTGGGGCCGCAATGGAACCTGACCTTCGGCCAGTCTTCGGTCATCCTGCTGAGCGCCGGCGTCGGCGCCATCGTGGGCTCGCTGGCGTGGGGAGCCTTGTCCGATCGCTGGGGCCGCAAGACGCTGCTGGTGGTCGGCGTCACGCTCTGCGCCGTGAGCGCGGGCTCGGTGTCGCTGATCCCTGACGGCGCGTGGGAAGTCTTCGCCGCGCTGCGTTTCTTGGTCGGCTTCGGCGTCGGTGCTGCGGCATCGATCGGCGTGCCGCTGATCGTCGAGTACACGCCGACCCGCCATCGCACCATCATCGCCAGCGCCGCGGTCATCCCGGTGTCGCTCGGCGTCCTTGCCGCATCGCTGACCGCCGCCACGCTCGTCAATGAGATCGGCTGGCGCGGGCTCGCCATGCTGGGCTTCCTGCCGCTGGTGCCGGCACTGCTGATCGCGCTGATCGTGCCGGAGTCGGTACGCTGGCTGGTGATGCGCGGCCGCGACGCCGAGGCCCGCGCCATCGTCGCGCGGACGCTCGATGTGCGCCCCGACTCGTTGCCCCGCACGGCTGCGATTGCCTCGGCCGCATCGGCGCCAGCCACCGGTTTCGCCGACCTGCTGGCTCAGCCGCGCCTGTTCTGGCTCACGATCGTGGTCTGGTTCGGCGCCAGCACGGCCAACTACGGCGTCTTCCTGTGGGGCCCGACCATCGTGGCGCTGCTCTACGGCGTACCGTTGAGGGAGGCGGCCCAGCTCTTCGTCGTCGTCAGTCTGACCGGCTTGCTGGGCCGCGCCATCTTCTCGCTACTGCCGCAGTGGCTGGGACGCCGCCGCTGCGGCGAGATCATGGGCTACGGCATCGCCGTCAGCCTGGGCGCCGCAGGTCTCTTCTTCGATCGTACGATCCTGGGCTACCCGGCCTTCGTTGTGCTGCTGATTCCGGCCGCGCTGTTCTTCGATGGCGGCTTTTCCAACATTGCGCCTTACTCGGCCGAGATCTTCCCGGTGCGGCTGAGCGCGCGCGGCGTTGGCCTGGCGCAGGCAGCCAACGGTATTGGCAAGATCGCCGGTCCGCTCTGCCTTGCGTTGATCGCCGGCGCCTCCAACCTGATCTCGCCCAAGGCGACCATGGACGCTGTGACGCCCGCCTTCCTGTTTCTGGCCGGCTGTGGCCTGGCGATCGGGCTCGCCTTCACGCTGCTCGGCGTCGAGACCCACGGCAAGCCTCTGACCCTCGCCGGGAGCGCCGACCATGCCGTACCGTCCCGCTAGCGCCGTGCGTCGCCGCCGCGCCTTGGGCCTGCTGGGATCGACTGGCCTGCTGGGTTTCTCGTCGGAGCCGGCCGAGGCGATCGACTGGCCGAACAAGCCGGTGCGCGTCGTCTCGCCGTCGGCCGGCGGCATCACCGACACTCATGCGCGCATCGTCTTTGAGGCGCTGTCGGACCGTCTCGGCCAACGTTTCTATGTCGACGGCAAGCCGGGTGCAGGCGGCGGCATCTCGGCGCAGATCGCTGCACGCTCGCCGGCCGACGGCTACACGATCCTGTTCTGTATCGCGAGCCTCGTGGTCACCAACCCATTCGTCTACGAGAACCTGCTGTACGACACCGACCGCGACTTCGATCCGGTGGCCATGCTGGCCAAAGCGCCCTTCGCCATCCTGGTGCGTGAAAGCCTGCCGGTGCGGTCGATGACGGAGCTCGCCCACTACATCAAGGCGCATCCCGGCAAGGTGACTTTCGCCAACGTGGCACCCGGCAGCCTGGCGCACCTCGTGGGCGAACTCTACCTGCAGAAGGTCAGCGGCAAGGCCGAGATGATCCCCTATCGCAGCGTCCCGCAAACCATCCTGGCCCTGGCAGCGGGCGAGATGGACGTGTTTGTCTCACCGATCGGCGAGGCAAGGGCGGGCATCGCCGGCGGCAAGATCCGTGGGCTCGGCGTGACGACAGCCGCTCGCCTCGCGAGCTTGCCCGAGGTGCCGACCTTGGAGGAGCAGGGCTTTGCCGGCTTCGACGTGGCGGGCTGGTATGGCGTGCTGGCGCCCAAGGGCACGCCGCGGTCGATTATCGACAAGCTCAACCGCGAACTTTTGGCGGTCGTTACGAGCCCGGCCTATCGCGCGCGTGTCGCCGATGTGGGCGCCGTCGCTGCAGAGCCACTGACGCCGCAGGCATTCCGCGACGTCTATCGCGCGGAGGCACGCCAGTGGGGCGCGCTCATTCGACAGATCGGGCTCAAGCTCGACTGAAACGCGCTCTGCGTGCTCCAGGCATACTTTTTCAGTCTGGCTGAGCGGATTCGAAATCAGATCCGAGTCACCCTTTGGTCACAGCTTCGCGGGGCATGGTCACACAACAAGTGGTACGCGTTCGCTACCATCGGCGGCATCCATTCATCGACGCCACCAAAGTGGAGAGAGCCAGTGACGACTCTCAATGCGGCGAACGATGGCTCCGAGCAGCCGCTTGAGAAAAGCGGCGTCTTTGCGCGCCTCAAGGATTTCCTGCGCCCCTTCTTCTTGCGGGCGCGCGCCGGTCTTTTGCGGCGCGGACCAGCGCCGTCATGGGAGCAATCGTTTCGCGTCCTGCGCCATCACGGCGTTCAGCCGGCGACGGTGTTCGACATCGGGGTGGCCTACGGCACTTACGAGCTCTACCGCGCTTTTCCCGACGCTCACTATCATCTGATCGATCCGACGCGTGAATCTCTGCACCACATGCGCCTGCTCTCGCGCCAGCTGCGTTGCGACATTCATGCCGTGGCGCTGGGCGACCGCGACGGCGAGACGACGATTGAGATTCGCCCAGACATCCAGGCAGCGACGCTGCTCGAGGACGTCACGCCGCGCGAAATCGTGCGTCACGATCGCGTGCCGCTTCGCCGCTTCGATTCGCTGATCGGCGAAATCGCCCGCCCGGCACTCGCCAAGATCGATGTCCAGGGCGCCGAGCTGATGGTGCTCGAAGGCATGACGGGGCGAATGGCCAGCATGGACGCAGTCATCGTCGAGACCAGCACCATCAGCAGTGTCAAGGGTGGCGCGGAAGTCCACGACATCGTGCGCTTCATGCACGACCATGGTTTCGTCGTCGCCGACATCGTCGGCATTACACGTCGCCCGCTCGACGGCGCTACTGCCCAACTCGACCTTCTGTTCCTGCCCGAGCAGGACTCGCCGGTGCGCCGCGACCGGCGCTGGTCCGAAGCGGCATGAGTTGACGGCTCTCCTGTCGCTGGAGGCGCAACAGGCGCCGGGCACGCCAACGACGACGGAAACACTTGATACGGTTGCAGTCGTTGATCTTTCAACACTCGACCTGGATCATGCCGAAGAGGGGTGTCTGGAGCTGAACCGGAGGCGAGTCCGTGTCGCGTTTGTGTGCAAGTATCGCGGAGATCGACTCGAACACGAGCCCTTCCGATGGAACGTGATGCCATCGGTGCGGCACGGGCAACAAATCGTCCGAATCTGCCGATCCTGACGACGCTGCGCTTCTTCGCGGCAGCCGAGGTCGTCGCCTTTCACGTCGCCCAGACCAGGCCTGGTTGGGCGAGACCCGCGGATTTCCTGTCGGGTCTGGTGTCGGGCGGCTACGCGGCGGTCATTTTCTTCTTCGTGCTGTCGGGCTTCATCCTTGCCTACGCCCATACCGGAGAGAGCGAGCGCTCGGCCTGCAATGTGAGGGCGGTGCGGTTCTGGCGACTGCGTTTTGCCCGCATCGCGCCAGCCTATTACCTGGGGCTTCTGCTCGCCTTGCCGATTCTTGTCCAGGTCGTCGCGCAGTCGCAGGCGTCAGGCTGGTCGGTGGCGTTCGGCATGACGTCGGTGATGCTTTTCGCGCAGGCGTGGTGGCCGGCTTACACGACACTCTGGAATTTTCCCGCCTGGTCATTGTCGGTGGAATGCGCGTTCTATGCTCTCTTCCCCTGGCTGGCGCGCTCGCTCGCGCGCTGGCCCGCCGCGGCGGTGCTCGTGGGAAGCTACGCTCTCATCGTGCTGACCGATGGCTACCGCGGCGAGCTCCTGTGGCGCGCAGGCCTGCTCGGGCCGGTGCCGAAGAGCGATTGGCTGGTGCTAAGCGCCTTTCCGATCCTCTACCTGCCGCTGTTCATCTTCGGCATGGCGCTGGCGCGTCTCTATCTGTTCGGTCGGGTGCTGTCGCCCAGGCTCCATGCGGCGATGCTTGGGATCGGCGTCGCCCTGATCGTGCTGATCTTCGGTGCCACCTGGATGCTGCCGGGTTGGACGCGCAGCGATCCGGCCCTTGCGCTCGTCTTTGCGTTGATCGTCTTCGGCGGCGCGGGTGCCGCTGGCACCTTTCCGCTGCTCGCGCGGCCGTCCTTCGTCCTGCTCGGCGAGGCCAGCTACTCGATGTACATCCTCCACATTCCGCTGCGCGTTTGCTGGGACAATCTGGCCGCCGCGGTGCCGGGCCTCAACGCGATGCCGTGGGTGAACTTCCCGTTGTATTTCGGGTTCGTCGTCCTTGTGTCGGTCGTGGTGTTTCGCGTGGTCGAAACGCCGCTGCGGAAATGGATTGCCGGCCGCACGGAGCCAGGTCATGCCGCCGGTATCGCGCCGGTCCTGCAGGCAGCTAGCGCGTCGTCCGCGCGAGCCTGATCGCGACCAAAGACCTGCGCCGCTGTTCTGCGTGCCGAAAGGGCTGCCCGCATTGATCACAGCGGGACTCATCAGGTCTGCATCCGTAGCAATTGTCACTGGCTGGAGAGGCGCGCAGCATGGCGCTGCTGAGCACCGATAGTCGGAGTGTCTACGCGTAAACCTCGAGACCAATTTGGGAGGTTTAGCAGATGTCCGTGTCCGTCACGCCCGCATCATCGCCATCGAACGTGCCCTGGTGGAAGGAACCGACCAAGGACCAGTGGTATGCCTACATCGCCGCCTGGCTCGGTTGGACGCTCGATGCGTTCGACTTCACCATCTTCCTGCTGATCATGGTGCCGATCGCCCAGGAGTTTGATGTCCCCATCACCGCGGTCGCCGTCGTCTTCACCTTGACCTTGTGGCTGCGGCTGGTCGGCGCCACTGCCGCCGGCTGGATGGCCGATCGCATGGGACGCAAGACGCCGCTGATGATCTCCATCCTCTGGTACTCGCTTTGCAACTTCATCGCAGGCTTCTCGCCGTCCTTCTACTTCCTGCTGTTCTGGCGCGCGCTGCTCGGCATCGGCATGGGAGCCGAATGGCCGGCCGGAGCCGCCCTTGCCATGGAATCTTGGCCCGCCCGTTCGCGAGGTTTCATGAGCGGAATCCTGCAGGGTTCGTGGGGCCTGGGCTTCGCGCTATCGGCTCTGGCCTACGGCTTGCTTTACGAGGACATCGGTTGGCGTGGCCTCCTGTGGATTGGCATCCTGCCGGCGCTGGTGGTCGTGTGGATCCGCTTCTTCGTCAAGGAGCCGGAAGTGTGGGCCGAGAACAAGCGGCTGCAGACCGAGAAGAAGGCCGAGGTCCACGCACCGCTGTTCGCCATCTTCAAGCGCCAGCATATCTACAACACGCTGACCGGCTGCCTGTGGATGGGGGCCGCGTTCTGCGTCTACTACTCGATCTGGGCGCTGTTCTCGACCTACCTGCAGAAGGAGCTGAACTGGACGCCCGGCATGGTCGCCACCCCATTGTTCTGGGCCAACATCGTGGTCTTCGCAGGATCAGGCTTGTGGGGTCTGGTGGCCGATAAATGGGGCAGGCGGCCCGCCATCATCGTGCCCTGCATCATCGCCGTCTTCGTGACGCCGCTCTACCTGTGGACCGCCGATCCCTTGTGGATCGTGTTCGGCTTCATCCTGCAGGGCGTGTTCGGCGGCTCGATCTACGGCCAGAACCCGAGCTATCTCAGCGAGCGCTTCCCGACCGAGGTGCGCGCCACCGCCTCTGGCTTCGTCTATCACCAGGGCGCGATCTGGGGCGGCCTGGTGGCGCCGGTCATCAGCTACTTTGCGGTCGAGCAGAAGATGGGCTTCGCCATGCCGATGATGGTGAGCACCATCGTGTTCCTGCTGATCGTGATCGTCGCGGTGGCGCTGGGGCCGGAGACGAAAGGCAAGATCCTCACTGCCGATCTCGAGACGATGAAGGCGGCGGAAGCGCCTTGAGTTGACGCGTAGCCCTCTCAGATTCCTTCCCCGTCTTACGGGGGAGGGTCGGGTGGGGGAGAGCCCCAGCCGTGCTCTCGAACATTTCAGATCATGATCTGAAAGCGGACGCGTGGACTTTGTGGCCTTCCCCCTCCCCGCCTCCCCCGTAAGACGGGGGAGGTGAAAGAGGGGGGTGCCTTCTTCATCCCTTGATCTCCACGCCGGCCCATTCCTCCAGGACCTTGGCGATGTAGGTGAAGTCGGAGCCCGCGCCGAACCTCGCGCGGGTCACCGCCAGCATCTCGCGCACGGCGCCGCCCACCACCATGGGCACGCCCATCGCCTCGGCTTCCTCCACGCAGAGCCGCACGTCCTTGTAGGAGAGGCCGGTGGTAAAGCCGAAATCGAAGGTGCGCGGCAGGATCGCGCGCGGGAACTTGTCCTGGCTGGCGCTGTTGCGGCCGCTCGAGGCGTTGATGATGTCTATGAGCACCTTGGCGTCCAAGCCGGCCTTGACGCCCATCGCCATCACTTCCGATGTCGCGACCATGGCCGTCGCCGCCAAGAGATTGTTGGCAAGCTTCGCGGTCTGCGCCAGTCCCGGCTTCTCGCCGGCATGGAAGAGCTTGCCGAACACTTTTAGCACCGGCTCGAGCTTCTGATAGGCGGGCGCGGGGCAGGACACCATGACGGCAAGCGTGCCGGCCTTGGCGCCGATGACGCCGCCGCTCACCGGCGAATCGACCCAGGCGATCTTGCGTTCAGCGAGCTTGCCCGCCACTTCGGTCGCCACACCAGGCCCGGTCGTCGACAGGTCGATCACCGTGCGTACCTTCGAGCCGTTGATCAGGCCGCCATTGCCGCCCAGTGCTACCTCGCGCACGACATCCGGCGTCGGCAGGCTCATGAACACCGTGTCGGCCATCGAGGCGACTTCGGCCGGGGAGGCGGCAAGCTCGGCGCCGCGCGCCACCAGGGGTCCGGTCGCCTCGTCCGACACGTCGTAAACGCACAGCCGATAGCCGGCATCGAGCAGCCGGTTGGCCATGGGACCGCCCATGCGCCCGACGCCGACGAAGCCCAGGAGATCAGCCATTGTCGTTCCTCCGCCCGTTCTGGTATCGCTACCAACCTATAGGGAGGGCAGGGATGGCCGGCAAGGCCAACGGCCGCAAGGCGCGCAACGGACGCAACGGCGCCGGCGAGATCACCATGAGCGACATCGCGCGCCATGCCGGCGTCTCGCCGATGACGGTGTCGCGCGCACTCAGCGATCCGCCGAGCGTATCGGACAAGATGCGCCGCAAGGTCGACGCCGCGGTGCGCCAGTTCGGCTACCTGCCCAA
>Ga0126307_10003708_pt1 | contig 10482 bp, 10 predicted proteins | sample Plot28_FD_89955 | JGI IMG/M metagenome (GOLD analysis project Ga0126307, IMG submission 89955) | Serpentine soil microbial communities from UC McLaughlin Reserve, CA, USA - Plot28 | ecosystem: Environmental > Terrestrial > Soil > Grasslands | place: USA: UC McLaughlin Reserve, Lake County...
CATGGCCAGCGACCTCGGGATCACTCCGTCGAACGACGGCAACGTGATCCGCCTGTCGTTCCCCCCGCTGACGGAGGAGCGCCGAGGGGACCTCATCAAGCTCGTCCACCAGCGAGGCGAGGAGGGGCGGGTTGCGGTTCGGAACATCCGGCGGCACTCGAAGGAAGAACTCGAGAAACTTGAGCGAGAAGGTGGCATCTCGGAGGATGACCTCGTGCGCTCCGAGAAGGAGCTTCAGAAGCTCACCGACAAGCACATCTCGGACATCGACGAGGTCGTGGCCCACAAGGATGCCGAGCTCAAGGAGATCTGAGCGTGCCGGAGAACGAGGAACGGAACGAGGGCGAGGACCTCTTCGAGGATCTCGACAAGTTCTTCGCGCCGATCCAGGACGTCGACTGGCCTGAGTCGTCTGAGGGCAAGGGTTCGGAACAGGCGGCGGGCGGGCAAGGCGGCGACGAGTCGTCGCGCGTGGAACCCGAGCAGCCAGAGGGTGAACCCGAGGACGGGGAGGCGGCATCCGAGCCCGGCGCGGGCCAACCCTCCGGCGGCGACGAGCCATTCGCGGCCCCGGAGTCGCCGTCCGAGGCCGACGTCGAGCGAGAGCAGGGCGGGGTCGGCGGGTTCTTGTTCGAGGCCGAGGCGGAGGGCTACGACGTCGACGAGGACGCCGATGCCGGCTCGAGAGGCTACGTCGATCTGCCCGGCGACGACGCGGGCGTGGCCGAGCTGATCGAGGAGACCGAGACCGTGGTGGTGCCGGAGAAGCTGGAGGACGCGCCGGACATCGAGGCCGTCGAGGCCGCGGCCGACCACTTCGCCGAGTCCGTCCGGGACGAGGTGCAGGTCGAGCCCGCGGCGCCGGTGTCACACCCCACCGAGGAGGTGGCGATCGCCCAGCTCCTCGGCGAGGAGGGCGCGGCGGATGAGGCCGAGACCTCGCGGACGGTCCGGGTGGGGGCCGAGGGCTTCGGGGGGCCGAGCTGGCAGGAACCGACCGCGATCGAGGTCGGCGCCGAACCGGAACGCGGAGGGCCCGGCCGGGACGTCCCGGCGGCGTTCATCACCGGCATCGTGCTCGCGGGCCTGGCCGTCGGCGCGATCCTGATCGGCGCGGGGGCGTTCGCGATCTACGCCGGCATCGTCGTGCTGTTCGCGCTGGGCGAGTTCTACCTGGCGGTGCAGAAGCGGCACTACCAGCCGGCGACGGCGCTCGGGCTCGTCTCGGGTGCGCTCGTGTTGGGTGCCGGGTACTACCGCGGCGAGAACGCGATGCTCGCGATCATGGCGCTGTCGTTGTTCGCGACCTTCGTTTGGTACATGACCGTTCCGCCGCAACACCGTCGCAACGTCGTGTCGAACATCGCGATCACGATCCTCGGCGTCGCGTACATCCCGTTGCTCGCGGCATACGCGCTCGCCGTCCTCAAGCTCCCCGACGGCGAGGGGCTGACGCTCTCGATCATCGGGCTCACGTTCGTCTACGACACAGCGGCGTTCGGCGTCGGCTACTTCTGGGGGAGCCGCCCCCTCGCGCCGACCATCAGCCCGAAGAAGTCGTGGGAGGGCGCGATCGGCGCCACGCTCGTGGTGATCGCGGTCGCCGTCGGGGTCGTGGGCTCGTCGGTCTCGCTGCTCGACACCGTCGGGCGTTCGGTCGGCCTGGCCGTCGTGGTCGCGTTGTTCGCGCCGCTCGGCGACCTGGCCGAATCACTGCTCAAGCGAGACCTCGAGATCAAGGATATGGGCGGGATCCTGCCCGGTCACGGCGGCGTGATGGACCGGATCGACTCCGTGCTGTTCGTGGCCCCCGCCGCCTTCATCTACCTCCGCCTGATCCTCCTCTGAGGCCTCCCCCACCCGGCGGTGAGCCACCCTTCCGTTGTTTGTGGGCGCCGCGGGGTATCGTTGGGCGATGCGCTCGCTCGTGATCCTCGGCTCTACGGGATCGGTGGGGACGCAGGCGCTCGACGTCGTGCGGCACAATCCCGACCGGTTCAAGGTCGTTGGCCTGTCCGCAGGCACCAACCAGGAGCTCTTGGTCGGGCAGATCCGGGAGTTCCTCCCGCCGCACGTGGCCATCGCGAACGACGAGTCCGCCGTCGATCTGGAGGAGAAGCTCAGCGGGATCAAGGGTGTCGAGGTCCACGTGGGGCCCGAGGCGGCCGAGAGCCTGGCGCGAGATTCCGAGGCCGACATGGTCCTGAACGCGCTGGTCGGATCCGCCGGCCTGGCGCCCACGCTCGCGACCCTGCAGGCGGGCAAGCTGCTCGCCCTCGCCAACAAGGAGAGCCTGGTTGTCGGTGGCGACCTCGTCGTCGACCTCATCAAGGGCGAGCCGGAGCGGCTCATCCCGGTCGACTCGGAACACGCCGCACTCGCCCAGTGCCTGCGTGGGGAGCGCCGCGAGGACCTGAAGCGCGTGATCCTGACCGGATCGGGCGGTCCGTTCAGGGGCTGGACCCACGCTGAGCTCGCCAAGGCCTCGGTGAAGGAGGCGCTCGCACACCCCGTCTGGCAGATGGGCCCGAAGATCACGATCGACTCGGCCACGCTGATGAACAAGGGCCTCGAGGTGATCGAGGCGCATTACCTGTTCGGGCTCGAGTACTCGCAGATCCACGCCGTGATCCACCCGGAGGGCCTGGTGCACGCGCTCGCGGAGTTCCGGGACGGCTCGATGACCGCTCAGCTCGCGGTCCCGGACATGCGACTGCCCATCCAGCTCGCGCTCGCCTGGCCGGAGCGGCTCCCGACGGGCGTCGGCCCCGTTCCGCTCGCCGACAGCCGCCTGTCGTTCGAGCCGGTCGATCGAGAGGCGTTCCCTGCGATCGACCTGTCCTATCGCGTCGGCGAGCTCGCTCTGACCTTCCCCGCGGTCATGAGCGCGGCCAACGAGGTCGCGGTCATGGCCTTCCTCGAGGGCAAGATCCCCCTCACGCGCATCGTCGAGGTCGTCACGGCCGTCGTCGACGAGCACGAGGCGCCCTCGAGCGTGGTCTCGGTGGTGAACCTCGAGCGGGCCGATACCTGGGCTCGCCGGCGGGCCGCCGAGATCATCGAGGCTCGGTAGGAAGGTCGCCCCGTGGCGGCGCTCGGCATCGGTGCCTTCTTCCTCGCCCTGATCCTGGTGATCGTGATCCATGAGGCCGCGCACTTCGCGGTCGCGCGGGCGTTCGGGATCAAGGTGACCGAGTTCTTCGTCGGCTTCGGTCCAAAGCTCTGGTCCCGGATGCGCGGGGAGACCGAGGTGGGCCTCAAGGCGATCCCCGCCGGCGGCTACGTGAAGATCGCGGGGATGAACCCGTACGAGACGGTCGCGCCCGAGGACCTCCCACGGACGTTCGGGGCCAAGCCGATCTGGCAGCGATCGCTCGTGATCCTCGCGGGGCCGGCGACCCACTTCGTCCTGGCGTTCCTGTGCTTCGCGCTGTGGCTGGGGCTGGTGGGCCAACCGATCGCGAGAGGCGTGGTGATCTCCGCGGTCAAGCCGACCCTGCACGGTGTCGAGTCGCCGGCCGAGGCGGCCGGGCTTCGCTCCGGCGACGAGGTGGTCGCCGTCGACGGCCTCACCGATCCGTCCGCCGACGAGCTGGTGGAGTACACCACGGCGCATACGGGCGAGCCCGTGACGTTCACGATCCGCCGAGACGGCGAGACCTTCCGGGCCGTGATGGTGCCGGCGCCGTCGCAGGTCAGCGGCGAGGTGATCGGTCGGATCGGCGTGGGCGTCCGCCCCCGAGCGGTCGTCCGCGACACCGAGGGCGCGGTCGGGTCGGTCACGGGCGCCGTCGATCTCGTCGGCGACAACCTGGTCGGAACGGTTCGGGGGGTGGCACGGATCTTCGGACCGGAGGGGATCGGCCGCCTCGCGACGCTGGTGTTCACCGACGCCCCCCGACGGGACGAAGACCCCGCCAGCGTGGTCGGGGTCGGCCGGGTGGCCGGGAGCCTCGCGTCCCAGGACCAATTCGGCGACCTGCTGTTCCTGTTCGGCGTCGTGAACGTGTTCGTCGGTCTGTTGAACCTGCTCCCCCTGCCGCCGTTCGACGGCGGGCACCTCGCGGTCCTCGCGATCGAGAAGATCCGGGGCCGCCCCGTAGACATGCGGAAGGTCATCCCCGTCTCGGCCGCGGTCGCGGCGTTCTTCATCGTCTTCACGGTCGCGGTGGTCTACGTGGACCTCGTGAAGCCGCCCAGCGTCTAGGCACATCCATCCGCGCCGGCGCGTTCGGGCTACGCCATCGGTCGCGAGGCGGTCGGCGCCACGATTTCTCAACACGGTCCCCGAGGGGCCCGCAGGCCCGGCGGCTACGATGGGCCGGTGACCGAGCAGACCGTCCTGGTGGTGGACGACGAGACCGCGATCGCCGAAGCAGTCCGCGCCCGGCTCTCGAGCGAGGGGTTCCGGGTGCTGGTCGCGGCCGACGGCCCGCAGGCGCTGGAGCTTGCGAGCGCCGAGGAACCCGACCTGGTCGTGCTCGACCTGATGCTCCCCGGTATGGACGGTCTCGAGGTGTGCCGCAGGCTCCAGGCCGGCCGCTGGGTACCCGTCCTGATGCTGACCGCGCGGACCGAAGAGGCCGACAAGGTGGCCGGGTTCGCGGTGGGCGCGGACGACTACCTGACCAAGCCGTTCAGCCTTCGAGAGCTGACGGTCCGGGTCAGGGCGATCCTACGCCGCGTGGAACGCATCACCTCGCCGCCCGCGACCGAGCCGATCGACCACGGCGGGCTCTCGGTCGACCCCGCCAAACGCAAGGTGAACGTGGACGGGGAGGAGGTGCAGCTCACCCCGCTCGAGTTCGAGATCCTGCTGGCGCTCGCTCGCGAGCCCGGAGTCGTCCTCAGCCGCGAGCAGCTGATGGATCGCGTCTGGGGCTACCGCGACTACGCGGGTGGACGCGTCGTCGATTCGCACGTGGCGCGCATCCGCCGGAAGCTGGGCGAGGATGGCGCCGAGCCGAGGTTCGTCCGCACGGTTCACGGCGTCGGCTACGCGTTCGGGGATGCGTGAACCGGCCGTGACGCTCCTGCAGCGGCTCCCCACGATCCGTTCGAAGCTCGGATCGGTCATCGTGTTCGCCGTCGGGATGACCCTCCTGCTCGTCTACCTGATCCTCGGCGTCGGGTTCGAGGTCTTCACGATCGGCGGGCATTGGGGGGAGCTCCTTCTCGCCGGCGTCCTCGGCGCGGGCATCGCGCTCGTGATCGCTCGATGGGTCGCACGGGGGATGACGCAGCCTCTCCGCGACATGGCACAGGCGGCGCGTCGCATGGAGACCGGCGATTACTCGCGGCGGATCCACACGGACTCGCGCGACGAGGTCGGCAAGCTCGCCGAGGCGTTCAACCGGATGAGCACCGAACTCGAGGGGCTCGAGCTCCTGCGCCGCGAGCTCGTGGCGAACGTGTCGCACGAGCTCAAGACCCCGATCTCGGCGTTGCGGGCGCACCTGGAGAACCTGCTGGACGGCGTCGAGCAGCCCGACCCCGAGACGCTGCAGATCATGCTCGTGCAATCCGAGCGGCTGGGACGGCTCGTGGACCAGCTGCTCGAACTGTCGCGGCTCGAGTCGGGCGACGTGCCGCTCGAGCGCGAACGCGTCGAGCTCGCACCGCTCGTCTCGCAGGTGCTCTCCGAGATCCAGGTCGCCCGCCCCGGCCCGGGCCTGACGCTCGACGACGAGCTGCCGGCAGACCTGCCGCCGGTCTTCGCCGACCGCGAGCGGGTCCATCAGGTGCTGTTCAACCTGCTCGACAACGCGGTGCGGTTCACGCCGACCGGCGGACGCGTGACGGTCACCGCGTCGAACCACAACGGTTCGATCGACGTGGTCGTCGCCGACACGGGCCCGGGCATCCCTTCCGAGCACCTGCCCCACGTGTTCGAACGCTTCTATCGGGTGGACCAGTCGCGTTCGCGGGACGACGGAGGGACCGGGATCGGGCTCGCCATCGCGCGTTCGGTGGTCGAGGCGCACGGCGGCAGGATCTGGGCCGACAGCGAGCCCGGTCGCGGGAGCGCGTTCACGTTCGAGCTGCCGGTCGCGTCGCCGTCCGGGGACCCCGCCGGGGAGCGCTCGAGCGCTGTCCCCTCGAAGGAGACAAGGAGGCACCACGGATGACATCCGCAACCACGACCATCGAGGTCGCCGCCCCGGAGCGCTACACCTTCCTGGACCTCACGGAGGAGCTCGAGCGGGCGATCAAGGACTCGGGCGTCACCGATGGATCGGTGGTTGCGTTCTGCGCCCACACGACGTGCGCGCTGATTGTCAACGAATGGGAGGACGGCGCGCTCGAGGACCTCCGGGCCCGGATGCTGCACCTGGTCCCCGATGACGTGTACTACGCGCACGACGACGCGGCGCGCCGCACGCAGAACCTGGACGAGTCCCACGAACGCCGCAACGGCCCCGCGCACGTCAAGGCGATGCTGCTCTCCGCCTCATCCCACGCGATCCCCGTGGCGGGCGGCACGGCGATGCTGGGGCGGTGGCAGCGGCTGATCCTGTTCGAGATGGACGCACCCAAGGACCGGCGGGTCGTCTTCCACGTGTTCGGCGAGTAGGCGGGCAGGGAGTTTCCGGGCGCCGCAGGGCGGGGGGCTCAAGGAGCGAGCGCGGATGCGCGAGCGGTAGCCCTCCGTAGGAATGGGAGACTGGAATCGTGCTGACCGAACGCAGGAAGACCCGGCAGGTGCGTGTGGGCGACGTCACGATCGGCGGCGACGAACCGATCCGCATCCAGTCGATGACCACGACCAAGACCGCCGACATCAACGCGACCCTGCAGCAGATCGCCTCGCTGGTCGCGGCCGGCGTCGACATCGTCAGGGTGGCCGTGCCGCACTGGGAAGACGCCGAGGCCCTGACGGCGATCGCGGCCAAGTCGACCGTCCCCGTGGTCGCCGACATCCATTTCCAGTGGAAGTACGCGATGGCGGCGCTCGAGGCCGGGATCCAGGGGCTTCGCATCAACCCGGGCAACATCAAGTACCAGGACAAGGTCCGCCTGATCGCGCGCGAGGCCAGGGCCCGGAGCGTGCCGATCCGCATCGGCGTGAACGCGGGGTCGCTCGAGAAGGATGTGCTGGCCAAGCACGGCGCTCCGACGGCGGCGGCGCTGGTGGAGAGCGCGCTGTACGAGGCCCGGATCCTCGAGGAGGAGGACTTCTCCGACATCAAGATCTCGGTCAAGCACTCGAACGCCGGGGTCATGATCCAGGCGTACCGGTTGCTCGCGGAGGCGTGCGACTATCCGCTGCATCTCGGCGTCACCGAGGCCGGCCCGATGCCGGCCGGGGGTGTCAAGAGCGCGGTGGGGATCGGCACGCTGCTCGCGGAGGGGATCGGGGACACGATCCGCGTCTCGCTCACGGACGACCCGGTCGAGGAGGTCAAGGTCGGGACGTGGATCCTGCAGTCGCTCGGCCTGCGCAAGCGCGGGCTCGACCTCGTGGCGTGTCCATCGTGCGGGCGGGCGGAGGTCGACGTCCTCGGCCTCACCAAGCAGGTGCAGCAGGCGATCGAACGCGAGGGGCTGAAGGTCCCCATCCGCGTCGCCGTGATGGGATGCGTCGTGAACGGGCCGGGCGAGGCTCGGGAGGCCGACCTCGGGATCGCGGCGGGCAAGGGCCAGGGGTTCCTCATCGTCAGGGGTGAGGTGATCGACAAGATCCCCGAGGACCGGTTCGTCGAGCGGGTCATCGAGGAGGCTCGGAAGATCGCGCTCGCGCGCGAAGCGGAAGCCCAGGCGTAGGTCGCGCCTCATCCACGCCCCGGGCGCCGGCACGTCCGACGGCGTGCAGGCGTGCACGTGACGGCGGGCACCTCCGACCGGTGGCACGCGGCACCGAGACCTCCGACCTCGCCGGCCTACGGTGGCCGGGACGAAACGAAGGAGGCGAGGTCGATGGCCAGCAGGATCGAGACGCTCGGAGGAGGAAGGCGAGCCCCGAGGGCCGCCTGGGTCATGTTGTTCGCGATCGTCCTGATCGCAGCGGCGCTGGCGGTCGGGACGTTGATCCGGTCCGATGGCGGCACGAAGACGCCCGCGCGTTCGGCCGGCGCGGTGTTCTCCGCGATCGAGCCGGCGACACAGGTCCCGGGCTTGATCAAGGCGGGTCTCCAGCCGCGCCCGTTCTCGCCGATCCCGACTGATGAGACCGCGACCCTGGAGAAGATCCCCGCCGGGTTCGCGAAGATGCCGGGCGGAGAGGTGAGGCCCAGGTTCGGCGCCTAGCACCGGAATTCCCGAAGGGCCGGAGCCGTACCGCTCCGGCCCTCGGCGCGTTCGCCGACTACCCGACGATGGACAGGAAGTTCCGGACGATCGTGGGGCCGTCCGGCGTCAGGATCGATTCCGGGTGGAACTGCACCCCGATCCTCGGCAGCGTCCGGTGCCGGGCCGCCATCACGAGGTCGTCGTCGCTCCATGCGGTCAGTTCGAGCTCCTCCGGGAAGCCCTCCCGGGTCACGACGAGCGAGTGGTACCTGCCGGCTTCGAACGGATTGGGGACGTCCGCGAAGATCCCCGTGCCGTCGTGGTGAACGAGCGACGCCTTGCCGTGGACCGGTGTCGCACGTTCGACGCGAGCGCCGGCGACCACACCCATCGCCTGATGGCCGAGGCACACGCCGAGCACCGGCGTCGACGCCGGCAGGATCCGTAGCAGCTCGATGAAACACCCGGCGTCCTCGGGGCGGCCGGGGCCCGGCGACAGGACGACGGCCTCCGGCCGGCGCGCGACGAGGGCGCCCGCCGTCTCGGCGTCGCTCTTCACGACCTCGGTTGTCGTCCCCAGGGTCTCGAGCAGCTGCACGAGGTTGTACGTGAACGAGTCGTAGTGGTCGACGACCAGGATCACGGTTCCTCCCCGGCGCCGGATGCCTCCGCATCGACGATCGCGGGCAACAGGGCCGCGGCCTTCGCGTTGGTCTCGGCGAGCTCGACGTCGGGGTCGGAGTCGGCGACGACCCCCGCACCCGTCTGAACGTACGCCGCGCCGTCGGCGACCACCGCCGTCCGGATCGTGATGCAGAAGTCGAGGTCGCCCGCGAACGTGCAGTAGCCGACCGCTCCCGCGTACGGACCGCGTGCGGTCGGCTCGAGCTCGGCGATCAGCTCCATCGCGCGATGCTTCGGCGCACCAGTCACCGTCCCCGCCGGGAACGTCACGGCGAGCGCGTCGAGCGGGTGGACGCCCTCGGCGAGCTCGCCCTCCACCGTGCTCACGATGTGCATGACCTTCGAGAAACGCTCGACCGACAGGAGCTCACTCGGGCGGACGGTCCCAGGGGTGCAGACCCGGCCGAGGTCGTTGCGGGCGAGGTCGACGAGCATCGCGTGCTCCGCGCGCTCCTTCGGGTCGGCGAGCAGCTCGTGCTCGTACAGGCGATCGCGGAGCTCGGTCTCGCCCCGCGGGCGCGTGCCGGCGATCGGACGGCTCGTGACCGTCCGTCCCTCCACGCGCACGAGTGGTTCGGGTGACGAGCCGGCGAGCTCCAGACCCAGCATCCGGACGAAGAACATGTAGGGGGCGGGGTTCGTGACGCGGAGCCGCCGGTAGACGGGGAACCCGCCGCCGGAGCACGGGAAACCGAGACGGCGCGAGGGCACGCCCTGGTAGATGTCGCCTGCCGAGATGTGGTCCTTCATCGCCCCGACGATCTCGCGGTACCGGTCGTCGGGCATGTTGGGGTCGCCCGTGGAGTCGACGTCGGCCATGGATCGGGGCAGGGGCTCCGGCGACGGAACGTTCGGGGCCGAGAGCCGTTCGGCCAGGTCCTCCAGCGCCGCCGCGCCCTCGTCGTAGGCGTCCGGGGCGACGTGCGCGACCAGGAGCAGGCGCTGCCGCCAGTGGTCGAACACGACCGCGCGGTCGGCCAGCATCAACGCGATCGGGGGACCGAGGGGATCGCCGCTCGGGAACGGGTGCCCGTCCAGGAGCTCCGCCGCCTCGTAGGAGAGGAAGCCCATCAGGCCGCCGGTGAGCGACGGGAGATCGGCGACCCGCGGCGCCCGGAGCGACGAGGCCAACGCGACGAGGTCGGCCCGCGCGTCCCCGGTGTTCGGCATCGCGACCGCCAGCCGATCCGTCGCGTCGATGCTGCGGAGACCGTCCCGGTCGAGCACGACGATCGCGGCGGGATCGCCGGCGACGAACGAAAACCGCCCCCAGCGCTCGGACCGCTCGACGCTTTCGAGCAGGATGCCAGGCCCATCCCCCGCGAGCGCCGGGAAAACTCCCACCGGCGTGGAGACGTCGGCCAGCAGCTCGGTCCACACCGGTGCGAGCGCGAAGCCGCGGGCCGATCGTTCGAACGTGTCTCGATCGGGCCGAACCCTCACCTGATCTCCTTCGCCCCTGGCGCTGTCCCCGAGAAGCAGCCGTACCCTACCCGCGACCCGCCGAGATCGGTCCCCCTGGTCGACCCTGGGTCGACTCGGTTCTCGGACGTGGGGGCGCGTTGCGCC
>Ga0126307_10003709_pt1 | contig 10482 bp, 10 predicted proteins | sample Plot28_FD_89955 | JGI IMG/M metagenome (GOLD analysis project Ga0126307, IMG submission 89955) | Serpentine soil microbial communities from UC McLaughlin Reserve, CA, USA - Plot28 | ecosystem: Environmental > Terrestrial > Soil > Grasslands | place: USA: UC McLaughlin Reserve, Lake County...
TAATATGTTTTATTTTTAACCATTCTCTAGACCGTATCCCTTGTACATATTTGCTTGATTTATGTTTGGCTATTAATCCTTCTAATCCCATACGTTTAGTTGTATCGAAAATTTCCTTACCTACTTCTTCAATAAAATCGGATTTTTTTATCCTTGTATTTTCTCTAACAACTTCTGAAAGAATTTTTCGTCTCTCTAAAAATGGCAAATCTTGCAAATTTCTTCCATCTAAATAAAGAATATCAAAAAAGTAATAGGTTGCTGGTAGTTCTCTAGATAAGATTTCGATTTCTCTACTGGAATCAATATTCATTCTTCTTTGATGATTCTGAAAACTTGGTATTCCTGTTTTTTTGTCTAAGACAACAATCTCACCATCCAAAATTGCTGATTCCTTACACTTTATAGCTGACTGATTAGAGGATGTTATCTGCTCTGACTTTAATTCCATTACTAGCTCGGGATATCTATGAGTGATAATTCTGCCATTTCTAGATTGCAATTCTAGTGTTCTCTTTAACTTATTAAAGAATAGTATAGAACGTACTCCATCCCATTTGACTTCAAAGGCCCAGTCTTTGCTGTTAAAGGGCTCATCTACCAATGTTGATAGCATTGGTTTTATTGTGGTTGGAAATTCTTCTACTACTTCTTGTTGTTGTTGGTTAGAAAAAATAGTAGGATTAGTAGTAGGATGATTTAGCTGATTACCACTTATTTTATTTGCTTTATTAAAAGAGACTGTTGTCTTATATTTTTTATTGTAAGGTCTATCTTCTTCTTTTTCTTCTTTTTCTAAATCCTTATTTATTCTTCTGGTTAAAACAGAATTTGGTCTAGTTATAGTTAGTTCTTCATTAGATTCAAAACCGTCAGCTAATTTAATCAAGAGCCATTGCTTTCCTTCTTTTTCTCTATCTAAACGCGTCCTAACTAAGGTAAACTTTCCCTTTAGTTTATGACCAAATAAAGTAAAAGTGATCTTTCCTTTTTTAAATTGATCTGATATTTCCTCTTCTGATGTGTATGTTCCTGTATCCCAAACAATTACAGTACCTGCACCGTAACTTCCCTGAGGAATTACACCCTCAAAGAGCAAATAATCTAATGGATGGTCTTCTGTCAGAACTGCAAGCCTTTTTATTTGTGGATTAAGTGAGATTCCTTTTGGTATGGCCCAAGATTTTAATACTCTTTCTTTTGTATCTTCTAGTCTAAAGTCATAATGCAATCTGCTAGCATCATGCTTTTGTACTACAAATTTGCTACTTTTATTGACTATTAGCTTTTTTTTGTTTCCTGGAGGTTCAGGTGTTTTACCAAAGTCTCTTTTTTTATTATATTCATCTAACATTTTATGTCACTAATTTATAATATATAGAAGAAAAAATAGAAGCAACATTAATGATATAATTAGTCAACAATATCATACTAAAAGGTAACGAATTTCTCATAGGAATGTGTAGAATGTTTTCCTATATTTTTCTTCATTCTTCTTTTACCTATTGACTATATTAGATCAATTTCTATGGTCCATTCTCAAATGCTTAGTTTTAACATTTGTAGTATTAAAGTTTCTTCAACATTTTTCTCTCATTGGGAAGATCTGGCAAATCCCATATAATAAATTAATATTTTCCTTCACCATACTTCATGGATACTCCAAGTGTCTTGTTCATTGGATGTTTACATCTACAACCATGGGTGCTTAGGCCATGAAGTGAAAACTTGTGGCGACATCTATAGTAATTACATATTGGTTCAGTCTCTTGACCAAATACATCAATTATTAAATGTGGTTGTTTTGACTGTATTTCTTTATCTGTTGATTTGTTTGTTCTAGATGGGGTTGACGATGATGCAGAACAGGATAATAAAGAAAACTCAATAAACCCATCCTCAAGTTCCAGCATTTCTACGTAATAGTCCTCCATTGATATCTATAAATTAAAAACGTCCTTTTTGATCCTAATTCTGATTTTGCTTCGGCTGCTATTATTTTTACTATGGCGAAAAGCATTAACTTTCTACCTTCACTAATTTCTTTTTTGTCTACGGGACTTGCTTTTTATACTAATGCTAGCTTTAAGAGCCTCAAGTAAGTTTGTAGTATCTTCAGCTTTTTCTTCTTCTTCGCTAATAGTAACGTTCTGTCCTTTAGATTTTGCATCTATTAGTTTCTCTAGTTCTTTAGAGTAAGTATCTGAATATTTACCTATATCAAATTGTTCACTGGTTAAGTTATCGACCAATGTCTTACCTAAAGATAACTCCTTATCCTCTATCTTAGGGTGCTGGCTGCTAGAAATACCTTCAACTTCATCCATAGGTTTTATCTCATCTAAATATTTTAGCTGATGCATTATTAAGCCTCTTTGATATGATCTTAAAGCAACCAAATGTTCTTTATCTCTTAATACTACCTTACCTATAGCTACTTTATTAGTCTCATTGAGAATCTTGACAAATAGAGAATACGCTTTGCTATTTGAAGGGGATGTGTTTTTCTTCTTCTTTGTTGTTCCAGCGTCAGGACCGATATAATAGTTCTTCTCGATAAATAGAGGATCGAAGTCTTCTGAATCTATAAATTCAGTAATCTCTATCGTATGTGTAGTTTTTAATTTGATATTCTCTAAATCTTCTTTTTCTAGCACCACATAATTATTTTTTGTAATTTCGTAGCCTTTCTTTATTTCAGACCAAGGAACTTCTCTTTCTTCTATGGGACACCATTTTTTATACTTAATTTTGTGACCTTTTTCGTCTAACTGATTAAAAGATGAAAATTCATCTTTTTGTGTAGCTACAAAAACCTGAACAGGTATGTTGACTAGTCCAAAAGATATACTTCCTTTCCATATAGTTCGAGCAGCCATACTTATTGTATACTATACAACCTTTAAACAACTATGGAAAAATAATATAGACATCTTTAGTATATGAATATTTAGAATAATAATCGAGAAATTTTATCTAGATAATATACAAAAGATAAAAGGAAACTTTCACATTCTTCATTATTTCTTAACCAGAATATTATTTCGATATTTACTTTTCTACTTGATTTCATTCGTGGGAAGAACATCTTAACAATATAAAATGATATTCTGGAAAAGATAAGGTAGAATATTTACCTATTTTAATAAATTAGAAATTGTTGCGATAGGAATAAAGAAATAACTTCAAGCAATGAGAGGAAACATAGATTATACTTCAATATTTATAATTTAGACTAACAAGTTTAGCATATTAAACTACTTTCTTAACAGAAAATCCAGAATTAGAACTTAAAGATGTTAAGTATAGTACATATGGATTTATACATAATCTTAATAGAGAAACTAGTTATAGTGCATTAGTGATTTGTATTAGGAAATAAAAAATATTATTATCATTTATTTTTTTAAATGGTTTAATAAATTTATAATATAATATATAATATAATTGATAATTGTAGAATTAGCTGTAATCATTATCATTTTAAGATAATATTTCAAATAGTAAAAATATATAGTAATTTTAATATCAAAGGTTGAAAAATGAATGTATATTTAATAATTGTATTTTTAAAAAGTATTAATTTATTCTTATTTATTAAAGCAATTGTTCCAAAACTTTTAATAATGAATTTAGAGTGTATTTTATTCAAATTGATAATTATTATTAAAATAGTAGATGAAATATCATGCTTACTGGACACATAAAATATATTTATATTCTAGTATTTCCATAAATATAAAAAGGAAAGGAAAGAAAATGGGAATAATAATAAGCAAAAATGATGAATTTACTACATTATTACAAAATAAACTTAAGGAAAGATATGAGCAAAGAAGAAGATTAGATAATAAAGTACATGTATCCGATATTATTCCCTCTTCCTGTATAAGAAAACAGTATTACGCCCGTAAATTACCTGAATTAGACGTTATATCAAATGAAACTGTCCAGCATTTTGTAAGAGGAGAGGCAAGTGAATTAGTTATTACTACTCTTGCAGATTTGGGAGTATCACAATCAGAATTAGAAATGGATGGATTGACTGGACGACCTGACATAATGAATAATGATATTATTGTTGAATTAAAAGATACGATGAATACACAAAGATTGAATGTTACTGATGATAAATTTAAATCCTATCTCAGGCAATTACTATACTATCTTGTAATAACAGGAATAGAAAAAGGTATTATTTCAATAAAATATAATATTAAAGAGTTAAAATGGATTAAAAGTGATTCTCATGGAGATTATTTCTTTAGACCTTTTGATTCAAAATCTCCTGAAATAGAGAGTTGGGAAATATTTCTACCCGCTAATGATATCACCAGAGGAATCTTAAAAAATGAAATGATTAGAAGAAAGAATCTTTTTCTGAAAGCCCTAGAAAATGAAGAGGTTACTATATTACCTAGACTTCCAGAAAAAATCAGAAATAGAAAATGTCCTTGGTGTAAATTTTATGAACTGTGTATGGATAGTAAGAATGATGAAACAAAAGAAGCTAAAGAAATGGCAAATGAAATAGATATCTTAGATATACCAGGTATTATAAATTTAAAAATTAATAATACCTCTACTTCAACTACTACTTGATTTAAAATTATATTATTTATTAATCGGTAATATTACCAAACTATGATATTTAATAACAATTAACTTTATTGTATGCCTATTCAAGATTCATATGAATCTGAATTTTAGGTATAACTATTGGTGAGTAGCTTTTAATATTTAATACCGAACATTATTATTTTCATATTTTTATATCTTTCTTTTTTGATGAGGAATAGATTTTCATATATTGTGAGATTAAATTTATAGATAAGATAAAGAGGAATCAGTTATAGAAGATATTATAGCTGCTTCAAACGTTTTGAGTTCAATTAATAATAATTCAAATAATATCATTTCTCTTGGTAAATTATTAACAATATCAATATAGACCGGTCAAAATCATCCTTTTTTATTAATTGTATTAAATTATAGATATTTCATAATATTACATTTAAAATCATTATGTTATGAAACAATAATTGTAGGAATCATTACACTTTAACAATTAGTGTAATTGTGTCCATGATATTTAACTTATATTATTGAAAAATGATTTCCTTCCATTTTCAATCATTTATATGTACTTTTTGTATTAGGCTTTCTAATTGAAGCACGAATTATTGCAAATAAATTTGAATAAACTATGAAGCAAGAAAAATAGAAAAACAATTCTAATTTGAAATAGGACCAAATAGTTTATTATGAATTTTGTTTTTTTATGTAATTGCCATTATGAATAATAATATTATTATTTGACCTTTATAAAAAATATTATTATGAAAAAGAAATTATAATCGTTTACTTATTTATGAAATTAGATAAGGAAAAAACAAGATAAAATAAGAAAATATAACTAATATAATTAGACAAGATAGCTAATATTTTTTTCTTCTAGTACTTATAAGTAGTATTTTATTACTATATAAATTTACAGGACAAGGTTAATTATAGGGATTAACGTAATAATAACATGGGATATTTTTTAATTTCCTCATTAAAACAGATTAATTGTACCCTTAGTGGACATGATGTATCTGTAGAAGATGAAGAAAATTTATTCAAATGTCAAGAAGGATATCTTAATACAAAATGTGTAAAATGTCATTCTGCTTTAATATTACGTATAGATCCTACTGATTCAGAAGAATACACCTATATGATATTGGAAAAAAACTAATTATTATTTCTGTTCCATCTTTTCTTAAAGTCATTTCAAATAATTAGAGTAAAAAACAATTTGCTAATTTACTGCAAGTACAAACAGATAAAATTTATGAAAATTGTTTGCAAATATTAAATTGACCTATACAGTGTAATAATTGAGTTCTGTTAATATACTTTGGAATGAAGTTAACAGCTAAACCAATACTTAAACTCTTTAAAAATATATTACAAAATTAATTCTATTTAATAATGTGTAAAATCAAAGAGAAATATAAAATGTTTACTTGTAAATTTATGATGTATAATTTATTCTGCTTAGAGGTAATTTATCTCAAATACAGATCTAATGATTAATATAATAACTTATTATATTATTGTATTTCTTTAGTTTAAAATCAATATTATAAACGGTTATCTTATGTATTTTCTGGTTCAACTATCTGCTCTGTTATTATTTCCTCACTTATTTGACGTGTTTCACTTACTGGTTTTCGCTTTATTACTATTTCTTCTTTAACATAAGGTTTTTTTGTTACTTCTATTTCTTCTCTCTTTAATGGTATTTTTATCTCAGTTTTTGATTCTATCGGAGGTATATCTTCTTTTATTGTATTAGTATTAGCACTGTCTGTTAAATTGTTAACTGGTCTTCTTTCTATATTTATTTCTTCATGCATTAGTTGAACCTCTTCTGTTTTAGTTTCCTTTGTTGGTTCTTTAGTAATAGTTACTTCATCTGTTACTTCTTTTTTTGTAACAACTAGTTCTTGTGACATAAGAGGGATAATAATATCATTATTTTTGCTATCTATAGAAGAAGAACGAGGAGAAAGCTCATGAGTTTCATCCTCTTCTGTGATTTTTGACTGGGTAATAGAAGAATCTTCTTCTTCTTTTTCCGTTGTTATTGATGAATTTCTTTTAGAGAAACTTCTTGCTTGTTCTTCATTTATTTTGAAATAAACTTTATCGCCATCATAACGTTCTACTAGATCCTTAGGAATATCAAAAAATTCTGTATTAAGAAAACCTTTTTTTGTTAAAATGGAAACTGAGCCAACTTCTTGTACTTTACCTAAATCGTCATTATTAATTCCTACTGCTTCTTTTTTTATGATTTCATTCCAAGGTATATCTTTTGAATCAGACTCCATAATTATCTAAATTCAACATATAATATATCAATTGATATATTAGTTTATTTCAACTACTTATTTTATTAGATTTCCTAAATCATATTGTTATAATATGAATTTATAAAATATATATCAATTTTATCTTAAAAGTTAGAACATACTTAAGTTATATTATGTACATAATTAGTAATGGGACTACCAAATTTTAATAAAAAGAATAATTCTTCTATGTCTGAAAATGGAATAAAAAATGTTGACAATAATGAAACAAATAAAAATAATGAAAATCCTATTAGAATTTCACCAAAAAAGTCAAAAGATTCAAGAATGACAATTAAACCATCTGTAATACATCAACAAGGATCGTTTTCTACTAAAGTAGATCATTTATTTGAGTCGGTAAAAGAAAAGACATCGGACTACTTTGATAAGGTTAAGATAAAACAACATAATATTAATTCATTTGCAGCAACAGAAACTAACGTACAAGAAGCAAATAAAGTACACAATCAACAAGAATTTGTTATTCCAGTTCTAGAGGAAAAATACACAATTTCAAAAAATACAATATTAGAAGATATTAAAATAGAGAAAAAATGGATAACTCATAATGAAAAGATTCAGGTACCCGTATCCTATGAAAAATTATTTGTTAATGATAAAGAGCTTGATGCCTATTCAAAGGAAAATATTTTTACTCAGATCAAGGGCAAAATATTAGATTTTGTATATGTTGAAGGTAGTACCAATGAAAACAGGATTGAAAATGAGGCAAATAAAGAAGTAGACCAACACGAACAGGAAAAGTTACCTGACAAATATCATCATACAAAAAGTGAAAAAGAAATAAATAAAGTAAGTGGTGAAAAAGTGTCTTTATTGAATGATGAAAAGACTAATTTTACCAATGCCAAAAATAATAATACAATACAAAATGACAATACACAAAAAGTAATTCCTTTGTATGCTGAAGAAATAATAATAACTAAAAGAAAGATAAAAGTTGGAGAAATAATAGTAACTAAAAGAAAGATAACTGAAGTTAAGAAAATTGATTTAGATATAGTCAAAGAAAAAGTAACGGTTGATTATGCTAATGGTAGAAGAGAAAATATTACATAGTAATAAAGGCCATTACTATAACTAAAGTAATCTATATTTTATTTTGTGATAAAAATTATCATAAAACGAAAATAAGTAAATATTTACTAATAAAGCATATTTAACTTTAGATAATACTTTATTAAATGTTATTGATAATATAGTGTTAAGATGAAACATGAAAATAAAGATGAGATAAAAAAGGAAAATAATAATGATAAGAAAAATGATATTGGAGAAACACTCAAACAAGTACCAGAGAAGATTAAGAAAGAATCAAAAAAAGAAGCTACTATAATAGGAGATTCCGATCGTGAATAAAGTAAAGGAAAATTTAATGATCTGTAATTTTCTCTATATTCTATATTATTATAGATATAGTTGTTGATGCAATTTTAAAGTATTATAATGATAGAATTGTTGTGGCTATTTCACTATCATAGAAAATCTTATAGAATATTTGCTCAAAGATTAGGAACCTAACAGAACTGCAAGACAGGTATATCTATAGCATTAAAGGTACTTTCTTCAAAACAATCAAAAAAATCATCGGGATTTTAACCGTATTGCGTTCAAGAAAGATCTAATAAAAAGGAACAAGAGTTTTTAGATAATATAATCAGAATAAAAACCGGTTGTTCTGGTATCTTTTATCATTTGCTTTTAAAATTAGTTATTCTAAATTTAATAAATCTTTTATTTTTTATTAGTTCAAATTGGTAATGTAATTTTAAATAGGATGTATATGGATACTGATGTTTTAGAAATTTTCAATACACTATTACTGTCTATAACAGTTTCTAGCGCCTTTCTCATTGGTGCAATTCTTTCCATTTTTATTCATTATCCAGAAAGAATTAGAGCAGATTTAGCTGCATTTTCCGCTGGAATTTTTTTTGCAACAATAGCTTTTTCATTAATTGATGAAGCAATAAGAGAAGGCTCTTTTATTACTATGGTAATTGGGTTTGTAGTTGGTGCGGTTGTTTTCAGTGTGATCAACAGGATACTTCAGACAAGGTATAAATCTAAAACCAAAAACAAGAATACTAGTTCATCTAAAACGGTTATCATAGGAACATTTCTAGATAGCTTTCCAGAAACCATATTTATTGGAGTCATCATAGCTTTAAATCTTCAGGGATTAATGTCTGCAGTTTTGGCCCTATTTCTAGGTAATTTAACAGCAACTATGGAAGGAGCAAAACGAATGGTTGATGACTCAAAACATAACTTGAAAATTTTTAACCAATGGTTATATGTTTTTGTTATAGTAACTCTTGGTGGTCCATTAGGGTGGTATTTGGAGAAACCATTAAATCCTGAACAGTTATCTATGATTATAAGTTTCGCTGCTGGTGCACTTATGGCTTTTATTACGGAAGAACTTATACCTCAAGCATATAAACGGGTAGAATTACATATTGGGTTATCCTCCTCTTTTGGATTTATTATAGCATTAGCTTTATTTCATTATATGTAATAAACATACTTTAACATTTTAATTAATAAATCATTTATTATAGTGATTTACATAGTACAAGCAAATTTATAAATAATAAATCTAGAAATATTCTTTAACATAATTGATTCCATGCAAATATATACAAATTAGTTACCATTTAATTAATTAGATAATATTATTTTTTATAATATTATTCAATAATAAAAAGAAGTTAAAAATTTAAAATCAATTTAGGGGCTTAAAATTTTTTTTTGGTATTTAACTTAATCATATCTCACTATGATTTATATTATTTTTCATCAGAATAACTTATGGTTTACATTTAGTTCTTTCAACTCAATAACAGTAAATTCTAAATATTTCCTAGAATAATACTAATTATCATACTATAAAGTAATATTTTCTTCTTTGTCCTTAGGTATTCTTTTTTCAAGATTTTCCATCAATCTTTTAATTTCTTTTAACTCTTCTAATATTTCATTCTGAGTTATAGAATGTGAAAATTCCAGTTGTATGTGTTTGTATGCTTCTTCAGATTTCTTTACAATAATAGCAACAAATATGTTGATAACAATAAGTGTGCCTATTATAATAAAACTTACAAAGAAAATTCCATTTAATGGATTAACATCTGTTACTGATGCCATTATCTCAACCCATCCTTCTAAAGTTAGAATCTTGAATAATGTTATTAGGGAACTTGGGTAATGTTCCCTAATGTTCTGAATCTATGGTATTGAATAGATGATACCCCCGCAATACCATAAACAAAAAAGAGGAGAGACAGACGTAAAAAAATATTAATCATACTTGGTAAGGATTTGATTATTGTTATAACCATTACTGACATCTCTCTCGATCTATTTGTTAGACGTGTAACTAGTAATAGCCTGATCAATCTAGCAACTGTAGTAAAATCGGCTGTAAGAGGTAGCAGTGAAAGAACAATTATAATGAAATCTAAAATATTCCATCCATTCTTAAAATAATTGTATGAATGTGGATAAAGGGCAATCATTTTTAATATTGCTTCAATAATAAAACTAGATAAGA
>Ga0126307_10003710_pt1 | contig 10481 bp, 8 predicted proteins | sample Plot28_FD_89955 | JGI IMG/M metagenome (GOLD analysis project Ga0126307, IMG submission 89955) | Serpentine soil microbial communities from UC McLaughlin Reserve, CA, USA - Plot28 | ecosystem: Environmental > Terrestrial > Soil > Grasslands | place: USA: UC McLaughlin Reserve, Lake County...
AGCCGGTAGCTGATGGTGAACCCGGCATATCCGCGCTCGGCGAGATACGGCCCCCAGTAGTGGAAGGTGTCACGCGAGCCGCGGCGCCAATAGCCGCCGTGCACGTTGACGATGACCGGGAACGGGCCCGGTCCGACCGGGAGATAGAGGTCGCCCTGCAAAGCCATGCCGTCGTGGGTGGCATAGGTGAGGTTCTTGCGCAGTTCGAATTTCTGCTCGCTTGCGGGCACGGATGACCTCCAGATGGGGCTGAGAGAGCGCGGCGACGGCAGGCCTCGAATTTCGTTGGCGCAACCAATTTCCCATAATATAGCAACGGGATGTTATGGAAATCGCAAGGTAGGTTTAGGTGCTGACAGGACAGAATTCGCTCGCTCCGCTCTTGATCAATGGCATTGCAATAGAATGTGTAGAAAAGGGCGCCGGGCAGCCCCTGCTTTTCCTCCATCCTGAGATCGGTCTGGACCCTGATGCCCCGGTGCTCGACTGGCTGGCCGAACGCGCGCGCGTCATCGCGCCGAGCCATCCGGGCTTCGGCGGCTCCGAGCAGCCGCGATCTTTCAACAATATCGACGACCTCGCCTATTTCTATCTCGACCTTCTTGACGAACGTAATCTTACCGATGTGACGTTGGTGGGCGTGTCGATCGGCGCGTGGATCGCAGCTGAAATGGCCGTGAAGTCCACGGCGCGGCTGTCGCATCTCGTGCTCGCCAATGCGGTTGGCATCAAGCCCGGCGACCGCGAGACCCGCGACATTGCCGACATCTTCGCCGTTACCGAGCCGGAGCTCAACGACCTCGCCTATTCCGACCCGAAATCCGCCGCGCGCGATTACAAGGCCATGGCGGAAGCCGAGCTGCGCCTGATCGCCCGCAATCGGGAAGCGACCGCGCGATACGCTTGGTCACCATACATGCACAATCCAAAGCTTAAAACGCGACTACACCGCATCCGGATTCCCACGCTATTGCTATGGGGCGCCGATGACCGGATGGTCCCGGAGAGCTACGGGCAGGCCTATTGCCTAGCCATTCCCGGCGCGCGCTTCGAAACGATCGCCCGTGCCGGCCACTTTCCGCACCTCGAGAAGCCCGAGGAATTCGCCCGCAAAGTTTTCACGTTCGTCGAAGGACAATCGAAATGAGAGTCTATCACTTCAGCGAGCATCCTTATCCGCCGGCGTGGGCCGATCCGAAGGCCTATCTACGCGTCAACCTGCCGAACCGAGCAATCGATCCGAAACTCGCGGCCGATCTCTTTCACCGCTATTACGACGAATATTTGCTGGCGGACGAGCTTGGTCTCGACCTGATGCTGAATGAGCACCACCAGACCGCGACTTGCATGAACGCCACCGCGGTCGTCGGCCTCTCGGTGCTGGCGCGCACAACCAAGCGCGCTCGCATCCTCGTGCTCGGCTACCCGATCGGCCATCGCCCCGACCCGCTGCGCTGCGCTGAGGAGCTGTCGACGATCGACGTGATCTCGCGCGGCCGGCTCGACATGGGCTTCGTCAAGGGCGTGCCTTACGAGTTCGCAGCCTCGAACGCCAATCCGGTGGGTGTCATGGACCGCTTCTGGGAGGCGCACGATTTCATTATTAAGGCGATGACCAGCCATGACGGACCGTTCAACTGGGAGGGCGAGTTCTTCCATTACCGGCAGGTGAACGTTTGGCCGCGTCCTTGGCAGCAGCCGCATCCGCCGGTCTGGAGCACCACCGCCAGCAAGACGAACGCGCGCGTCCTCGGTGAGCGCGGCGCGGTGATTGCGGTGCTCGGCTCCGGCTATAATACTCGCGCGCTCTACGACGCCTATCGCGCGGGCTACGCCTCGACGCACAATGGCGCAGTGCCGGGCCCTGACCGCTTCGCTTATCTCGCGCTGTTTGCGACTGCGCACAATGAACAGGAGGCGCGCCGGCGCGGCGAATTGGTCGCAGACTATCTGCGCACCGGCTCGCGGGTCTATCCGCCATTCAAGAATCCGCCGGGATATCTTTCCGTCGATGACAATGTCCGTCTGATGCGCGGCCAGACGCCGGAGCGCAGCTTCACCAAGGATGGCCGTGTCATCGATATGCGCACCGGCAGCGTCCAGGATCTGATCGATTCCGTGCTGATGCTCTGCGGCACGCCGGACCAGATCTACAGACAGATCGCCGATTTCGTCGAATATACCGGCGGGCTCGGCAACCTTCTCATCATGGCGCAGGCGGGCCGTCTCAACCACGCCGACACGGTTGACCAGCTCACCTTAATGGCCAAGGAGGTCATGCCGCGGCTGAAGGAATTGAAGCAGCCGGTCGCGGCTGAGACCGCGGCGGCATAAATGCGTCAGGCCGTGTTGCTCGCGTGCTCGCGTTTCTGGGCTGCCGATTGCACGTTGGTTTCGCCCAAATGTTGTCCGCAATCCATGCGGATGTATTCGCCGGTCATCGTGGTCGCGCCTTCCACCAGGAACAGAGCCGCCACGGCCACGTCGCGCGGCCAAATGCCTCGGTGCAATGGGTATTGGGTTTTCGCCGCTTCAAGCCGCTCCTGATACTGCTTCTCAGTGAGGATCTTGCGCGTCCAGGCGCCGAGCATCCCACCTGGGCACAGCGCATTGACCCGCACCTCCGGCGCCAGCACCCGCGCCGTGGACAGTGTCAAATTGTTCAACGCGGCTTTTGATGCCGTGTAAGCCATCGAGCTGCCGCCCGCGCGCATCGCCCCCACCGACGAAATGTTCACGATCGCGGCATCACCACTCGCTTTGAGATGCGGGCCCGCGGCGCGGGTCATCTGATAGTTGCCGATGACGTTGACGGCGAAGATCCGTTCGAATTCGGCGGCATCGAGTAGGTCCATGCGCTTGTGCGGAATCGGCCTAGTGGTCGCGGCGTTGTTGATCAACACGTCAAGCCGGCCCCATTTGTCCAGGCAGGCCTGCACCAGCCGCTTGCAATCGGCATCTTGCGAGACATCGCCCTGCACCGCAATGGCGTCGCCGCCCGCGGCCTTACACGCCGCGACGACCTTTTCCGCTCCGGCCTTGTTGGTCGCGTAATTTACCACCACGTTGCAGCCGCGCGACGCAAGAATCTTGGCGCATTCCGAACCAATGCCGTCGTCCGAGCTTGCCCCGGTGACGATGCCCGCCTTTCCTTTCAATTCCAACGAATCCTCCTGTATGACTTATCTCGTGCTACCTGCGCACCACCATCTCGCCGGCTTTTGTAATCAACTCCTCCGGCAGACTGGCAACCGCTCGCAGCACTGCTTCGATCTGCTCGCCCGTTCGCGGGTCGACTTCGAATTTGCGCTGCTTCGCTTCGTCAAGAAACGCCTGATCTTTCATGGTGGCATCGAATGCCCGGCGCAATGCGTTAACCCGGTTGGCCGGCACGCCAGGAGGCGCGAGCCACGGCCGCCCGGTCTCCAGACTGGAGGCGTGGAACGCAAGAATGTCGCGCTGCTCATCGGTCTTGGCGAACTCGAAGATGGTCGGGACTTTCAGGCGCGGCACCCGCTCGCGTTCGGTGGTGAACAGCAGGCGCACCGTGCCATCGTCGAGCATGTTCTGCGCGGATTGCGCAAAGGCAGTGACCGTCTGGCAGATTCCAGCGACCTCATTGCGCGCGATGGCGAGAACGACCCCATTCGATCCCTGATAGCCATCGATGGTCTTAAACTTCATGCCGAGTAGGTTCTTCAGCAGCACTGGCATTTCCGATAGGGAAGTCCCGGCGCCATCGGTGCCGACCAGGAGCTCGCGCTCGAACAGATCCTCGGCCGCCTTCACGCCACTATCCGGTCGCGCGAAGCAGCCCCGATTGGTCATTTCGGGGCTGCCGATCCAGTTGAACTTCAGCGGATCGAAAAAGACGTTCGGCTTTTTCGTGAAAGCGAAGTTTGGAATGTTACGGCTGACCGATCCCAGCACGGTGCCGTCCTGCGCCGCCTTGTTGTAGAGATGATTGGCGGCGATCAGCGACCCGGCGCCCGGCATGTTCTCGACCACGAAGCTTGGGTTTCCTGGCACGTACTGCCGCATGTGGCGCGAGACGAGCCGCACCCACGCGTCGTAGTCGCCGGGCGCCGTGCCCACGATTACCCGAATTTGCTTGCCGCGATAAAAATCGGCGACCGGTTGCGCGTGAGCAGGAACCGCAACCGCGGACAACATCAGGAGCGAAGCAAGCGCGTACGCCAACCTCTTCATTCCGTCCTCCCTGACATTTCGTTCTTATGCTGGATATGCGGGCAATGACTAAGCTCGGGCATAGCGGCCGCGACCGAAGAAACGGTCCATATCGTCCTCTTTGGCATGCTCGCGGCTCGACTTGATAGCTTCCACCTTCTTGATCGCGCGCTGCACCGCCGGGCGTGCCGCGACGGCATTTGACCAGCGCTCAAGATTAGGATGGTCCTCGAAGCGCACGCCATGAAGCTTGTGGTTGGCCGTCCATGGAAAGGTCGCGACGTCGGCGACGGAGTAATCCGCGCCCCCGAGATACGCATTCTTGCGGAGTCGGTCTTCGAGCAGCTCGTAAAGCCGCTTCACCTCCGTCTGATAGCGGCTCATCGCGTAATCATTGCCGGCCGGCGCGAAGTTCTTGAAATGCGTGAATTGTCCGAACATTGGGCCGACGCCAGTCAACTGGATCATCAGCCACTGAATGACTTCATAGCGCGGCGCAATCTCCTTCGGCAGCAGGCGACCGGTCTTGTCGGCGAGATACATGAGGATCGCGCCAGACTCGATTATAGTAAAGGGACATCCCCCGGGCCCCTCGTGGTCAACAATGACCGGGATCTTGCCGTTGGGATTCACCTTGCGAAAATCGGGCGCGTAATTGTCACCCTTCCACACGTCTATGAAGATTTCTTTGTAAGGCAGCCCGAGCTCCTCGAGCATGATGTAAACCTTCCGCACGTTCGGGCTGGTCAACGCGTACAAGTCGATCATGTATTAAGTCTTTGCGGTATGAGGGAAGATTAACGTAACGACGCGCGCTGTTTGGAGCAAGCGGGTGCCCGGTCTCGCGCGCGCGGCTGCGGCGAAGAATGGACGTCAGTTGCGCGTCCGGTTTTCAGGTTCGGCTTTTTGCGGCCGGGGTAACGACTGCCGCGATCTTGGCCGCGGTATGCATGTGCCCATCCCAGCGCTTTGCAAACGTCGACGGCATGCCGAACTGATCGAGCACGCGCGAGACGATGTGGTTGACCACGTCGTCGACGCTCTGCGGATGGTTGTAGAACGCCGGCATCGGCGGCAGCATGATGACACCCATGCGCGCCAGCTTTAGCATGTTCTCCAGGTGCACTTCCGAGAGTGGCGTTTCGCGCACGACCAGCACGAGACGGCGGCGCTCTTTGAGGATGACGTCGGCAGCGCGATGGACGAGGTGCTCGCCGTAGCCGCCGGCGATGCCGCCGAGCGTACGCACCGAACAGGGAATCACCACCATGCCATCGGTAAGGAAGGAGCCGGACGAAATCGTGGCTCCCATATCGCCCTGGCTGTGAACCACGCTGGCCAGCGCCCGCACCTGCTCAAGCGAGTAGTTGGTCTCGTGCTCGATGGTGCGCTGCGCCCATTTGCTGACGACGAGGTGGGTTTCGACGTCGGTTTGCTTCAGCGCTTCGAGCATCCGAACGCCGAATATGGCGCCGGTGGATCCGGTCATGCCGATGATCAGGCGTCGCATCGAATTCCTCGTATCATCCCGGGTGCGCGCGGCTTGGGCAGCCGGCCGGCAGGATGCCCCACCGTCACGGTCTTTCCAACCCGGACTCTGGCCATGTCGCGTTTTCCGTTAATTCTTGAATAGGTGGCCGAACTTGCGCATCGCCGTGGCCTTCTCTTCCGGCGTCGGCATGTTCACCTCGGGGAACTTGTCGCGCCAGGGAAACGGCCGGCAGGCGTCGATAACCGCACGGCTATTGGTGAAATCGCCCACCGCCCTGCGGTCCGGCTCGATACGCGGATCGAGCGGAGTCGACCACGCCCCGCGGATGATATCGATCGACGTGGCCGGATCCGAGCGTGTGAGCAGCGCCCACATGAGTTCTTCGAGATTGGACACGTCGACGTCGTCATCCACAACGATGGTGTAGCGTCCGCAATACGCGCCGACGTGGCACATCGACGCGATATGCCCTGCCTGCTTGGCATGGCCTGGATAGCGCTGGTTGACCGCGACCGCGAGCAGCAGCCGCGCGTTGCCGACCTCATGCGCCCAGGCCACCGTGACGCCCGGGACGCCGGCTTTCTCGATGTTCTCGCGCAGCAGTGCCGAGCGCACGATGGCGCGATAGCGGCAGATTTCGTCGGGCGGACGCTCCGGCACGCAGCCGAGCAGGATCGGGTCGTTGCGATAATAGATCGCCTTGATGTCGAGCACCGGTTCCAGCGCCGCACCGGTGGCGTAATAACCGGTCCACTCGCCGAACGGACCTTCGGTGCGCTCATTATTGGGCTCGATGAAGCCTTCGATGACGATCTCGGCATTGGCGGGAAATGGCAGGCCGGTGACCGGGCCCTTGATCACTTCCACCGGCGAGCCCCGCATGCCGCCGATGATGTCGAACTCGCTGATACCATACGGCACTTCGCTGCAGCCCATCAGGAAGCTCATCGGGTCGCCGCCGCACACGATTGCCACCGGCATCCGCTCGCCGCGGGCGCGATACTTGTCGCGCATCTGGCGGCCGTGCTTGCCGGGCGAGATGTACATGCCGACCGACTTCTCGTCGTGAACCATCACCCGGTAGGTGCCGCAATTGATCCAGCCCTCGTCCGGATCGCGGATGATGTTGTAGCAGCCGGTGCCGATGTAACGCCCGCCGTCCTTGTGATGCCATTTCGGCGCCGGGAATTTGGTGACATCAATGTCGTCCCCGGTCATGACATTCTGCATCACCGGCCCGGTCTCGACGAATTTCGGCGGGATCTGCTTCAGGTCGGCCGCATAGTGAGCACGGAATCCTTCGCTCAACTCGATCTTGGACATATCCGTCGGAAAACCGAGCGTCATGTTTTTGCGCTTACCGCCGAAGAAGTTGACCAGCACGCGGCTGCCCCTGATCGTGCCCGGCACGTCCCCGAACACAAAGCAGGGGGCGGTGTCGTCATGCAGCGCCATCTCGGACACCATCCCGATGTCGCTCTGCCACGATAGTCCCTGGACCTCTTTCACCTCGCCAAGCTTCTGCGCCTCTTCCAGCCACTTGCGCAGATCGTGGTAGGCAAGATGCGGCGCGGTGTTCGAGCCGATGCCGGCGGTTGCGCTGCCACCTCCACCGAGCGGAGCCGACATTCCGTCACGCTGATCGTCCTGTTTCGCCACGAGTCCTCCGGGGGCCTTAGTTCGAAAGAGTTAACGACCCCAGCGGGGATCGCTGTCGCAGGCAACATTATACGCGGCTCCGGCGGGTAGAAAGCAAAAGTTCACCACGGAGGACAGCCTCACGGAATCCGGCCGTGTCGCCGCAGATCATTTCAATTGGACGGACTTGCGACAATACTTATAATGCTAAGTAATTACCTTGGTAGTCCATATGCTGACAGAGACAGGCCCGAAACTATTGCGAGAGTGGATCGCCCGGGCCGCGCTGCGGCATGCGCGCAAGCCCTGGATCGTGTCCGCCGACGACGGGCGGACCCTCACCTATGGCCAGTTGCGGGACCTCTGCGCCCGGATCGCCAGCGTCCTGCACGAGCGCGGGATAACCGCGCAGGATCGGGTGGCGTTGCTCGCCAATAACTCCATAGAGCATCTCCTCTGCTATTTCGGCGTGATGAGCTATGGCGCGACCGTCTGCACCGTGCACGTGGAGATGAACCGTAATCAGCTCGACGACATTTTCGCGCGCCTCAAGCCGAAGTTGATTCTCTATCAGCATGACCTGCAACTCGACGACCTGTTTGCTGGCGTACCGGCGCCGCGCCTGCCGCTTGGGGCTTGGGACAGCGCGGCTTCGGGGACGTTCTACGGCGAGGTCGCGGCCGCGCAGCCGAGCGAGGCGCAGAGCGCGGCGAGTCCGGAGGACGATGCGGTAATCCTCTTTACCTCCGGCACCAGCGCACGATCGAAGGGCGTGGTGCTGAATTATCGCGAGCATCTCGCCAACATCGATCCGACCGCCGACGGTTTCGGGATCACCGCCGACGACCGGGTTTACGATTTTCGTTCGTTCAACTGGGCTTCCGCGCAACTTCTCGGCGCATTGGTGCCGGTCAACCGCGGCGCGACACTGGTCATGGCGCAGAAATTCTCCGCTAGCCGATTTTTTCCCCATGTCCGCGACCACCGCGTTACCATTGCTGCCGGTAACCCGACCACGATCAATATCCTGCTCAACGGCGACGGCGTCGCGCAGCGCGAGAGTTTCCCTTTGCTGCGTTTCATCACGTCGAGCTCGGCGCCGCTCACTGTCGAAGAATGGCGGCGATTCGAGGAATGCTTCAATGTCCCGATCGCGCAAGGCTACGGCTCGAGCGAGACCGGGTGGATCGCGGCGATTCCGGGCGAGCAGCGCCGCTTCGGCACGGTCGGGCGGCCGTTTCGCTATCATGATCTCGCGGTCGTCGATTCCGAAGGACGGCGGCTTCCTGACGGCGAGGTCGGCCGCGTCGAAATTGGTGGATTTGGCAGCCATGATTACCGCTGTCTTGCCGAAGACGGCAGCGTGAAGACCACGAGTCGTGGCCGCTTCCTTACCGGCGATCTCGGCCGTCTCGACCCCGATGGCTTCTTGAGCCTGACCGGACGTGAAAAGGAGCTGATCATCCGTGGCGGCGTGAATATCTCGCCGGTGGAAATCGACAGCTTCCTGATGCAGCGCCCCGAACTCATCGAAGTGGCGACCGTAGGCGTGCCGGACGCGGTTTACGGTGAAGAAGTCGTCGCCTACGTGGTGACGCGGCCGGGAGTGACGATCGATGAAGCCGCGTTGCTGCGCTACTGCAGCGACGGCCTGCCCGCTTTCAAAATGCCCAAGCGCATCGTGCTTAGCACCTCGTTGCCGAAGACGGAACGCGGCAAGCTCGACCGCCGCGCACTGGCGGCGCGGTGGCTTCGGGAGTAAAGCACCCAACTCGTGGCGCGGGCGAGTGCGGCGAAGCGGAACGAGACCCGGGACCCAGCGCAAGAATTGCGCAGCGCCATATTGGCTTAGGGAAGCCTGCTGCATCGTTTCTGGGTCCCGGCTCTCGCTTCGCTCGGCCGGAACACGCACTTCTTCACCGCCCCGTGCGCGCCAACGAATGCACCCAGCCCTGCATGCGCGATTTCGCGTTCTCGATGTCCTTCTTGGAGAAGAAATCTTCGGGCTTCACCTTATCGACCGGATAGACCGGTCGCAGGAAGTCGCTCTCATAACCGAAGGGCACTGTCGCATCGATGCCCATGCCGCCTTCGAATTGCGTGTTCGAGGCGGTCCACTGCTTGTCGCCGGCGGTCATACGCTCGGCCGGCATGAAAGTCTGGCCGCGGCCGCCGGGGATCGGATTGAGAATGTCGGTGCGCGGATTCACGCGCGTTGTGAGGCACCACATGATGTCGTCCATGGAATACGGATCGACGTCCTCGCTGACCGCAATGACCAGCCGCATGCCCTGCGAGCACGATAGCGCCGCGCCCATGAAATTGCGCTGCCAGCCTTCGTCGATCTGATGGCGCTTCTTCACCTGGATGATGCAGCCGCCCCAGTCGGTCATGCAATAAGGAATGACCACGTTCTGCACGACGCCCGGCTGCAGCCGCTCGCATAGTTCGAAGATCGCGGCCTCACGCACCGTGGTATCGATGTTGTGATCGTCGAGCGTGTGCACGCCAAGCGCGAAAATGATCGGCTTGGTCTTGGGATCGCGCATGGTCACGGCGGTGACATGGAAGGTCGGCGCCTTATAGGCCTTGCCCATATAGCCCGCCCATTCCGGATGGAAATGGAAGCGGCCCTGAACGCCCGCGTCCTCCGATTCCTTGGTCTCGTAACGCCGATCGCGCGGGTTGACGTAGCCCTCGAGCACCAGCTCGGCGTCGGCCAGCGTATAGGCATCGACGGTCTGACACTTCACCATGCGAATGGGCTCACCTTGCACGGCGCCGGCAATGCCGATCTCGTCGCAACCCATCGGCAACACGGCGTAGTCGAAGCCTGCGCCCGCCATCAGCGTGCAAGCCGGCGGAACGCCGAAACACATCGTCATTGGGATCGGCTGATCGGCCTTGTAGTACTTATTGGCCACCTGCCACATGTGCGAGCCGGGCGAAATCTGGAACGTGCCGACGTCGCCCCAGCGGAAATTCATGCGGTTGTAGCCGAGGTCGGTGCCGCCATCGAACTGGTCGAAGCTGATGCAACGGATACCGGAGCCGACGGTGAGCTCGGGCTCGTACGTGGTGTGCCGGATCGGCACCACCCATTTATTGACGTCTTTCGGCTTCTTGATCACGTGCTGCTGAACCGGCGCGTCCTTCTGCTCGA
>Ga0126307_10003711_pt1 | contig 10473 bp, 11 predicted proteins | sample Plot28_FD_89955 | JGI IMG/M metagenome (GOLD analysis project Ga0126307, IMG submission 89955) | Serpentine soil microbial communities from UC McLaughlin Reserve, CA, USA - Plot28 | ecosystem: Environmental > Terrestrial > Soil > Grasslands | place: USA: UC McLaughlin Reserve, Lake County...
ACCGACACCGTCCCCGGGCTCATGCACGTCGACCTCGGCGGCTACCACATCCGCGACGTCGAGCTCGTCGCGGCGTTCGACGTGGACGCCAAGAAGGTCGGCACCGACCTCGCGGAGGCAATCGTCTCCGAACCCAACAACACGATCCGCTTCGCGGAGGTTCCGCCGACCGGGGTGACGGTGCAGCGGGGGCCGACGTTCGACGGTCTCGGCCGGTACTACCGAGAGACGATCGCCGAGTCCGAGCAGCGACCCGTCGACGTCGCGAAGGCTTTGAAGGAGGCGGGGGCGGACGTCGTGGTCTCCTACCTTCCGGTCGGTTCGGAGCAGGCGGCCAAGCACTACGCGCAGGCCGCGCTCGACGCCCACGCAGCGTTCGTCAACTGCCTGCCGGTGTTCATCGCCTCGGACAAGGCGTGGGCGCAGAAGTTCGTCGAGGCAGGCGTGCCGATCGTCGGCGACGACATCAAGAGCCAGGTCGGCGCCACGATCATCCACCGTGTGCTGACCAAGCTGTTCGAGGACCGCGGCGTGAAGCTCAACCGGACCTACCAGCTGAACTTCGGCGGGAACATGGACTTCAAGAACATGCTCGAGCGCGAGCGGCTGACGTCCAAGAAGGTCTCGAAGACCCAGTCCGTTCAGTCGCAGATGCGCAAGAAGCTCGACAAGCAGAACATCCATATCGGCCCCAGCGACCACGTGCCCTGGCTCGAGGACCGCAAGTGGGCGCAGATCCGCCTCGAGGGGCAGGCGTTCGGGGACGTGCCGCTCAACGTCGAGCTCAAGCTCGAGGTCTGGGACAGCCCGAACTCCGCCGGCATCGTGATCGACGCGCTGCGGTGCGCGAAGCTCGCGCTGGACCGCGGCGTCGCCGGCCCACTGATCGGCCCGAGCGCCTACTTCATGAAGTCGCCGCCGGTGCAGTTCAGCGACGAGGCGGCCCGGGACATGGTCGAGCAGTTCATCCTGGGCAACGGCGCGAGCAAGGCCGCCGACTGGACCGCGTTCTTCGACATCGAGGACATCGAGCCGGCGGAGGCCTAACCCGCCGCACATCACCTCGTACGCTCTCCTTCGAGCACCAGCACGGAGGAGGAGAGCATGCGAGCAACCCGTTCGAACCCGGAGACCGTCGCGGCGCCCATAGGGACCTACTCCCAGGCCGTCCGCGTCGAGACCGGCGATGCGGTCTGGATCTCCGTCTCGGGGCAGATCGCGATCGACAGGGAGGGGAACCTCGTCGGACCGGGCGATATGCGCGCCCAGACCCGGCAGGTGTTCGAGAACCTGAACGCGATCCTGGAGGCGAACGGTGCGACGTTCGCCGACGTCGTGAAGATCGGGACCTACCTCACCACGCTCGACGACCTCGCCGGCATGCGCGAGGTCCGCGGCGAGTACCTCGCGGCCGAGCCGCCGGCGAGCACGGCGGTTCAGGTCGTCGCGCTCGTCGTCCCCGACGCGATGATCGAGGTGGACCTCCTCGCGGTGGTGGGGGCATGACCGCGATCGGGGTCCTGGGTCTCGGCGCGATGGGCACGGCGATCGCACATCGGTTGCTCGGCGCCGGCCACGAGCTCTCCGTCTGGAACCGCACACCCGGGCGGGACGAGGAGCTCGTCGCCGCCGGGGCGCGTCGGGCGGGCTCCCCCGCCGACGCCGTTCGGCGCGCCGAGGTCGTCATCACGATGGTCACCGACCCGCCGGCGCTTGAGCACGTCCTGTTGGGCACCGACGGCGCGGCGTCGGCCGTCCCGCGCGAGGCGACACTCATCGACATGTCGACCGTGGGACCGACCGCGATCGCCTCCGTCGTCGATCGCCTCGCGCCGGTCGCCGTGCTCGACGCCCCGGTGCTCGGCAGCGTCCCGTCGGTCGAGAGCGGCACGCTCGTGATCCTCGTCGGGGGAGAGCGCGCGGTCTTCGACCAACGGGCCGAGATCCTCTCGCTCCTCGGCACGCCGATCTACGTCGGGCCGTCCGGCTCGGGGGCGTGGCTCAAGCTGGTCAACAACGCGGCCGGCACCGCGGCCCTCGTGGCCGTCGGCGAGCTCCTCGCGCTGACCGATCGTGCCGAGATCGACCTCGACGTGGCCCTCGACAGCCTGGCGGCGGGCCCGCTCGCCTCGCTGATCGAGCGCTGGCGTCCGCGCCTGACGGGCGAGGAGCACTCCTCGTATTTCCGCTTGGCCTTGGCGCGCAAGGACCTCGCGCTCGCGTTCGAGGAGGCCAGGCGCACGGGCACCGAGCTCACGGTGGCCGAGGCGGCGGCCGCCCGATGCGACCAGGCGATCGAGGTCGGCCTGGGCGACCACGACTTCGGCGCGATCGTCCCGTTCCTACGGAGGTAGCACCGGCCGGATGCCGGGCGCCTACCATCCTCCGCGTGAAGTCGACCCGGCAGCGCGCCCGCGAGGCCCTTCGGAGCGACGACTTCCGGCGGCTGTTCGCGATCCGGCTGATCACACAGTCGGGCGACGGGCTGTTCCAGGCGGCGCTCGTGTCCTCGATCGTGTTCAACCCCGAGGAACAAAACACGATCCTGAGCTTCGCCATCGCGGCGCTGGTGGTGTCCCTGCCCTTCTCGATCCTGGGCCCGTTCACCGGCGTGTTCATCGACCGCTGGTCGCGCAGGAAGATCCTCGTGATCGCGCCGTGGCTGCGAGCCGCGGCCGTGTGGCTGGTGCTGTTCGACCCGAAGACGGCGCCGGTGCTGTTCTTCGGCGGCGCGCTGTGGGTGCTGTCGGTGAACCGCTTCTACCTCGCGACGGCGCAGGCGGTGGTCCCGCGCATGGTCCCGACCGAGGACCTGCTGATGGCCAACTCGATGGCGACCGTCGGCGGGACGGTCGCGCTGCTTCTGGGCGTCTTCGTCGGCGGATGGATCGCCGACCTGGTCGGGAATGCGCCCGTGATCGCGATCGCCGGCGCCGAGTGGCTGGCCGCCTCCATGGTCGCGACCAGGATCCGGAGCCCCCTCCTCCCGCACCACGTGCCCCAGACCCCGGTTCGGGACGAGCTCCGGCGCGTGGCGCGCGAGTTCACCGACGGGATCGCCCGGCTCGCGAGCACGCCGCGGGCGCTCGCGCCGATCACCTCGATCACGCTCGACCAGGTCGGGCAGGGCATCGTGCTGGTGTTGTCGCTGTACGTGTTCCGCCATCGGTTCGGGGAGGGTGTCGGCTCGTTCTCGAACCTGATCGGCGCGGGCGGAGTCGGCGTGCTCCTCGGCATCCTCACGGTCGGCAAGCTCGAGGAGCGAATCCCCAAGGAACGGATCGTCGCGCTGGCCTTCCTCGCCGGCGGCCTCGTGCTGATCGCGGTCTCCACGTACGTCACGGGCTGGAGCGTCCTGATCGCGAGCTTCGCGGTCGGGCTCACGTTCGCGTGGAAGAAGATCCCGGTCGACACGATGGTCCAGGAGGCGATCCCCGACGGCTATCGAGGCCGGGTGTTCGCCGTGTACGACGTCGCGTACAACCTCTCACGCGTGGCGGCGGCGTTCCTGGCGATCCCGCTGCTGAACGCGCTCGGCGAGGCGCGGGCCGTCGCGATCATCGGCGTGGTGTTCATCCTGTGGAGCCCGGTCCTGCCTCGCTGGATCGGGCGCATCCCCGAGATCGCGCTCCGCTTCTACGAAGGCGGTCGCGCCGAGGAGGAACCCCGAGCCATCGTCTGGGCCGGGGTCGAGGAGACCGTCGAGGTGGAGCGCCGCTCGCTCGAGGAGACCGACGGCGCGCGACGGACGCGCGATCGCCTGCGGATGCTGGACGGGACCGCGATCGAGGTCTCGAAGGTCGAACCCGACGGCGCCTGGACGCTCGAGCGCGAGCTCGAGTGATCCGAGGCTCGTTCGCGCCGGAGGCGGCCGAACCTCGGACCCCGGTGGTAGAACGATCACCTCGTGTCCAGCGACCCCATCCAACCGGTTCCACCCGCGCCGCCGGACCCGACACTGCCCACGCCGACGGGGGGCCGCGGTCGTCGGACGTGGATCGTCGTCGCGATCGTTGTCGCCCTGGTGGCGGTCGGGGGCGTGATCGCGGCTATGGCGCTGGACGAGGACGACGAGGAGCAGCCGTCCCTTCCGATCGCCACGGGCCCGACGCCGCCGATCGGGACCACGGAGCCATCGACCCAGCCGACGGGCTCGACGGGCTCGACGGGCTCGACGAACCCAGGCTGCTCGGGGGCACCGGCACCGGCCACGCTCTCCGACGGCACCTACTTCGGGTTCGTCGAGAGCATCGACACGGGGTCGGACGCGATGGCGTTCGACCTGGCCTGCTTCTACACGGGACAGGATGCCAACGAGCAGGCCGCGCAACGCGGGGACGAGGTGCCCGTGCCGAACGACGTCTACATCGTGAACGACAACCCGGCGACACGAGACGTCCCGGTCGATCCCGGCACCGAGCTGCGGTTGATCGACTGGAACACCTGCTGCGAGGCGTCGCCGGGTGCCGAGCTCGATGCGCTCGCCACCGCGGTCGCCCAGCGGGACTTCGTGGAGATCGACGGTTTCCGGTACGCGGGGAGCCTCTCGCCCTACTGGGTCACCATCGAGGATGGCCGGATCGTGCTGATCGAGGAGCAGTTCCTGCCGTGAGCCGTGCGCGAGGGCTCGTCCTGGGCGCGGTCCTGGCGACTATGCTCGCCGCGTGCGGCTCATCAGTGAGTGAAGATCGACTGCCGAGGGCGGCGGGGGCGGCGGCGATGTCTCCGTCGCCCACCCCCACGGCCGAGCTGTCGACCGACCCCGCCGGCACGGAGCCCGTCGAACGCTCGGGGTTCCACGGCAAGATCGACCCGCTCCCCGCCGCCCTCGCTGCCCAGATGCGCGGCACGACGTGGCAACCGGGATGCCCGGTCCCCCTGGACGGCCTCAGCCTCCTGCACTTCAACTACTGGGGGTTCGGCGGCAACGTGCTCCGCGACCCCATGGTCGTGAACAGCACCGTGGCCGAGGACGTCCTATGGGTGTTCCACCGGCTCTACGGCGCGAGATTCCCGATCAAGCGCATCTCCCTCGCGACCCCGTTCCACCCCAAGGCGTTCGCGCAGCATTGGCGGATCGACAGCAACCGGAGCGTCACCGCATCCTTCAGCTGCAGGCCGGTGGTCACCGCGACCGGTCCGGGCGACGACTTCTCGCAGCATGCCTACGGGCTGGCGGTCGACCTCAACCCGCTCCAGAACCCCTACGTCACCACCGACGGCTTCGTGCGCAACCGCGCCGCCGAGCCCTACACCGACCGCAGCCGCGATCTCGAGGGCATGATCCACGAGGGCGACGTCGTGGTGCGCTCGTTCGCCGCGATCGACTGGGAATGGGGCGGAGACTGGAGTGGTGACAAGGACTACATGCACTTCTCCGAGACAGGAACGTGACATCGGTGGCGGCCGACCATCGGACCGATCCGAGTAACTTCGGGCCGATGGGCGAGAACGACGCGGTTGACAAGTGGGCGGCTTGGCTGCTCCATCGACGCGACGGCGATGATCCGGAGCAGCGCCAGAAGGGGCAGGAGTTCCTTCTACCGCTGCGCGAACGTGTCCTGGACAACGCACAGATCCAACCAGGGGAGGTCGTGCTGGACGTCGGTGCGGGCGACGGGCTGATCGCGTTCGGGGCACTGGACCGGGTTGGGGCGCAGGGCCATGTCATCGTGTCCGATGTGTCGGATGACCTCGTCTCGCATGCCAGGTCGCTGGCGACCGAACGGGGTGCCGCAGGCCGGATGTCGTTCGTCCGAGCGGCGGCGGAGGACCTGTCCGCGATCGCCGACGCGTCCGTCGACGTCGTGACCACCCGATCGGTCCTGATCTACGTGGACGACAAGGCCGCCGCCTTCCGAGCGTTCCATCGAGTGCTGAGGCCGGGCGGTCGGCTTTCGATCTTCGAGCCGATCAACAACTACTTCCCCCTCTCGCCAGGCGAGTTCTGGGGGTTCGAGGCTGGGTCCGTTCGTGACCTCGTCGCCAAGGTCTGCGAGTACGAGGGATGGGTGGAATCATCGTTTGCGAGCGACCCGATGATGAACTTCACGGAGAAGGACCTCGTTCGGTCCGCCGAGGATGCCGCGTTCCGCGAGGTTCATGTTGAGCTGCTAGTGGACGTCGAACCGGGGACGGAGGTTGTGGACTGGGAGCGGATGCTGAACACGTCGCCCAACCCCAATGCGCGCACGGTCGGCGAAGCGCTCCGAGGGGCTCTCAGCGACGAGGAGCTCGCCCGTTTCGAGAAGCACGTTCGTCCTCTCGCGGACGCGGGAGAGGGCACTCTACGATTGGCGTGTACCTACCTGCGCGCGATGAAGGCATCGGAGCGGTCTCCTCGTCGGTCGCCACGATGAGCCACGACCTTCCCATGGAACATGCGCTTCTCGCTCCTGGGGCGGTAGCGTCCGGAGCGTGTCAAGCGAGTGGGATGCCGAGACCTACGATCGGGTCGCCGACCCGCAGTACAGGTGGGGTGCGGAGGTGGTCGATCGGCTCGAGCTCGACGGCGACGAGACCGTCCTGGACGCTGGGTGCGGTTCGGGACGCGTGACCGAGCTCCTCACCGGACGGCTCCCTCGCGGACGGGTCGTGGCGCTGGACGGCTCGACCGCGATGCTCGAGACGGCACGTCGACGGCTCGCGCCGTTCGGCGATCGGATCGCGTTCGTGCACGCCGATCTGCTGGACCCGCTGCCGCTCGCCGAACCCGTGGATGCCGTGCTGTCGACCGCGACCTTCCATTGGGTCCCCGACCACGACGCGCTGTTCGCGAACCTGGCGACGGTCCTGCGGCCCGGTGGCCGGCTCATCGCGCAGTGCGGCGGCGCGGGGAACCTCGCCACCGTCGTCCGCGCGCTCGAGGAGCTCGGCGCCGCACCGTTCACCGGCAAGGTGTTCGCGACGCCGGAGCGCACCGAGGAGCGCCTGGGGGCGGCAGGGTTCGCCCAGATCGAGTGCTGGCTGCACGCGGAGCCCACCCCGTTCGAGACCCTCGAGGCGCTCGAGATGTTCCTGTGCACGGTCGTGCTCCGCGACCATGTCCGGTCGATGACCGATGGGGAGACCGACGCCTTCGCGCACGCCGTCGCGACCCGATTGCCGCGGCTCGAGGTGGACTACGTGCGGCTCAACATCGACACCAGCCGATCCTGACGCGGGCAGGTCCCGCCCGCTACCGGACCGCGGCGCCCACGGCTCAGGCGGCCTCCGCGCCGGCCGCGCGCCGCGACAAGAGCCACAGGCCCACGAGCCCGGCCGCGAGCGCGATCACCCCACCGCCGGCGAACGCGACCCGCGGGCCCAGGTGCTCCCCGACCCATCCCGCCACCGGCGCGCCGAACGGGGTCGTCCCCAGGAACACGATCCCGTACAGCGCCATGACGCGCCCGCGCATGTCTGGACGTGAGGTGAGCTGCAGCGTGGAGTTCGCGGTCACGAAGAACACGATCGACGCGACGCCCAGCGGCAGCATCGAGACCACCGCGAGGTCGAGGCTGGGCGCGAAGGCGACCAGGGTCGTCACCACGCCCACGCCCACCGCCGCGAGCGCCAGCCGGCGTTCGCCGGGTCTTGGGCGGCTGGCCATGACGAGCGCGCCCGCGAGCGAGCCGACGCCGGCCACCGAGAACAGGAGGGCGAGCGTCCCGGCGTCGCCGCCGAACGTACGCTCCGCGAACAGGGGCATCAGGACCGAGTAGTTGAAGCTGAAGAGGAAGAGCACCGACATGAGCACGAGCGGTCGCCGCAGCTCGCCCGTCCGCCACGCGTAGCGCAGCCCCTCGCGGATCGCGCCCGCCTCACGCGGGGCTCGCTGGGGGCGGAGCTGATCGGTGTGCATCGAGGCCAGGGCCACGATGACCGCGAGGTACGAGCAGGCGTTGAGGAGGAAGCACCACGGCAGCCCGACGCCGGCGATCAGCGCGCCAGCCAGCGCGGGTCCGACGATCCTGGTACCGGTCATCACCGCGCTGTTGAGGCTGACCGCGTTCGGCAGGTCGCTGTCCCGGACCATCTCGGCGAAGAAGCTCTGTCGGGTCGGCTGGTCGATCGAGGTGGTGACGCCCTGCAGGAACGAGAGGGCATAGACCATCCAGAGTTGGACGACCCCGCTCGCCACGATCCCCCAGAGCATCAACGCGAGCGCGCCGAACGCGATCTGCGTCGCGAGCAGGATGCGCCGCTTGTCGTAGCGATCGGCGAGGGACCCTCCCAACGGTCCGAGCAGCAGGATCGGCCCGAACGCGAGCGCGGTGTCGATGCCCAGCGCGACCCCGCTGCCGGTCAGCTGGAGCACCAGCCAGGCGGCGGCCACCATCTGCATCCACGTCCCGGTGACCGAGATCGCCTGGCCGATGAAGAACCGGCGGAAGTTCGCCGAGTGCCCGAGCGAGTGGAACGTCCGGTGGACGGTGAGGCGGACGGGGGTCACGACAGCGCCCCGCGACGCGAGGCGGGCGGCGCATCGGTCAGATGCTCGAGGATGCCCGTCGCGTCCTGCAGGGTGCGGAGCTCGTCCTGCTCGAGCGACCCCAGCGCCTTGGCCAGGTAGGCCTCCTTGCGTTGCCGGCTCCGTTCGAGCAGGCGGCGACCCTCCGGCGTGACCGTCACCCAGGCCACCCGCCCATCGGTAGGGTCGGCCTCTCGTTCCACGAGGCCGGCCTCGACGAGGGCGGCCACGATCCGGGTCATCGTCGGGGGCTGGACCTGCTCGGCCTGACAGAGATCGCGCATCGTGAGCGAGCCCTGGCGTTCGGCCGCCGAGAGCGCCGAGAGCATCGAGGGTGTCACGCCGGCCTCGGCCTCCTGCCGCAGCCGCCGGGCGAGCCTCGTCACGCCGAGGCGCAGCCGGGCGGCGAGGGCGGGGGCGTCGACCGAAGCGAGCGTGGTCATGCCCTGATGATACTACGCAACGCTAATTAGCGTCGCGAAGCATAGGAAGAAAGCATACGCGTGCGCTGATCCTCGAAGCGGCCGAGGCTCGGAGGCCCGCTAGATGAACAGCTGGATCGCGCTCTCCTTCATCTCGAGGAGCGCGGTGGCGGCACCGATAGGCTCCTCCGGCCCGTCGATCAGGTCCTCGGCGCCGATCCCCATCAGGTCCATCGTCATCTGGCAGGGAATCAGCCGGACGCCCATCTCGCGCGCCAGCTCAAGCAGCTCGGTCGGGTGCGGAGTCTTGTAGTCCTCGGCCACCTTGCCGAGCATCCAGGGGCCCATGCCGGCGAAGTTGTAGCGGGAGAGCTTGGCCTTGGCCGTCGAACCCGGGTTCATCTGGCCGAGCGCCTTGGTCATCCAGTCCCTCCCGGTCTTGCGCCGCCGCTCGGGCTTCACGAGCGCGAACAGGCCCCAGAAGGTGAAGAACACGCTCACCTCCATCCCGGAGGCCGCCGCGGTGGTCGACAGGATCAGCGTCGGCCACACGCGGTCGAGGTGGCCGTCCCAAGCGACGATCGTGATCTTGTTCTTCCGGTTGAACCCCTCGGCAGCATCGCGCTCGGCCAGCGCCTGGTCGATCAGCTCACGCATCGCCTCGGTCTCGGCCCCGTGGTTCGCGCCGCGCGCGGTCTGCACCATCTTCGATCACACCTTCCGGATCACGTAGCGGTAGACGCCCGAGGTCTCGCTCGCGTCCAGGAGCTCGTTGCCCGACAGCTTCGACCACGACGCAACGTCCGACTTCGAGCCCGGATCGGTCGCCAGGAGCTCGAGCAGGTCGCCGGGGCCGGCGGTCCTCAACGCCTTGTGCAACGCGACGAGCGGGCCGGGACAGGACTGGCCCCGAGCGTCCACGGTGGCGGTGATGACGTCCATCGACGGAGACCTCCTCTCGAGCGGAACGCGGTGGCTCTTCGGTTCGGGGTTCGGGTTCGGGTGCGGGGTGCGGGTTCGGTGCCGGGGGCGACGCCTAGCGGCGACCGCGGGGCACCCAGAGACAGCAGCATCGGTCGGGGATCATGGCCCCCACGAGACCTCGGCAGCGTGTCCGGATCATTGCAACTGCAAATGCTACCGGGGAGATGGGAAACGGCGCAACCAGCTCACCTGGGGTCCCGGCGTTCGGATCCGGCCGGGCGGCCACCACACCAACAAGACCTTCGCGCGCACGAGTCCCAACGGCAGGGGCCCGAACGTCCGGCTGTCGCTGGAGCCTTCGGGATCGTCGCCCTCCACCCACACCCGATCCGCCAGCCCGAGTCCGTCCGGCGCGACCTCGCCCGGCAGGTGCGTGACGCGCTTGACGAGCTCGAAGCCGGCGCGATCCGGGTGCTCGACCACGACCACGTCGCCGCGATGCAGCCGCCGGGCGCGGAACGCGATCGCCCAGTCCCCGGGTTCGAGCGTCGGACGCATCGACCGCCCCTCCACCTCGATCCGGGAGGGATGCCAGCGCCGGAACCCGTACGCCGCAGCGATGCCGGCGAGCAGCACCACCACGAACGCCACCTTCCGCCGTTCCGTACCCCGGTG
>Ga0126307_10003712_pt1 | contig 10472 bp, 8 predicted proteins | sample Plot28_FD_89955 | JGI IMG/M metagenome (GOLD analysis project Ga0126307, IMG submission 89955) | Serpentine soil microbial communities from UC McLaughlin Reserve, CA, USA - Plot28 | ecosystem: Environmental > Terrestrial > Soil > Grasslands | place: USA: UC McLaughlin Reserve, Lake County...
GCGCACGCCGACGGTGGCGCACGCGCTCCTGCGCGCGGTGTGCGGCCAGCTGATCCAGGCTCGACGGGCACGGGCGATCGAGCGAAACGTGATCCGCGCGGCGACGCCGCAGCTGCAGGGCACGGCGCTGCATGTGCCGCCGAATTGCGCAAGCCTCGGTCGCATCGCCCCCGCGGAGCTGCGCCGGCTAGGCCTGGGGATGCGCCGCGGAGCCACGCTCGTCCGGCTCTGCCGCTCGGCCGAGCTCGAGCGGCTGCGCGACGTGCCGAGCACCGCGGCCGCGGATCGGCTCACTCGCGAGCGGGGTCTTGGGCCGTGGTCGGTTGGCGTCGTCTTCCTCGAAGGCCTGGGTCGCTACGACCGGGGACTCGTGGCCGATCTCGGCCTGGTGAAGCTCCTTTCCGCGATGCGTGGCCGCTGGGTCGAAGGCTGGGAGACGGCCGAGCTGCTTGAGCCCTATGGCGAGTGGGCCGGGCTCGCGAGCATCTACCTGCTCGCCGCTTACCGCCTCGGGCTCGTGCCGGCGCAGACCGCCGCAGCCTAGACTCTCTCAATGGCTGTGGAGCCGCGACGCGTCGCGATCCTCGGCGCGGGCACGATCGGCGAATCGCTCCTGCGCGGCTTCCTGAGCGGCGGCTGGCGGGAGCCCGGCGAGCTCGTCGTCACGGTTCGGGACGAGGAGCGCGCGGCCGAGCTGGCGGAGCGCCACGGCGTGCTGGCAACGCTGTCGAACACCGAGGCCGTCGCCGCAGCGGAGCTGGTGGTGATCGCGGTCAAGCCGCAGGATTTCGACACCCTGCTCGGCGAGATAGGCGGAGCGCTCACCTCCGCGCAGACGGTGCTCTCGGTCGCGGCAGCGATTCCGACGGCAACGATCGAGAGCAAGGTGGCTCCCGGAGTGCCCGTCGTGAGGGCCATGCCGAACCGCCCGGCGACGGTGCACGAGGGAATCGCCGGCATCTGCGCGGGAGCCCACGCGGGAGAGGAACACCTCCGGCTCGCCGAGGAGGCCCTCAGCCACGTCGGCGCGGTCGTGCAGGTGCCGGAGCGCTACATGGATGCCGTCACCGCCGTCTCGGGCTCCGGGCCGGCGTACTTCGCGCTGCTGGCCGAGGCGATGATCGAGGCCGGGATCCTGCTCGGCCTCTCACGCGAGATCTCGACGCAGCTCGTCGTGCAGACCATGTTCGGCACCGCGCGGCTGCTGCGCGACGAAGGCATTCACCCGGTCGAGCTCCGTGAGCAGGTGACCTCCCCCGGCGGCACCACGATCCGCGCGATCCGCGAGCTCGAGCTCGCCGGGGTGCGCGCCGCATTCCTGAATGCGATCGAGGCCGCCATGGAGCGCTCGCGGGAGCTCGCCGCCGGCGAGCCGTGAGCCTCTACGGGGTCGAGCTCGTCGTTGCCGACGCCCCGGAGCAGGTGGCGTCGATCGTGGCCGACGAGCTCGCCGAGGCAGCGCGAGCGGGACGCGCGATCGCGCTGACCGGCGGCCGATCGCCGGAGCGGGCCTATCAGCTCGCAGCCGAGCGCGAGCCCGACTGGGGCAAGGCCTCGCTCTGGTGGGGCGACGAGCGCTGCGTGCCGCCCGACGACGACCGTTCGAACTACAAGCTCACGCGCGAGAATCTCATCGACCTGCTCGAGGTGCGGCCCAAGGAGATGCGCCGCATTCGCGGCGAGCTAGGAACCGAGGCTGCGGCCCAGGAGTACGACGTGCTGCTGCAGGACGTGCGGCTCGGGCTCGTGCTGCTCGGCCTGGGCCCGGACGGACACGCGGCGTCGTTGTTCCCGAACGCACCGACACTCGCAGAGCGCGAGCGACGAGCGGTTCCGGCGGAGGCCGGTCTCGAGCCGTTCGTCGAGCGGGTGACGATGACGGTGCCGGTGCTCTCGTCCGCGCCGAAGGTGCTCTTCATCGTCACCGGTGCCGAGAAGGCGGAGGCCGCTGAACGGGCCTTCGCCCGCCCTCCGAGCCTGGAGACGCCCGCGAGCCTGATCCGCTCAATCCCTGGAACCACGCGGGTTGTAGCCGATCGCGCGGCTGCTTCCGTGTTGCTGGACTAGACAAGGCAACGCCGCCTCGCAAAGATGCAGCGATGCCTTCGGCCGCCGAAGCCAGAACTCTTCTCGACGTCCTCACGCTCGACCGCCCGGACCAGCTGAAAGCGCTCGGGCACCCGCTGCGGCTCCGCGTACTGGAAACGCTCGGCACCGGGGACGAGGAGCACCTGACGAACCGCGAGCTCGCGAACAAGCTCGGCGTCGACCCGGGGCATCTGCACTTCCACGTGCGCATGCTCCTGAAGGCGGGGCTGATCGAGCTGGCAGAGGGTGGTCAGGGCCGGGAGAAGCCCTATCGCGCCGTCGCGCGCACGGTTCGGGTCGCCCCCGAGCTGCTCTCCTCGGGCTTCACCAGCGACTTGCGCGCGGCGATGCTCGAGGAGGTCGAGCGCGGCTGGGCCGAGCACGGCACCGCTGGCTCCTTCCGTTCCGCTCAGATCAGGGCGCGATTGCGGCCGGAGCGGGCGCTCGAGCTGATCACCGAGCTCGCAGAGCGCGCTCGCGAGCTCGAGGAGCCCGGCGTCGAGCCGCTGACCATTACGACGGTGTTCCACCCGCCTACGAGCGGCGACTAACCCTCCTCTAAGGAAGCAGCGGAGAGGTCAGGCTCGCGCTGAGGCCGCGCCGCCCGGCCAACGCCTGCAGCACGAGGACGGTGTCCGCGACGGGCATGTCCTCGAGATACTCGTCGCGGCCCTCGAACGACTCGAGCACCGCCTCGACGGCCTCCGTGTAGCCGAGCACGTCGCCCGCGGCCAGGTAGGCGAGGGCATCGCCGACAGCTCCCGGGAAGTCGTCGCGCGTCCGAATCGCGTCCGCGTGTCGCCGAGCCTCGGCGTCGCGCCCGAGCACGAGCAGCGCCAAGGCCGCGGTATACCGGCCGATCGGCGAGTCCGCCTCGGTCGAGCCGCCCTCGAGCGCCCACTCGGCGGCTTCCTCGGCCGCCGGCCAGTCGCCGGCGAGGACGAGCGACTTGATCGCGCCGATCGGCCGCCCCCAGCTGTCGGGCGGAGCATCGGAGAAGCTCTCGCGGTAGCGGGCGGCGGCGCGCGCGAACCACTCGGCGGCTTCGTCGGTATGGCCCTTCATCAGCAGGGCGAGCCCGGCGCCTCCCGCGGCGTTGCCGAGTCGGGTCAGCTGGCGCTGGCGCGCGTCCGCATCGACGGAGTCGCCGAGGCGCGCCTCTCCGTCGTGATAGCGGCTCTCCTCGCGCTCGAGATGCTCCGCCCAGTTCTCGTTTTTGACCACCTCTGGTTCAGGCACAGCCAACCTCCTCCCCGGAGCGATCGTATCGAGCGTCGAGGAACGGATGGGTGACGGAACCGTGGCAACGGTGTAACGATTGACTAGGGTCTTCTGCGTGGGGGAATTGCGCGAGGTCTATTACGTCGACGGCGTCCGAACCGCGTTCGGACGCGCCGGGGCGAAGGGGATGTTCTGGCGCACGCGGGCCGACGACATGGGCGTCAAGGTCGTGCGCGAACTGCTTCGCCGCAACCCCGGTTTGCCGCCCGAACGGATCGACGAGGTGGTCATGGCGGCCACCGCGCAGGTCGGCGACCAGGGCCTGACGCTCGGCCGGGACGTGGCGCTGCTCGCCGGCCTGCCGCAGAGCGTGCCGGGCTTCGCAGTCGACCGCATGTGCGCCGGGGCGCTCACCGCGGTCACCGCGGGCGCGGGTGAGATCGCGATGGGCTCGGCCGAGGTCGTGCTCGCGGGCGGGATCGAGCACATGGGCCACCACCCGATGGGTGAGGACGTGGATTTCAACCCGCGCTTCGTCGCCGAGCGGCTCGTCGACCCCTCGGCTGTGACGATGGGCGCGACCGCGGAGAACCTGCACGACCGCCTGCCCCAGCTGACCAAGGACGATGCGGATGCATACGCGATGCGCTCGCAGCAGAAGGCCGCGGCCGCGTGGGAGAACGGCGTCATGCGCGAGACCGTCGTGCCGATGTCGGTCTTCACCGACGACGGTTGGCGCGTCGCGGCACGCGACGAGTTCCTGCGTCCGGACACGAGCCTCGAGGACCTGGCCGAGCTACCAACGCCTTTCCGCCCCGGCGGGCGGGTTACTGCCGGCAACTCGGCGGGGCTGACCGACGGCGCCACGGTCTGCCTACTGGCCTCGGAGCGCGGCGTGAGCGAGCACGACCTCGTGCCCCGGATGCGGCTCGTCTCGTACGGGTTCGCCGGCGTGGAGCCGGAGCTGATGGGACTCGGCCCGGTTCCGGCGACGCAGAAGGCTCTCGACCTCGCCGGCCTGTCGCTCGACGAACTCGACCTCTTCGAGCTGAACGAGCCGTTCGCGGTCCAGGTACTCAGCTGGTGCGACGCATTTGGCGTCGATCCGGAGGACGGGCGGCTCAACCCGTACGGCGGCGCGATCGCCTGCGGTCATCCGCTCGCCGCAACCGGCGTGCGGCTGCTGGCACAGCTCGCCTACGGGTTTCGCGAACGCCCTCGGGCGCGATACGGGATGGCAGCCCTCTGCGTCGGCCTGGGCATGGGTGCGGCGCTCATCTGGGAGAACGTCCCTGCCGGACACTGAGTTCAAGCTGGGACGCGTAGACAGGGCGGACGCCGGTGCGGTGGCCCTCGTGACGATCGACAACGGCGAGGACCACACCAAGCCGACCTTCTTCGGCCGGGCGGCGATGGAGTCGCTGGAGCGACTGCTGCCTCAGCTCGAGGAGGGTGATTGGGTTGCGCTTGTGCTTACCGGGAAGCCGTTCGTCTTCGCCGCCGGCGCCGACATCACGGAGTTTCCGGAAGCGACGCGCGAGCTGGCGATAGCGGGCAGCCGCGCCGGCCACGAGCTCTTCGGCCGGATCCGGGAGCTGCCGTTCCCAACCGTGGCCGCAATCAACGGCGCCTGTTTGGGCGGGGGCGTCGAGATTGCGCTGCACTGCGACGCGCGAACCATCTCGACCGCGGTCCGACACTTCGCCTGCCCCGAGTGCTTCCTCGGGATCGTTCCCGCTTGGGGCGGCACGCAGCTCGTCCCGCGCCTGGTCGGGATCGAGACCGCGGTGAAGTTCGTCGTTGCCAACCCGATGCGCCAGAACCGCGTCCTGACGGGGCCTGCCGCGCACGAGCTCGGCTTCGCGGACCGCCTGCTCGAGCCCGCGGAGTTCCTGGACGAGTCGATCGCATTCGCCCTCGAGCTCGCAACGAACGGTGACAGTCACAGTGACAGTCACAGTGACAGTCACTCTGCGGCGGAAGTGATACGCAAGGCGCGCGGAAGGCTCGACGACCAGCTGCACGGAGCCGCGCCCGCACCGTACAAGGCGCTCGAGCTGATCGAGGGCGCCTGCTCCGGCTGGACGCTCGAGGAGGGCTACCGAGCGGAGGAGGAGGCCGTCGGCGAGCTGCTCCCCGGACGCCAGGCCAAGGCCTCCCTCTACGCCTTCGAGCTCGTCGACCGGCGCGCCAGGCGACCGCCCGGCCGGCCCGACGCCGAGCCCCGCCCGGTGAAGAAGATCGGGATCGTGGGCGCGGGGCTCATGGCCGCCCAGCTGGCGGCGCTCTTCCTCCGCCGGCTGGAGGTCCCGGTCGCCATGCGCGACATCAGCGAGGCTGCCCTCGTGAGCGCGCGCGAGAGGATCGAGTCCGAGCTGCAGGAGCAGGTGGCGAAAGGCCGCTACGACGACGGCAAGGCGCGTTTTCTCGCGTCCCTCGTCTCCACTTCCACGGGCTACGAGCAGTTCGCGGACTGCGATCTCGTGCTCGAGGCCGTCTTTGAGGAACCCGAGCTCAAAAGGCAAGTCTTTGCCGAGCTGCGTGAGCACGTCAAGGCGGAGTGCATCCTCGCGACGAACACTTCCAGCCTCTCCGTGACCGACATGGGCGCGGATGTCGGCATCCACTTCTTCAACCCCGTGGCGGTGCTCCCGCTGGTCGAGCTGGTTCGTACACCTACAACGGACGAGGTCACGCTCGCCACAGCCTGGGCTGTCGCCGAGCAGCTCCGCAAGCGACCGGTGCTCGTGCGCGACGCACCGGCCTTCGTCGTCAACCGCGTCCTCACCCGCCTGATGGCGGTCGTCCTCGACGCGGTCGAGCACGGCAATACCGCGGACGAAGCCGACGAGGCGATCCTGCGCCTCGGCCTACCGATGGCGCCGTCGGTCCTGCTCCAGATGGTCGGGCCGCGCGTCGCGAACCACGTGCTCGAAACGCTGCACGAGGCCTACCCCGACCGCTTCCCCCTACTGCAGACGCTCGCCAACTACGCCGAGGGGAAGGACGAAATCGCGCTGCGCGAGCACGAGCCGAAGACGCAGGACGAGATCCTCCAAGCGGCCCTCCAAGCGGTCGCCGACGAGATCCGCCATCTGCTCGAGGAAGGCGTGGTCGCGGAGGCGAAAGACGTTGACACCGCCCTCCTACTCGGCGCCGCGTGGCCTTTCTGGCTCGGCGGCATCACGAAGTACCTCGACCAGACCGGCGTTTCCGAGAAGATGTTCGGGCGCCCGCTCGCCGAGGTCGGATCAGGGGCGCCCACGGCATGAACGACAACTGGCGCATCCGGATCCAGCTTCCCGACGAAGGTAATGCCGGGACCCTGCTCGATCGCCTCGGACTCGACCTCGGCTCCGACGAGGCCAAGCGGCTCGTGAAGGAGCTCGAGGGACACCGGCTCGCCGTCTCCCGCGACGACGAGGTGGTCTTCGTCTACGCCGTCTCACAAGCCCAGGCGGAACGCGCGCGGCAGATCGTCGAGGCCGAGTTGGCCGACGAGGAGATCACCGCCGAGATCCAGGTCGAGCGCTGGCTGCCGGTCGAGGAGCGCTGGTCCGGTGAGCCGCCACAGGAGACCTGGGAGGAGGAAGAGCTCCGGCGCGGCTACGCGCCGTGGGAGGTACGGGTGGAGCTCGGGTCCCACGCAGAAGCCGAGGAGCTTGCGGACACGCTCGAGCGGGAGGGCTTCGACGTCGTGCGCCGCTGGCGCTACCTGATCATCGGCGCCGCCTCCGAAGAGCAGGCGCGGGAACTGGCTCGCCGGCTGCACGGTGAGGCCGAACCGGGCGGGGACGTCGTCTGGGAAGTGGCTCCGCAGAACCCGTTTGCGCTGTTCGGTGGACTCGGGGGCTAGCTGAAGCTCCGGTAAATCGGCTATGCTTCCGGGTGCGACGCTCGCCACGGGGATCCACGCGAGCGCGCTCTCTCACTTGAGATTCGCGGCACGGCAGGTGCCGCAGACATGCAGGAAACCACCGAGCAGCCGACCCTGGCTCCGGAGGCGACGGACGGCCTTTCCGCCGCCGCCCTCCGAGCCGAAACCTGGGCAGGAGAGCCGTTTCTCCACCCGGACGAAGACCCGTCCGCCGTGCTCGCCCCCGGTACCGCCCGCCGGCGCGCGCTCGACGACGCGTTGGCCGAGATCGAGACGGGCAAGCGCGAGCCTTCCTTCGACTTGAAGATCCGCTACGCGCTGATGCTCGGGCTCGAGCGCGTGCTGAGCGAGCGGCCCCCCAGGCTCGCCTCGGGAACCGAGCTCCGCCGCCACCAGATCGACGCGCTGGCGGGCATGCTCACGGAGCTGATCGCAGCCACCCAGGTGGAGCCGGAGCTGAACGGTAACGGGGCTGCCGAAGCCGGGGCGGAGGGCGAAGAGGAGGAAGAGGACGACCTCGGCGTCCATCTGGAGGCACCGAGCGAGGAGCTCGAGCTCCCGCTGGAGCACATCGGCAAGGACCCCGGCGCGAGTCGCCGCTTCCGCTTCCGTCATCCCACCGCCTCGGGCAAGACGATCGCTGCGGCCGGCTTCGTGGAAGCCGCCCGCAGCCTCGGCGTCCTGATCCTCACCCACCGCCGGCTGCTCGTGACGCAGTTCAACCGTGAGCTGACGGCCGAGGGCTACGGCGACCGCTTCGAGGACGCCGTCCTCAAGGGTAAGAAGGCGAAGCGCCCGAACCCGGTCACCGTCCAGACCTACGCCTGGTTCGCTCGCCATTGGCAGGACCTCGACCCCGAGACGTACAACCTCGTGATCGCCGACGAGGCGCACACGGCGCTCGGCGAGAAGACCAGCCAGGCGATCCGTAACTTCTCGGAGCCGATCTATATCGGGATGACGGCGACGGAGCAGCTGATTGCCAAGCAGGTCTCGGACGTCTTCCCGGCTTCGATCGACGAGCTTCCCCTCGCCGACGCCGCCCGGCGCGGGCTGATCGCGCCCCTGCGCTGCCTGCGTGTCCCGCCGGCCGCCGCGATCTCGTCGGTGCCGATCGTCGGCGGCGACTTCGAGGAGCGCGCCTTGGCGGCCGTGCTCGACCACACGGCCCTCAACCAGGCTGCCGCGAGCCTCTACCGCGACCGCTTCGAGCACACGCCGGGCATCGTCTACGCCGCCGGGGTCGAGCACGCGTACAACCTGGCGCAGGAGTTCCGCGCGGCCGGGCTCAAGGCCGAGGCGGTCAGCGGCCGCACGCCCCCCGTGCAGCTCGCCGAGACCCTCGCCGCCTACGAGCGCGGCGAGATCAACGTGCTCATCAACGCAATGCTGCTCGCGGAGGGCTGGAACTCACCGCGCGCGACGATCTGCATGCACCTTGCGCCGACGGCTTCGCGCCGCGTCTACCAACAGCGGATCGGCCGGATCATGCGCATGCACCCGCGCAAGGAGGCGGGCGTGGTGATCGACTTCACGCCCAAGGGGGCGACGCACAACGAGCGCGTCGTCTCGCTGCACAGCCTGCTGGACGCTGATTTCTACCGCGAGGGCGCACGGGTCACCCCGGCGCCGAGGCGCCGCGTCCAGCGCCGGGCCCGCCGCAAGCTCTCGCCGGCGCCGTGGCTCGTGCCGGTGACCCCGGACGTGAAGCGCCGACTCGCCGTGATCACGCGCGAGTGGCAGCGCACCGACCCGCACTACCTCGACGACGACGAGCAGCTCTACTGGGCCACGATCGCCGGGCGCAACGTGCGCTTCGACGAGCGCGTCGAGTTCGTGAAGAAGTTCACCGAGGGGAAGGCGAATCGCGCAGCGCTCGAGCAGTTCCTGAACGCCTGCGCGGCCGAGAACCCGAACAGGCGCCTACGTTTGACTGCTCTGGCCGATCGCGTCTCGATGGTGGTCGACCGCGCGAGCTTCGACGACCTCGTCACCCTCGTCACCCAGGCGCTGACCTGGGAGAAAGACCGCGTTCAGGGCGTACGCATCCTCTTGCGCGCCATCGGCGACGGCAAGGTGGACGCGCCCGAGCAGATCCTCGTCCGCTGGACGTGGCGGCTCGCCCAGGCAACGCGCAAGGTGCAGGACCGGCGCGCGAGCGCCGAGTTCCCGGAGGCGAAGCGGCTCCTCGGAGCTCTCGCGAACTCGCGTGGCCACCGGCACGAGGAGAACGCCGCCAAGCTCGTCAACACGACGCTCGAGCAGCCGCGCGAGGTCGGAGCCGCCCTGCTCGCCTCCGCCGAGGGGTACACGCCGCGCGCCAACCAGCTGATCGACGCGGCCCGCGAGCGGCTCGGGACGATCCAGGAGGTCGCCCACGCGCTCGCCGACAACCTCCCCGCCCCGAAGGCTGCGGCCGGCCGCTCGCGCCGGCGCAGGCGCAAGCGCAAGAAAAAGGGCCAGGCCGAGGGCCAGAACCAAAACCAAGGCGGGAACCAGAATCGGAGCCAGAACCGAAGGGGGAAGCCGTCGCAAGACGGCAAGACCTCCGAGCCGAAGGCCGACCAGGCCGAGCAGGCTCCCAACGCCGAGGCGTAACGCCCGCGCTTCTGCGCGGACTACGCTGCTAGCGGATGCTCCTCTACGCGATCGCCTTCCTTGCCGGAATCGTCACGGCGATCTCTCCGTGCGTCTATCCGGTGCTCCCGATCATCTTCGCCGGCGGCGCGAGCGGCGGTCGGCGGCGCCCCTACGCGATCATCGCCGGGCTTCTCGTCACCTTCATCCTCTCGCTGCTCTTCGTCGGCTGGTTGCTCGATCGGATCGGGCTCTCCCAGGATTTCCTGCGCCATGTGTCGATCGGCTTCCTCCTGCTCTTCGCCGCCACACTCGTGATCCCGCCGCTCGCCAGGACGATCGAGCGGCCGCTGCTGCGGTTCACGCGACGCCCCTCGGGCGACCTCGGCGGGGGCTTCCTGCTCGGGGCCAGCCTCGGGCTCCTGTTCGTTCCCTGTGGCGGGCCGGTGCTCGGCTTCATCACCACGCAGACCGCGAGCCTCGCCGGGGGGAAGCGCGTCGGCCTGGCGGTTGCCTACGCGCTCGGTGCCGCGCTCCCGATGCTCCTCCTCGCCCTCGGCGGCCAGCGGGCAGCTGGGCGGATTCGGGCGTTGAGCCTGCAGAGCACCGCGGCACGAGCGGTTCTCGGCGGCGTGATGGCCGCCTCGGCCTTGCTGATCGCATTCGACGTCGATAAGAAGCTGCAGACGAAGATCGGCGACTACACGCC
>Ga0126307_10003713_pt1 | contig 10472 bp, 11 predicted proteins | sample Plot28_FD_89955 | JGI IMG/M metagenome (GOLD analysis project Ga0126307, IMG submission 89955) | Serpentine soil microbial communities from UC McLaughlin Reserve, CA, USA - Plot28 | ecosystem: Environmental > Terrestrial > Soil > Grasslands | place: USA: UC McLaughlin Reserve, Lake County...
CGCTTCGCTCGAGGAAGCCGCGGCCGCAAGCGGCGCCGAAATTGCGGAGACGGGTCACAACCTCGCGTTCGTCCAGGCGAACGGGGACGAGCCGCTGGCCTTCCGACGCCAGGTCGAAGGGATCTGGAGTGTCAGCGCATTCAGGCTCTTCTACGACCTCCGGAACGACCCGCGCCGTGGTCATGAGCAGGCGGAGATCCTCCGCCGGGAGGTGATCGGGTTCTGAGCCGCGACCACTTCACCGACTATGACGAAGCCGCGACCGCCCGCTGCGAGCGCGCGCTCGTCACGTTGCTCGGCGATCTCGGGCCCTGGCGCGAGCGCATCTACCTCGTCGGCGGCCTCGCGCCCCGGTACCTCGTCGGGCAGCTGCCGGAAGGCGCCCGCGCCCACGTGGGAACGACCGACGTCGACCTCGTCATCGGCCTGGCCCTCGGCGACGAGACGCCGCAGACGTACCGGACACTCGAGAACAACTTGGAGAAGTCGCACTTCGACCAGAAGGAGCCCGGCTTTCGATGGGCGCGCGAAGTCGAAGGCGCCAAGGTCGTCGTCGAGTTCCTGTGCGAGACGGAAGCGGTGCCCGCCGGTCTCGTCTTCCGACCGAAGGCGGGATCCACCGGCTCCGTGGTCGGGGCGTTCAACGTCCGGGGCGCCAACCTCGTGCGCTACGACTTCATCGAGCGCGACCTCGAGGGAGAGCGCCTCGACAGCGGAGGCGCGTCGAAGGTCCGTGTCCGAGTCGCGAACGTGCTGCCGTACACCGTCCTCAAGGCCTTCGCCTTCCAAGACCGCCACGAGAACAAGGACTCCTACGATCTCGTCTTCTGTCTCCTGAACTTCGGCGACGGTCCGGGAGCAGCCGGAGAAGCGGCCGCCCGGAGCCCCGTCGCGCGCGATGACCGAGTGACCGAAGCGCTCGAGCTGCTCGGCGAACGGTTCGCGGATGTCGGCCAGGACGGGCCGACCGCATACGGGACGTTCCTCGCCGAGCCGGGCGACGACGAGGACGCGGCGCGGCTGCGGCGCGAGGCGGTCGCCACCGTGCGGATCTTCCTCGAGGCATTCCACGCCGCGCTCGCATAGGGGTACCGTGCGACCCGTTGCGGCGACGGCGGCTTTGCCGCCCGTCGCCGCAAAGCCGGAGCTTGCGACGGCACAGGGAGGACTGATGGAGAAGCTCATCTACGCGCTGTGGGGTGTGCGCGAGGGGCTGGTCGAGAAGGCGGGGCCCGAGTTGCTCGCCCTCGATCCGCATGGGCTGACGCTCAACGTCGTCGACTCCGACGTCGACATGAGCGCCGTCGTCGCCACCCCCGACGGCGACCGCGTCGGTGCGACCGTGGGGTTCTGGCTCGACTCTCTCGACGATCGCGGTCCCTACGAGGCCGTCGTCGGCGGCGCGGCGGACAGGATGGCGGGCTATCTCGTCACCGAGTCGGTTCCGCTCGCCTACGACCGGCGGACCCGGCCCGACGGTGAGCGCTCGCCCGGGGTCAAGCAGATCACGATGTTCGACAAGCGATCGGACATCGACGACGCCCAGTTCTTCGCCCGGTGGCACGGCTCGCACACGCCCCTGACCTTCGAGGTGCACCCTGTCTGCCTCTACGTGCGCCATGCGGTCGCGCGCGCCATCACCGAGGGTGCGCCGCGCTGGCGCGGCATCGTCGAAGAGGGCCTGCGCGAGGTCGAGGACCTGACCGACCCGATGCGCTACTTCAGTGCCTCAGGGTCGCCGGACACGCTCGAGCACAACGTCAAGCGGGTGATGGACGACGTCTCCACATTCCTCGACCTCGGCTCGGTCGAGTCGTACCCGACGGCCGAGTACATCCTCCGCAGCCTGCCGGTCTGATGGAGCCTTCGTGAGCGTGCTCGAGGGCAAGGCGGCGCTCGTGACCGGCGGCGGCTCCGGGCTCGGCCGGGCGTCCGCGATCGCGCTGGCCCGCGCCGGCGCGACTGTGACCGTGGCCGACGTCGACGAGCAGGGCGGGAAGGAGACCGCCGGCCTCGTGTTCGAAGAGGCGGGCGGCGACGCCGACTTCGTCCGCGCCGACGTGACGCGGGCCGACGAGGTGGAGGCGATGGTCGACAAGGCCGTCGCCCGGTGGGGCCGTCTGGACTGCGCGCTGAACAACGCCGGTACCACGGGCGTGAGCGCGCCCACCGCCGACTACACGCTCGAGGACTGGAACCGCGCGATCGCGCTGAACCTCACCGGCGTGTTCCTCTGTCTCAAGTACGAGATCCCCGCCATGCTCGAGCGCGGCGGCGCGATCGTGAACATGGCGTCCGGCGCGGGGCTGGTCGGCTTCGCGGGTCTCCCCGCGTACGTCGCCAGCAAGCACGGGGTGGTGGGACTGACCCGGGCGGCGGCGCTGGAATACGCATCGCAGGGTCTCCGCGTCAATGCGATCTGTCCCGGGAGCACGCGCACGCCGATGCTCGAGGGGTTCATGGGCGGCGACGAGCAAGTCGAGCGCATGATGACCCGGGCGGTCCCGCTCGGGCGGTTGGGCCGTCCCGAAGAGATCGCCGAGGCCGTCGTGTGGCTGTGCAGTGACGCGGCCTCGTTCGTCGTCGGGCACGCGCTCGCCGTCGACGGCGGGTCTGTCATCCAGTAGGCGCGGCGACCAGCGGGGGAGCGGTCAATGGCGGACTCCGGTGGGATCACGCTGCGGTTGCGTCGCGAGCTGCCCGCGCCTCGGCCGGTCGTCTTCGGCGCGTGTGTCGAGCCCGACGAGCTCGCGCAGTGGTGGGGGCCGCACGGTTTCACAACGCCGCACATCGAGCTCGATCTTCGTGTCGGAGGTGGATACCGATTCTGGATGCAACCTCCGGACGGCGAGCTGTTCCACCTCTCCGGGGAGTTCCTGGCGATCGAGCCGCCCGCCCGCCTCGTGTACACGTTTCGATGGGAAGAGCCGGATCCTGACGACCGCGAGACGGTGGTGGACCTGTCGTTCCGCGACTTGGGCGATGCCACCGACCTCGCGCTCGTCCAGTCGGGGTTCGCGACCGAGGGGCGTCATGCACTCCACGACGCCGGGTGGACCGATGGCCTCGATCGGCTGCACGCGCTGTTGTCGTCGCGGAGGTCAGCCGAGGGATAGGCGCGCCGCGGAGCTCGTCACGGCGTGGACGTCGCCTTGCACGGTTGACCGCCGCACACGTCGACCACCCGACCGTTGCGTTTGAGGAACTCTGACTTCTGCTCCCGTGCTTCCTTCGACGCGCGCGGGTCGCCGTGCGGGTCCTCGCCCTCCCGTGGCGCGACGTTGCCGGCGGGCGGTGCGGGTGCGCCGCTGTCCCACACGACGATCGCCGAGCCGTCGTAGGGGCCCTTGAACTCCTCCATCCCCCAGAGCTGATGGCGGGCGGAGGACCGGCCGGCGGCGAGCGCAGGCCGGTGCACGCGGGCGCCGAGGGAGCGGGCCTCGACCTCGGTCGCGAGGTTCGCAACCTGGTGATCCCCGAAGGCCTCGTGGATGAGCACCTGATGGTTCGGGGTGTCGGGATACGGATCACGGGTGAGGTGCTGGGCGTACCCGTTCGCTTCGCCGCGGTCCCAGAGCATCTGCACGATGCCGATGGCGAGAAGGTGGTCCGTCGGGTCCGGGTAGGCGGGGTCCAAGATCGCCTTGTACGTGTCCCAGTCGGTGCTGCGCTGCAGCAGCGTGCTGTAGTTCATCGCCGGGACACCGATCACGGCGCGCGTCCAGTCCTTCGACACCGCCGTGGCGGCGCCGCCCATGATCCCGCCCTGGCTGTTGCCGTCGAAGAACAGCTCACGAGTGTCGATGACCGGCGTGCCTTGTCCCTCGAACGCGGGGTCGGACACGAACCCACCGGCGTCGGTCATGAGGCGCCCGAGGAACAACGTGTCGAGGATCCCCTGCTGGAGTCGGTCGGCGATGGTCGGGAACCGCGAGAGGTCCCCCAGGACCGACGCCGCGTTCCCGATGTCCTCCTCCGAGAGCCCGATCCACTTCGTGGCGCAGAACACGAAGTTGTGCTCGTTCGCCATGTCGCGCACGTTTCCGGCCGCGACCTCGCGCTCGCTGCCGAGCAATCCATGCCCGTAGACCGCCGGTCTGGCGCGCGCGACCGTCCCGTCGGGCTTCAACGCGGCGCGCGGGATGATGCAGGTGAACGGAGCCGTGTAGTCCCCGTTGCGCTCCGGGAGTCCGTTCTGACCGGTGTCGAAGCCGTTGCCGGGACCGCCGTCGCCGATGAGGTAGTTCGGCACCGTGAACGTTCCCGACACCCGCCGCGCCACGCGCTCGTCGACGTCGTTCTCGACCTGGGTGACTTGGAACGCGGGAGCCTTGTTGTCGAGAGACTCGAACGCGTTGTCGCGGATGTGCAGCATCCGCTCGGAGAGGTTTCGCTCGCTTGCCACGGTGAAATCCCAGGCGAGAAAGAGGTCGTCACGCTTCACGCCGGCGCCGTCCAGCGTCTTGAGCACGTCCTGCATGTCTGGCCGGCGTTCCTCGATGGTCGGGTCGCTCGTCTTGGTGCCGTCGCGGTAGGCGCGGAACGGATCGCCGGCCTCGATCGCCTTGCCGGAGGAGTCCTGCAGGCGGCGCAGCGCCACGATGATGCGATGGCCTTCGCGGAAGTTCACGGCCGGCCGCACGACGAGGGCGTGCTGGTCGGCGCCCGGCGCGCTCTGATCGATCTCGGCCCAGTACGGGATGCGCCGGCCGGACGTGGCGTCCAGGAGCACGATGGGCGCGCTGGCGCGCAGGGATCGGCCGATGTCGGTCTCGGGGGCGGCGCCAGTGCGCTCGAGATCGATGCCGGGGACCACCGTGAGGATGGCCGAGCCCGGGCTGAAGCCGTCGTTGCGATTCCATTCCGTCGGGTCGATCGGGACGCCTGCCGCGTTGCGGGGCATCGAGTCGGGCGAGAACTGCACGCGCCGGTTGGTGTCGGTCGAGCGGTCGCGCACTGTGAAGTAGTCGTTCGGGAACGGGTAGAGGCACTTGGCGGGGTCGAGGAAGTCGCAGGCGCCGGGGGCGTCGACCGGGCCTTCTTGAGCGGGCCGGGCGTCAGCGACGCCCTGCACCCATCCGACGCCGACGAGCAGCGCCAGCAGCGCCGCGCCGGCGACGCGGGTCAGACGGCGTCCCACACCATCTGCTCCTCCGCCGGCGGCTCGCCGAGCATCTCGGCCGGGCTGTGCTTGTCGATGTGCCCGATCAGGCCGTTGTAGACGCCGTATCCGCACAGCTGCCGCAGGCGGGGCGAGAAGCCCGCCGCCACCTCGCGGGGGATCCCGAGCTGCTGGTTCTCCTGCTGGCGGATCCACCCCGCGCAGTAGTTCATGGCGATGCCGACTCGCCGTTGGTCGGTGGTGTTGGCGCCGCCGCCGTGCCACAGGCTTCCGTGCCAGACCAGGACGCTCCCGGCCGGCATCTCGGCCGCGATGCTGTCGTACGGCGAGCCGAAGTCGGGGCTGTGGTCGCGGAGATGGGAGCCCGGGATGATGCGCGTCGCGCCGTTCGCCTCGGTGAAGTCGGTGAGCGCCCACATGGTGTTGCACACCGTCGGCACGTGGGGCTTCGTGAGCGGGATCAGCTGGTCGTCGGCGTGGATCGGCTGCGCGCTCTCACCGCCCTCGATGGTGATCGACGACAGTGAAGAGACCAGGCAACCCTCGTCCAGGACGCGCTCGACGACGGGCAGAACGTTGGCGTGGACGGGGATCGCCTCGTAGAGCTTGGCGAGCGCGAGCAGGTTGTAGATGCGGACCGTCTTCGTGCCCTCGAACCCGTTGTCGGACGGCACGACGCCGTAGAAGCGCTCGAGCCGGACGAGATCGTCGGCGAGCGCGGCGACGAGCTCGGGCTCGATCACACGCTCGAGGGTCGTGTAGCCGTCCCGGTCGATGCGCTCGGCGTGAGCGGTCAGCGTGTCGGGATCCAGCACGCCGCTACGGTACCGGCATGCCCGTCTATGCGCTGGGCGCGTCGGCACCCACCATCGCGCCGTCGGCCTTCGTGCATCCCGAGGCGACCGTGATCGGCGACGTGACCATCGGCGAGGAGAGCACGATTTGGCCGCAGGCGGTCCTGCGCGGCGACTACGGAAAGATCGTCGTCGGCGCCCGCACGTCCATCCAGGACGGCGCAGTCATCCACTGCACCGCCGAGCTCGACACGTTCATCGGGGACGACTGCGTCGTCGGGCACCTCGCCCACCTCGAGTGCTGCGTGGTCGAGGACGGCTCGCTCGTCGGTACCGGGTCGGTCGTCCTCCACCGCGCTCGCGTGCGGACCGGTGCGCTCGTCGGCGCGGCGGCGCTGGTCCCGAACGGCATGGATGTCCCCGCCGGCGCCATCGCCGTCGGCGTGCCGGCCCGGGTGCGGGAAGGTGCGGCCGACAGTGCCGACATCGCCCGCAATGCGGCCGGGTACGTGCAGAACGGCAAGCGGTATCTCGACGAGCTCCGACGCCTCGACGGCTGACGCGGTCGTCTCGGACCGGTCAGCCGGCGCGGCCGATCTCGTAGATGAGCGTGTGGCGCACGTGCTCGACCGGCCGCGCGTCGTCTGCCACGAGCAGGAACTCGAGTTCGGCGAAGCTGTGGCCCTTGCGCTCGAACAGGTTGGCGACCCGGCCGCGGGTCGAGACGCGGTCACCGTCGGCGACGACACCGAAGTTGGTGACGTCGCTGCCGACATGCATCCACGGGCCGAGGCGCACGTTGGCGACGAGGACGGAGTTGGCAGCGAGCAGGAGATAGCCGGGGTGGGCGAGCCCGTCGTCGCGGAACAGCGAGAGGTCCTCCCTGATCTCGTCGAGGAACGCCGGCGCGTGATCGACCCGGAACGTCGCCTCCCACGAGCCCATCGGGGCGAGGGCGGCGAGCGTGTCGCGGGTCGCGGGCGGACGCTCGTCGGGGAGAGGAACGGTCGGGTACGCGCTGATCGGCGGTGGAGTGGCTGCGCGCGAAGGAACCGAAGCGGTGCCGGTCGCGATCACCTCGTCGCCGCCCCGCCGGGCGGTCAGGTCGAGCACTTCGCCGTCACCGCCGCGGGTCTCGGCGATGTCGACCGTGACGTCGTCGCCGTCGTAACAGGGGCGCACGAACCGCGCCGCCATCGTCCCCCGTTCGAGCCACGCGCGGCCGAGGACCGCCACGACGGGATGCGCCATGTACGCGTACACGGTGACGCCGGGTACGAGCGCACCGGCGAAGCCGTAGCGGCGCGCGATGTCGTCGTGATGGATCTTGTTCTCCGACGCGGTGGCCGGGTTGTGGGCACGAACCGCATACGACGTTGTCATCGATCCATCACCGGGTCTGAGCGATAGACGTCCGGCTCGAGGTAGATCACCCGCGCGATCGGGACCGCGGCGCGCACGCGCTCCTCGGCGGCGTCGATTGCACGTGCGAGATCGGTGACCGACGGAGCGTCGATCTCGACCTTCGCCGCCACCAGTAGCTCCTCCGGGCCCAGGTGCATCGTCCGTAGGTGGATCACCCGCTGTACCTCGTTCCCGTCGACCATCGCCGAGCGAATCGCGTCCTCGAGGTTCCCGGAGGCGGACTCGCCGATGAGCAGGCTCTTCATCTCGGTCGCGAGCACGATCGCGATGACTCCGAGCAGGATCCCGATGCCGATGCTGCCGAGCGCGTCCCACCGCGAGTTTCCGGTGACCTCGGCGGCGGTCACTCCCACCAGGGCGAGGAACAGGCCGAGAAGGGCGCCCGTGTCCTCGAGCAGCACCACAGGGAGCTCGGGGCTCTTCGAGCGCCGGATGTACTGCCACCATGACGCGTCGCCGCGGACGTCGCCCGCTTGCTTCACCGCGGTGCGGAAGGACAACGCTTCGAGCACGATCGCGACGCCGAGCACGGCCAGCGCGATCGGGAACGACTCGAGCGAGTGCGGGTGCACGAGCTTCTCGATCCCCTCGACGACCGCGAACAGCCCGCCCAGCGAGAACAACATGAGGGCGACGATGAACGCCCAGAAGTAACGCTCCTGGCCGAATCCGAACGGGTGCTCCGTGGTCGGGCGACGCCGGGCGCGCCGCCCGCCGAGGAACAGCAGGGCCTGGTTGCCGGTGTCGGCGACCGAGTGGATGGCCTCGGCGAGCAGCGAGGCGGCGCCGGTGACGGCGAAGCCGGCGAACTTGGCGATCGCGATGCCGAGGTTGGCGAAGAACGCCGCCGCGATCGCCTTCCGGCTCCCCTCCTGCATTAACCCCCCCTTGGTCGCCGTCGCAAGCTCCAAGCTCCTGCGGGGACGGTCGGCAAAGCCGCCGCCCCCGCGGACCCTATTTCGTGGTCGGGTAACGTCGAGCGTCCCGCGAGCCGTTCGGAGGCCTCTGATGCCCGAGCCCGTGATCGTCGCCACCGCCCGCAGCCCGATCGGTCGGGCGTTCAAGGGATCGCTCGTCGACCTGCGGCCCGACGACTTCGCCGCCACCATCGTGCAGGCGGTGCTCGACAAGGTGCCGGAGCTCGACCGGGACGAGATCGACGACCTGATCCTCGGGTGCGGCCTCCCGGGCGGGGAGCAGGGCTTCAACTTGGGCCGGGTCGTGAGCGTCCTCGCCGGGCTCGAGGACGTCCCCGGCACGACGATCACGCGGTACTGCTCGTCGTCGTTGCAGACCATCCGAATGGCTGCGCACGCGGTCAAGGCGGGTGAGGGCGACGCGTTCATCGCCGCCGGCGTCGAGTGCGTGAGCCGGTTCGGCAAGGGCAACTCCGACAGCTGGCCCGACACGCAGAACCCCAAGTTCCAGGACGCCGGTCTGCGCAGCACGAAGCGCTCCGAGGGCGGACAGGGTCCGTGGGACCCGCCCGACGGCTACCCCGACATCTACATCGCCATGGGTCAGACGGCCGAGAACGTCGCCGAGCTCGAGAACGTCTCGCGCGAGGAGATGGACGAGTTCGCGGCCCTGTCGCAGAACCGCGCCGTCCAGTCACAGGAGCGGGGCTTCTTCGAGCGCGAGATCATCCCCGTCGAGCTGCCCGACGGCACCGTCGTCAGCAAGGACGACGGCCCACGGCCCGACACGACGGCCGAGAAGCTCGCGCAGCTGAAGCCGGTCTTCCGTCCCGACGGCAAGGTCACGGCCGGCAACGCGTGCCCGCTCAACGACGGCGCCGCGGCAGTCGTGGTGATGAGCGACACGCGCGCCCGCGACCTCGGGATCACGCCGCTCGCTCGCATCGTGTCGAGCGGCGTGACGGCGCTCAACCCGGAGATCATGGGCCTCGGACCGATCGGGGCGAGCCGGCAGGCGCTCGGCCGCGCCGGCATGACGATCGACGACATCGACCTGGTCGAGCTCAACGAGGCGTTCGCGGCGCAGGTGATCCCGTCGGCCCGCCATCTCGGCATCGAATGGGAGAAGCTGAACGTGAACGGCGGCGCGATCGCCCTCGGCCACCCGTTCGGCCAGACCGGCGCCCGCATCATGACGACGCTGCTCAACGGCCTCGAGGACGCGGGGAAGACCATCGGCCTCGAGACGATGTGCGTCGGCGGCGGCCAGGGTATGGCCATGATCGTCGAGCGCCTCAACTAACGAGAAGGGCGCGCCTCCGGCATCGGACGGACGTCCCACACGGTCGCGGCGGAGATGCGCATGGGACGCGCGGCGCCGCCGACGCGCACCCTCAGCGTCGACGCCCCGCGCTCGTAGCCCTCGTACACACCCGTCGTCGCGATCGGGCCGCCGTCACGCGCCGTGTACAAGACCGCCAGGGTCTTGCCCTTCCCGAGGCGCAACCGCTCGTCCCAGCCATAGTGCAGCCGGCGGTCGGGCCCGAGCCGGGGCGGCCGGGCGGTGTGCACCCGCTGCTCCCGGTACGACGTCTGGAGTGCCTCGGCCCGCTCGGCGCCGAGGAACTCCTGGGTGGCGTCGAGGAGGAGGCGGGCGAAGGTGCGTCCATGCGTCGGTAGGTCGACGTCGTCGGCGAGGGCCCAGTGGACGAGCTCATGCAGGACGACGCCCTTGGTGCGGTAACGGCGGGGGAGCGTGATCGTCGTTCCCCGCTCGTCGGTCGTGAAGAACGCCTGACGGGCGCCGTGGCCGGGCCGGAAGCCGGGGACCCGCCCGAGGCCCCGGTCGGGGAAGCGGGCCTCCCACCACAGCGTCCCGACGACCCGGTCGGCGTAGGCGGCGCAGGCATCGAGGCCGGGGAGCGGGCTCGTGGGCAGGGGCGTCTCGGCGAGGTAGAGGCGCCGGCGCTGGGCGTCGCGGGGCGAGCGCGGCTCATCGAGAGTCACCCCCTTCGTGTACCACGTCGCGGCACGCACGCGGGGTACTTACCGGTCCTGCGAGCGGACCCGTGAGGCCATGATCCCCTCGTCCTCGCGCAGCGCCCGCATTCCTACGTTGTGACCCGTGTAGGACGGCGGCTGGCGCAGCATCCATACGATGCCCTCGGCCGGGACCTCAGTCGGTTCCCAGTCGGAGTGGTCGACGTCGGGCAG